>Ga0193751_1000211_pt1 | contig 51391 bp, 42 predicted proteins | sample L1c2metaG_FD_143050 | JGI IMG/M metagenome (GOLD analysis project Ga0193751, IMG submission 143050) | Soil microbial communities from a riparian zone of the East river system, Colorado, United States - L1c2 | ecosystem: Environmental > Terrestrial > Soil > Riparian zone | place: USA: East River...
GCGGTGCAGGCAATGAAAGATGGCGCGTACGACTACGTCACCAAACCTTTCAGCATGGAAGAGCTGCGTCTCCTGCTGGAGCGGGTAGCGGGGCATCTGCGGCTGAAGACGGAGAACCGCGCGCTGCGGGAAACCATCAAGTCGCGGCAGGGGTTCGGCAACATTATCGGGCGCGCGCCAGATATGGAAAAGCTGTATCGGATCATTGCGAAGGCTGGACAGAGCGTGCATCCGGTGCTGATTCTGGGCGAGAGCGGCACGGGCAAGGAGTTGGTTGCGAAGTCGATTCATTTCGCCGGCATTTTCCGCAACAAGCCGTTCATCCCGGTCGACTGCGGGTCGCTCGTGCCGACGCTGATCGAAAGCGAACTGTTCGGCCACGTCCGCGGCGCTTTTACGGGGGCGACGAATCCGAAGGACGGACTGCTGGCGATCGCCGAAGGAGGCACGGTATTTCTGGATGAGATTGGCGAGCTGCCGGTCGACTTACAGGCGAAGCTGTTGCGGGCGATTCAGGAGAAGGAGATTCGTCCGGTGGGCAGCGTGAAGCGCGTTCCCATCGACGTGCGGATTCTGGCTGCGACCAATCGCGACCTGGAACGAGGTGTGACCGAAGGCACGTTCCGCCGCGATCTTTTTTTCCGGCTGAACGTGCTGACGCTGCGGATTCCCGCGTTGCGCGACCGGAGGCAGGACGTCCCGCTGCTGGTGGCGCATATTCTGGAGCGGATCGGACGCGACGCGGGCGTTGAAAAGACGATTTCGGACGAAGCGCTCAAAGCGCTGCTGAATTACGACTGGCCCGGCAACGTGCGCGAACTGGAGAACTCGCTGGAGCGGGCATGTGCGCTCAGTAGCGCGAACGAAATTCAGATTCGCGATCTTCCTACGAAGATTTACGGAGCCCCCGTCAACTTGATGGGGATGAGCCAGGCGAGTAATGGCATCGTGCCGATGGCGGAACTGGAGAAACAGACGATCTTGAACGCGCTCACGCAGGTGAACGGAGACAAGATGCTGGCGGCGCGACTCCTGGGCATTGGAAAGACCACGCTATACCGCAAGCTGAAAGAGTACGAGTCCCAAAACTGGACGGTCGGGCCAAGCGCTGGTGTCGGAACGGGAGATTAAGCGGAAGGCCGAGCGCATAACTCATTTATTTTCAGGGTAAGACAATTGGCCCGGAAGTTGCGAAGGGATTCAGCATGATCCTTCTTGTGACGCCGAGCGAGCGGGCACCCGAGTGTGCCGCGGCGCTCCATGAGGCGACGGGCGAGGGGATCGTGGTGGCGGAGAGTTTGGCTCGGGCAGCCACACTTTTGCGGGCGGAAGGCTATCTGGCGGTGGTACTCGATCAGTACTTGTTAGAAACCGAGCCGCATGAAGCCGAGACGACGCTCGAGCATCTGGGCACGGCCGTTCTGGTGCAGGTCAATCTGGCAATCAGTGGAATGGAGCGTCTGGTGCGGGAGGTGCGGACGGCCTTGCAGCGCCGGCAGCGCGAGGAGATGAGGGCCCGGCAAGCAGCGATCGGCAGGCTCTACAGCGAACTGAATAGCACGATTACGGCACTGCTGCTGTCGAGTGAACTGGCGCTGGATACTTCTGGTCTGCCGGCGGCGGCGGCCGAAAAGATCGAGTCGGTTCACGAACTGGTCAAGAAACTTCGGAAGCAATTGGAGACCACGGGTCTGACGGAGGAGCCTGAACACGTTGCAGGGTCCTAACCGGCTGCTCGAAGGTCGATATTGCCCAAGCCCCTGAAGGACATCTGATTTCACGTAGAGACGCTGCTTGCCGCGTCTCCGAAGACGGGGAAGTCCTTGGGGTGCGCCCCATAAACGCTAACTTAAGAATTCCTTCCGGTTTGCCCGTCACACGCCCTCAATCGAGGGCCAGCAAGCATGGACATAGCTTCCGATTCCGACAAGTCGACATCGCAGCATTCATTGGACGAAAACCGCGTATATTCTGTTCTGTTGTAATGCCTCGCGTCCCATCCGATTCAGTTCGAAAGGAGATCCTCATGAGCGCATCCACAGACACGACCTCCTCCGCCAGCGTCTACACTACCCCCGCGTTCTGGGAACGCTTGTGGCGGACAGCCGGCATCCAGTCCGTCCTCTGCTTCATAGTCGCGTACATCGTCTACGGCCATCAGCCGCAGGTCGGCGCATCGGCCGACGCACTGGCAGCCTTCTACGACGGCGACCGCATGCGGATTCTGATCGCGGCCGTGTTTTACGGCTTGGCTGTCCTCAATCTCATGTGGTTCGCGGCGGCGCTCAGGGCCACACTGGCGGATGCGGGGCAGGACGGTTGGGGCGCAGCAGCCACCGCCTCCAGTGCCGCTCTCGGAGCGCTTTTCCTCTTGCTCATCGCGGTGGTCGCAGCCCTCGCGTACTCGATCGCCGGCTCGGAAAATCACATGCTCACATCTGGTCTGAACGACTTCGTATGGGCAGGCTTCGTGTTGACTTCGTTCCCGCGCGCGATGCTTATCATGGCCGCGGCGTTTGGTCTCTGGCGAGCCGGGCAGATCTCGAACGCGCTCTTCGCGGCCGGGGTCGCTGCCGTCGTGCTCGTCTTGCTAGGCGGCACCACCTGGGTGAGCGGCGGATTCTGGGCACCGGACGGCGTCTATTCGCGCTTCGTCTCGCCCGCCATCGGCCTGGTGTGGGGCATGGTCGTGAGCGGGGTGCTCTCGACCCGAAGTCCTGCTACACGTGCTGGATGGTGAGGCCGACGTTGGCCCGCGATCAAGCTAGTAAGCGGAGCCGAAGGAGTTCGACATGAGTACGATTGAAAACCAACCGGTCCTGGACGAACTTCAGGGTCGATCGCCGTAACCCCAGATGCTGCCATGTGACGTTCGACCAACCTCCGATTAACGCGATCACGGCGACAGCCGTCGCCGAGGCTCAGTGACCTCGTCGGCCTCATCGAGAAGTTGAACCATTTCAGGCCACGCAATTCAACTAAATCGAAAGTCAGATTTGTTGAATGCGGCATCCGAAGACACTCAAGCTGCTTTTGCCGATGCGGTGAATGTCGCCGCATTTTTCTTGACGAACTCCTGCACGCTCAGCGGCCGTTGCGCCGTTAACGTGAGTACGTCGTCGGTCATTCGGTCGAACCGTCCTGCGCGGTGCAGATCGGCCATTGTCGCGAGGTGGTTCACCAGGTGAACCGGCAAGCCGCGATCGAGCAGCGCGTCTCGCCACGGCTCGACCGGAATGTCCTGATAGGTGATGGTGCGGCCAAGCGCCTTCGAATACTCCTGTGCATAGAAATGCATGTTCTCGGACTGCGGACCGGTTAGGTGATAGATCTTGCCGACGTGCGGCTGCGGGTTTTCGAGCAGCGTGGCAACCACGCGTGCAACGTCTTCCACTGCGACCGGCGAAGTCTTGCCCTCGCCGAACGGTAGTCTGATCTGATTTGATTCCCTGACCGAATCCGCAGTGACAATCAGCAAGAAGCCTTCGAGAAACACTGTCGGCCGCACGTGCACGACCGGCAGACCGGACCAGTTCAGCGCCTGCTCGGCGAGCCATTGCAGTTTGTGCTGCGGGCTTGCGGTAGTCTGGGTAATGCTCATCTGTGAGAGCGTCATCTGGGACATATTGATGAATGCCTTCACGCCGTGATGCTTCGCCACCGCCGCCGTATTAACCGTCGCGGCCAAATAGGCATCCGAAACCGACATGCCGAAGTACATCGTCTCGCACCCGGCAATCACTCTATGCATCGAATCGAGATCGAGCAGATCCCCGATCACGACCTCCGCACCGATGTCGCGCAATGCTTGCGCGCGTTCGTCTTCATTTCGCACCATCGCACGCACCGCTTTGCCTTGCTTCAGCAGCTGTTCGGTGATCGCGCGCCCTACCCCACCGACGCGTCCCGCCGCGCCGGTGACCAGAGTTGGACTAGCCATGTTTTTTTCCTCCTATGCGTCCAGTTAAATCGAAGTCAGATTTTGACCAACCATTTGGCATTATGCACCCTTGGCGTCAGCGACGCTGCGCCCATTCGAACCCGCCTCGCGCTTGCTTCTCACTCGTGCCGGTTCAAATTAGCGATCCCTTCACACCAGCAAATTATTTTGAGCAGTTCGCAACTAAAGGGCCTGACGCAGAGTCTCTGAGTGCATGAATCCGTTGAGTCGATTGGCGTCGACTATGCTGCTAATGCGGTTGGTGCGGGGTGCGCAGAATCACATGCACATGCCCGAAGAGATCGGGCATGTCAACCTGCAAAACTCTTGCTCTGCCGCGGCTGGCGTCTCACTTGATCGCGGTTTGAGCCTCTATTACTCATTCTGGTACGAAGAAGCCCGTAAGAACTTCACTCAAGCCGCCCGGAGCGATTCCCGTTGTGCCATGGCCTATTGGGGAGAGGCCATCAGCGAATATCAGCCGGTGGAAGCATTGCCCGAAGGAGCGCAATTGCACGCTGGGCAGGAAGCTCTTGCGAGAGCCAATAATGCCGACGAGCAGACGCCCCGCGAGCACGCCTATATCGAGGCACTCGGCATTCTCTTCGATCCAGCCACTCTACCAAAGGCGCAGTCCCGCGCGGAAAGCTACTCCGCGGCAATGGAACGGGTACATGTGCAGTACCCGAGCGATTTGGTGGCCGCCACGCTGTTTGCGTTATCCCTGCTGAGCCCGGAGCTACCGGATGATCCGAGTCTCGCCCGAAAGCGCAGGGCACTGGAGATCTTGAACCAAGTGCTAGACAAGGAACCTGATGATCCGGGCGTCACGCATTTCATCATTCACGCCAGTGACAATCCCGAGATGGCCTCCTTCGGACTTGAAGCTGCTCATCGGTATGCACAGATTGCACCCGCTTCGGCGCATGCTCTCCACATGCCCAGTCACATCTTTGCGCGGCTTGGTCTCTGGCAGGACGATATCCGGTCCAACTTGGCCTCGGAAGCCGCCGCAGGGAACCAGGACGTCGCCGCGATGCATACGGGAGCGCAACATCGGCTGCGTGCAATGGAGTTCTTACAGTACGCCTACTTGCAAACCGGGCAGAACGATAAGGCGCGAGACATCGTGGAGCAGGCCGCGACAATCAAGGCAGGTGATCTGGAGCCTGGTTTTGAAAGCTATTACGGGTGGGTAGAAGCTTCGTTTCCGATCCGGCTTGCTCTTGAGACGAGCGACTGGTCGAGTGCTCTCAATCTGCAGCCATCCAAGGATGCAGGTCGCTATGTTCTTAGGGTCGAGTCTTGGTCGCACGCGGTTGCCGCCGGACACCTTCATGATGTTCGCGCGGCGGACCAAGCGGTCTTGGACTACGAGGCCACGTTTACAAAGCCTGAGCTGATAGAAGAGGAGGGTCGTCTTTCTGCTCAGCTCGCTGAGACGCGGGCATGGGCTCTCTTTGCCAAAGGAGACGCTGCAGGCGCAGTTAGCCTGCTGCGCCCCGTCGCCGATCACCAGGATCGCGTTGGAAAGGGAGAAGTCGAGCTTCCCGCACGAGAGATGCTTGCCGACATGCTCCGCTTGTCCAATCAGCCGGATGCTGCTCTAACGGAGTATAAAGTCTCCCTGCAGACGGATCCTGGCCGCTTCAACGTACTTCTGCATGCCGGGGAGGTCGCTCAGGTCCTCGGTCGAAAGCAGGAAGCAATGGGCTTCTACAAGCTCCTGCTCCAAAACGCGAGTGCAGCGGATAGTTCCACGAAGCAGACACTTGCGCCAGCGCGAGCGTTTCTCAGCGGTCAACATTCGTGAAGAGGGAAGCAAATCGCTTAGCAGTTTCGCCGCGTCATTGCTGAAGCAATGCTGTGATTACGAAACCGTAATTTTCCCTGGCTTGTGCAGCCATGCCCTTCAAACGACCGGAGACCAACTTAATCTAAGTTTTCTCTAACAGTTCGAGCGGGGAGGGCGATGGAAGATCTGCGCTCCTCGGCGTTCGCCGCGCCCATAAGTAACCTGCCTCTTGACTAGCAACGTAACGGTCTTGCCGATAGCTCTGAAATAAGGCGAAAACCGGGATCATGGAATTCTTCAAACAATTGCTTTCTTGTGATTTCACGCCGCACGGTTTCTGCGACCTATGGGGTCCGCGAATCGTAACGGTGCACGTCATTTCAGACGGCCTGATCACGCTGTCGTATTGCTGCATTCCCATCGTTCTCGTCTATTTCATTCGCAAGAATCGCGATCTTCCCTCCAACCGGATTTTCTGGATGGCAAAACTCATTTCGCTGCCCGGGCGGATTCTATGAGGGAGGAGAATCGCAAACTGAAGCGGCAAATCGCCGAACCCGAAGGGATTGAAGCGCCGATCGAAGCCAAACTTCGGCGGAGAGTTACCGGCGGTTTCATCGTAGCTTTGCTCCTGACCGTCTTCATAGGCTTTTTGTCCTGGTACAACGCGCGCCTGGCGGCGGACGGCGCTGACTGGGTAGCCCACACCTATGCCGTGCTGGACAGGCTCGAGCTTACGTCCAAAGATGTGATCGAAGTGGAAACCAGCGCGCGAACATTCGCCTCGTCCGGGCAAGACCCATTGCGTGCGCATTACGAGACTGCACGGGGCGCCGTTGCGCAAGATGAGGACGCGCTGCGCCATTTGACGGCGGACAATCCCAGTCAACAACGGCGGCTGGACGTGCTCGAGTCACGGGTCCGGAACGCGCTCGATTTCGCCGGGATGATAGTCGCCAAACGCCAGCTGGCGCACGCAGTGCCCGGTGCAGACGAAATTCTGGAGACCGAAAAGCTCATGGATGGGGTGCGCGCAAAGACTCAAGAGGTGAAGGCCGAGGAGACGCGGTTATTGACCCAGCGCACCCAAAAAACCAAGGCGGGACGGAGGTTGACGAGCTTCATTATTGTCCTGGGCATTTTCGTCGGGGCAGGCTTGCTGGCGCGAGCCAATCTCGCCGTCAACCGCGAAGTCGAGATCAGCGCACGGGCACGGGCGCAAATCAGTTCCCTGAATGCCGAGTTGGAACAGCGCGTGGAGCAGCGGACGGCGGCCCTGCACTCCGAGATCGCCGAGCGCAAACGAGCCGAAGAGGCGCTAAGGGACAGTCTGGCTGCCAGCGAGCAGGTGCTGAAAGAACTGGCGGACCAGAAGTTCGCTCTCGATCAACACGCCATCGTCGCGGTGACTGACGTTCAGGGAACGATTACTTACGTGAACGACAAGTTCTGCGCCATCAGTCAATACTCCGAGGCTGAACTGATCGGCCAGAATCACCGCATCCTCAACTCCGGCCACCATTCCAAAGAGTTTTTCCAGCAGATGTACCAAACCATCGCGAATGGGAAGGTTTGGCACGGCGAGATCAAGAACCGGGCCAAGGACGGATCAATCTATTGGGTGGATACGACCATCGTCCCGACCTTGAGCACCGAGGGCAAACCGCGCCAGTATGTCGCCATCCGAGCCGATATCACCGAGCGCAAATTGGCGGCAGAAGGTCTGGCGGCCCAGGCGGTGGGTTTGTCAAAACTAGCCGAGGAACTGGCTCTCTCGCGGCTCGCCCTGGAAGCCCAATCACTCATGCTGCAGTCGGTGCTGGACAGTATGGCCGAGGGGTTGGTCGCCGCTGACGAGCAGGGCAAATTCTTGATCTGGAATCGGGCGGCGGAGAGGATTGTCGGCTATGGCCCCGCGGATCTTCCCGCCGAGCAGTGGTCCGAACATTATGGCAACTACTTGCCAGATGGTGTCACTCCCATGCCTACCGAACAACTTCCCCTGGTACGCGCGATTCGCGGAGAGGTGAGCTCCACCGAGATATTTGTGCGCAATCCAAAGGTAGCCGAGGGTACCTGGATCGAGGCCAGCGGTAGTCCCCTAAAAGATAAGGACGGCATGGTGCATGGCGGAGTCGTAGCTTTCCGCGACATCACGAAGAGGAAAGCAGACGAGCGCCAAATTCAAGAACTCAATGATGAACTCGAGCACAGGGTCGGAGAGCGGACGGCCCAGTTGGAAGCCGCCAACAAAGAGCTGGAAGCTTTCAGCTACTCGGTCTCGCACGACTTGCGGGCGCCCTTGCGGCACATCAGCGGATTTTCCCAGTTATTGATGGAAGAATTCGGTTCCACTCTCGATCCTAGCGCCCAACAGTACCTGGAGCGCATTCAGGCCGGGACACAAAAGATGGGCCAGTTGGTGGACGAACTGCTGAATCTGGCACGGGTCGGCCGCCACGCGCTACGTCTGCAGCCAACCCAGTTGAACGCGATGGTTGCGGAAGTGATCGCGATTCTCCAGCCGGATTGCGAAGGGCGGCAGGTGGAATGGATAATCGCCGACCTACCTGCGGTCGAGTGCGATCCCGTCCTGGTCAAGCAGATCTTTCAAAACTTGCTGGCTAACGCGCTCAAGTTCACCCGCCCGCGCGCCCGCGCCGTCATCGAAGTTAGTCACAAAGAAGTCAGTCACAAAGAAGAAGATGGGCAACTGGTATTCATGGTCCGAGACAACGGCGTTGGTTTCAGCATGAAGTACGTTGACAAGCTGTTCGGAGTCTTCCAGAGGTTGCACAGGGCGGAGGAGTTTGAAGGCACGGGGATAGGCTTGGTCACTGTGCAGCGCATCGTTCGCAAGCACGGCGGCCAAGTATGGGCCGAGGGAGAACTGGATAAAGGCGCAGCCTTCTATTTCACCCTCGGAGTGGGAAAGCAAACTGAATCGAAAAACAATGCAGCTACGGCGGGAGGCCGATCATGAACTCAGGAAAACTCGACATACTGTTGGTGGAAGACAATCAGAACGACATGGATCTTGCGCTGCATGCGCTGCGGCGGGAGAAGCTGGCAAACAACATCTTTGTCGCGCGCGATGGCGAGGAAGCCTTGGACTTTATCTTCTGTCGCGGGGCGTTCACGCATAGATCGTTCGAGCGTCCCCCAAAGTTGGTGCTGTTGGATCTGAAACTGCCCAAGGTCGATGGGATGGAAGTACTCAAACAGATCAAAAGCGACGGCCGGACCAGGACGATCCCGGTCGTCATCATGACCTCGTCGAAAGAAGAGCGGGATTTGGTGGCAGGTTACAACCTGGGGGCTAACAGCTATATCCAGAAACCAGTCGACTTTGACCAGTTTCGGGAGACGGTGAAGAGCGTGGGACTGTATTGGCTCGTCATCAATCAGCCGCCGGTGGTGGACGATTCCCAGCATCTGGCAGGACTGGCGTATGACCCTCTCTAACGATCTCGGGGCACAGGCCGGACAACTCCGGGTGCTGCACGTCGAAGACAACGAACTGGACGCGGAACTCGTAGCCACGGCCCTGCGAAAAGGCGGCTTCTCGATTTCGGTGACGGTGGTGCAAACCGAAGCCGAATTTGAGCGGCAACTTCGCTTGCAGCGTCCCGACGTGGTGATCGCCGACTACAATCTGCCACAGTGGAAAGGCATGGAAGCGCTGAAAGTGCTGCGGCGCGAAGAGCTGGACATTCCTCTGATTCTTGTCTCGGGCGCCTTGGGAGACATCACCGCGGTGGAGTGTATCAAACAGGGCGCTACTGATTATGTTCTGAAGGACGGACTGGCACGGCTGCCCGAAGCCGTCCGTCGCGCCTTGCAGGAAAAACGCCTGCTTCGCTTACGCCGGCAAGCGGAAGAGGATTTGGCGCGGAAAGCCGACGAGCTGGCCCGCTCCAACGCGGACCTCGAGCAATTCGCTTATGTGGCATCGCATGACCTGCAGGAGCCGCTGCGCATGGTGGCGGCCTACACGCAGCTGCTTGCGGAACGCTATCGCGGCAAACTCGACGAGAACGCCGACAAATTCATCGGCTATGCGAGCGAGGGAGCTCTACGCATGCAGTCCTTGATTCAGGATCTCCTGGCCTTTTCGAGAGTAGGCCGAAATGGTTCCGGGCGCGTCGATTGTAACGCGGTGATCGAAGAGGTGCTGATGACTCTGGGTCCGGCGATCCAAGAGAGCGGCGCGGTGGTCACACATGCGGCGCTTCCGGAGGTGTGGGCAGACCGCTCGCAGATGACACAGGTCTTCCAGAATCTAGTCGGAAACGCGATCAAGTTTCGCGGGAAAGAAGCGCCTGGGATTTCCGTTCAAGCCGAAAAAGCGGGCCAGCAATGGTTGTTCAGCGTGAGCGATAACGGGATCGGCATTGCGCCGCAGTACGCAGAAAATATTTTCGTTGTCTTCCAACGCTTGCACGCCCGGACCGAATACCCGGGCAACGGAATTGGTCTGGCAATCTGCAAGAAGATCGTTGAGCGCAATGGCGGGAAGATCTGGGTTGAGGCGCGTGCCGGCCATGGTTCTGTTTTCAAGTTCACGATGCCCTGCGATGGTCCGCCTGAGAAGGAATTGTGCGGAGATGAAAATAAGGACATCAAGTCCTTGCAGGAATTGCAAACGTAGCGGCAGCCGCCTCGGCTGTCCAGGCGAGCGCGGCTCGCCGGCGTTTTTCGTTTGTCGATGCTTGCACTCACACGCATGGCGGGCCTTCGCCCCGCCGGACAGCCGGGGGTGGCTGTCCCTACGTCAGAACACCAATTACTTACAAATCTCTACTCACTTCTTTTGCAAGGGTGCTGCTGGGGATGCGTTCTTCAGGAAAGGAACGGAGGTTTGTAATGGAAAATCGAACGACAGTGTTTTACGTGGACGACAATCCTAGATCCAGCCGACTACTAACAAGCGTTCTTGAAGAATGCGGGTTCCGAGTGATCACGAAGAATGAGCCGGTCGAGGCACTCGCGCTTTGCAAGAGAACTTATTTTGATCTGGCACTTCTTGACTACGAAATGCCTTTGATGTCGGGTTCGCAGTTAGCACGGGAAATCAAGTTTCTGGTCCCGGATGTTCCCGTGGTCCTGATCTCTGGCCGCGCGGCTCTGCCGGCTACGGAACTGACGTTTGTCGATGCTCACTTCGGGTTTGGGACCGCATTGGACGATCTCCTCTGGACGATGCGGATACTGGTGCGACCGAAGGTGGCGATAGCGGATCATCACCATCATCAGGCCGATCAGCGCGAGATGACGCAGTGGGCAGACTCCACCTGAGAGCGGCGGGCCGGAGCGCCCGCCCCACACAGGCACGGTCATCAGAGAGCGGCGACGCCTCTTTCCTGATTTCTTATGCGGATGGCTTCATCCACCTTGGAAAGGAAGATCTTTCCATCGCCGATTTTTCCCGTCGCCGCGTTCTTGATGATGGCGTCGATCGCGGGATCGACGAGTTTATCTTCTAGTACGAGTTCAATTTTCACCTTTGGCAGGAGATCGGTTTCGTATTCCCGGCCACGATAGGTCTCGGTGTGTCCCTTTTGCCGTCCGTGACCCCGCACTTCCGAGATTGTCATACCTTCGACGCCGAGCGCGATGAGCGCTTCTTTGACCGCCTCAAACCGGTTGGGCTGCACAATCGCTTCAAGTTTTGTCATCTTTAATGTCCTCGTTTAATGTCCTCGAATACAGTTTGCCATACAGGAGGCAGAACGTGGTCTGCCTCCTGCGGACTCGGGTCCATGCCAGCGAGCGTTAACTGGCAAGATGCGAAAGCGGCTTAGTAGTCGCCAAGCTGCTCTTTGACTGAACCGACGGGAGTTCCTGGTTCATACCACGAGGTGCGCCCAAGGCTGAGATCACATACTCAGGATAGGCGGAGATCCCGTGCTCATGAAGGTCGAGGCCGTAGAGTTCGCCTTCCTCGGAGACCCGCAACAACCCGGTGGCGTTGACCGCATACATAACGGCCATGGCAACCCCGAATGTAGCGAGCGTGACGACCGCACTCCCAATGGCTTGGGCTCGGAGCACCTGCAGTCCTCCACCGTAAAAGAGTCCCTTCAGCGCTGAGGAGTTGTCGGGGCCAGTTGGACCTGAGGCTCCATATTTGCCGCAGGCAAACAGCCCGAGCGAGAGTGTTCCCCAGATACCGGCGATGCCATGCACCGGCACGGCGCCGATGGGATCGTCAATGCGCAGCCACTCCAGCAGTTCTACGCCCAGTACCACAACCACGCCGGCCACGCCGCCCAACAGGACAGCGCCGGTCGGAGTGACCCAGTAGCAAGGGCAGGTGATGGCAACCAATCCTGCCAGGAAGCCATTGGTCGTAAAACCCGCATCCCATTTCTTGCTCGTCCTGTACGCCCAGAACATGGCGGTCAATCCTGCCGCGCAGGCTGCCAGGGTGGTGTTGGTGGCGACACGTCCAATGCCCTCGAAATCCATTGCGGAGAGCGTGCTGCCGGGGTTGAATCCGTACCAGCCAAACCACAGGATCAGACCGCCGCTCACGGCGATGGTCAAGTCATGTGGCAGCATGGGCGCTCCGCCATCTCGCTTGAAGGTGCGCCCGAGACGCGGACCAAGCACGATTGAACCAGCGAGAGCAATGAATCCGCCGATGGTATGCACGACAGTGGATCCGGCGAAATCGTGGAAGCCCATTCCCAAAGAAGGCCAAACGTGGCCATCGCTGCCCATTAGAGCTAACCAGCCATCCGGTCCCCAAGCCCAGTGACCGATGATGGGATAGATGAAACCGGAAACGGCAACGCTATAAAGGAGGTCGCCAACAAACCCGGTGCGACCGATCATCGCGCCCGAGGTAATGGTCGAGCAAGTGTCGGCGAAAGCAAACTGGAAAATCCAGACGGCGAGAAATGCGACACCGGTGGTTTCGTAGGTTGCAGGCGCGCCTTGCAGGAAGAACCAGTGATAACCGATGAAGCCGTTGCCATGGCTGAACATGAAGGCGAAGCCGAAGGCGTAGAACAGCAGGCCGCACAGACATGTGTCAACCACACATTCCATGAGCACGTTCACCGTCTCACGTGAACGGCAGAAGCCGGCCTCTAGCATGGTAAAGCCGACTTGCATGCCGAAGACTAGGAACGCCGCGATCAGGGTCCAGGCGGTGTTGATCGGGTTCACAGCATCAGCGGCTTTGATTTCGGGCGCAGCCGTCTGAGCATAAACGTGGGTAAAGAACAGACCCGAGACCACGGTTATGATCAGCAGCACCAGACCGATTCCGAGCGCCTTGCCACCCAGCAGCAAGCCAGCATAGCGCCGCCACTCAGGATCGCGCAACCGGCCGGCCAGCCGGGACATCTTCTGAGACAGAGACAGCCTTTCCCCCCTTTTGTTAACGCCCAACATAGTGTGGCTCCTTCGATTGAGTTTTTGTTCTCACCTTAGTTACTGGTCGTAACCAAAACTTAAATCAATTCATAAACCTATAACTGGAGCGGGGAGCGGCAAGGACGCTGACACCAGGGGTTAGTTGGGTTTGTGCCCAAGCCGCTGATCCCCACATTACGAGCACCCCAGGTTTTGGCTGCCCGAAATTCAGAAAGTTTGACTCTCATTGCGATGCCACCTCGCGGCTATCGAACGTAAATACCAGTCCGCCCGTCAATGTGTTTTGATCTTTCACCGGGTTATTACCTTTCAGGAAGGCAGGCTGATTCGACATGTCGCGGCGAAATTCGAACCGGCTGATGATGTGGTGCGCCATCACGCGCTCGAACGTGGTGGTGAACTCGTTGAAGTGAATTCCTCCCGTCGGGTTCCCAGTCGTGAAGCCGTCATGGTCGTCGTAATATTCGTAACGGGTACTAAAGGCCGAAGTGCCGCTGACCGCGTACTTTACGTAGCCGGCGACCCCCGTCCAGAAGACGGGCTTCGAGAGCACGCCCTCGCCCTCGTCGATCCGGTCACCCCGCCCGTAGTCGCCGTTAACCATGAACGACAACTTGCTGGTGGGAGAGTAAGTAATTACGGTGTCGCTCAGTTGACGCCAAGTCGAGTTGATGCTGTTCTGTTCGGGACCCGCCATGTAGTTTTGGGTGACACCGAACTTCTTGTTCGGGGTCCAGCCAAAACTCATGCCGTAGGTTTTCCCGGTATTGTTGTCCACCACATTGTTCCAGCCGTTCACAAAATATCCGGTGAGCGAGTACTTATCGTTAAAGGCGTACTTTGCCCGCATCCCGAAGTGGTAGTACGGGATGGCGTAGGAGAACAGCAGGCCACGGGAGTAATTCCAGTTGTCCTTGGTCTCGATAACCTCGGCTCCATGTGGCGTGACGAACTTACCAACATCCACCTGCAGTCCCTTGCCTACGGGTGCTAGGTACGAGAAATAGGCTTCTTTCAGGTACTGGTCGAAGCCCAGGCCGGCACGTGGTTCCGAACCGTTTACTACGTTCATTGCCTGTCCGAATCCAAGAGCAATGTGGTAACCAGTACGGCTGTTTGCGGGGTCGGGGGTCTTGTCCACCACCAGTTCCACCAGGTTCAAGCCGAACTGGTTCGTGGGCGCGTCGAAAAAGCGTAGGCCATTCGTCTGTGATGTGGGATTGTTGAAGTTCTGACCGTAATACACATCCACGAAGCCGCTCAACGTAGTCGGCCCCAGTAATCCGGCCAGGGACGGCGCGGCCGGCGCCGCACCCGGTGCGGCCGCACTGGTTACGAGATTGCTCTGCGCAGGCGACGGCGCGGCCGGTGTCGCCGGTTTGTCACTGCCTTTTAGTGCGGTAACTTCGGCGCGGAGTTCCTTCACCTGCTCTTCCAGTTCTTCCATGTGATGGACGATCGCATCGTTGCTTGGCGAGTTGGTTGGCGGACTCGTACCCGCCTGCTCTTGCGCAAGGCCCGGAGAGACTAGCAACAAACTTGCCAGAACGATCGCGACCCCGAATGGGGTGTGATTCTTCATTTCGATTCCCGCTTTCTCCCCTGGTGCATACAACGGATGACCGTGCGCATCCGTTGCCAGCCACTGCAAAGTAACGGGCGGTTGCATCCAAGTCCAACTCATACTTTTTCTATGTCGCATCAGACCTTTTACTGAGAACGTAATTTTATGAAGGGGATAAGAAGGATTTATGGCGTGGACGACATGGCACCCCACGATGGAATGCCCGGTCGGCGTCCGGGACCACGCGGGCTGCGGCAATCCCGGGTTTCGAGGGCGCCCCTGGCGGCCGCAAGAAAACTCTTCCCTAGGCACGGCTCTCGACCCTAAACTGGAGGCAGGCAGGCCGAGGGCGCTCCCAGCCCTCGAATCTCGGGGGTTCTGTGCGCGTATTGGTGACGGCTGACACCTTCAGCGGAGTCTGGACTTACTCGCGCGAACTGGTTTCGGGTCTAGTGACTCACGGCGCGCAAGTCACGCTTGTCAGCTTTGGAGAAATTCCACTTCCTCATCAGACGGCATGGATGGACGGCCTGCACGGCCTCGAATATCATCCCACCGCGTTTCGTCTCGACTGGATGCAGGAAGGCGAGCAGGACTTCCACGCGGCACAGGATTATCTCTGCGCGATTGTTCGCGACACGCGTCCTGATTTTCTGCATTTGAATCAGTTGAGTTTTGGAGCGCTGCCGGTGGCGACGCCGCGAGTGGCGGTGGCGCACGGCGATGTGATCACCTGGTGGTTGAGCATCCATGGACACGAACCAGCGGCCTCGGAATGGCTGAAGTGGTATCGCGAGACGATGGTTGCGGGCTTGAAGCGGGCCGAGGCCGTGGTCACCACTTCGCGGTGGATGGAAGAGATGCTGCGCGTTGCTTACGGCGACGATTTCGATGGACACATCATTCCGCCCGGACGCAATCCGATCTACTTCAATCCGTTTGTGACTAAGGAAGAATCGGTGCTGGCGATCGGGCGCTTGTGGGATTCGGGAAAGCAGGTGGCACTGCTGACCCAGCACACGCACGGACTGCCGGTGTGCATCGTCGGGGCGGATAATCCGATTCCCGCGCCTCCGGTGCCGATCCGCGCCGACGTGCGCGTCTCTACCGGCGAACACGAAATTTCGGTGAAGGGAGCGCAGACCGAATCGCAACTACGCTCGCTTTACAGCAAGTCAACAATTTTTGCGGCGACTTCGCGCTACGAGCCGACGGGACTGGCGTCGATCGAGGCCGCATTCTCGCGCTGCGCGCTGGTGGCAAACGACACCGAGGTGTATCGCGAACTATGGGGCGACGCGGCCTTGTACTTCGAACGTAATAACGCCGACAGCCTCAGCGAAGTTCTCAGCCAACTGGACGAAGACCGTGAACTCACTCGCCTCTACGGGACGCGTGCCTACAATCGGGCGCGCGAGCGCTTCACGGCGCGGCGGATGGTGGACGACTATTTGCGGCTGTATCGTCGGTTGCGGACGGCGAAAGTCGCTGTGGCCTGATGGCCGCCCGGCGCGAAGTGAAAGTGCAAGAGCCATCTCCCGAAAGCTCTCCAGTCCTGATCGTGACTGGCGCCAGCCGAGGGATCGGTGCGGCCACAGCTATTCTCGCCGCCCGGCGAGGTTTCTCCGTCTGCGTCAACTATCTGCGAGAGCGCGAGAAAGCCTCAGAGGTCGTGCGTGCCATTCAGAAAGAAAACGGCCGCGCCGTAGCCGTGCAGGCCGACATCAGTTCAGAACCTGATGTGGTACGTCTCTTCGAGACCGTCGACCGGGAACTGGGGCACGTCTCCGGCCTCGTCAATAACGCCGCAACCATTGAGCGCCAGACCAGGCTCGACACCATGGACGCCGCGCGCCTCAGCCGCACCTTCGCGACCAACGTCGTTGGGCCCTTCCTGTGTAGCCGCGAAGCGGTGCGACGAATGTCGACGCGCCATGGAGGTAGGGGAGGGGCGATCGTCAACGTCTCCTCGGGCGCGGCGCGGGCGGGATCGCCCGGCGAGTACATCGACTATGCCGCTAGTAAGGGCGCCATCGATACGCTCACCATCGGCTTGGCAAAGGAAGTCGCCGAAGAAGGTATTCGCGTCAACGCGGTTCGGCCAGGGTTCATCTACACCGATTTGCATGCCAAGGCGGGGGAGCCGGCGCGAGTCGATCGCGTGAAAACATCTGTGCCCATGCAGCGCGGCGGCCAACCGGAAGAGGTGGCCGCGGCGATTCTATGGCTGCTGTCGAACGAAGCCTCGTATGTAACCGGCGCAATCCTGGACGTCACGGGCGGACGGTAGTACAGCGACCGCGTCATAATTCATATGGTGGAGTAACGGGACCGACACGCTGAAGAAGCTGAAGGAAGAAAAATGAGAGCCAGGGCCAGATTGCAAGCTCAGGCTCCGGTGTTGAGATCAGATCCTCGCCGTATTTTTCGCGATCCTTATTATGGCATCCAGGCTGCGGTCGATGTCCTCCTCCGTAGTAGCCCAACAGGAAACACTGATACGCATGGCGGTGCTTCCTTGCCAATCGGTTCCGCCGCACCAGCAGGTTCCGTCTTTCTGAATCTCCGCGATAATCTGCCTGTTCACGGCGGCGTCTCCGAAGGATACGAGCACCTGATTCAGAACTACATCGTTCAGCACTGCATAACCGGACCGAGACAAACCTTCAGCGAACCGAGTGGCCAATCGGCAGTGGCGTTCCACCATTTCTGCCAGTCCCGAGCGCCCCAGTGATTTCAAAGCTGCCCAGATCTCGACGCCACGGGCACGCCGCGAGGCCTCGGGTGTGTACTGTCCCGGCTCACGTGTGTCGCCGACCGGCAAATATCCCGCGCTGATCGTCAGCGCATTGCGCAGATGTTCGGCCTCGCGCACAAAGGCCATGCCGGAATCGTACGGAACATTCAACCACTTGTGACAATCGGTAGCCAAGGAGTCGGCGTCGAAGAAACCGCTCAGCAAGTGGGCTCGCTGCGGCGCAGCGGCCGCCCATAGGCCGAAGGCGCCATCCACGTGGACCCAAGCTCCCGCTTCCCGAGCACGGGGACAGATCTTCGCGGCGGGATCGAAGGCTCCCGTATTCACATTGCCCGCCTGAATACAGACAATCGTGCGATCGTCGAGAATGGGTAACGAATCAGCACGCATGCGGCCTTGATTGTCGGCCGGAACGATGATGACCCGTGACCTACCCAATCCCAGCATGGAGAGAGCTTTGAGCAAAGACACGTGGACGTCTCCGCCAACGATGACCTTGAGTTCCGACGCACCGAATAGTCCTCGCTCTTCGGCATTCCAGCCGGCGCGCCGCAGGAGTGCGCCGCGGGCGGCCGCGAGGCAGGTGAAGTTGGCCATAGTGGCGCCGGTCACAAATCCGGCGCCGCAAGAGACGGGAAGACCGAAGATTTCGCGCAGCCAATCGAGAACGATTTCCTCCAAAGCGGCGGCCACCGGAGACATTACGGTGAGAGCAGTGTTTTGGTCCCATGCCCCGGCAAGCCAGTTCGCAGCCAGAGCGGCAGGCAAGACACCCCCGGTGACAAATCCGAAATAGCGGCCGCCGGTCGAGGCAACAGTAGCCGGTGAGCCAATTTCATCAAGGAGTCGTATTACCTCGGATGGAGCAGAGGGAGCTTTGGGAAGAGGTCCTCCCAAGGCGTGCAATCGGGTCAGATCTTCCGGTCGCGGTACAACTCCACGATCCGGGACGGCCGCAATGTATGTCGTAGCCCGCCGCGCGACATCGGCCAGCAGATCCTTCATGCCCACCTCTCGATGGCTGTTAGCGTTTGCACTTTGAACTCCTGTTAGCCGGAATTTCGATGTCGGTTCCGAACGGCCTCACACTATATACCGATACCGCTCGACGGATTCTGGTGCACTATTTTTTCTTTGGATGAGGAATCGGTTCTGATTCGGTGGGCGATTTCCCGAAAGAATTCGGATTTCATTTTCCGTAATGGAATCATGGTCGATCGGTGGGTCATTCAGCGTGAGATTTCCAGAGCCAGAACTAGAAGCTAACTCATACAGAGGAGTTTATGAGATGAGTTCTAGTCATTCCGGACTGGCATAATACCCAGTCTTGGCATAAACCCGAAGCGGCGGCAGTCCTTTAGGCGGCGTTAATTTCACACGTATCTTGTGCCACTTACCATCGTGCGCGGGATTGGTTGGCCGATATCCGAGCACATATTGGTTGCGTAACTCGACCCCGATCTTTGTAGCGACGTCCGCCAAGTCGTTTGGATTGTCGATCGAGAATGCGCGTCCACCTGTGAGTTCAGTGATCTCGCTCAGCAGCTGTGGACCCAATCGTTCTTCGTCGGTCGGAAAATAGTGATCGTAGATACCGATCGCATAGATCTGCACATCCGATTCCTTCACCAGGCTATTGATCTCGCCTTCCGTATACCGGCTATGGTTGTCTCCGCCGTCCGAAATGATGAGCAGCGCTTTCTTCGCGTACTTGGCCTCCCTCATCTTGCTGAGGCCCAGATAAATCGCATCCAGCAGGGCCGTGCGCCCCTTCGGGTACGTAAGCACTAGCCTTGCCTCGATGTCCTCCACCGACTGTGTAAAGTCGGTGACTTCCTCCGGCTTGTCGGCAAATGCGATCATAAAAAACTCATCCTGAGGGTTCGCTGTCTTGAAGAACTCCACTACCGCCTCGCGGGCTCGCTCGATCTTGTCTGCCATGCTGCCGCTCACGTCGAAGATGGCGCCCAGGGAAATAGGAGCATCCTCACTCGAAAAGTGCCGGATTTCTTGCCTTTCCTTGCCCTCGAACACCTGGAAGTTCTCTTTATCCAGCCCAATGACTTGCCGGTTCAGCGGATCCATGATCGACACCGGCACCAGGACGAGTTTCACATCGACCTTGATCGGTGTCGTGTGGGTTTTCAGTGCTGGATCTTCGGTCGGCTGGTCATTCTGGGTCTGCGCTTGCGCGACACGCGGAGTTACGTGCACGTCCTCCGCGGAGCCCTGCGCCCAGGCAGCGGGAACAAGCCCGCATACTGCAATCAGCACAGTGGCTACCCAGGCGCATCCCGACATGAAGTAGGAAGTCGTCATTTCTATCTTTGGTCCGGTTTAGCACCTGACCAGAGGCACGGCCACAGGTTGCCGGTTGCTCGCTATAGAACGGCAGGTTCACCTCGCAGTTTATAACCGCTGAGAGTGGGTTTTATTCCTCCAGAATTCAGGGAGATTTGCTCTCGGTTTAAGTATCCCCATTCGGGATCTCACCGTGTGTAACCGGATCCGTGGACCGATAGCACCCGTCAGACTGAAACTAGAACTGGTCTCATGAACAGATCCTTGGCAGCAAGACTACTCACAGGTGATGAAGCTATGGTAAAGATAAGGGTTTTTCTGAGACTTGAACTTCCCTCTGGTTACTGAGTGGTTCGATCTGTCCGATGCGCTCCTCTAGTCTCTTCTGTCCTTCGGCGGGCGTATTTGGCATTTGCTGCCCTAAGATCACGAACGTGCGCAAGAGTCGAATCGCGCCTTTCGGTGAATACCCGGCCTCCATGGCGAGTTTCACGCCTTCGCGGTCGGCTGCTAGTTCGCCGTCCATGCCGTGCCGTTCCAATGCTCGAAAAGAGACGAGACCAGCCCAGTGCCAAGGTTCACCAGGCTGCCGATCGCCCAAACATCATTAGCCGAGCTCGAGGTCATGGCGAAGACATTCGCTAGCTCTTTCTTCCCGAACTTGGGGCTTGGAAACAGGCTCCACTTGGTTCCGTTCCACTGTTCGATCACCTGTCCCGGATGTGCCTCGCCGGTCACGTTTCCCGCCGCCCAGGCCAGACTCGGAGAGATAGCGACCACCCCCTGCAGAAAGCTGTTGTTGTCGCCTTTGATCATCGGAGCCGGGAACGCCGTCCACTTCGTGCCATCAAAGTGGATCGTGGACTGCCCCCCAAATATCGCTGGGAGAAGACGCCGACGCCGCAAAAAGTTCGCTGTTGACGTTCTCGTTCGGAGTTGGGGCCACTTGAAAAGACGAGCCTGCCTCCATTTGTCCCTGTGCCGGCGAGTCTCGAAACAAGGCAACCGTCAATCCGAAAAGCATTATCGCGCTAAACGCAAGTTTCACAATTCCACCTGAATAGTGCCGAGTTAAGAATCCGCCTGATTTTGACCGTCACAAGTTGCTAACTGGCGCCGGTCGCTGTTATTCCGTACTCCGACATTGCTTTTTCAAATGACGCTCAGGAGGCGTGTAAACTCAAATAATCGCCCTCGGTGTTGAAGTTCTGAGCAACGAGTGCATCGTCAGAAATCCGCCGCCGAAGGCGTCAAGGAGAAAACCGTCAGTTTTGTGACGACCTTCTTGGTTGCGGGTGAGATGTGATGCGGAAGAGCCACTTAATCTGTTGCGATCTAGCGGCGTGAAATCCCCATTTCACCAGGGAGCGCGTCAACAGAGGAGTTTATGAGATGAGTTCTAAGCTTGCACTAACCCAATTGTCCCGCATCGGCCGCATCTGACTCACGCGTACTCCCGCTCGTCCCGCCGAATCGCTCGATACCGTTCGAACACTTTCTTCTCGCTTTCCAGTCCCAGTGCGGAGCGGATCGAGCTTCCCCGGAAAGTATGGGCGAACATCTTCCATCCCTCGAACAGGACCCACCGCGGGTCATGCCTGATAACCACGGGGATGTGGTGAATCTTCATCCAGCGCTCGGCTTTCCAGCGCATGAATTCCACCTCTTCGGCCGGCAGGTGCTGGGTACGGACCACGGCCGTCGTGCCGTCGTATTCCTCGAGCCGCTCACTCATGATCAGCCCCTGATCGCGGAAGTCTTTCGTCATCGGCGTGCGCGGATATGGCGTTGGGTGCTGAATGTAGGGCCAGTCCACGTAGCGGCGCGCGAATTCGAGGTTGGCTTCAATGGACTCACGCGTGTCGTCCGGACTGCCCACGATCAGTCCGCCGACCACATACATCTGGTTGCGGTGCAGGTAATCAATGGCCTTGAGAGTGGCGTTGCCGGTATTTTGACCGTTCGTACGCTCGGTGTTCTTGGCGGAGGCTCGCAGAAATTCCAGATCGCCCTCCAGGATGTTCTCGATGCCGAGAAAAACGTAGCGGAATCCGGATCGCCGCATCAGCGGCGCGAGTGTTTCGCCGTGGTTCGCGATGGCCGAGGTCATGGCCTGCACGAAGTAATCAAGCTTCTGCAACCCCGCCGCAATGATGGCCTCGCACAGGGCTTCAAAACGCCGCACATTCAGCGTGATGTTGTCGTCGACCAGGAAAATGGTTCGAGCGCCGTGATCGCGGGCATCGCGAATGTCGTCCAACACCCGGTCGAAAGAGTAGGTGTGGAAGTTGCGGCCTCGCATCTCGATGATGGAACAGAAACTGCAATCGTAGGTGCAGCCTCGCGAAGTCTCGATTACATCCACTTGCCGGCCCATGAGCGCGTATCCCTTTAGCACGCGCGCATCGCGATTCGGCGGGCGGATTTCGCTGTCTTCGAGCCGGTGCGGCGGCCGGTCGGGGTTGTGCACCCAGCTCTCGCCCTTGCGGTAGGAGAGGCCGCAGATCCGGTCGAAACCGGAGCCTTGCTCGACCGCGCGCAACAATTCGCGGAAGGTGACTTCTCCCTCGCTGCGCACCAGATAATCTACCCCCATTTCCTCATACGCTTCGGGGGCAAGGCTGGGGTCGTACCCACCCACCACGATCTTCACGCCCGGCCGCAGACCGCGGACCAGTTCGATAATACGGCCGGCGGTACGGCGCTGAAACGTCATGATGGAGAGTCCGACGATTTCCGGGTCGAGGTCGCGGACAAGCCGGGTGACAGTTTCACGAACCTGGCGCTGCACCAGGATCAAATCAGCCACGGCCACGCGATGCTGCGGATCAACATTTCCCGCAAGTGACGTGAGCGCGCCATTGGGCATGCGGATGGCATGCGGTGGCATGTGTTCGAAGGAATCCGGCATGGAAAGCAACAGGACGTTCAAGAGAACCTGTCCTTTCTGCCACGCAGTGATCTCGCAGGCGCGATTTAAACACAGCAGTGGCGGACCCAGTGATAGCAAATTGTACCGCAGGCGGGCGGACGAAATGCCGAACAGAACCGAAAAAGGTCGAACGTGGTGGCAAAGCTATAGCCACCCGCTCACGATCAAAACCAATCAGGAAAAATCAGCTCTACAAGGCCGGGGACCCAGTAGGAATAAAATCGCTCATCGCAGATTTTGTACTTTCCGTACTTCTTCCTGGCGTGGTTGCCCCAGTGCGGCTGGGTGCCGTCGAGGTCGGTAAATCCGTACTCCCGAGCCAGTGCCCACGAACTGAAGACACGTCCGCTCTTCTTTTTCACCTTCGGGTCTGCGGCAAGCGCGACCACCGCCCGGCCTACATACCTCGGCGATTCTGACACCATGAAATCATGGGGAGAGTCGTTCTGATTCTTGGAGTTTAAATTCGGGTCCTTCTTCTTTCCGACGTCCTTCCAATTCGCCTCGGCGACTCCAAAATCCTCCAGTACTCTTTCAGAACGCAAAAAGCCCGGAGTCAACGCCACCGAAACAATGTCTCGTTTGCGCAGTTCGCGGGCCATGGCGAAGGCCAGCCGTATGACGGAAATTTTCACCAGGTCATAGAAAATGTTACCGCGGTAGTAAAAAGCATCCCCATCGGTAATTTCGAAAATAATTCCTCTGCCTCGACCGAGCATCAGCGGAACCGCATAGTGGGCAGTGATGATGTGGGAATGGATTGCCTGCTTCAGCATGCGCAGGCCGTTATCGAGGTTGACCGTCCAGAATGTCTTGCCGAATTCCGTGAGCGCGTCGCCGCCCCACACGTCATTGACCAGAATGTCCAGTCCCTGGTGCCGCCGTTTGATAGCGGCGACCAGCTTTTTCACATCCGCAGGCTTGGTGTGATCGACTCTAATGGCAATGCCGCGCCCGCCGGCGGCCGTCACGAGTTCAGCGGTTTCTTCGATCGTTTCAGGCCGGCCGGGTGTGGGGAGCCGTTGATGTGTTCGTCCCCGTATGCGCTTTCGTGAACTGCGGCCGGTGCAGTAAACGGTCGCACCCGCCTCGCCCAGTGCGATGGCAATTCCTCGGCCGGCCCCGCGGGTCGCTCCGGCAACCAGCGCGATCTTTCCTTGCAATAACTTCTTCGGCACTTGCTTCGGCGTTTTCTTCCGCACTTTCTTCCGCACTGCAGCCATTCCCATTCGCCGGTGCGCATAATATCAGATGGGACATGGCTTGATAATCGCCAGGTCCGCATTCTTTCCAACCGCGATCGCGCCGATCTGCTTGTCTTTGGTCACGTAGCTGACAGCCGCCACCGGACCCTGATAATCTGCTCCCGATTCGTGCGTTCAGCGGAGAAGTTCATGCCGTCCCCTGCCGGTCGTCTAGCCATGGTTCTGCTGATGCTCAGCCTCATCTGCGCTTGTGGCCGGCCCACCAGCGATTCCGGCGGCAACGCTTCGAACTCGGCCGATTCACAGAAGCTGCCTTTCGATCGCCAGCCGCGCTCGACCGGAATTTCGCCCAGCCAGTCGCTGATTCCATCGGCCACGAAACTGCCCGAGGGAACGCCCATCCCGATTCGCCTGCAGAGCGCGCTTTCGAGCGCGTCGGCGCATGCCGGAGACAGCTTCAGCGCAACCGTCGATGAGCCGGTCGTGATCGACGGCCAAACGCTGATTGATCGCGGTACCCCCGCGACCGGCCGGGTGCTCGAAGCCAAGCCCTCGGTAAATTCACTAGGACATTCGCTCGTGCCCGGTTATCTGCGGATCGTGCTGGTGAGTTTGAAAATCGGCGGCAGGCCCGTCATGATCGAGACCTCCACCATCTTCGCCAAAGGCGGCATCCGCGAGGACCGACACCCAGCTACCGGCGCGGCTTCTGGCGACAGTCGGAAAGATAGAGATATTGTCTTCGGCATCGATCGTCGTCTCACCTTCCGCCTCGCCCAGACCGTTGATTTGCAATAAGCATGGCCTGCCGTAACCCCCTACATAGAATCTGGTACGTAGAACTACATAGAACAAGGTATATAGAACGATGCACATAGAATTTACATTCCAAAGTGCTGCACGACGGCCGCTTCGCAACTCTGCGGCAAGTTATGTTGCAGTAAGGAAGGGATTTCACAGTTCTGGCCCGCGGCGTGCTCTCTCTTCCGATTGCAGAGTGTGGTGGTGTGCATGCTTTGGACGATCTTCGCGATGACTATCTCCGCGATGTTGGTGCAATATTGTTCTTGCGATCTTCTGTCGTGTCCTGGACGCGAGATCAACTTCTGTACGGGACAGACGTTTCAAGTTGACCTCCAACGTTTGCAGGTCGGCAATCTCGCCTCTCAATCCACGAAACCCGCAGCAGCAGAGCAACACCGGGCAAACGAGGGATGGTAGGCAAGAGGAATCACAATGCATGTCCGTTTCATTCGTACGCTGTTGTTCACGCTCGTCGTGCTGTGCATGTCGGCAGCATCGTTCGCACAAATCGGGGTGGGGATCGTCGTTAACTTCGCCCCGCCGCCGCTGCCTGTCTATGAGCAGCCCCTTTGTCCGGGCGAAGGATATATATGGACCCCAGGCTACTGGGCCTACGGGGACGACTTCGACGACTACTACTGGGTGCCGGGCACATGGGTGCTCGCGCCGGAAGTCGGTTTCCTGTGGACTCCAGCCTATTGGGGTTGGGGCGGCGAGGGGTTTGTTTTCTATGAAGGGTATTGGGGTCCGGTGGTCGGTTTCTATGGCGGGATCAACTATGGCTTCGGCTACTTCGGTGAAGGTTACGAAGGCGGACGGTGGGACCATGACCGCTTTTTCTACAACCGTTCGGTGAACAACATTAACGTCACTGAGATTCACAACGTGTACAACACGACTGTGATCAACAGGAACGAGAACCATGTCAGCTATAACGGCGGCAATGGCGGAATCAATAGGCGTCCAACGCCTCAAGAAGAGGCTGCGACGCGGGAGAGACATATTCCGCCGGCCGCAGTTCAAACTCAACATGCGCAAGCGGCGCGAACCAATCCGCAGCAACGGGCTTCCGTCAACATGGGCAAGCCGGCGGTCGCAGCCACACCGAGGCCGGGAGTATTTAACGACCGCGCCGTCGTTCAGGCCAAAGCGGCAGGTGGTTCTTATAATCCACCAGCCAATCGCGGCGCAAATCGTGCCGGAAATCCGCCGCGTCCGGGGAACGACAACCGTCCGGGGAACAACAACAACGTTTCTCGACCCAGCACGCCCGTCCATCCTCACGACCTTCCGCCCTCGGCGCGACCCGGCGCTCCTAATACAGGCAACCCGAAGCTGGACCGGAAGTACCAGCAGCAGCAGGAAAAGGTATTCGCGAAGCAGGACCAGGAGCGGCAGAAACTCCAGCAGCGGCAGGATCAGGAACATCAGCGCCTGACCCAACAGCATGCTAATGAAGCGAGACAACAGCAGGTTGAGCAGCGGCACCAGCAACAAACGCAGCAATTGCAGCAAAGACACGAACAGCAGCGCCAGCAGTTGCAGCAGAGACAGCAGCCACCGCCGAACCGGGAACGGTCGAAGCCCCCGAGGTAGGCCGTCCTGAAACGGAGAAGCTTAATCGTTTGTTGAGCGAGGAGCATTGAACGAGAACTGCTGAACGAGAGCTGCTGGGACGAGAACTGACGAGAAGTGTTGAACGAAACCCGGGCGAGGTATCAGCCAACCACTCGATGCCCCGCCCGGCCAGATTGCCAATACAAGATTGCAAACACAGGTTGCTACTATGAGTGCAAGCCTCGGAAAATTTTGGGAAGCCGCGTATCAGATGGTCGACAGTTTCTTTGGGCGGCTTCCTTCGTTGATAGTGGGCCTCGTCGTTTTTCTCCTGTTCTACACTCTCAGCATTCTTGTCAGCCGGGTGATACTCCGCACGACTCGCAGGCACCGCCCAAACATGGGTGTGGTTTTCGCGCGCCTCATCTCAGCCGCAACGATTCTGCTTGGCTTCCTGGTGGCGTTCTCAGTCGTTGCTCCTTCCTTTCAGGCAGGCGATCTGATAAAGATTCTGGGCATCAGCGGCGTGGCCATTGGATTTGCTTTTCAGAATATATTGCAGAATTTTCTGGCTGGCCTGTTGCTGCTCTGGGCGGAACCGTTTCGTATAGGGGATGAGATCAAGCTGGATCCTTATGAAGGGACGGTGGAAGAGATTCAGACCCGCGCAACCATCATCAAGACCTACGATGGAAGGCGGGTCGTGATCCCAAACGCTGATTTGTTCACGCACTCGGTCACGGTCAATACAGCGCTCGATATTCGTCGCTGGGAATACGACCTGGCCGTGAAGGGCATCTGGGAGCTAGCTGAACTTAAATCTCTCGTCGTCGATACAGTGAGCAACGTGCAGGGGTTTTGACGGATCCTCGTCCTGAGGTTCTGGTCATGGACCTGGGCGATCCAGCCACGGACGCTGTGAAGGTGCGAGTCTTGTGGTGGACGAGGGCTCCTCGTCAGCATCAAATGCTTGCCTCGTACGACCGGGTTTTAAGTGCGATCAGGCAGACTCTCGACCGTTCTAGAGTCGGCTCTGCGGTCGGCCAAGATCGCGCCGCTTAGGTGCCGCGGTAGCACAGGTATACTGCTGCCGGGCAGGCGGTCCTTTCTTTTCTTTTGGAAACGCCGTTTGGAACGGCAGGAGAATCTCGATGCTGTACTTGGTTTGGGTTGTACTCGTCGGAATCCTGGCCGGCTGGCTGGCGGGCCAGATCACCAAAGGACGCGGTTTTGGCCTCCTTGGAGATCTCATCGTGGGGATACTGGGTTCACTGCTGGGCAGCTTTCTGTTTGGATTGATCGGAATCTTCGCCTATGGTTTGCTCGGCCGGTTGATAATGGCCGTGATTGGCGCCATCGTGTTGCTGTGGTTGATCCGGTTGATCAAGAGAGCGTAGGGCAACATCTTTAAAGTAGATCGATCATTGTTGAACGTCTTACATCAATCGCGGGTTCTGCCGTGAGAAGGATCGCTTGAAGTTGCAACATCGAGGTCCAGGTGCAGTCTTTCTCGGGGATCAACATCGGGCGGGTAACAGTTTCCATCCTTATTGTAGTTAGCCGAGCAGCCGCTTGCGAAATCGGTTCGCTTAGGTGACTGAGAAAATTGCCAGACGTCGGCAAAGGGAAATTCGCTCAATTCCGGCGAAAGATCCTTGCGTGAAACGGTGCATCCGGGCGAGGGTGGACATGAGTCGTTGACGACCCAATATTTTATTTCTCTGCCACCCTCATTCTTTCGGATGTCCTCCGCGGTCACGATGGAGACACCGGAACCTTCCTTGGAAGCAATGCCCGAGCAGTACACACCCGCTGCAAAGTGCGCGGAATTCACTCCATCGACCCAAGCATGAAGATAAGCTCGTTGCTCCGGCAGGAGACGTCCGCCTTGTTCCTGGTCGAGGAAGATGATTGTCTGAAATGGAAATCCCTCCGCCCGCGCCGCAGAGACTGCCGCCGCAGAATCGGAACGGCCCAACTTGACCGCGTCCCCGGCAGCTTTGATCTGCGCATATGTGCGGCCGTTGAAGAGAACCAGGAACCCGAAGCCGGCAGTTTGGAGGGTCTTGCGCTTTCCAACCCAAGAATTGGTTCTCGCTCCCGGCGGATTATTCAGCCAATAGCCGGAATAGGAGAAGGTCCGGCGGAGAATCTTCAAGTTCGAGTCGCCCGGATAGTCGTTGCGATCAAACCCTATGTACCCGGCAGGCGCCGCCGGACGGGCGCTGGAAGCCTGCATTAGTCGAACACTGGCTGCTAAAGATGCAACGGTCGCCGCGATTAGCAAAGTTCTCATACTGGCCCGTCACATCCCAGCACCCACCTCGCATTCACACCGTCATCTCCGCTTGGCGATCTGGTTTCGCGACCGCTGCTGGCAGGCGCAAGCGGAACGTTGTGCCGGCTCCGACGATGGAATCGAACTCCACCGAGCCATAGTGCCACTGCATGATCTGGTAGGTTTGCGCCAGGCCGATTCCGCTTCCACCTTTGTCGCCCTTGGTGGTGAAATAGAGTTCGAAAATCTTCTCCTGGGCTTCGGGCGGAATGCCGCAGCCCTGGTCCTGCACTTCGGCGAGAATCATTTCGTCATCGCGCCGTGCCTTCAGAGTGAGTGTGCCTCCCGCGGTCATGGACTGCATGCCGTTGAGCACCAGATTCAAAATCGCCTGCTTCATCAGATCGGAATCCACTCGCACCATCAGCGCGTCGTCCTCCTTGGGCGCTTTTTTGTTCGTCGGATCATGGTTCGTCGGATCATGGTTCGTCGCTTCCCGGTTGGGCAATGCAAGCACCACGCGCACACGGTGACGCGCGGCATCGGGCGCGGCCAGCACCGATACGCTCTCCAGAATGTCGCGGAGGTCCACGTCCTCAAGCCGCAAATCGCGGGGACGGGTGAAGTCCACTAGGATTTGCACGACGCGGTCGAGGCGGTGGATTTCGTTGCCGATGATATCCATGTGGCGGCGCGTGTCGGGATCGTCCTGTTGTAGTTTGTTTTGCAGCAACTGCAGGTGCAGCACGATGGCGTTGATTGGGTTCTTGACCTCGTGGGCCACGCCTCGGGTCATCCGCCCGCTGGCGGAAAGACGTCGCGAAATTTCAATCTCGTCCTCGATGCGCCGCACCGATTCAGCGTCGCGCATGGTCAGCAGCGCGCCAATCGGCGTTCCCTTTTCCTGAATGAAGTCGAGCGACACCTGAACCCGGTGGCCATCGGCGGCGTCGAATTCGTACTGCACCAGTTGCCGCTGCTTCTGGAATGCGGGCAGCACCACCGCGCCCAGAACCGTTCCATCGGAAAAAATTTCTTCCGCGGTGCGCCCCAGAATTTCGCGCCGCGGTCGTCCCAGAAACTTTTCCGCCGAGGCGCTCACCAGCACCACCCGCGAATCGCGAGTGAACAGCATGAGACCGTCCTGCAGCTTGGTCATGACCTGCTCGACGTTGTCTTTCAGGGCGGAAAAAATCTGGTTGGTATCGCGGATCTGCCGGCCGAGGTGGGCGATTTTCAGCGATACCAGACCAACCTCGTCGCCGGCACTGGTCTCTTCGTCCGGTAGCAGATCGCCCGCGCTCGCGGTGTCGAGGTTCCGGGCAATGGCCTTCAAGGGGCCGAGCGCGACATTGGAAACCACTGCCGAAAGAACCAGCGAACAAAAAATCGCGACCACCGAAAAGAATGCTGCCTGTTGCAGTTTCGGCGTCAGTTCGTTGCGCAGAAAGACGGTCGAGACACCCACGTGAACGCTGCCAAACGCCTGCCCGTCGAGCTCCAGCCCGATGCTTACGTCGTAAACGGTGGCCGGGCCGTAGAGCATGCGCAACTGGCGGCGAAAGCCCGCGTCGCGTAACACGCTCAAACGCGGGCGCTCCGGAACCAGCTTGCCGTTCAGCGCCGGATTCGTATCGAGAATCGCCACTCCGTTCGGATCGATGATGGCGGCGTCGTAGATGATACGAGAATTTCCCACCACCGATTCCAGCATGTCGTTGAGGTTGGTGTCGGCATGCAGATAATTCGTGATGGCGGCGCGCAAAGCCTTGGGATTGGTGGTGTCAACCCGCGTACTGGTCAGATCGGGCACTGCTCTGGAGGCGGCATACTCCAGTTGATTGGTGAGTTGGGAAGCCGTTTCATCCGCCCACAGCAAGCGCTGGCGCAGAAGTTGCGACAGGTAGACCCAGGAGAAGCAGACCACCAGCGCCGTGAACAGCGTGGTGATCACGAACACGATGATGAATTTGCGTGTCATCTTAAAAGCAGGTCTCAGGTGTCAGGTTTCAGGTCTCAGGTCTAAGAAATATGTTGTGGCTCGCATAGGACTCGGACCTAAACCTGAGACCTAACAGCCGAGACCTGACACCTGAAACCTGACACCTGACACCTGCGCTTCTCATTCCTCCGCAGCCATCACCGTATCCTGCGGCCGGCCGTATTCCTTCAGCTTGTTATGCAGCGTCTTCAAGCTAATGCCGAGTATCTCCGCGGCTCGCGTTTTGTTGTTGCTGGTCGCCTGCAATGTTTTCAGGATGAGCAACTTCTCCGCTTCCCCGACCGTCGTGCCCACGCCCAGGTGCACGGCATCGGGATCGTTCACCACTGGCCGCACACTCTGGCCAAAGCCCGGCGGCAAGTGTTTGGTCTCCACCAATCCGCCTTCGCAGACGATCACCGCGCGTTCCAGCGTGTTGCGCAACTCGCGGACATTGCCCGGCCATGAGTAACTCTGGAAAATATTGAGCACGGCCTCGCTCACGTCCGCCACCTTGCGATCGTGCTTCTGATTCATGTCCGCGAGCAGGCTCTTCACTAATTCGCGGATATCTTCTTTATGCTCTCGCAGCGCCGGCATGTGAATATTGAACACGTTGAGCCGGTAATAAAGATCCTGGCGCAGCTCTCCGCTGGCCACGGCATCGTCGGGAACTTTGTTGGTCGCGGCCAGCACGCGCACGTCCACCGACGTTTCGACCTTGCTGCCGAGCCGCCGCAGTTTGTGGTCTTCCAGCACGCGCAGCAGCTTCGCCTGCGTGCCCACCGGCATCTCGCCAATCTCGTCGAGCAGCAGCGTCCCGCCTTCGGCCAGTTCAAAGCAGCCGGTGCGGCGCTCCAGGGCTCCCGTGAACGCCCCTTTTTCGTGGCCAAAAATCTCGCTTTCGATCAGGGTCTCGGGAATGGCCGCACAATTAATGGGAAAGAAAGGTTTGTTGCGCCGCGGACTCAGATTGTGGATGGTGCGCGCTACCAATTCCTTCCCGGTTCCGCTCGCCCCGGTGATCAATACCGAGGCCGTGCTCGGAGCCACCAACTCGACCAGCCGGAAAATTTCCTGCATTGCAGGAGACGCGCCGACCAGCAGGCCGAGCGCCCCTTTGTCGCGGAGTATGCGGCGCAGCGACTCGTTTTCGGTGCGGGTGTTCAGGATCTCACCGATGTTGGTCAGGATTGAGCGCAGCCGCCGGAAGTCGATGGGCTTCTCGATGTAGTCCTGGACGCCCAGCCGACCCGCGTGAAATGCGGTGTCGGTTGCCTTCTGTGCCGTCACCATCACCACCGCAATCGACTGCGCCAGATCGGCAAGCCTCTCCACCAGTTCCATGCCGCCCATGCGGGGCATCTTCACGTCGGTGATCACGATGGAGGGAGCAAAGGCGGGAATTTTTTCCAGAGCTTCCACGCCGTCGGCCGCCGTGTCGGTGCGGTAGCCCCATCCGGAGACCAGTTCGGCTAGCCCGGTTCGTTCGTTTTCTTCGTCTTCAACAATCAGTACGCGTTCCTGTGTCATATTCCTCTGGCGATGGCCCAATCAGCATTATTCAGGGAAGCGCGCCGCCTCGCAACCCGGCGCGGAATGCGGAAATATCAATTTGAGATCATTCCAGCCGCAAACTACTGCGGAAGGCGGACTTGCGGTGGCTATGAAAATACCCGTTAACTAATTCTTCCTCTTTTGCAAAAGTGCCTGGTTGCTGTAGAATTCGTTGTTTCCTGGGTGCAGCCTATCCGTGCGTGTCATCAGTCTTTATTGATTCCAGTTCTATTAAATAACCTGTGGTGGATTTGATCGGAGGAAATCAATGTCACGTTGTCACGAAACTTACCGGAGATGCGCGAGTGTCGCGCTCGTCCTGGCCCTCGTTCTGATTGCGTTGCCGTCTTTGCTGAACGCACAAACTGCGCCCAAGGCGCCAACTGTACAGTCGTCAGATGACTTCCCCAAAGTGGATTTGTTCCTGGGTTACCAGTGGCTCAATCCCGGGGGAACAGTACCGGTAGGCTCCAACCCTGCCTTTCAGCCGCCGCCGCCGCCGGTGGCCACAAAGTTGCCGGGCATGTCGACCGGTTACGCCGTTGCGGGAACCTATAACTTCGACAAATGGTGGGGCCTGTCGGTAGATGTGAGCGGGAACTTTCACGACAAGGCCAGTGAAAGTTCGATCTCGGTAGGGCCCCGCCTGATGTGGCGCACCGAGGGCGTCAACTTCTTCGTGCACACCATGATGGGTCTTAACCGCCTGAGTCCGAAGGATGTGCCCTCGAGCAACGGCGTTGGAGCGGTCCTCGGCGGTGGCATGGACGTGAAGGTGTTTAGAGCGCTGAGTTTCCGCCTGTTTGAGGCGGACTACGTTCTAGGGCGCCATAACTTTTCGAGCGTAGCGCCTCCCGACAATAGCGGGCTGCGTCGCCCGGTTTTAAGCGGCGTTGCTCTCCGCACCGGTCTGGTGTTCAACTTTGGCGGAGCTCCGGAGCTCCCCGTAGCCGCGGCCTGCTCGGTGCAGAATGCAGAAGTCATGGTTGGGGAACCCGTGCATGCGACGGTCGCCGCGAGCAACTTCAATCGCAAGCACACTCTCACCTACACCTGGGCTAGCAATGGGGGCAAGGTCGACGGCAAGGATACCGGCGCCACTATTGACACCAACGGCGTCAGCGGCGGCAGCTACACCGTAACCGCCACGATCACCGATCCCAAGGCCAGGAAGAACAACACGGCGAGTTGCACCGCCAACTTCACCGTGAAGGAACCGCCTAAGAACCCGCCGCAGATTTCCTGCTCGGCGAGCCCGTCGACGCTCCAGACTGGTGCTTCGGCCACCATAACCTGCACCTGCACCAGTCCGGATAACGTTCCGGTAACGGTGGGTGGATGGACCACGAGCGGCGGCAGTATTTCCGGCAGCGGAAACTCTGCCACCCTGGACACGACTGGCGCCTCGCCCGGACCAATCGCTATCAATGCTACTTGTACCGACTCGCGCGGCCTGACGGCCTCGACCTCGAGCTCGGTGACGGTTGAAAATCCGCCGCCGCCGCCACCGCAGGCCAGCAAGCTGAACGAGTGCCAGTATCCGAACGAAAAGAAGCCGTGGCGCGTCGACAACACCTGCAAGGCCGCGCTGGACGATGTTGCACTCAAATTGCAGCAGGATTCAGAGTCCAAGCTGGTCGTCGTCGGGAACGCTGATCCGAAGGAAAAGCGTAAGAACCTGGCGGCCGAGCGAGCGGTCGACGTAAAGGCCTACATCTCGGGAGGCGAGGCGAAACAGAACATCGACCCGAGCCGTATCGAGACCCGCACCGGAAACGGAGGCACGGCGACTTCGGAACATTGGATCGTTCCGGCCGGCGCGACCTTCCCCGGGGCCGACACCACGACCCCGGTCGATGAGACGAAGGTAAAAGCGATTCCGGATCATCCGAAGCCGGTTGCCAAGAAGAAAGCGGCAAAAAAGGCCGAATAACTGATGTAACAGCACGAAAGGCTGGTGGGGTTTACCCTGCCAGCCTTTCTATTTTTTGACACTTCGGTAACCTTGCCCCATCCGTGCTAGCTTGTCTAATGTGTAGCGAGGCGAACATCTTCGCAGGGGTCAAACTACGGGCATGGATTTCACAGGGAAACGGAACGTGCTCCGCACAAGTTTATTGCTTCTCGCCATCAGTCTTTTGAGCACCGCGCTGCTGGCCTCCGGGCCGTGGCAGGTGTTAGGTCCGGATGGTGGCGATGCGCGCAGTCTGGCTTATGACGCGCACAATCCAGATCACATCCTGCTCGGCACCAGCACCGGCCAGATGTTTGCTTCGAACGATGCCGGACGGACCTGGTCGCGCCTGGCACGCCTGGGCGACGACTACGTGCTCGACCATATCGCCATCGATCCGCAGGATTCCAACCGTATTTATGTGTCGGCGTGGAGCGTATCGAGCCAGCAGGTCGGCGAAATCTTCCGCACGCGCGACGGCGGCCGCAACTGGGAAAACCTGCCTGCGATGCACGGCAATTCCATCCGTGCCCTGGCCATGTACAAGGGTAATTCCAAGGTGCTGGTCGCGGGCGCGCTCAATGGCGTCTTCCGTACCAAAGATAGCGGCGATACCTGGGAACGTCTGTCCCCCGCGAACTCCTCCGACATTAAGAATATTGAATCGATCGCCGTCGATCCCAAGGATCCCAACACCGTCTATGCCGGAACCTGGCACCTGGCCTGGAAAACATCCGACGGCGGCGCCAACTGGCAACATATTAATAAAGGTATGATCGACGACTCCGACGTGTTCTCAGTCATCGTCGACCATGACAATCCCTTGGTCGTTTTCGCGAGCGCCTGCTCGGGAATCTACAAGAGCGAGACCGCGGGCAACCTGTTTGCAAAGATTCAGGGCATCCCGTTTTCGGCGCGCCGCACTCGCGTGCTCAAGCAGGATCCGACAAACGAAAATATCGTATACGCCGGAACCACCGAAGGCCTCTGGAAGTCGACCGATCTGGGCAAGGTGTGGAAGCGTGTAAGCAATCCTGAGGTTGTCGTTAACGACGTGCTCATCGATCCGCGGGATTCCAATCGCGTGCTGCTCGCTACCGACCGCAGCGGCGTGATGGCCTCGACCGATGGCGCCTCCAACTGGACCACTTCCAATAAAGGCTACGCGCATCGCTATGTGTCCGCCATTCTGACCGATAACAAAGACGCCGGCACACTCTACGTTGGTGTTGTCAACGACCGCGAATACGGCGGTGTGTTCTATTCCCACGATGCCGGACAGCACTGGCTGCAGAAAGCGGCCGGCCTCGGCGGAAAAGACGTTTTCGCGCTCAAACAGGCTCCCAGCGGAATGCTGGTTGCCGGCACCAACCACGGTATGTTTTCGCTGGAGCACAATGCCAGCGAATGGCATCCCATGAACGTTGTGGTCGTCGAGCATAGCGTGAAGACCGCGGGCAAGGGTAAAGGTTCACGCAAAGCGGCCACCACGACCACCGTAACGAAGTCGCAACTCGAATCGCGCGTCAACGATCTGGAACTCGGTTCCGGACGCTGGCTGGCGGCAACCACCACTGGCATCTACTCCAGTACCGACCAGGGAAAAACCTGGAAGGGTGGACGGATTCTAGGACAACTGGATTTCGTTTCCGTGCGAGCCGAAGGTTCAACGGTGGTCGCGGCGACGCGTTCCAGTGTCCTGGTCTCGAATGACAGGGGCACGACCTGGAAACAGGGCGGTTTGCCGTCGTATGTGGTCAGCATCCGCAGCGCGGCGATTGCTTCCGACAGCCAGATCGTGATCGCCTCACGCGAAGGCGCGTTCCGCAGCGGAGACGGCGGCGCAACTTGGGAACATGTCGTCAACGGCCTCCCTGGCAAGGACATCACTTCCGTCAGCTTCGATTCCACGCACAAGCGCATGCTGGCCACCAGCGATGCGACGGGCGTGATCTTCGAAAGCCGCGACGGCGGACGTTCCTGGCAGCGCGGCCCCGACAGCGGATTCCCGCTGCGCCGGGTCAGCGTAATTGGCGGACGCTTCGTAGGCGCGACTCCATTTGATGGCGTCATCCTGCAACCGGAAAACGAATCCATCAGCGCAGCCGTCGAAGCCGGCAGCACCGAGTAAAACCGCATTCAAGCCGAAACACCAACCGGGGAAGCGGAAACGCTTCCCCGGTTTTTTGATATGGACGGCGCGCCGACCTTGCGTTCTTTGCACGGGTGGGAAACAATCCTTTTGTCACCGATATGCGACTTGTCTGCGGACTCGCGATTGCGCTATGGCTAAGTTCCCCGGGAATGGCCTCCCGGCAACAGGACCCGGCTGGCTCCGCGAATGGCGTGGGACAAGCTCCGGCTCCGACCGCGGCTCCAGGCGAGCACGCAGACGCGGAGAAGTCGCCGACTCCGACAGGGCCGCGGACGGAGACCGCGCCCGCGGAGCAGGTTCCAGCAGAGACCGCGCCCGCTAATCCGCAGACGCCAGCTGCCGGGAAGACGGCGCCGGAGAGCACGGCGAAGGAAAAGACGGTTGCTGGTTCGGCGAGCGGAGCCGGAAGACGCCGCAAGCGCGCCGCGTCAGCGCCGAATGGTGCTCCCCACAAGATTGTGGTGCGCGAGGGCGGCGCGCGCGAGCCCGCAGCGCAGATTGCGCCCGGCATGACTCCCGCGGAAGCCACCCGCCAGCGCCACAATGCAGAACAGTTGCTGGGCGCTACCGACGACAAACTGAAGCGGTTGGCGGGACGCTCCCTCGATGCAAAACAGCAGGAGACGGTGGGACAGATCCGCAACTATATGGAGGGTGCGCGTTCGGCGTTGAAGGAAGGCGATGTGAGGAGAGCGAATACGCTCGCGCAGAAGGCGCATTTGCTGTCGGAGGATTTGGTGAAGCATTAGGGAAGCCGAGACAGTTTGTGATGCCAGGATGGTTCATATGAAAAAGATGAAAAGCTCAAAATCAACAAGCGCCGGCGTGTCATCGCGCCCCGGCCGTCGGAAGCCGCAAAAAACAATCCCTGATTTCCTGGCACGGGTGCGCAGGATCTACGGCGACAAGATGCTGGCTGTCAGCGGCGCCGAACTGCTGTCCGGCAGATAGGGACCGGTACTGAATATCCGCGTCAATCCAAAAAACGATACCCTGATACGAACCCGAAAATTCACGTAGAGACACGGCTGCCGCGTCTCCGCCCGCGCCACCGACTCTCGCGCTGGCAGCAAGAGACGCGTCAAGCCGCGTCTCTACTTCCGCCCTTCGCGTTTCTGCGCCACGACCAGCCCGCGCGGCGTCGGCAAGAGCACGACCGAGACCAGGCCGTCTTGTTCAAGTTTGAGCGCAGCCTCGCGGACGATCTTCAAATGCGAACTGGCGTCATGCATGAGGATCAGGCCATAGGGGCTGATCTGCGGCAGAAAGCGGCGAATTTCCTGTTCGCGGATGGGCATGTCGCTGTCGCTGAAAAACAGATCGATGGTGCCCTCGACTTTCATGTTGAGGCTTGATTCATTACGCAGTTCGATCCACTCGGCGAGTCCGGAAGCCTGGATTCGCGCCTTCGCATTCTCGTATATCTCACGATCGAACTCACATGTGATGACGCGTCCGCGTCCGTTGGCTTTCAGTCCCTCGGCGATCCAGAGCGTGCTGATGCCTCTGAAGGTTCCAGTCTCCACTACCAGTTCGGGCTTGATGGTGGTGACGACGGTACGCACGAACTCAAGCACCTCGGCCTCGGCGGTCATGGAATCGAACATGCGCCAGCGCTCCGGATGCGGACACTCGGGCGTCGGGCGATGATATTCGGGCTCCAGCCGATCGCCGGTGCGTTCGATCTGTCGCAGGATGCGGCGCTCCTGCTTTTCTTTGTGGAAAAGGCGGCGAAGGCTCATAGAAAGGTCTCAGGTCTCGGGTGTCAGGCAAATCTCACAGGCATCGGATTTCTATGTTTTTCCTGAGACCTGACACCTGAGACCTGGGACCTCTTTTACTCACTCGTAAAGTAATCCACGGTCACGGGGTTCTCAAACAGGGAGTAATCGCGGGTCACGACCGTGATGCCGCTGTCGGTGACGAAGTAACGCTCGCGGTCGGCTTCGGCATCGTAGCCGATGGTGGTTCCTTCGGGAATGTGCACGTCCCGCTCGACGATGGCTTTGCGGATGCGGCAACTGCGTCCCACGTTTGCGTGCGAAAACAAAATGCTGCTCTCGATTTCGGTGAAGGAGTTCACGCGCACATCCGGAGACACCACGCAATTCTGGACCAAGCCGCCGGAAATGATGGAGCCGGAAGAAATCAGCGAATCGACGGCGTGGCCCATGCGCCCGCTTTCGGCAAATACGAATTTTGCCGGCGGGTATTGCCGCTGGTGGGTGCGGATGGGCCACTGATCATCGTAAAGATTGAAGACCGGCGAGACCGAAACCAGGTCCATGTTGGCTTCGTAATAAGCTTCGAGCGTGCCCACGTCGCGCCAGTAGAGGGCTTCTTTTTTGTTTTCGTCGACAAAATTGAAAGAGAAGACGCGGTAATCCCCCAGCATCTTGGGCAGAATATTCTTGCCGAAGTCGTGACTGGAATCGGGATCCTCGGCATCTTTGAGCAGCACGGGAATGAGCACGTCGGTATTGAAGATATAGATGCCCATCGATGCTGAAATCTTTGTCGGATCGTACGGAGAGCGAATATCGGTCTGTTTTGGTTTTTCCAGGAAGCCGATGATGCGATGGTCGTGGTCGATGTCGACGACGCCAAAATGGCGGCATTCCTCCGGGTCGGTCGTCAATGTAGCGACGGTGACATCGGCGGCGGCGTCCGTGTGCTGCTTGAGCATGCGGCCGTAATTCATTTTGTAGATGTGGTCGCCGGAGAGGATGAGCACGTATTTGGGTTGCTCGGAGCCGATGGAATAGATGTTCTGATAGACCGCGTCGGCCGTCCCCATATACCAGTTCTCGCTGACCCGCTTCATGGGTGGCAGGATTTCGATGAACTCGCCGATTTCACGGCCAAAAATATTCCAGCCTTCGCGGATCTGACGATTCAGCGAGAGCGCCTTGTATTGCGTGAGGATATAGACGCGCCGCAGGCCGGAGTTGACGCAGTTGGAAAGCGTGATGTCGATGATGCGGTAGATGCCACCGAAGGTCACGGCCGGCTTGGCGCGGTCACGGGTGAGCGGATAGAGGCGCTCGCCTGCGCCTCCGGCGAGCAAGATTCCGAGCGTATCTTTCATTGGCACACCGTCATCGGCACACCGTATGGACGCAACGTGGAAGTCGGACGCTGCCCCGGCTCAACGCGAAATACTAGCACACGCGGCGATTTAACTGACGGCTGAAAGCTGATAGCTGACAGCTGCCTGCTAGCAATGAACGATCTTATCGCTCTTAATGCCGCGCGTGGCGTTACGCGAATCCACCACGAGTTTGGCTTCGCTGACGATCTTCTTGTAGTCGTAGTCGGAGTGATCGGTGACGATGAGCACGCAGTCGTACTGGCCAAGATTGTCGAGCGAGGAGCATTTCATCTGCAAGTCATACTTCCGGCCGCGGCCGACGAAAGGAAAGTAGGGATCATTATAGCCGACCACCGCGCCCTCTTTTTGCAGCAACTCTATGATGGTGAGAGCGGGCGACTCGCGCAAGTCGTCAATATCTTTTTTGTAGGCAACGCCCAGAACCAGAATCTTCGATCCGTTGATGGGCTTTTTCTGACGGTTGAGGGCGGAGATCGTGGACGCGATCACGTTGTAGGGCATGGCCACGTTGATTTCGCCGGCCAATTCGATGAAGCGGGTGCGGAAGTCGAACTCTTTCGCTTTCCAGGAAAGATAGAACGGGTCCACTGGAATGCAGTGTCCGCCGAGACCCGGCCCGGGATAAAACGGATGGAAGCCGAAAGGCTTGGTGGCGGCCGCGTCTATGATCTCCCAGATGTCGAGGTCCATGCGCAGGCAGAGCATCTTGAGTTCGTTGACCAGCGCGATGTTTACGCAGCGGTAGATGTTCTCGAGCAACTTGGTCATCTCCGCCGCAGCCGGTGACGAGACAGGAACGGTGCGGCGAAAGATGGCGCCATAAAGCGCGGCCGCGATTTCGCTGGCCTGGGGATCGAGTCCGCCAATCACTTTCGGAATATCGTGACGAGCCACCTGGGTGTTGCCGGGATCTTCGCGCTCGGGCGAGAACGCGACCCAGATGTCGTTGTCGCCGGCTATGCCCTTGCGGGAAGCTTTCAGTCCGGCCTTGTTCTCTTGTTCGAGAATCGGGATCAGGACTTCTTCGGTGGTGCCGGGGTAGGTTGTGCTCTCCAGGATGACGATCTGACCGGCGCGCAGATAGGGCGCAACCGCGTGAGCGGTGTTGGTGATGTAGCTGAGGTCGGGCTCGTGATATTCGTTGAGGGGCGTGGGGACGCAAATGATGATCGCGTCCATGGCGGTAATCTGCGAATAGTCGGCCGTGGCTTTGAATCCGCTTGACTTGGCCGCCGCAATCTCCTCGGGCGTGATCCGGAAAATATAGGTGCCGCCGCTGGCGAGGGTGTCGATTTTTCTCTGATCGATATCGAAACCGGTGACGGGAAATTTCTGCTCGCTGTACAGCAGCGCCAGAGGCAATCCGACGTAGCCGAGGCCGATGATTCCCACACGGGCCTTGCGCGCCTCGATGCGGCTTTTCAAGTCAGTAAACAGGGAAGAAGCGGTGAGTTGAGTATCCATAATGTGGCAAAAATAATTCTAGCATTGGAAAGTGCGCTTGGGCCGCGGAAGCTGCAGTCCTCCTACGATTTTCCTGCGATTTTTACAGGGCGGATTGCGATCTTGATTACTGCCGTAATCGAATTCGCCCGCGCGGCGGTTTCCTTAGTAATATGCGGGTACAGTAACATGCACCTCACATGCGATTCTTCCGACTGCTGATCGTGTTGTTCTTGCTCGTTATCTTTGCGGTGCTCGCTAGTCAGGCGGCGCGCTTTCTGGTAGTGGACGACCCTGAAAAGTCCGATGCCATCGTGGTGCTGGCCGGGGAGACTAACGTCCGCGCGGCCCGTGCTCTGGAACTGCTGCGCCAGGGAGTAGCGCCGCACGTCTTTCTGGATGCTGAGACGCGAGATGTGATCTACGATCAGAAACTGGGCGAGATTGCGCAGAAGTACGTCAACAGTATTGGGGAAGCAAGCCGCGTCTCGATATGCTCGATCGAAGGATATTCGACCATCACTGAGGCTGACGATGTGAGCCGATGCTTGCAGTCACTGGCCGCACATCGGGTGCTGATCGTGACCTCCGAATATCACACCCGCCGCGCCTTGATGATTTTTCGCCATCGCCTACCGCAATACCAGTTCAACGCGGCCGCGGCTCGCAATCCAGCGCAATTCGGCGAAGCCTGGTGGACGAACCGCGAATGGGCAAAAGTCACTTTTGATGAATGGCTGAAGATGGTGTGGTGGGAAGCGGTGGACCGTTGGCGGAAGTGAGTACCCAGTATCCAGTACCCAGTACCCAGTACCCAGTAAGAGTCGAGAGCGCAGCGGTTCTGGGTACTGGGTACTGGGTACTGGCAACTTCTTCTCTTGTGCGATAGTTTGAAAGGTACTCATCTTCACCGGAGGTTTCATGGCGCAAGTCACGATTACAGTGCGCAATAACGGTCCTTTGCGCATAGACGATCCCAACGGCGTTATCGAGATGGTGGACGCCGATGGCAACAAATACGACCTGACGGGCAAGACGGCGTTTTCCCTTTGCCGCTGCGGCGCCTCCGCCAACAAGCCTTTCTGCGATGGTAGCCACAAGATCGCCTTCCAGGTACCCGATGCGGCGATCAAGATCGTGTAGCCGACGGATTCGTTGACGGACACCGAACAGCCGAGGGCAGCTGTCCCTACGCGAGTCTGGCGCTAGTGTCTAACTGTAAAACGGTGGAAGCGAAATTACGTGCCCGGGCTTTCCTGTGATCTAGCATGGTCCGTGGATAATTGTTGCTGGAGTCGACGGCACTGGTTTTCAAATCGACGCTTTCGGGCCGAAGAACGTTTTGCCTGCTAACCCTATGGGCCCTTCGGAAAAAACACAGCACGCCATCCGGCGCAGCACGCGGCTGCCACTGGAAGTTCCCGTGCTCGTGACCAGCCTCAACCCCACCGTGACATTTTCCGAGCAGTGCAACACCACCCTGGTGAACGCGCACGGATGTGGGCTGATCGTTCCACGCGAGCTCGCGCATGGCATTCAGGTCCGGTTGGAAATCGTTTCGGCAAAACGGCATACCACGGCGCGAGTGGCGGAGGTGGTTCCGCTGGGCGGCGATCCCGAGACTTGGCTGGTCGGCCTGGAACTCGAGGTCCCCGGCAACTTCTGGGGAATCGAGTATGCGCCTACGGATTGGAGGATCGAAGAGAGCCCTCCGCCTGCCGCGGAGCAGCCACGGTTAGACCACGAGCCGCCTGCAACGGCAAAGCCGGCTCGGTCGCGACGATGGCGCCTGACCGACATCAGCGCGGGCGCATGCTATCTGGAGACGGTCGCGCCATTTCCCGCTGACACCCCGGTGGTGCTGAGTATTCGGGAATCGAACGCGGAATGTCTGTTGGAGGGAGTGGTGCGGGTGTCGCATCCGCAAACGGGCATGGGAGTCGAGTTCACGCAGGGGCAAGCGCACGATCAGCGGGCGCGGGTGGGGGAGCTGATCGGCCGGCTGGTGAGCAATCGCGAGGTTCCGCGAATTTTCGTCGGGAGGAAGGAAGGCCGGAAAGAAGTCGAGCCCGCCACGTCGAATCCCGCGCCCGACGCCGTTGGGGATGCCGAATCGCCCGACCCGCTCCTGGAGCTGGTTCGATCTGGAGCGTCGCTGACCGCGGAGCAGTTTCTGAACGACTTGCGCGCACAGAGGCTCGGCAAGCGCCGCGACCCTCGGCTCGATCTGGCGTTGCCAGTGCTGCTTACCGGGACCGACGTCAGCGGTCGTCCTCTGGATCAGAGGGTCATCACCGTCAACATCAGCCGGCGCGGAGCGCTATTGGACGGCATCCACGGAATACTTAAGCCGGGTGACAAGATTTCTCTCGCCCGCTTGCACAAGAAAGAGGAGTTTCGAGTCGCATGGGTAGGGGGCGAGGATACTCCGGCGGCAGGTCAGATCGGGGTGGCCGCGGTCGATCCGAATACTTCGTTTTGGGATGAGGTGCTCGAAGCGACGGCGCAGTCAGGGCTGGAGGCGGCCAGTCTTCGCGGGAACGACGGCGGGACCGACCGCGGGACAGGGCATTAGCGGTTGAGGTCATCTGGGCCGCCGATAGGCCGAGCTTCGCTCAGCTGAACGGGCGGGACGCCCGTTCCCACACTAGCAGAGGAGCTAAAGCCCGCGACGGAATGTTACACTGCCTCGCCGGAGGGTTTTGTGTCAGACGGATTTGGGCCATCTGCAAAAAGCGAACGGGACCGAGCACTGGGAATGGGTGCGAGAATCACGCGCCGGGATTTTCTGAACGGGGTGGCACTGACGGTGGGAGCTTCCATCATCCCACCTGAAATGTGGGCTGCCGCAGCCGCCGATCTGGAAGCGCAGGACGCTCCAGGTTACTATCCTTCCGGCAAAACCGGCCTGCGCGGAAGTCATGCCGGGTCGTTCGAAACCATGCACAAAGTCCGCGACGGCGCTTTCTGGGACGATGCTCCCAAGGCCGTGGACACAGGCGAATTGTACGATCTGGTGATCGTAGGCGGAGGCATCAGCGGACTCGCCGCCGCGCACTATTTCCGCAAGGCCGCGGGCGACAAAGCGCGCATCCTGATTCTTGAGAACCACGATGACTTCGGCGGACACGCCAAGCGCAACCAATTCCGCGCGGGCAACCGCACGATTCTGGGATTCGGCGGCACGTATTCCATTGAAAGCCCCTGGCCTTATAGCGCAGTCGCGAAGGCTCTGATCGAAGAGCTCGGTATTGATGTGCCTTCGTATCACAAGTACGTGAGCAAAGATCTCTACCGTTCGTTGAGTCTGAAGCCGCGCATTTTCTTCGATAAGGAAACCTTTGGGACTGACAAGCTGGTCACGAACGGGGTTCATACCGGATGGGATGAGAGTGGCGTCAACGATGTGGGCGGCGAAGCGGGCTTGCGAGAATTTCTGAAAGAAGCTCCGCTTTCGGCGAAGGCCAAGCAGGATTTTCAGCGTCTGCTCACGGAGGAGAAAGACTATTTTCCCGGACTCAGCTCCGACGAAAAGAAGGCGCTCCTGGCTCGCATGAGTTATGCGAAATACCTGACCGACACGGCCGGCGTGAGCGGTGAGATCGTCAAATTGTTCCAGGCCTTCCCGCACCCGCTGTTCGGCGTGGGCATCGATGCGGTTCCCGCACAAGACGCCTGGGGCTTGGAAATGCCGGGATTCAAGGGCCTCAAACTCGATCCCAGGCCGGGCAAGGGGATGAACCGCGACGCCATCCACAGCGACGAAGCGGAGAAATACTTCTTTCACTTTCCCGACGGCAACGCTTCGATCGCCCGGCTGCTGGTGCGCAAGCTGATTCCGGCCGCGATTCCAGGAGGCTCTGCCACCGATGTGGTGCTGGCGAAGGCCGATTACTCGAAGCTAGACGTTCCGTCTTCTTCGACGCGCATCCGGCTGAACAGCACAGTGGTCAAGGTGAATCACCGGGGCGATCCGGCCTCGGCGAAGGAAGTGGAAGTCAGTTACTTCACCGAAAAGAAGCTCAAGACGGTGCGCGCCGCGAACTGCATTCTGGCCTGCTGGCACGTGGTAATTCCATACATCGCGCAGGAATTGCCTGACTCGCAGAAAGAAGCGCTCGCTTCGGCGCAGAAAGTTCCGCTACTCTACGACAACGTCCTGGTGCGCAACTGGAGCGCCTTCCAGAAGCTGGGCGCGAGTACGATTTATTCGCCCGGCATGTATCACACCAGCGTGAGCCTGGACCTTCCTGTCAGCATCGGCGGCTATGAGTGTACGAAAAAGCCGGACGAGCCGATCGTGGTGCACATGATGAAGGCGGCCTGCAAGCCGGGACGCCCGGCGCGCGAGCAGCATAAGCTGGGGCGCATCCAGCTCTATAGCACGACGTTCGAAACTTACGAGCGCAATATTCGCGAGCAACTGACGCGGATATTAGGTCCGGGCGGATTCGATCCCGCGCGCGACATTCTGGAAATCACGGTCAACCGCTGGCCGCACGGCTACGCGTATGAATACAATTCGCTCGCCGACCAGTTCTGGCTGGAAGGCGGAGAGACGCCGTGCGAGGTGGCCCGCAAACCGTTCGGGCGGCTGGCAATCGCGAACTCAGACGCCGGCGCATACGCTTACACCGACTCCGCCATCGATCACGCTTACCGCGCGGTGCAGGAGTTGAAGAGGAATTAGCGTGGCGCGGACGACTCGCCCGCGTAAGGCGGCGACTAAGTGATCCGATGTACTGCGAGACCTTCATTCCTGGATATGCAGGACAAAATTCGCGCGTTTGCCATTAGCGTCGAGTTTCCCGTTCCAGTCGCCGGTGACCGGCAAATTCCGGGCGACAATCGTCCCCAGATTGACAAGCGCTTTTGACCGCGTCCATTTTAAGATTGCGGTGCTGCCGTCGCTCATATAAAGAATTCCATCAATTGTGTTTCCATCTTCGGTAAGCTTGCCCTTGTAGGCCGGATCACCACCAAACGAGAACTCAACAACTTCCCCTTTACGGCCGAATTGGGTGGATGGATTCTCAAATGTGCTGTTGGAAAGGTTGTCCAATGTTGCGTGCAGTCCCGCTTTGGCGGGTGTCGTAAAATCTACGCTGGCTGCACCGCTGCCCGACCAACCTGTACCTTCATATTCAAGATGCTGGACCGTTTCATCTGCGACCTCACGTCCGTAATAAAGTTCGACCACGTGAAGCGCCAGGTCAATCCCTGAACTCAGCCCCCCGGCGGTAAAGATGACAGGATCGCTCTGTACATATCTCATCCGCCTTTGCACTGAAATCTTTGGATAGGCATGTTCCATGGTGGCATACGCTTCATGGTGGGTCGTGGCGCTTTTTCCGTCAAGCACACCGGACTGAGCGAGCAGCAATGCACCCGTACACACCGACATCAAAACATCGCTTTGCGTGCTCATTTTCCGGATCCACGCCATCATCTTTGGCGAGTCATTGTTCTGAGCGGGCACGATGACGATATTGGGCTTCGGAGCATTCTCGAAAGAGTAATCAGGGACGACCTGCATTCCCCCGGAAGTACGGATCGCCTTCGCGCTCTCTGCGACGGTATAGAGGTGGAACGGATGCAGCTCTTCGTGGGCTTGACCCTTCGTATGCAGCATCACATCGCTGAAGACCTCCCACGGCCCAGCAAAATCGATCATCACGGCCCCATCGGAGATGGCGACTGCTACTTGAATTTTGCCAGTGGCGGGCGGAGTGAGTTTTGCTGATTGTGCCGGCGATGCCACGGCCGCGATCGCCAGGTATAAAGTGGTGGCAAACTTAACCATTCTCATTCGATTCTCCCGCCAATTTTCCCGTTCGATGGCCCTATAACAGACGCGCCAGAATGAGATTCGTTATCCTGGGCCAGTCATGTTTGTGTAGGATGACAGCCTGAGTGGTTTTAATCCGCAGGGTGCGTGACGCCCGCGCCACACGAGTCGAGGAGCTGCTTATATGCCTGCACGTCCTGTGAAGCGATCGTCGTCACAATCATCGACGCGATCATTGTCTCAATCATCGACGACTGCGAAGTCGCAACCCAAGGCGGACCGTCCGTTTGCGCCCGGCTATGGCATTGTCGGAGCTGAAGACGGTAAGGGCTTGCTCTCGTGGGCTTGGGTTGCCAGGAAAATGAATAACTGCCGGACGTTCTGGCTGGCCACGATTCACGCGGGGCAGGGACGTCCGCATGTAATGCCGATATGGGGAGTGTGGCTCGACGACGCTTTTTTCTTTTCGACCGGACGTAAATCCCGCAAAGGTCAAAATCTCGCTGCTAGTCCGGCATGCACGATTACCAACGACGATGGCGAAGAGGCGGTGATCGTTGAGGGACTGGCGACTCAAGCCGAGGATGCAGCGGAGCAGGAGCGTGTCGCAATTGCCTACAAGAGGAAATACAAGATGGATCCGCGGAGCATGGGAGAACCGATCTTCCGCGTCGACCCCAGCCGAGTCTTCGGTTTTGTGGAAAGAACCTTTCCTCAATCCGCAACTCGATGGAAACTATGACGGATAGAAGCGGACCCCACCTTGGTAACGGATTTCGGTGGTTACTGCTAAAACTCGAGAGGCCAAGATTTCGTAGTTGCCGTTCGGCTGCTGATGTGGGAAAATGAGTTCCGTTCAGAGGTCTTCCTTCCCCCTTAATCTGTTCTGAGTCCAACCGCACTGATTGCTATTAAAGAGTGCGCTTGCACCTTGAGGAATCTGCTCACTCGGGCCATTTTTCGAAAATGATCTCCGTGTGGTGAGGGGAATATAATGCCTGGCCAATCTGTCTCTGCCCTGTCGCAAGTTCAGCAAGCTGACCCATTGAATCGTCGAAGGGCAATCCGGATACCCCGCCCACAGCCGGTTGCAAAGTTAGCCGTCGTTTTCTGCGTGCTCTGCCTGGGATTTTCCGCGGCTTGGGCACAGAACGACGTTCTCACCCAGCACAACGACAATACGCGGTCGGGCCTGAATGCGAATGAGACTCTGCTGACGCCGGCTAACGTCACCGTGAGTAAATTCGGAAAGCTCTTCACGCACGCTGTCGACGGCATCATCGTCGGGCAGCCGCTTTATGCCAGTAATGTCCTGATGAACGACGGCCAGCTGCACAACGTGGTGTACGTCGCCACGCAGCACAACACCGTATACGCCTTTGATGCCGATGGCACCCAGGGCAATAACGCCTCTCCGCTATGGTCGGTAAGCCTGAATGATGGCGGGACGCCCGATCCCATCGCCGACTATGGCTGTACCGGGACACACTACACCGAAATCGGGATCATGGGCACCCCGGTGATCGATCCGGGCAAGACCACGCTTTACGTCGTGGCCAAGACATTGAACAATTCGATACGCAACTTCAGTCTGCATGCCCTGGACATCACCACCGGCAACGAATTGTTGGGAGGGCCGGTGATCATTACAGGTACGGCGCCGTCCGGCAACGGACGGGGAACTTTCAATCCTATCTTCCAAATGCAGCGTCCCGCGCTGCTGTTGCGAAACGGCGTAGTCTACATTGGATTTGGTGGAAACGGTTGTGACCTATACGCCTACAACGGCTGGTTCTTTGCCTACAACTCGCAAACACTGCAAGAGGAGTTTGCTTTCCTGGTCACTCCCAACGGGAAGCGCGGTTCGATCTGGCAAGGCGGAAGTGGCCCAGCGGCGGATGCGGATGGCTACATTTACGTGGCCACGGCAAACGGGGACTATGACGGGCCCGCGGGAGCCAACGACTTTGGCGACAGTGTGCTCAAGATGGGTTGGAACGGGAATGTTTTTGGCGTGCTGGACTTCTTCACGCCTTATAACGAAACGCAACTCGACCAGTATGATCTGGATCTGGGTTCGGCCGGACCCCTGGTTCTTCCGGACCAACCCGGTCCCTACCCGCACTTAATGGTTGCGGGAGGGAAGGAGGGCACACTCTACCTGATCAATCGCGATGCGATGGGGGAGTTCAATCCGGATAGCGACAACATCACCCAGTCCATTCCCGGCGCAGTAGCGTCGGAACTCGCCGGGGTACCTTCGTACTGGAACAGCAGCTTGTACGTAGGCGGAGACGGCGACTATATCAAGCAGTTCCCTTTGGTCAACGGACTGCTCACCCAACAGCCGGTTTCCCAAACCACGGTCTTCTTTGGCGGCGCAGGGCCGGCTTCGACCTCGATCACTTCAAATGGGAACAGCAGTGGAATCCTTTGGGCGATCCGGCATACCAATCCCGGGCTGTTCGCCTTCGATCCAACCAACCTCGCGAACAAGTTCTACGACAGCACGATAGCGCTGAGTGGGCGGGACAAATTGGTTCCCGTCGCACGCTTCGTAACTCCGACGATCTCGAACGGCAAGGTATATATCGGCGGAAAGGCCGCTCTGGAGGCGTATGGCCTGCTGCCGGGGCTCTCAGTAGTGACGGGCAATCACCAGACAGGTGTGGAAAAGACGGTTTTGCCGGTGGCGTTGAGCACCGTGGCCACTGATGCCTACGGTTTCGGGCCGCGGGCGGGTGTGGTTGTGACCTGCAGGGACGGGGGAGTGGGCGGGTTGTTCGGAGTCGGAGGAGTATTCTACCCAACCTTTATTCAACTGACGACGGATGCGAAAGGGAAAATAACGTTCAATTACCAGCTTCCCCCCAAGCCGCGCGCCGTGACGATCACTTGCTCCAGTCTGGGTTTCATCAGTGCCGTGTTCAGCGAAACCAGTGCGGTGGGTCCTCCGGTGAAAATGATCATTGTTTCCGGTAACAATCAAACGGTAGCGCCGAATACGCCGCTGACAGCGCCTTTGGTGGTGAAGGTGGTTGACGCTAACAGTTATGGCGTGCCGGGAGTGACCGTGAACTTTACCGATAACGGCGCGGGCGGGACTTTCGTTGCCACTTCGGTCATCACCACTTCGACTGGAACTGCCGCCGCGCAGTACACAACCGGCCCAAATACAGGGACGGTCACCATTACCGCTTCAACGGCAGGGCTCACGGCGCGGAACTTCAAGGTGACGGTGCAGTAGGACCGAAGCAATTCCGAACTAGCGGGCTGCCGAAGAATTCTGAAGTCGACGCGAGCCCCTGAAGGGGCGTCTGATTTCCCGTAGAGACGCGGCGTGCTGCGTGCCTCTTAGCCCAGCAAATGTTTTCGCGCCGACAGATGAGCTCCCGTCAGCAGCAGCAGCCCTGACAGGAATGCCCAGAACATCAGGCTCACCGAGATGGCGAACGGGCCATACACTTCCGCGAAATTCAGCCGGGGCAGGGCATAGATATAAGCGTACTTCAGCGCTTCGGAGAGTAATCCCATGATCATCGCTGCCGGCAGGACTCCTAGAGCTGGCACCTTGCCGTTCGGCAACAGCCAGTAGATGAGGAAGAATATCGCGATGCTGGCGAGGATCGAAAAGATCTTCATGATCACAAAGTCCGCCACTTGCACATACCAGCCGTCATACCCGTGCAGCACATTCTTCAGGATGGCTACGTTTTTGGCGGTCAGTCCTATCGAGAGCAGGGCAAGCGATCCGCAGGCAAACACCAGACCGAGCGACATCAACTGATTTCGCAGGTAAGAGCGGTTGTTGCGAAATCGCCAGACGCGGTTCAGCGCAACTTCGAGCGGCAGAAAAATTCCGGTGGAGGTAATCAGCAGCATGGCCAGCGAGAACACTTCTGCCCGATGGTGCGTCCCGACCAGCGCATTCAGGTTTCGGATCACAAATTCCTGGCCAGTCGGAAGATAATCGCGCAACAGACTCTCGACGACACCGTACATCACCTGGGAACGAATGACGTGTCGGATCAGCGTCATCAACAACAGCAGAAACGGGAAGAAGGACAGAATGAAGTTGGCGGCGACGGAGAAGGCAAAGGTGTGCACTTCGGTCCGGAGCAGATAGCGCGCGGTGGAGCGCAGAATCCCTTCGGCCGGAGCGGCACGATGCTCGGCTGCGCCTTTCTTGTCGGAAAGCTGGATGGGAGTGATCGACGACACTGGTTTCCCAATATTATCAAATACTTACGGGTTGCGGTCGAGGCACTCTGGGCTTGGGTCTAAGGTGCTTGGCGATGAATTGAAGCTTGGGGTCATATTCGTTTCCGTGTGTCGTAAGAAATGTCTCAGCATGTCTCGGCAAACTCTCAGCAATTTCGTTCTTGCCAATCGGAATCTTCCTGCTATTATCTGGTGCTTCGTCAACCGGACTTGGTTGGCGATGAGCAAGCAGGATTGACGTTTCCGTGTCAGCGGTGGGATATCGCGCCTTCGTTTTCGCGGCTTCACGGCATTTCGTTGCGGGCAACCGTTCGACGAAATGCGGGGGAGCCGTTTCTATTGGTGCGTCATTGCTCGCGCGCGGCGACGCCAGCAAGATTCTTACCGTCGCTTTGAGAGAGTGCGCCCAATACAGCAGGGCAAACAGAAAAGGGATGGAAGAATAACTCTTAGATGAGGTGAAAGGAGTTTCTTTGTGAGAGAGAAGGGTACTGTGAAGTGGTTCAACGGGGCGAAGGGATACGGATTCATCCAGCGCTCCACCGGCGAGGATGTGTTCGTGCATTTCTCGGCCATCCAGGAGAACGGCTACCGCTCGCTGAACGAAGGCGAGACCGTCGAGTTCGATCTGCTGAAAGGCCCGAAGGGCTTCCAGGCGGG
>Ga0193751_1000212_pt1 | contig 51366 bp, 54 predicted proteins | sample L1c2metaG_FD_143050 | JGI IMG/M metagenome (GOLD analysis project Ga0193751, IMG submission 143050) | Soil microbial communities from a riparian zone of the East river system, Colorado, United States - L1c2 | ecosystem: Environmental > Terrestrial > Soil > Riparian zone | place: USA: East River...
GTATGCGCGCTCTTCGACTTCGGGGCCGCTGCGCGGCTCGATCATAGTCGCCTCGGCGAGGCTTTCATCCTCTTCGGGTTCGGCCGCACCTTCCGGGTCCTGGTGCCAGCTATGCTTGCACGAAGCGCAGCGGACCTGGCGTCCGCCGGGCGGAATGGCGCCGTCCTTCACCACATATTGCGTGCCGCAACTGGGGCATGTGAGGATCATTTGAACAAAAGCCCTCTTCCGGGACGGTGCGCGCAGGGTAAACAGGAATGCGCGGGGCTTGGCAAGGCAATGGGCCTTGGCGCGGATTCGCACGGGAAGGACGAAGGGAAACACACGCTGGAAGCGGTTGCCGAATTCGACAGCGTGGGCCTGCGCTACGGCACCGGCGGCGAAGTCCTGCGCGACCTCGACTTCCGCCTCGCCAACGGCGGCTTCTATTTCCTTACCGGGGCCTCGGGCGCGGGCAAGACGTCGCTTTTGAAGCTGCTCTATGTCGCGCAGAGACCGACGCGTGGCCGGATCCGATTGTTCGGCGACGAGCTCTCCGAAGCGCCGCGGGACGCGCTCCCGGCGTTCCGTCGCCGCATCGGCGTCGTGTTCCAGGATTTCCGGCTGATCCGCCACCTGTCGGCGTTCGACAATGTCGCGCTTCCGCTGCGGGTCGCCGGTGCGAGCGAGGAGGAGGTCGAAGGACCGGTGCGCGAGATGCTTGCCTGGGTCGGTCTCGCCGACCGCGCCAGCGCCCGTCCGCCGACACTGTCAGGCGGAGAGCAGCAGCGGGTCGCGATCGCCCGCGCCGTGATCAATCGGCCCGACCTGCTCGTCGCCGACGAGCCCACCGGCAACGTCGATGCCGAAATGGCGCGGCTGCTGCTGCACTTGTTCACCGCCCTCAACCGCCTCGGCACGACCGTGGTCGTCGCGACCCACGATGTCGGGCTGATCAGCGCGACACCAGGGGCGCAGATGATCCGGCTCGAGAACGGATCGATGGTCGACCCGACAGGCGTGCTCAAGAATCCGCCGGCGTCGCCTACCACGGAGCGCTCGTGATGCTTGACTGGCTGTTTGCGTCGCCAGCCGACCGGCGCCTCCTCGGGGGCGGCAGGCTGCGCGGGCCCACGCCATGGGTGATCGCGATCATGAGCTTCTCGATCTTCATCATCGCTTCGACCGGGCTCGCATTAGCGAATACCGCCGGCCTGCTCTCGAACGCGATCCAGGCGCGCTATTCGGTCGAGGTGCCGGGCGGTGGCGGCAACCTTGACGTCATCGTCCGTACCGTGCGTTCGGCGCCCGGCGTCGTATCGGCCGAAGGCGTGTCCGAAAGCGATATGCGCAAGACGCTCGAGCGCTGGCTTGGGCCCGCGGCGTCGAGCAGCGAGCTTCCCGTCCCGGCGCTGGTCAATTTCGACGTGGGACCCGGCACGGACATCGGGGCAATCGGCCGCAGCGTCGCGTCGGTTGCGCCGGGCGCGACCATTGCCGCGCACCGCGAGACGGTGAAGCCGCTGTTGAGCTCGTTGCGTGTGCTGCAATGGGTCGCTTTCGGCTTGGTTCTTCTGCTCAGCGCCGCCGCGGCCGCCGCGGTGGTGCTCGCCGCGCGGGGCGCGCTCGATACCCATCGCTCGACGATCGAAGTGATGCATGGCGTCGGCGCGACCGATCTCCAGGTCACCCACCTGTTCCAGCGCAAGATTGCGATCGACGCGTTCGTCGGCAGCGTCGCCGGTGCGATCGCTGCCGCGCTTGTCCTGCTGCTTCTGACCGCCGGTGCGTCGTTTGCAGGCCAGCTCGCCGGCGGCGCGACCCTCGGAGTGAAGGACTTCCCGGTCCTGATCCTGCTCCCGATCGCGCTGACCGTGCTTGCGACCTGGGTTGCCCGAACCGCGGTGCTCGCGGCATTGCGCCAGGCCTTATGATCACCCGCGCCGCCGCCCTACTGCTGTTGATTTACGCGCTGGGCTTCGTGCTGTTCGCTTTCACGCTCGGCAAGCCTGCTCCAGAGACTGCTCCGGCGACCGACGCCGCCGTGGTGTTGACCGGAGGCCCCGGGCGGATCGAGCATGCGATCGACGTGCTCCACGACCACAAGGCCAAGCGGCTGCTCGTCGCCGGTGCCGACCCGTCGGTCACCAAGCTCGACATCGTGCGCCGGCTCGGCGGCAACCAGCAATTGGTCAAATGCTGCGTCGACCTCGGTAGCGAATCGGTCGACACGCGCTCCAACGCCGAAGAGGCGGGGCGGTGGCTTGCACAGCATCACTTCCAATCGCTGCGCCTGATCACCAGCGACTGGCACATGCGCCGCGCCCGCTATGAGTTCGAGAAGGTGCTGGGTGGCAAGTACCGGTTGGTGACCGACGCGGTCCGCTCCGACCCGCGATTCCTCACCCTGTTCGGCGAATATAATAAATATGTGCTGCGCCGGCTCGCGGTGTGGGCGGACATCTGATGGCGGTCTTGCGGTCGCTACTGTTCGCGGCGATTTTCTATGTCGCGACGGCGTTCTGGGTCCTCGTCGGCATCGCCGCGTCGATGTTCGGCGAACGGCCGACGCTCGCGGTGGTCCTCGCATGGGTCGAGTTCCATCGCTGGCTGACCGAGCATCTGCTCGGGATCCACACGCGCCTCGTCGGAACGATCCCGCCGGGAACGCGGCTGATCGCGGTCAAGCACCAGTCGATGTTCGAGACGCTGGAGATGGTGCGTCTCACCCATTTGCCAGTAGTCGTGATGAAGCAGGAGCTCGCCGACATCCCGCTCTTTGGTTGGCTGACACGGCGCTATGGCGTCATTCCGGTCGAGCGCTCGGCCGGCGCGAAGGCGCTGCGCGAGCTGGTCGCGGAGGGCAAAAAAGCGGCCGAGTCCGGACGGCCGGTGATGATTTTCCCAGAAGGGACACGCGTCCGGCCGGGCGACACGCCGCCGCTACGGCCCGGGTTTGTCGGCCTCTACCGCGCGCTCGGGCTGGCCGTCGTTCCCGTAGCGGTCGACAGCGGGCGGCTGTGGGGCATGGGGCTGGTGCATCGGGGCGGAACCGTGACGTTCAAGGTCGGCGAGACGATCCCGCCCGGCCTCAAGCGCGAGGAGATCGAAGCGCGAGTGCACGCCGCGATCAATGCGCTTGAATCAGGCGCGGAGGCGCCCGCCTAGCTTTTCCGCCGCGGCAATGATGCGCCGCGAGATCTCGCCGATCTCATCGTCGGTAAAGCTCTTGTCGCCAGGCTGGAGCGTGACTTCGATCGCCAGCGACAGGCCCTCCTTGGTTTCGAACCGATCGAACAGCCGCACATCCGTAATCGTCGCCTTGTCGGCGCCGCGGATCGCGCGGACCAGACTGTCCGCTTGAAGGTCGGCCGGGACGACGAAGGCGAAGTCGCGGGTGATGGCCTGGAGGGCCGGCGGGGCGTAAGCGGCGCGTGCGCGACTCGAGGAGCGCGGTGCGGGGATCGCGTCAAGATAGATTTCCGCGGCGACGGCGCCTTCGGGCGCGTACAGATCCTTGAGCAGGCGCGGATGAAGCTCGCCGAAGCGGGCAACGATGGTCTTCGGCCCCAGGCCGAGGCTTGCCGAGCGTCCCGGATGCCAGATTGCGCCGGCGTCGGGAAACACCTGCAGATTGTCGACAGGGGCGCCGGCGGCTTCCAGCAGCACCAGCACTTCCAGCTTGGCGTCGAGGGCGTCGAAGTCCCGCGCCTTGCCGGATCGCCAGCCGCGCGGCTGCCGTACGCCGGCGAGCAGCAGAGTTAGGGTCTCATGTTCCGCATCGCCCAAGTAGCGGCGGCCGATCTCGAACAGGCGCACCGATGACGCGCCGCGGTCGAGGTTGCGCTTTGCTGCGGCGATCAGAGCGGGCAGCAGCGACGGACGCATCACCTTCAGCTCCTCGCTGATCGGATTGGCGAGCCGCCAGTCCGCCCCGCCGAAGGCTTGCGCCTCGTCCTCCGAAATGAAACTCCAGGTGACGGCTTCGTCGAGCCCACGCGCGGCCGCGGTGCGGCGGACGCGACGCTCGGTGAGCTGCGAGCGGGTCGCCGTCGGCCTGGCGACGCCGGGTTCGCGGGCGAGCGGCGTCGAGGGGACCTTGTCGTAGCCGTTGATCCGCGCGATCTCTTCGACCAAATCGGCCGGGCCTTCGACGTCACGCCGCCACGTCGGCACGGTGACGTCATTGCCTTTCACGTCGAAGCCGAGGCTGGCGAGGATCTCGTGCTGGCGCTTCTCCGGCACCTCGATCCCGCCGAGCGCCCTGGTCCGTCCGTAGTCAAAGCGGATCGTCCGCCGCTCGAGCGGCGGCTCACCGGCTCGGATGGCGGCCGAGGGCTCGCCCCCGCAAATGTCGAGGATCAGACCGGTAAGGATCGCGAGGCCGTCGTCGAGGAAGGCCGGGTCGACGCCACGCTCGAAGCGTGTGCGGGCGTCGCTGGTCAGGCCGAGCGCCTGGCCAGTGCGCGCAATGCGCTCGGGCGCGAAGTAGGCGACTTCAAGCATCACGTCGGTGGTCGCTTCGCTGACGCCCGAATCCTCGCCGCCCATGATCCCGCCGATGTCGTGGACCTGCCTGTCGTCGGCGATGACCGTCATGAATGGCGCGAGGATATATTCCTTCTCGTTAAGGGCGAGTACTTTCTCGCCGTCGCGCGCGACCCGTGCGGTCAGCCCACCTTTGAGTTTGGCGATGTCGTAGGCGTGGGCCGGGCGCCCATGGTCGAGCATCACATAATTGGTAATGTCGACCAAAGCCGAGATCGGGCGTTGACCGGCGGCCTTGAGCCGCCGCTGCATCCACTCGGATGATGGGCCGTTCCTGAGACCGCGGATGGCGCGGCCAAAGAAGGCCGGGCATCCGTCCGCGTCCTCGATCGTGATCGGGACGGGGCAGGGGCTGGTGCCTTCGATCTGGGGGATCGCGAGCGGCTTCAAATTGCCTATTCCGGCGGCGGCGAGGTCGCGAGCGATCCCGCGCACACCCATGCAATCCTGGCGGTTGGGGGTGACCGCGACGTCGAACACCGGGTCATTGAGGCGCGCATAATCGGTGAAGGCCGCACCGACCGGGGCATTGGCAGGAAGCTCGATGATTCCCTCATGCTCGTCGCCGAGCTGGAGCTCGCGCACCGAGCACATCATGCCGCGGCTCTCGACGCCACGGATAGCCGCGACCTTCAAGGTCATGTCGCTGCCGGGAATATAGGCACCCGGCGGCCCGAACACGCCAAGCATCCCCGCGCGCGCGTTGGGAGCACCGCATACCACCTGGACCGGTCCTTCGCCGGCGTCGATGGTCAGCACCTGGAGCTTGTCGGCCTGGGGATGCTTGTCGGCGGTCAGCACTTTGGCGACCTTGAACGGTGCGAGCGCTTCGGTCGGATTCGAGAGGTTCTCGACCTCGAGCCCGATGTTGGTCAGTTTCTCCGCGATCGCCTCGGGCGAGGCATCGGTATCGAGGTGGTCCTTGAGCCAGCCAAAAGTGAACTTCATGCGCCGACCCCGCCCGAGAGCGTTGGCACGTCGAGCGCGCGGAAGCCATAATGCTTGAGCCAGCGGATATCGCCGTCGAAGAAGGCGCGCAGGTCGTCCATGCCGTATTTGAGCATCGCCAGGCGGTCGATCCCGCAGCCGAAGGCGAAGCCCTGCCACTCCTCGGGATCGAGACCGCAATTGGCGATCACCCGCGGGTGGACCATGCCGCTCCCGAGCACCTCCATCCAGCCTTCCTGCCCGCCGACCACGCGGCGGCCTTTCTCAATCGACCAACCGACGTCGACCTCGGCCGAGGGCTCGGTGAACGGAAAATAGCTGGGGCGCATGCGGATTGCGATGTCGTCGCGCTCGAAGAAGGCTTTGAGGAACGTCTCGAGCGTCCATTTGAGATGGCCGAGCGTGATGTCGCAGTCGATCACCAGGCCCTCGACCTGGTGGAACATCGGCGTGTGCGTGGCGTCGCTGTCCGAGCGGTACACCCGTCCGGGCGCAATTGCGTAGATCGGCGCCCCGATCTGCTCCATCGCGCGGATCTGCACCGGCGAGGTGTGGGTGCGAAGGACGTAGGGCTCTTCGTCCGGCGTGCGCTGCTCGAGGTAGAAGGTGTCCTGCATCGCCCGCGCGGGATGAAACTCGGGCATGTTGAGTGCTGTGAAGTTATACCATTGAGTCTCGATTTCAGGGCCCTCGGCGACCGAGAAGCCCAAATCGGCGAAGATTTCGGCGAGCTCGTCCATCACCTGGCTGACCGGGTGGACGCTGCCGGAGACAGTCGCGGGCGCGGGCAGCGACAGGTCGATGGTCTCGGTCGCGAGCTTGCGCTCGAGTTCGGCGGATTCGAGCGCGGCCTTACGGCTGGCCAGGGCCTCGGTGACCCGTTCGCGCCGAGCGTGGATCTTGGGCGCCTCGGCTGCGCGAGTGTCCGGGTCCATGCCGCCGAGCGACTTCAGCTGAGCGGTGATCTCGCCCGACTTGCCGAGCGCGGCGACGCGCATGGTTTCCAGCTCTGACAAGGAGCCGGCTGCGGCGATACGGTCGAGCAGGGCGTCGGACATGGTTCGCGGCTCTAGCCTTGCCGCGCTGCAAAATGCAAAGGGGCGGAATGGCCGACTGGCCCGAACTCGATCCGGCACGCGACCACGAGACTCTCGCGCTGCTCCACTTAGCCTCGCAGATGCTGGGCAAGATCCGCGTCGCCCATGCGCCCTGGACCAACCATGGCTGGCATGTCGCCTTGCAACCGCGGGCCAACGGGCTCGAGACATTGCCGACCGCGGCCAACGGCGGGCGGACCTTCACGCTGGTGCTCGACCTCTGCCGCCATGCGATTGTGCTGTGGGCCAGCGACGAATCGCGCGAGGAAGTGCCGCTCAATGCCGGCAGCATCGCGGCGCTTCATTCGCGGCTGGTTGCGATGCTCGATCGCCACGGACTGCCGTCGAGCTTCAATCGCACCCCAAGCGAGATCGAAGGCGCGGTCCCGTTCGCCGAGGATTATGCGTCGCGGCTCTACGATCGCGATTCGGCCGAGCGGTTCCGCGAGGCACTCGCGGCGGTCATGCCGGTGTTCGAGCGTTTCCGCGCCGGCTTCATCGGCAAGTCGAGCCCAGTGCATTTCTGGTGGGGCGGGTTCGACCTTGCCGTGACCCGATTCTCCGGACGGCCGGCGCCGCCGCACCCTGGGGGGATCCCGGGCCTTGCCGACCGGATCACGCGTGAGGCCTATAGCCAGGAGGTGTCGAGCGTGGGCTTCTGGGCCGGTGGCGTCGTCCCGGCCGAGCCGTTCTTCTATAGCTACGCTTATCCGGAGCCGGAGGGGTTTCGCGACCAGGCGCTTCCGGCGGGCGGGTTCGACCCCCAATGGCAGGAATTTACCCTGCCGTACGCCGAGGTCCGCGCCGCCCCCGATTCGGAAGCGATGCTGACGAGCTTCCTCCAATCGACCTATGACGCGGCGGCGGACCTTGCAAAATGGGATCGCGCGCGGCTCGAGCGGGTGCCAGTCGCGCCTTAGTTCAGCCTCCGCTGCGGCTCGATGATCAGCACGTGAAGGTCGCGGGTCGGCCGCCAGTGGGCATGGCGCACCTCATATTGGGTCGGGCTGATCTTTTTGACGCCGGTCTCGCAGAAGCTGACGAGGTTGCCGGGCTTGCCCTTGTCGACCACGAGGCGGAAGCTGCCGATCGGCGAACGCCAATTGCCGCCGGTGGTCAGGATATAATCCACCTTCCTGTCCGGCATTCCGGGGCCGCCCGCCTGCTGGGGCTTCGACAGCCGGTCGACCGCGCGGATGAACGCCTGGTCGACGCAATAGAGATTGATCATTGACCGGGTATATTGGTCGTGGCGGAACTGGGGGAACGCGATCTGATTTTCGACGCTTCCGCCGGTGCCGGGCACGTAGCGGTGGTCGACAATCAGGTCGCGGCCCGCAGGAAAGCGCTGCGTCCACCAATACTTGTCCTGCACGGTCCACAAGGGCACCAGATGGTGCTTCATCCCCTTCCCATTGTCGTCCCATTCCTCGTCGCGGGCGAGGCCGAGCGATTGCAGACGCTTCTTCTGCGCCGGCGAAAGCCGGTCCATTGCGCGCGTCGCATCGTTGATCGATGCCGGCGCGGGCGGGACCCGCAGCTGCCGGAGCAGATCGCTATAGTCCTTGCCCTTGAACACCGCCTTGCGCTCGATCACGGTCTTCACCGGCTGGCCGGCGATTTGCGTGTGGAAATCGGACGGAAAAGCGACGTTGCTGGCATATTCGTTAGTGAGGTCGCGGTCGGGCATCGGGAAGGCGACGACCGTTTCGACGTCCTTGGGCGTGCGGTTGCGGAACACGTAACGGATCCGGATGGCGTTGGCCGAGACGAACAGGTCTTCCGACACCATGTCGATCGCGTCGGTGCGCTGGACGACGAGGCCGCCGGCGCCGACGCTGGCGGTCGAATCGTTGGCCAATGCGGACGTGGCGGCCGATGCGGCCGCGGCGAATGCAAAAATGCGGCGCATCATCATTCCCCCTGAAGGGAGGGTGCACGGCCCCGCTCTCCGAGGCAAGAAAAAGGGCGCCGCAGATTGCTCCGGGCGCCGCTCTTAAATCGCGAGCGGAAGGCTTAAGCCGCCTTCTTCTCCAGCGCGCCCTTCGCCTGGGCGATGATCGCGCTGAATGCCTCGGCCTCGTGCATCGCGATGTCGGCGAGCACCTTGCGGTCGAGGGTGATGCCGGCGAGGTTCAACGCATGGATGAACTGGCCGTAGGTCAGTCCCTCGGCGCGAACCGCGGCGTTGATTCGCTGGATCCACAGAGCGCGGAAGCTCCGCTTCTTCACCTTGCGATCGCGGTAGGCATATTGCCCGGCCTTCTCGACCGCCTGGCGGGCGATGCGGATGGTGTTCTTGCGGCGGCCGTAATAGCCCTTCGCCTGGTCCAGAAGCCGCTTGTGCTTGGCGCGGGTGGTTACACCCCGTTTGACGCGTGCCATGTCTTATCCGCTCCTTACTTGAGGCCGTAGGGCGCCCAGCCCTTCACCCGCGCCACGTCGGCGTCGGCGAGGATCTCGGTCCCGCGGTTCTGGCGGATGTACTTGGCGTTGTGGCTGATGAGGCGGTGGCGCTTGCCAGCGACACCGTGCTTGATCTTACCGGTGGCGGTGACCCTGAAGCGCTTTTTGACGCCGCTCTTGGTCTTGAGCTTGGGCATTTTCGTCTCCTTGTAGCGCTCGAGGCGCGACGTTATCGAACCGCCACGGCAGCCCTCACTGGCCGGGCCATTCGGTTTTCCATGAAGCTGGAAAGCGCGGCGCTATAGAGTCGGAGCCGGAATTTGGCAACCAGCCTAGTCGAACAGGCTGGAGACGGAGCTTTCGTCCGCGATCCGACGGATCGCCTCGGCGAGCAAGGGCGCGATGGTCAGGCGGCGGATCTTGCCGTCCTTGGGGTCGGGCTCGCCGCTCCAGATCGAATCGGTCACGACCAGCTCGCTCAGGACCGACTTGGCGACCCGCGCCGCAGCACCTCCCGAAAGCACGCCGTGGGTGCAATAAGCGAAGACCTCGGTCGCGCCCTCTTGCTTCAGAGCGGCAGCGGCGTTGCATAGGGTCCCGGCCGAATCGACGATGTCGTCGACCAGGATGCAAATGCGGCCGCCGACGTCGCCAATGATGTTCATCACCTCGGATTCGCCGGCGCGCTCGCGGCGCTTGTCGACGATCGCCAAGGGCGCGTTGTTGAGGCGCTTGGCGAGGCCGCGGGCGCGGACCACGCCGCCGACGTCGGGCGAAACCACCATCAGCTCGCGATTGCCGAAGCGGGCTTGGATATCGCTGGCGATCACCGGTGAGGCGAACAGATTGTCGGTCGGGATATCGAAGAAGCCCTGGATCTGCCCGGCGTGGAGGTCGATCGACAGGACTCGGTTGGCGCCGGCGGTGGTGATCAGATTGGCGACCAGCTTGGCCGAAATCGGGGTGCGCGGGCCGGGTTTGCGGTCTTGGCGGGCATAGCCGAAATAGGGCAGGACGGCGGTAATCCGTTTGGCCGACGCGCGCCGCAGCGCATCGATGCAGATCAACAGCTCCATCAGATTGTCGTTGGCCGGATAGCTGGTCGACTGGATCACGAACACGTCCTCGCCGCGGACGTTCTCGTTGATCTCGACATAGACCTCCTCGTCGGCGAAGCGGCGCACGCTCGCGTCGGTCAAAGGCATTTCGAGATAGTCGCTGATCGATCGGGCCAGCGGCAGGTTGCTGTTCCCGGCGAGCAATTTCATGGCGATGATTCCCCCAGCGGCGACTCGGCTTTAGCGAGCGAGTCCGCGTGCCGTAAAGGTTGCCGAAGTGGGGCGGGCCGCTAAATCGCCTGCATGGCCGACCAGTTGACCATCGCCCTTGCCCAAATGAACCAGCGTGTCGGCGACCTGGAAGGCAATGCCGCGGCGATGCTCGATTTGCGCCGCAAGGCCAAAAGCGCCGACCTCATGCTGTGCCCGGAACTCCAGCTGATCGGCTATCCGCCCGAGGATTTGGTCTTAAAGCCGGAGTTCGTCCGGCAGACGATGGAATGCGCCGAGCGGCTGGTCGATGCGACCGCCGAGCCGGGGCCGGCGATGCTGATTGGCACCCTGCTCAACGAAGGCGGCTCGGTTTACAACGCGGTCCTGCTTGCGAACGGGGGCCGGGTGATCGGGCGGACCTTGAAGCGCGAATTGCCCAATTACGGAACGTTCGACGAGAAGCGCATCTTCGTCCCGGGGCCCATTCCCGAGCCGCTCGAATACAAAGGCGTCAAGATTGGCGTCCCGATCTGCGAGGACATCTGGCAGGAGGTGGTCTGCGCCCATCTCGCCGAGGCCGGCGCGGAATTCCTGCTGGTTCCTAACGGATCGCCGTTCGAGCTCGACAAAGACAATTTGCGCCAGCAGCTGGTGCGCGCGCGCGCGCTCCAGACTGGCTTGCCGATCGCCTATGTGAACCGCGTCGGCGGCCAGGACGAGCTGGCGTTCGACGGCTCCTCCTTCGTCATGCACCCCGACGGCGAGACCGTCGTGCAAATGCCCGACTGGGAAGAAGCGCTGCTGATCACCCAGTGGGCGAAGGGGAGCGACGGCTGGCGGTGCGAGACGCGCGAGCGCCACGAACTCGATACGTTCCCGGTCGACGTCTATCGGGCGATGATGGTGGCGCTGCGAGACTATGTCGTGCGCAACGGCTTCCCCGGCGTTATCCTGGGCCTGTCGGGCGGGATCGACAGCGCACTCTCGGCCGCGGTCGCGGTCGATGCGCTCGGGGCCGACAGGGTGTGGGGCGTGATGCTGCCTTCCAAATATACCAGGGACGAAAGCCTCGAGGACGCGCGCGAATGCGCTCGGCTGCTGGGCTGCCGCCATGACGTCATCCCGATCGTCCCGGGGGTCGATGCCCTTGATGGGATGTTGCCGCAGCTCACCGGATCGGCCGCAGAGAACGTCCAGGCGCGCTTGAGGATGGTGACTCTGATGGCGCTGTCCAACGCGCACGGCCAGATGCTGCTGACTAGCGGCAACAAGAGCGAAATGTCGGTCGGCTATGCGACGCTCTACGGCGACATGGCCGGCGGCTATTCGGTTCTGAAGGACGCCTACAAGTCGACGGTGTTCGCGCTGTCGCGCTGGCGCAACGCCAACAAGCCGGAAGGCGCGCTCGGCCCCGACGGGCCGGTGATGCCGGAGCGGGTGATCACCAAGCCGCCGAGCGCCGAACTGCGCCCCGACCAGAGGGACGAGGACAGCTTGCCGCCCTACGAGACGCTCGACCGGATTCTCGAAGCGCTGGTCGACAAGGAAATGTCGGTCAAGGAGGTCGCGCAGCTGACGGGCGAGGACACCGCGCTGGTCGCGGACATCGAGACCAAGCTGCTGGGCGCCGAGTACAAACGCCGCCAGGCGCCGCCGGGGGTCAAGATCGGGAACCGCAATTTCGGGCGCGACCGCCGCTATCCGATCAGCAATTTCTTCCATAGCGGCCCCAAGACGAAGGCGCCGCGGTGAGCTTCGTCACCCGTTTTGCGCCGTCGCCGACCGGGCGGCTGCACGTCGGCAATATGCGCACCGCGCTGCACAACTTCCTGTTCGCGCGGAAAAATGGCGGGATCTTCATTCTTCGGGTCGACGATACCGACCGTGAACGCTCGACGACCGAATTCGATGAGGCGATCGGCGACGATCTCGGCTGGCTCGGGCTGAAGCCCGACCGGGTCGAGCGGCAGTCGGGGCGGTTCGCCCTATACGAGCGTGAATTCGGGCGGCTGAGGGCGGCGGGGCGGGTCTATGCCTGCTATGAGACACCCGAAGAGCTCGACTTGCGCCGCAAGGTGCTCCTCGGCCGCGGCCTTCCCCCGGTTTACGAGCGCAAGCCCGACGACGCGCCCGCCCCCAAGAGCCGAGTGCCGCACTGGCGGTTCCGGCTCGACCACGACCATCAGATCTCGTGGAACGACCTCATCCGCGGCGAGCAGAAGTTCGACCCGAAGCTCCTGAGCGACCCAATCATCCGGCGCGAGGACGGCAGCTGGCTCTACTTGCTGCCGAGCGTGATCGACGACATCGACCTTAAAGTCACCCATATCGTCCGCGGCGAGGACCACGTCTCGAACAGCGCCGTGCAGATCCAGATGTTTGAAGCGCTCGGAGCGAAGCCGCCCGAGTTCGCGCACGAAGCGTTGCTCGTCGCGGCCGAAGGGAAATTGTCGAAGCGGCTCGGCTCCTACGGCGTCGACGACGTGCGCGCGGCCGGGCTCGAGCCGATGGCTCTGCTGTCGGTGCTCGCCCGGATCGGCACGTCGCAGCCGGTCGAGCCGATTGCCAGCCTCGAGGCGCTGTCGGCCAGTTTCGACTTCGCGCATTTCGCCCGAGCGCCGGCGCATTTCGATCCGCATGAGGTCGAGCTGATCAATGCGAGGCTGCTGCACGGATTCGACTTTGCGGTGGTCGCCGACCGGCTTCCCGGCGAAGCGGCCGAGGAGGATTGGCTGTTGCTTCGCCCCAACCTCACCCGCCTGTCGGACTTTGATGGCTGGTTCGCCGTCCTGCATGGCGACATCGAGCCGCCCGAGCTGAGCCACGAGGAGCGGTTGCTGGTGCGAGAAGCGGCGATCGCGGCTGAGCAGGTCGACTGGTCGGCCGAGCCGTGGCGCGCGCTGACCGAGACGGTCAAGCAGGCGACTGGCAAGAAGGGCCGCGATCTGTTCCACCCGCTGCGCCTGGCGCTGACCGGCCGCGACAGCGGGCCGGAAATGGCCGGTCTTGTCGCCCGGATGGGCAAAGACCGCGCCGTCCGGCGGCTGGACGCTGCGGCCAAGCGGTAGGGCTGGCTAAGGCCGACCGGCTTCCTTATCTTCGCTGCCATGTCCTGGTTTCCCCGGCCCGTCAGCCCGAGCGCCGCAATTCGCGACCTTCTCGCGTTCATGCGCCACAGCAGCCGCGAGCAGCGAATTGGCGCCGCGCTCGCGTTCCTGGTGACTGCGATCATCGTCATCGAGTTCCTGGTCGATGCCAAGATCGGCACTGCCCCGCCGCCGCAGGTGGTCGAGGTCGAGCTCTACCCGTCGAACCGGACCGACGCGGAGATCATCGCCGACCAGAAGAAGGACCAGGCGGCCCGGGAAGCGGCGCAAAAAGAGCAGCAACGGCAATTCCAGAAGCTCGAGAACGAACTCGGGATGTGAGCGGCGATCGCCGCTTCATGGCCGAAGCGATCGCGCTGGGGACAAGCGCGCGCGGGGCGTCGGCGCCCAATCCGAATGTTGGCTGCGTGATCGTTTCGAGCGCCGGAAAGATCGTCGGCCGAGGCGCGACAGCGGCGGGCGGCCGACCTCACGCCGAAGCCATCGCGCTGGGTGAGGCCGGGAGCAAAGCCCGCGGCGCGACGGTCTATGTGACGCTAGAGCCGTGCGCACACGACAGCCGGGGCGGGCCAGCTTGCACCGACTTGCTGCTCCAGGCGAAGCCGGCGCGAGTGGTAATAGCGCTTAAGGATCCCGATCCGCGGACATCGGGCGAAGGGATTGCGCGGTTGCGCAAGGCCGGATTCGCCGTGAAGCTGGGCGTCGGGCGCGCGGCGGCCAAGAGCTCGCTCGCCGGCTGGCTGACCAGGCTCAAGACCGGCCGGCCGCGGATCGCGCTCAAGCTTGCGTTGTCGATCGACGGCAAAATCGCGCTTCCGTCGGGCGAGAGCAAATGGATCACGGGCGAGGACGCGCGGCGGCACGTGCATCTGGAGCGCGCGCGAAGCGACATGATCCTCGTCGGGCGCGGCACCTATCTTGCCGACGAGCCGAAGCTCGACGTCAGGCTCCCCGGACTCGAGGCACGCTCGCCGCGGCGGGCGCTGCTGACTCACGGCGAAGCGGTCGACGGATGGGAAACCCTTAGAAATCCGCAGGATGTGTACCGACTTCATGACGTCAACGACCTGCTGGTCGAAGGTGGATCGGCGACCGCGACGGCGTTCCTGACCGAAGATTTGGTCGATCGGATCCTGATTTACCGCGCGCCGATCATCGTCGGCGAGGGCAAGTCGTCGTTCGGCTATGTCGGGCTCGACGCGATCGCCGACGCGCACGGCCGCTGGCGCCTGGTCGACGAGCAAAGGCTCGGGGTCGACCGGCTCGAAGTTTACGAGCGGGTGCGCGAGAGCTAGGGCGCGGCCATGTTTACCGGGATCGTCACCGACGTCGGCACCGTCCGCAGCGCCGAGCAGCGCGGCGACCTCAGGCTCGTGATCGAAGCCGGCTACGACACCGACGCGATCGACCTCGGCGCGTCGATCGCCTGCTCGGGCGTGTGCCTGACGGTGGTCGACAAGGGCGAGGGCTGGTTCGCGGTCGATGTCTCGGGCGAGACGGTCTCGCGCACCGCCGGCGACATGTGGCGCAAAGGTGCGAAGCTCAATCTCGAGCGCTCGCTGCGCCTTGGCGACGAGCTCGGCGGCCACATCGTCGCCGGGCACGTCGATGCGGTGGGAGAAGTCGTCGACGTCCACCCCGAGGGCGATTCGGTGCGGGTCGGCATCAAAGTGCCGCGCGAGCTTGCGCCGATGATCGCGCCCAAGGGGTCGATCGCGCTCGACGGCGTGTCGGTGACCGTCAACGAGATGCGCGAAGCCGAAGACGGCACGACCCATTTCTCGGTCAACATCATCCCGCACACGGCGCATGAGACAACGCTGAACGAAATCGCTGAGGGCCGACAGTTCAATGTCGAAATTGACGTGCTTGCGCGCTATGTCGCCCGGATGCTGGCCGCCCACGCACAGTAGGAACATCGCTGTTCCTTCTTTTCATCACATCGCAATGTGATTATTCCGGCGCCGATGAGCACCACCCTGATCGACCAGCTGAACGCGATCATTGAAACCGGCGAAGTCAGCCGAGCGGGACTGGCCCGCGCCGCGGGCCTGCACCCCAATTCCTTGCGCAAGCTGGGCCAGCCAGACTGGAACCCGACCGCCGATACGCTCGGGCGGCTGGAGAAGCTGATCCAGCGCGGCTCCGCGCAAGTGCTGGTCGGGACCGAGGCGATCATCGACGAGGCGCGCAACGGGCGCATGTTCATCCTGGTCGACGACGAATCGCGCGAGAATGAGGGCGACCTCGTCATTCCCGCCCAGATGGCGACCCCCGACGCGGTCAATTTCATGGCCCGGCACGGGCGCGGCCTAATCTGCCTGGCGCTGACCAAGGACCGGGCCGACCAGCTCGGCCTCGAGCCGATGACTCGGACCAACCGCAGCCGCAACGAGACCGCCTTCACCGTCTCGATCGAGGCCCTGGAAGGAATCTCGACCGGAATCAGCGCCGCCGACCGCGCGCGGACCATCGCCGTCGCGATTGATTCGGCCAATGGTCCGGATGCACTGGTGTCTCCCGGTCACGTCTTTCCCTTGGTCGCCCGGCCGGGCGGCGTGCTGGTCCGCGCCGGCCATACCGAGGCGGCGGTCGACGTCGCGCGCCTCGCCGGGCTTAACCCAAGCGCGGTGATCTGCGAGATCATGCACGACGATGGCTCGATGGCGCGGCTCGACGATCTGATGGATTTCGCCCGCGCCCACGGCCTCAAGATCGGCACGATCCGCGACCTCATCGCCTACCGCCTGAAGAAGGACCATCTGGTCGAGCGGGTCGCGACGACCCCGTTCCAGGCGGTTAGCGGCGCCGAATGGCAGGCGCAGGTCTTCCGCGACAAGGCGAGCGGCGAAGAGCAGCTCGCGCTCGTCTACGGCGCGCTCGACGCGACCAGGCCGGTGCTGGTCCGCATGCACAGTCTCGACCTGTTTGCCGACGTGCTCGGCGAATCGAGCCAAAGGTCGGGAGTCCTCCAGGGCGCGATGCGCATCATCGAACAGGAGGGTTCGGGCGTGGTCGTTGCCCTTCACGCGGCCGCGCCCGGCTCGCTGTCGCGCTCGATCGACCTGCGCGCCGGCAAGCCCGCGGAAGCGGGCGACGCGGTGCGCGGATACGGCACCGGAGCGCAGATCCTCGCCGCGCTCGGGATCCACGACATGATCCTCTTGTCCAACACCCACCATTCGCCGGTCGCGCTCGCCGGCTACGGGCTCGCGATCGTCGAAGAGCGGCCGATCTCCGCGGATCCTTCAACAGGCTCAGGGCAGGACTGACGTCATGGCGACAGTCCTGATCGCGGAAGCACGCTTCTATCCGCATCTCAACGACATGCTGCTCGCCGGGGCACGGGCGGCGATCGAAGCCGCCGGGCATAAGCACGAAACGCTGACCGTCCCGGGAGCGCTCGAGCTTCCCGGGGCGATCGCGCTCGCCGCACGCAGCGGCCGGTTCTGCGCCTTCGTCGCGCTGGGCATCGTGATTCGCGGCGAAACCTATCATTTCGAATTGGTGTCGGAGGAAAGCGCGCGCGGCCTGATGGACCTGACACTACAGGGCTATGCGATCGGCAACGGCGTCCTGACCGTCGAGAACGAGCCACAGGCGATCGCACGCGCCGCTCCCGACCGGGGCGACAAGGGCGGCGGCGCGGCCCGCGCTGCCCTCGCGCTTTACGATCTCAGAGAAAAATACGCGCCCTAGTCGGGAACCGCAGCGCGCGGCTATGCGCGCCAGATGCCGTCGACCAAATCTCATCGCTTCGCGTTCGCCGCCGTCCTGGTCGGAAGCATGGCGCTCGCCTTCGGCCCATGGCTGGTCCGGCTGTCGGGAGTCGGGCCGGTCGCCGCTGGATTCTGGCGGCTGGCGCTGGCGCTGCCGTTCCTCGCTCTGATCGCCAATGGCACGGGCCAGCCGATCCACTGGCCGGGCCGCAGGCTCGGGCTGATTGTGGCTTTCGCCGCGTTCTTTTTCGCCGCCGACCTCGCCGCGTGGCACGCGAGCATCCACATGACCAAGCTCGGCAATGCGACCTTGTTCGGCAACGTGTCGAGCTTCGCCTTCGCCGCGTGGGGATTGTGGCTGGTCCGGCGCTGGCCGTCCGGAACGCAGGCCGCGGCGCTGACGCTTGCGGCAGTCGGCGCCGGGCTGCTCATGGGCAGCAGCGCGGAATTGTCTGCGCGCCACTTCCGCGGCGACCTGCTCGCGCTGTTCGCGGGCCTGCTTTACGCCGGCTATCTGATTGCGGTGCAACAGGGCCGAGGCTCGCTCAAGCCCCTGCCTCTGCTTTTCCTGTCGAGCGCCCTGGGCGCGGCGATGCTGCTGCCTGTCTCGCTGTTGCTCGGCGAACAGTTCATCCCCACCAACTGGACCTTCGTGCTGCTGCTGGCGCTCGGCAGCCAGGTGATCGGCCAGGGCCTGCTGGTCTATGGCATCGGTCATGTGCCGCCGCTGATCGTCGGGCTCGCGCTGCTGACCCAGCCGGCGATCTCCGCGTTGGTCGGGTGGATGGCATACGGCGAGACGCTGTCGCCGCTCGACTGGCTTGGCGCCGCCCTGATCGCCACTGCGCTGGTCCTCGTCCGGCTGCCGCCGAAGGGCTTGCGGATACCGGTCGAGCAGCCCAGTTGAGCGGCGTGGAGAAGCTCAGCCCCCTCGAGCAGCTGCGCCGCAGCCTGGCGCTGGCGGTCGGCGAGAATGCGGTGTTCGACGGGTGGACCCGAAAAGCGGTCGACAGCGCGGCCGGCCAGCTCGGGATCGACCCGGTCCGGGCGCGGCTCGCCATGCCCAAGAGCCAGGCGGCGATGATCGACCTCTACATCCAGGAGGTCGATCGCGCGCTCGAAGTCTGGTTCACGCCCAAACGGATGCAGAAGCTCAAGATCCGCGACAAGATCCGCGCTATCGTCTGGCGCCGGCTCGAGATCATGGCCCCGGCGCGCGAGGCGGTGCGGCGGGCGTTCGCGATATTCGCAATGCCGCAGAACCTGCCGCTGGCGCTGAAGATTTCCTGGCGCAGCGCTGATACGATGTGGCGCATCGCCGGCGACACCAGCACCGACTTCAACCATTACACCAAACGTATGACCCTGGGCGCGGTCTATGGCTCAACTTTGTTGGTGTGGTTCGACGACCAGAGTGAGGGATGGCAGGAGACCGCCGCCTTCCTCGAGCGCCGTATCGACGACGTGATGAAGATCGAGAAGTTTAAGGCCGAATGGCGCGGCTCGTCCGATCGGCGCTTGAGCGTTTCGCGGTTCCTAGGGCGCTTGCGCTACCCACCAAGATAGGTGTGGTATTCTCGAACCGTTAATGATAATCAGTCGCAAGAATGAACGCGCACGTCCAGCCCGAGACGATCAGCCTCGACCAGTTGCCGCTGGGCAGCAAGGCGCTTGTCGCGTCGATCGACTGGGACGCGCTCGACCATGGCGAAGCGTGTCGCCTCAAGCATTTCGGGTTCGATGAGGGTGTCGCGGTCGAAGCGCTGCACCAGGGTCCGTTCGGCCGCGATCCGATCGCGATCCGGGTCGGGCGCATGACCGTCGCGATCCGGCGCAAGCACGCCGGCGCGGTCCGCGTCGTTTCCACGACCAAGTGACTCCGCTCCCGCTCGTCGCCGTCGCCGGCAGCCCCAACGCCGGCAAGAGCGCGCTGTTCAACGCGCTAACCGGCGCACGGCAGAAGGTCGGCAATTATCCCGGCGTGACGGTGGAACGGCATTCGGGTCGATTGATCCTCGCCGACGGCCGCCCGGTCGAGATGGTCGACCTGCCCGGCGCCTACAGCCTCGAACCGGCGAGCCCCGACGAAGCGGTCACGCGCGATGTCCTGCTCGGGAAACAGAAAGGCGAGCGCCAGCCGGACGCTTTGATCATCGTCCTCGACGCTTCCAACCTTGACAATCATTTGCGATTCGCGCTGCAGCTGATCGAACTCGGCCTGCCGACGATCATCGCCCTCAACATGATCGACCTCGCCAAGCGCGACGGGCTCGAGCTCGATTCGGCCAAGCTTGCGGAAGAGTTGGGGGTACCGGTGATCGAGACCGTGGCCGTCCGCCGTCGCGGCATTCCCGAGCTTCACACCGCGTTGGACGACATGCTGTCGGCGCCGCGCTGCGGAGTTCACGAGCATGCCCCGAGCGACCTCGTCCGGCTCCAGCGCCGTGCTCGGGAGATCGCCACGTCGGCGGTCATCAGCGAAACGCCGGTGCGCCGCTGGACCCACCGGCTCGATGCCGTTTTGCTCCACCCGATCATCGGGCCGGTCATTCTCGCCGCCATCATGTTCGTGATGTTCCAGGCGGTGTTCGCGTGGAGCGAGACGCCGAAATCGTGGATCGAAGACGGCGTCGCCTGGCTGTCGAGCGTCGCGAGCCATGCGCTTCCCGCCGGAATGTTGCGCTCGATGGTGGTCGACGGCGCGATCGCCGGCGTCGGCGCGGTCATCACCTTCCTGCCGCAAATCCTGATCCTGTTCTTCTTCATCCTGCTCCTCGAAGGCACCGGCTACATGGTCCGCGCCGCCTTCCTGATGGACAAGTTGATGCACGGCGCGGGACTGTCGGGCCGGGCCTTCATCCCTTTGCTGTCGAGCTTCGCCTGCGCCGTGCCGGGGATCATGGCGACTCGCACGATCGACGATCCCAAGGACCGGCTGACGACGATCCTCGTTGCGCCGCTGATGACCTGTTCGGCCAGGCTTCCGGTCTATACCCTGATCATCGCCGCCTTCATCCCGAACCGGACGGTGGCGCTCGGAATCGGGCTGCAAGGGCTGGTGATGTTCGGCCTCTATATCTGCGGGATCGGCGGGGCGCTTCTCGCGGCGCTGGTCCTCCGCCGAGGAGTGCTCAAGGGCGGCGGTGGCGGGTTCATGATGGAGCTGCCGAAATATCAGTGGCCGCGATTGAAGGACGTGCTGCTCGGCCTCCTCCAGCGCGCCGAGATCTTCCTGAAGCGCGCCGGAACCATCATCCTCGGAACGACCATCATCTTGTGGGCGCTCGCCAGCGTCCCGCAGGCTCAGCCCGGCCAGAAGCAAAGCGAAGTTTCGATCGCCGGCCACATCGCCAACGGAATCGAGGCGGTCGTCCGGCCGATCGGCTTCAACCACGAAATCTCGCTCGCCTTGCTTCCGGCGATGGCCGCGCGCGAGGTCGCCGTGAGCGCGATCGCGACGGTCTATTCGCTCGATGCCGGAGACAATGCCGCAGGCAAGCCCCTGGTCGAGCAGCTGCACCACGGCTGGCCGCTGCCGACCGCGCTCGCCTTCCTCGCCTGGTTCGTGTTCGCGCCGCAGTGCATCTCGACCATCGCGGTCACTCGGCGCGAGACCAACAGCTGGAAGTGGCCCCTGTTCATGGTCAGCTATCTTTTCATCCTCGCTTATCTTGCGGCGGGCGTAACCTACTGGACGGCCAAGGCGCTCGGTTTATAGCTGTCTTCGACGAAGAGGAGATTTCGACATGGCGGGCGTGAACAAAGTGATCCTGGTCGGCAATCTGGGCGCGGATCCGGAGGCGCGGTCGCTCAACAGCGGCGGCGAGGTGGTCAACATGCGCGTCGCCACGTCGGAGCAATGGAAGGACAAGGACGGCAACCGCCAGGAGCGGACCGAATGGCACAATGTCGTGATCTTCAACGAGAACCTCGGGCGGGTTGCCAAGAGCTATTTGCGCAAGGGCTCGAAGGTCTATCTCGAAGGCCAGATCCAGACCCGCAAGTGGACCGACCAGTCGGGCAACGACCGCTACACGACCGAAATCGTGTTGCAGAAGTTCCGCGGCGAGCTCCAGCTGCTCGACAGTCGTGAAGGCGGCGGACGGGGGGCGTTCAACGACGAGTTCGACGATTCGGGAAGCGCTCCGTCACGCGCGCAGTCGCGGCCACAGCCGGCCGCGTTCGACGCCGACCTGGACGATGATGTTCCGTTCTAGGAATCGTCGCCGCGCTTGAGCCTGGTCAGCACGGCGAACGGGCTCGCTTCGGATTCGGAGAGGATGCCAGCCTCCTTCAGCGCCGCGTCGGCGCCGGCGCTTCGCGGATAAGGGTCGAGGCTAAGCGCGAGGGTGTCGGCGAGCGCACTGCCAAGGTCGAGCAGTGCGCCATCGTGAAAGACAACGTCGCAATCCGCTATGCCGAGCTCGATCTCTTCATCGGACCGGCCGGTGGTTGGCTCGGGCATGAACACCAGGTCGAACGGCTCGTCGATGTGCGCTGGGACGGGATCGTCGGTCACGACACAGCTCTGGTCGAGCGCCGCGACCAGCCGCCCGGTCGCGCGCACCATTTCCCCCTTTCGCGTCAGCGTGACGTGGGCATCGAGGCGGCTGAGCGATCCCAGGCCCAGGCGCTTGGCCACGGCGTGACGCTCGCCTTCATCCGCGGACAAGTCGAGCCGCTCGCCATCGCGGATCTGATCCAGGCGCAGCTGCTGCGCGAAGGCGTCGGTCATTGCAGCTTCCCTTCCAGCAGGTCTCTCGCGCCGCGCTCTTCCAGCCTGGCCCAGAACGCGTTGAGCGCGCTCGCGGCATATTCCAAAGCGTGCCGCGACACCTTTCCTTTGTAGAGGTTATCGCGAACCGCAGCAGTCCAACCGCGCTGACCCGTCACCGCCAAACGCCACAATTCGGTCCGCCGGGCGAGCGAGCCAACCAACTTCCGCACCGTCTTTCCCAGCGTGGGATCGCCAATCCCGAGCTCGCGGTGCTCCGATTCCATCACCTCGATGAACCGTTCGGTCAGCGCCACCGATGCGGTATTGCCCGCGTCGCCGGTCTGTTCGAGGCGGACCAGGACCAGCGCGACGATCGTGGCGAGCATTGCGAAACGACCGTCGAGCGTATCGGGCACCTCGCCTTCGACATACCATTCCGGCCGGCGGGCCTCGTTCGACGCGGCCGCGAAGAGGGGCGCGCCGCTTGGCCGTTCGGCTGTTAATGTCCGGAACAGGAACCCCAGCATAGCGTCCTTTGCGGCTTCAAGCGGCTTGCGCCCTTGCTTGTCGCCAGCATATTGAGGCGCTCGACCCGGCAGGCAAGGATCGGGCGTACATTTGGGCGCGACGGGCGTCACAAGGGAGGTTCAATCGACATGAAGCTTGCGCTGTTCAGGGTTCCGACTGTTGCTCTTGCAGCAGCGCTGCTTGCCGGATGTGCCACCACCCACGCGCACAAGGGCGCGGTGATCGATCCCCAACTCGCGGCGTCGATCCAGCCCGGCGTCGACAACAAGGCGTCGGTCGAGAAATTGCTCGGCCGGCCGTCGTTCACCGGCCAGTTCACGCCCAACGACTGGTATTACGTATCGCGAGACACGACCCAGATCGCGTTCCGCAATCCCAGGACGACCAGGCAAACCGTGCTGCGGGTGCGGTTCGATCCTGCCGGCAACGTCGCCAATATCCAGCGCACCGGCAAGGAACTCGTGTTGAATTTTGACCCGGCCAACCGGAAGACTCCGACGCTTGGGCGCAAGAAGAGCTTCTTCGACGAGCTGTTCGGCAATATCGGCGCGGTCGGAACGCCGGGCCTGCCGGGCGGCAACACCGGCCCCTAAGGGCTGAAGCTTCCTCACCGCTGTGGTTTCGCTTAAGCGGGTCGCATGACCGCGACGCCCGCCGGCATGACCTATGCCGACTATCTGAAGCTCGACCAGCTCCTCACGGCGCAGAAGCCGCTGTCGAACCTCCACGACGAGATGCTGTTCATCGTCATCCACCAGACCAAAGAGCTGTGGATGAAGGAAATGCTGCACGAGCTGCAGTTGGCAATCCGTTTCATCGCCGAGGATCGCTTCGCCGAAGCCTATAAGGCGATGGCCCGGATCAGCCGCATCCAGGCGGTCATGACCCTGTCGTGGGATGTGCTCTCGACGCTCACTCCGGTCGACTACATGAAGTTCCGCGGGGTCCTTGGCACCAGCTCAGGCTTTCAGTCCGCGCAGTTCCGGGAGCTCGAGTACCGCCTGGGCCTCAAGGACCCGGCCTATCTCCAGCATTATGCCGAAGGAACCGAAGCGCGATCGCGGCTCGAAGCCGCGTTGGAGCAGCCGAGCCTGCGCGATGCGGCGATCGACGCGCTCGAGCGGGCGGGGTTCGACGCGGGGGATCGTTCGACCGAAGCGCTCGCTGCCGCCTGGCTGCAGGTCTACCAAGATGCCGAGCGCTGGTTCGAGCTCTACGAGCTCGCCGAAAAGCTGGTCGATATCGACGATGCGCTGGCCAGCTGGCGCCACAAGCACGTGCTGACGGTCGAGCGGATCATCGGCAACAAGACCGGGACCGGGGGCTCGGCGGGCGCGCCTTATTTGCGCTCGACTCTCGAGAAGCGAATCTTCCCAGAATTGTGGGCCCTGAGGACCGATCTTTGAGCTTCAAAGATTTGTTTTCGCGGAGCCTATCGGCCGATCCTGAGCGGCTGCACTTCGCCTCGCACAGCCATCATCTCTGGCCCGACGCGAGCTTCGAGGGACATGTCCAGGCCTGGACCGATGCCGCGCGCCTCGCCGATCGCAAGTGGAACAAGGTGACGGACGAGGTCTGGCCCGAAGCGCAGGCCCATGTCGCGCGGGAGCTCGGGACGGGCGCGCCCGACGCGGTGGTCTTTTCGTCCAACACGCATGATTTTCTCTTGCGACTGGCCGCGACCTGTCCGCGCCGTGACCCGGGCCGGTTGCGGGTCCTCACCACCGACGGCGAGTTCCATAGCGCGCGCCGCCAGTTCGCGCGCTGGGCCGAGGATGGCTGGCTGGCATTGGACAAGGTGGCCGCCGAACCGTTCGACAGCCTGGGCGAGCGTTTCCTCGAAGCTGCGCAAACCGGCGATCACGACCTGATTCTGGTGAGCCAGGTACTGTTCGGCAGCGGGCGCATCTTCGACCGGGCCGTGGAGCTCGCGACACTTGGAAACGCCGATGGCCCATGGGTCGTGATCGACGGCTATCACGCGTTCATGGCGCTCGACCGCCCGTTCGATGAAGCGTCGGCGCGAACCGCCTTCTACCTCGGTGGTGGCTACAAATATGCGATGGCGGGCGAGGGCTGCGCCCTCCTCCACGCACCGCCGGGCTTCGGCCCCCGACCGCCGATCACCGGCTGGTTCGCCGAGTTCGAGGATTTGACCTTGCCGTCCGGGAGCATTGGCTATGCGAAGGACGCGAGGCGTTTCCTCGGCGCGACCTTCGGCCCCTCGGCGTTGTACCGGTTCAACGCGGTCCGGCGCATGCTCGACGACAACGGCCTGACCACCGCGCGCATCTCCGGCCACGTCGCCGCGCTCCAGGCGCAGCTGCTCGAGGCCATCGCCGGGACGGCCTTCGGCCAAGCCGAATTGCTTAATCCTCTCGACAGTTCGCCGCACGCCCGCTTCCTAGCCTTTCGTAGCGCCGATGCGCAGCGGTGGTTTGCCGAGCTCCTCGCGCAGGACTGCATCACCGACGTTCGCGCTGACGTGCTGAGGATCGGATTCGGAATCTACCAGGATGAGGACGATGTGGGGCGCCTGGCTAAGCTGCTGGCGGCGCTGACGTGATCGCCGCGGCCCGCAACCGCTCGTGGATGATAGCGCTGCTGGTCATCGCCTACACGCTGAACTTCGTCGACCGGCAGATCGCGGGAATCCTCGCCGAGCCGATCAAACACGACCTCGGCCTGAGCGATTCGCAGCTCGGCTGGCTCGGCGGGACGGCTTTCGCCTTGTTCTACACCGTCCTCGCGATCCCGATCGCGCGCTTCGCCGACCGCAGCGACCGCAGCGTGATCCTGACGATCGGCCTTGCCTTGTGGAGCCTGGCGACCGCGATTTGCGGGCTGGCGCAGAATTTCGCCCAATTGTTCCTGGCTCGAATGTCAGTCGGGATTGGCGAAGCCGCCGGGGTCGCTCCAGCCTATTCGCTGCTCACCGACCTTTACCCGGCGGAACGGCGCGCCCGGGCGATGGCCCTGTTCTCGCTCGGCATCCCGCTCGGCAGCGCGCTCGGCGTGGTGTTCGGGGGATTGATCGCGGCGCGAATCGATTGGCGAGTCGCGTTCATTGTGCTCGGCATCGTCGGCCTGTTCTTCGCGCCTGCCTACAAAATCGGCGTCAAAGATCCGGGGCATGGGCAAGGCGAGACATCCGCGTCGGTTGGACAAGTCTTCGCGCTGGTCGCGAGAAAGCCGACCTTCTGGTTGATGAGTTTTGCCGCGGGGACGGGTTCGCTCATTTCCTACGGACTCGCGTTCTGGATTCCGTCCTTCCTGGCGCGCAGCTTCCATCTCGAACTGGTCGATCGCTCGCTGATTTTCGGCGCGATCCAGCTGGTCGGCGGAGTCGCCGGAGTGTGGCTCGGAGGCCTGGTCGGCGACCGGGTCAAGCGCGCCCGGCCTTCGGCCTACGCGCTGGTGCCGATGGTCACTTATGGGCTGTGCCTTCCCGCCTTTCTGCTCGCCTTCTCGAGCCATTCGATTGTCTTTGCGTCCTTGCTGTTCCTCATTCCCACCGCATTGAGCCTGGCCTGGCTGGGCCCGGTCATCGGTGCGATCACCGGGCTTGTGCCGCCGCACATGCGCGCCACGGCCTCGGCCATGTTCCTGTTCATCAACAATCTGATCGGACTCGGGCTCGGCACCCTGGTGATCGGGATGGTGTCCGATGCGCTGACCGCCCAATATGGCGCTGAGGCGCTGCGCTATTCGGCGATGGCCACGACCACGCTGTACATTGTCTCGGCGCTTCTGATGGCCTTGGCAGCGCTCCGCATCGCCCGGGATACTCAGACCTAAATATCTGAACAACAAAGACATTTGAGGTTCACCCTAGTGCGGTAGACCGCAGCCTGAAGCGGCAGACCGTTGGAACGGTGCGGCCAACGGGCCGTTGTTGCCGTTCAGAAGGAGAAATTGTGATGACCAGGGTATTTCTCGCAGCGGGCGTTGCCGCGCTGGCGATCGCAGCCCCGGCAACCGCAGGACCGGGTGGCCATGGCAAGGCCGACCGGGCAACTACTGTGAACCAGAGTAGCGGTGGCGGTGGCGGCCAGCGCGCCCAGGCGACCGAACGCCGGGGCGGTGGTGGCGGCGGCTTCGCCGCCCAGGAGCGCGCAGCGCGCGTTCAGCAATTCAGTGCCCCACGCGTTGAGCGTCAGCAGCATATCGTCGTGGCGCCGCAACGGGCGGAACGCATCCAGATGCGCGCTGAGCGCCAGCAGGCCCGGCCAGCACCGATCGAACCCGCGCAGACGCGCGTCGCTCAGCGTCCGGCTCCGGTCGAGCGTCAGGCGCAGGTCCAAGCGCGGGCGGCCGAACGGCAGTCGGCGCAGACGACAGCGACCCAACGGCAGGCGATGCGCGCCAATCGCGTGACGCCGACCCAGACGACGGTCGCAAACAGTCAGCAGGTTCGGGCCAACCGCACGCAGCCGATCCAGACTCAGGTCCAGACCCAAGTCGCGGCCCGTGACCGCGTGGCCCAGGCCCAGACCCGCATTGCGGCCCGGACCGCGCTCATGACCCGAATCGATCCGGTTCGCGCGGCCGCGCCGCTTTCGCCGACGCTGCTCCCGGCGAGGACGACCGTGACGCCGGTCGCACAGGCGGTGCAATATGTTGGGCAGCCGGTTTCGACGGTCACCAATGTCGTGCAGCTCCAGGCGCTGCCGACGCCGGTGCAGTACCTCTATCCGGATACGCCCGATTATTATTATCAGTACGGCAATGGCTACGTGTACCAAATTGACCGGAGCTCGAGCCTGATCGCGGCGCTGATTCCGCTGCTGACGGGCGGCTATATGCCCGGCCAGTATCTGCCGAGCTCGTACATGGGCAACTACGTGCCCAATTATTACGGGTACAACAGCTTCTATCCGGACTCGCCGTACACCTGTAACCGCTACTACAACGGCGTGATCTACCAGGTGGATTGCATCACCGGCATGGTCGAGAATGTAATCCCGACGTATGCCGGCGGCTATGGCGTTGGGCAGATGCTTCCCTCGTCCTACGGCTACTACAACGTGCCGAACCAGTACCGGAGCATGTACTATGACACGCCCGACAATAATTATTGGTACGCTCCGGGCGCGATCTATCAGTACGACCCGTCGTCCAGCATGATCACTTCGGTGGCCGCGCTGCTGTCGCCGGGCTTCACGGTCGGACAGCCGCTACCGATGGGCTATGACACGTACAACGTCCCCTATGCGTATCGGCAGACCTATTATGATACGCCGGACGCGATGTATCGCTACAACAATGGCTACATCTACCAGGTCGACCCGAGGACTCAGTTGGTTTCGGCGATCGTGGCATCGATCCTGACCTAAATCCGTTTTCATGGATCGCGAGTGGCCCGGCATGCGTTGCCGGGCCGCTTCGAATGAACAACAATAAAAGGAGGCCAAGCGCATGACGAAACATGCACTCGCGCTCGCGGTGGCAACGACGGCTTTGCTGGCGGTCAGCGCCTGCAACAGCACTACCGGCGGCGCCAACGAGCAGCAAACCGCCCAGACGCCCAAGGCGCAAAAGGCCGCGGGCGACAAGACGATCGCTGCAGGGCTCGCTGCAAACAGCAAGTTCATGGCGACCGCCAAAGCTGCCGGTCTCGACCAGACGCTCGGGGGTCCGGGGCCGTACACAGTGTTCGTCCCCGACGACGCGGCGTTTGACGCGGCGCCTGCCGGGACCTTCGATACCAAGCCCGAAAACCGCGCGCAGCTAACCGGCGTGCTGACCAACCTGATCCTTCCAGGCACGGTGATGGCGGCCGACATCAGCAAGGCGATCGACAATGGCAAGGGCAAGGCGGTGCTTGCCACGATGGGCGGTGGAACGCTCACCGCGACCAAGGACGGCGACAAGATCGTCCTCACAGACTCGGCTGGCCACAAGGCGACCGTGACCCAGGCCGACGAGACGTTCACGAACGGCGTCGTTCACCACGTCGATGCCATGCTGATGCCGAGCAAGCAGGCTTCGGCCAACGCTCCCGCGGTCGGGAAGAAGGCCAGCAAGTAAGCGATCGTATCGAGACCACTTCCGCGCGCGGCGCGGCTCGCTATAACGAGCCGTGAAGCGTGCGGTTGACGGGGACGATACGGCAATGAAAGCGACGATTGAGCGGGCGACACTCTTGAAGAGCCTCGGCCACGTCCAATCGGTCGTGGAACGCCGCAATACCATTCCGATCCTGTCAAACGTGCTGATCGAGGCGCGCGATGACGGCTCGATCCGGCTGATGGCGACCGACCTCGACCTGCAGGTCGACGAGAGCGTTCCCGCCAATGTTGGCCAGGCCGGCGCAACGACCATTTCCGCGCACACCTTCTTCGATATCGTCCGCAAGCTGCCCGAGGGCAGCCAGGTCGAACTGTCGGCCGCCGAAGGCAAGATGCAGGTCGTCGCCGGACGCTCGCGATTCAACCTTTCGACCCTTCCGCGCGACGATTTCCCGGTGATCGCCGAGGGTGAATTGCCAACTCGTTTTGAACTGCCCGCGGCGACGCTCCGCCAGATCATCGAGAAGACGCGCTTCGCCATCTCGACCGAGGAGACGCGCTACTATTTGATGGGCATCTTCCTCCACGTGGTCGACGACCAGCTGCGCGCGGCGGCGACCGACGGCCATCGCCTGGCGCGCATCACCGTCGCCAAGCCCGACGGCGCCGACGGCATGCCTGACGTGATTGTGCCGAGGAAATGCGTCCAGGAGCTGTATCGCCTGCTCGAGGAGCTCGAAGGCACGGTCGAAGTCTCCTTATCGCCGACCAAGGTCCGGTTCGGCCTCGGTAGCGCTGTGCTGACCAGCAAGCTGATCGATGGGACCTTCCCCGACTACAACCGGGTGATTCCGACCGGGAACGACAAGCTTCTGAAGCTCGATCCCAAAAGCTTCTCGGCCGGCGTCGACCGCGTCTCGACCATCGCCAGCGAGAAGACCCGAGCGGTCAAGATGAGCGTCGACCGCGACAAGGTGACGCTGTCGGTGACAAGCCCCGAGAACGGCCTTGCGACCGAAGAGCTTGCCGCCGATTATGGCTCGGACGGGCTCGAGATCGGGTTCAATGCCCGCTACCTGCTCGACATCTTGAGCGAGATCGACGGCGACACGGTCGAGGTCCATTTGGCCGATGCCGCGGCGCCGACCTTGCTGCGCGAAAACGACAAGTCGAACGCGCTCTACGTGCTGATGCCGATGCGGGTCTGAATGATCTGCCGGCTGTGGCGCGGCTGGACGAATCCGGACAACGCCGATGCTTACCAGCACATTGTTCATCATGACGTGATCCCTGGGATCGAGGCCCGCAAGATCCCCGGCTTCCGGCATATCGACCTGACGCGGCGCGACCTCGGCGACGAGGTCGAATTCCAGACTTTGATGTGGTTCGACAGCCTCGACGCGATCAAGGCGTTCATGGGAGAGGACTACAGCGTCAGCCATGTCCCCGACACCGCGCGGAGCGTGCTCAAGCGCTTCGACAGCCACGCTGCGCATTACGAAGTCATCGACCGGCGCGAACAATAGCGGCTAGACGGCCGCCGTGCCCGTTAGCCGCCTGACCCTCACCGACTTTCGCTCCTATCCCGAGACATTGATCGAGCCCGGACCGGGCTTCGTGCTGCTGTCGGGCGAGAATGGCGCAGGCAAGACCAATATGCTCGAGGCGGTGTCGCTGCTGACGCCGGGGCGCGGGCTGCGCGGCGCGACCTATAGCGAAATGGCACGGATCGGGGGGAGCGGCGGCTTCGCGGTCGCGGCGCGAGTCGGCGAGACCGATATCGGGACCGGCACGCTGGCGGCTGCGCCAGAACGGCGACGGGTCCGCATCAACAGCGCTCCGGCTTCAGTCAACTCGCTCAGCGAATGGCTGTCGGTTCTGTGGCTGACCCCGGCGATGGATCGGTTGTTCATGGGGACTCCGGGCGACCGCCGGCGCTTCCTCGACCGGCTGGTGCTGGCGCTCGAGCCGGGCCACGCGCATCACGCCGCGCGCTACGAAGCGGCGATGCGCGCGCGAAACAAATTGCTCGCCGAGCCTGATACCGCCGACCCTGCGTGGCTGAACGCGCTCGAGGAGGCGATGACCGAGCATGGCAGCGAGCTCGCCGAGGCCCGCGCTCGGACCGCGGCCGCGCTCGACGAGCGGCTGGCAGGGGCTCCGGACGACGAGTTCGCGCGAGCTCAAATCGGCCTGCAAGGCTGGGACCGGAGCGATTTCGCCTCGACCTTCAAAGCCAATCGCGCTCGCGACGCCGCCGCCGGGCGCGCCGTTGCCGGCCCGCACCGCCAGGATCTCGCGGTGTCGCACCGCACCAAGGCCATGCCCGCGGCGCGCTCGTCGACCGGCGAGCAGAAGGCGCTGCTGCTCGGCCTGATCCTCGCCCATGCCGAGCTGGTTGCCGAGCGCCGCGGCGATCCGCCGATCCTCCTGCTCGACGAGGTCGCCGCACACCTCGATCCGAAACGCCGAGCGGCGCTGTTCGAGCGGCTCCGCGGCCGCGGCCAGGTGTGGATGACCGCGACCGAGGGGAGCCTGTTCGAGGGCATTTCGGAGGCAAGCCGCTTTCATGTCGAGGCGGGCCGGATCCAGCAGCGCTGAGCGGCACGGTGGACTTTCTTAAGCAAGTCCCTATATTGCACTGCAACACGAGGCGCTTTTTCAAGCGGCGTGATCGGTTTTTCAGAGCCGGGCCCGCGCCTCACCAACCTTCATCCCAATTCACGCGGGGGTGCATTTTCCCCGCCGCCGACACGCGCTTTGCTGCGCGCGTCCCGGCTTAGTTCAAGGTATTCATTTTGTCTTTTGAAACTCTCGGGCTGTCCCGGCCCGTTCTCGATGCGCTCGCGCACGCCAAATATCAGACGCCGACGCCGATCCAGCGCCAGGCGATCCCGACGGTGCTCACCGGCCGCGACCTGCTCGGCATTGCCCAAACCGGCACCGGCAAGACGGCGGCGTTCGTGCTGCCCTCGCTCGACCGGCTCGCGGCCAATCGCGGCTATCTGAATCCCGGCCAGGTGCGGATGCTGGTGCTCGCGCCGACGCGTGAGCTCGCCGCCCAGATCGCCACCAGCGCTCGCGCCTACGGCCGCTTCATGAAGCTGTCGGTTGGCGTCGTGTTCGGCGGCGTCTCCAACTACAAGAGCGTGCGCGAAGTCTCGCGCGGCGTTGATGTGCTCGTCGCCACGCCGGGCCGCCTGCTCGACCTCATCGACCAGCGAGCCCTCACCTTGCGCGAGCTCGAAATCCTCGTCCTCGACGAGGCCGACCAGATGCTCGACCTCGGCTTCATCCATGCATTGAAGCGGATCGTCAGCCTGGTCCCGGCCAAGCGCCAGACCCTGTTTTTCTCGGCGACCATGCCGCGCGCGATCAAGGAACTCGCCGACCGCTATCTGACCAACCCCGCCGAGGTTTCGGTCGCGCCGACGGCAACGACCGTCGATCGGGTCGACCAAAGCGTCACGATGGTCAACCAGGCCGAGAAGACCGCGTTATTGACGCTCTTCCTTCAGTCGCATGAGGTCGAGCGCGCGTTGATTTTCAGCCGGACCAAGCACGGCGCGGACAAGATCGTGCGCCAGCTGGCAGCGGCTGGAATCGCCGCCAATGCGATCCACGGCAACAAGAGCCAGCCGCAGCGCGAACGCGCCCTCGCCGGATTCAAGAGCGGTGATATGCGGGTGCTGGTGGCAACCGACATCGCGGCGCGCGGGATTGACGTCCCAGGCGTGAGCCATGTCGTCAACTTCGACCTGCCGGACGTCCCGGAGCAATATGTCCACCGCATCGGCCGCACTGCGCGCGCCGGCGCCGACGGCATTGCGATCGCCTTCTGCAGCCCCGAGGAGCGCGGTAATCTGCGTGATATCGAGCGGACGACGCGGCAGAAGATTGACGTGGCGCCGCTTCCGCCAGGCTTCGCTGCCGCCGCCGAAGCGCTGAAGCGTTTGAGGCCGGCGCCGGTCGAACGCCCATCGCGCCCTGCGACCAAGGCGCACCGCCGTGCAGACGGCCAGCACCGCGACAACCGCAACGATCGCCAGCAGCGCCATCCGCAGCGCGCCGAGGGCCATCCGGCGCATCGGCCCGAGGGCGGTCAGCGCAAGCGGCCTTTCCGGGGACGGCGGCGCTTCTCCGCAACCCGGTCGCACGGCTGAGTTCTCGCGCGCATGCGCATGCGCATGTGCGCGCACGCGCGCACGCGCGTGACATTCCGTCGGAAATCTCTATATCCGGACTATGGCAACCGACCCCGAAAGCAGCGCGAACACTGGCAGCTATGACGCCGAGAGCATCAAGGTCCTCAAGGGCCTCGATGCGGTGCGCAAGCGCCCTGGCATGTATATCGGCGACACCGACGACGGGTCGGGGCTTCACCACATGGTGTTCGAGGTTTCCGATAATGCGATCGACGAGGCGCTTGCCGGCCATTGCGACCGAATCCTGATCACGCTCAACGCCGATGGGTCGGTCACGGTCGAGGACAATGGCCGTGGCATTCCGACCGGCATTCACGAGGGCGAAGGCGTGTCGGCGGCCGAAGTCATCATGACCCAGCTCCACGCCGGGGGTAAGTTCGAGAACACATCGGAGGACAATGCCTACAAGGTCTCGGGCGGCCTCCACGGGGTCGGCGTCAGCGTCGTCAACGCGCTCAGCGAATGGCTCGAGCTGACCATCTGGCGCGACGGCGAGGAGCATTTCATGCGCTTCCGCCACGGCGACGCCGAAGCGCCCCTGAAGGTCGTCGGCAAGGCGCCGGAAGGCAAAAAGGGCACGCGCGTGACGTTCTTGCCGAGTCCCGAGACGTTCAAGATCACCGAGTTTGATTTTGAGCAGCTCGAGCACCGCTTCCGCGAGCTCGCGTTCCTGAATTCGGGCGTTCGCCTGATCCTCGTTGATGCGCGTCACGTCGAGCGGGTTGAGCACGAGCTCTATTACGAAGGTGGGATCGCCGCGTTCGTCAAATATCTCGATCGCGCCAAGACGCCCTTGTTCCCGGAACCAATCGCCATTTCCGCTGTCCGCGATGGGGTCGGCGTCGACGTCGCGCTGGAATGGAATGATTCCTATTACGAGAACGTCCTGCCGTTCACTAACAACATCCCCCAGCGCGACGGCGGCACGCACATGGCCGCGTTCCGCGCCGCGCTGACGCGAACGATCAACAATTACGCCGAGAAATCGGGGATGCTGAAAAGGGAAAAGGTCACCCTGACCGGCGAAGACATGCGCGAGGGCCTGACCGCGATCGTTTCGGTCAAGTTGCCCGACCCCAAGTTTTCGTCCCAGACCAAGGACAAGCTGGTCAGCTCCGAAGTGCGCCAGCCGCTCGAGAGCCTGATGGGCGACAAAATGAGCGAATGGCTTGAGGAAAACCCGGCCAACGCGCGCTCCATCATCCAGAAAGTGATCGACGCCGCGGCGGCGCGCGAAGCGGCGCGCAAGGCGCGCGAAGCCAGCCGTAAGTCGGTGATGGGCATCGCCTCGCTGCCCGGCAAGCTCGCCGACTGCCAGGAGCGCGATCCCGCCTTGTCCGAGCTGTTCCTGGTCGAGGGCGACAGCGCCGGCGGATCGGCCAAGCAGGGCCGCAACCGCCACAACCAGGCCATTCTCCCGCTCAAGGGCAAAATCCTCAACGTCGAGCGCGCGCGCTTCGACCGGATGTTGGGCTCCAAGGAAATCGGCACCCTGATCCAGGCGCTCGGGACGTCGATCGGCTCGGAAGAGTTCGATCTCGAAAAGCTGCGCTATCACAAGATCGTGATCATGACCGACGCCGATGTCGACGGCGCGCATATCCGGACGCTGCTGCTGACCTTCTTCTACCGCCAGATGCCGCAGCTCATCGAGAGCGGGCACCTCTTCATCGCCCAGCCGCCGCTCTACAAGGTCAGCCGTGGCCGCTCCGAGGTCTATTTGAAGGACGATGCCGCGCTCGACGATTACCTCGAGGAAGCCGGGCTCGAGGGGCTCGTCCTCGACACGGTCGACGGACAGCGCTCCGGCAATGACCTCAAGGGCCTCGTCGACCATGCGCGGCGGATGCGGACGTTGATGCGCTATGCCCCGCGGAAATATAATTCGGCGCTGGTGGAAGCGCTGGCGATCAACGGCGCACTCAAGCCCAACCTCGACAAGGACGGCAAGGCCAAGGCGATCGCGAAGGTCGCGGCGTGGCTCGGCGCGGCCGACGAGGATGCAATATGGTCGGGCGAAGTCGCCGCCGAGGGCGGCTACATGCTCACGCATCTGTGGCGCGGGGTCACCGACGCCTATGTGATCGAACCCGGCTTTCTGGTCTCGGCCGAGGCGCGCAAGCTCGACACGCTCGCCAAGGAGCAGGCCGCGGCCTACGCCAAGCCGTCGACGCTGAAGACGCTCAAGAAGGGCGCGGTCGCGGAAGAGCAGAAGCCAGAACCGGTCGAAGGTGAGGATTCGGACGAGCAGCCGGCCGAGGCCGACACCAAGGGCAAGCCGGTCGCGGTCACCCGGCCGTCCGAGCTGCTCGACGCGGTGCTTGCCGCGGGCCGCAAGGGCCTTTCGATCCAGCGTTACAAAGGCCTCGGCGAAATGAACGCCGAGCAATTGTGGGAAACGACACTCGACCCGGCCAATCGCTCGCTGCTTCGGGTCGAGGTTGCTCAGGCCGATGTCGCCGACGAGATCTTCACGCGCCTGATGGGCGACGTGGTCGAGCCGCGCCGCGAGTTCATCCAGGACAACGCGCTCAGCGTCGCCAATCTCGACGTCTAGGAACCAAGGCGCGATGGCTGATGTTGGCGGCAGCGTGAACAACGGCCGCGTCATCACCGTCGCTTCCTACAATATGCGCAAGGCCATCGGCCTCGACCGGCGGCGCGATCCGCAGCGCGTGCTCGACGTGCTTCACCAGATCGACGCCGACATCATCGCCCTTCAGGAAGCGGACAAGCGCTTCGGCGGGCGCGGCTCCGCGGTTCCGCACGAGCTGATCGACACCCATGGCGTCTACAAGCCGGTGCACCTCGGCGTGCGGCACAGGAGAGTGCTCGACAAGGCCCGCAAGCACACCGACCGGCTGTTCAAGGTGAACACGCGCAACATCGGCTGGCACGGCAATGCGATCCTGGTGAAACGCCACATCGGCGTGCTCGGTTGCACGGCGCTCGACCTGCCGACGCTCGAGCCGCGCGGGGCGGTGATGGCCGAGCTCCTGATCGACGAAAGGCCGCTTCGCGTCGTCGGAATGCATCTCGATCTTTCGGGGCTGTGGCGAAAGCGGCAAATGCGCGCAATCCTCGATGCGATTGCCGAACGGCCGCAGAAGATGCCGACGGTGCTGATGGGCGACACCAACGAATGGCGCACGGTCGCGGGCTGCCTGGCCGAGCTCGAGCCCGAGTTTCATATCGCGCCGACCGGCCCGAGCTTCCATGCGCGCCATCCGGTCGCCCAGCTCGACCGGATCATCGTCCACAAGGACCTGACCATCGAAGCCGCCGGCGTGCACATGAGCCCGGCGGCGCGACGCGCTTCGGACCATCTGCCGATTTGGGCGAGGCTCAGCGCCTAGCCGACCCCAGCGATCTTGCGCTGGCGCCGCCGCTGGATCGATGAGCCGATCCCCATGGCCTCGCGATATTTGACCACCGTTCGGCGGGCGACGTCGAAGCCGTGATTCTTGAGCAGACCGGCGATTGCGTCATCGCTGAGGATTTCGGTTTCAGCGTCGATCACGGTCTTGATCGCGTCCTTGACCGCTTCGGCGGCGGCGCCGTCGCCCGCGGTCGACGCGACGCCCGAGCCGAAGAAATATTTGAGCTCGTAGAGCCCGCGGTCGCACAGCAGATATTTGTTCGAGGTGACCCGGCTGACGGTCGATTCGTGCATCTCGATTGCTTCGGCGATCTCGCGCAGGGTGAGCGGCTTCATCGCTGCCACGCCGCGGTCGAAGAAGCCCTGCTGCCGCTTCACGATCTCGCTGACGACCTTGACGATGGTCCGCGCGCGCTGGTCGAGCGCTTTGACCAGCCAGTTCGCGCTAGCCAAGCACTCGCCGAGCCAGGCGCGCGAGTTCTTGTCCTGCGGACCCGATTTCAGCTCCTGATAATAGCGGCGGTTGACCAGCAGCCGGGGCAGCGTCGCCTGGTTCAATTCGACCGCATAGCCCGAACGCATTCGGCGGATGAAGACGTCGGGTGTGACGTCCTCCACTGCCGAACTCGAAAATTGACAGCCCGGTTTGGGATCGTAGGCACGGAGTTCGCGGATCATGTCGGCGAGGTCTTCGTCATCGACCCCGCAGATGCGCTTCAAATCGGCGGTTCGGCCCTTGGACAGCAAATCGAGATTGTCGATCAGCCGCGCCATGGCCGGGTCGTAGCGGTCGGCCGCCTTGGCCTGCAGCGCGAGGCATTCGGCGAGCGAGCGCGCGCCGACACCCGGCGGTTCGAGGCTTTGGACGATGGCGAGCGCTTGCTCGACCAGCTGCGGTAACACCCCGGTCGCGTCGGCGATTTCGTCAATCGGCACCGACAGATATCCGGTCTCGTCGAGCATCTCCGCGATCGCCCGCGCGAGCTCGCCCTCGACGCCCGAGTAACCGTGAAGCTGATCGGTCAAATGCTCGGCGAGCGAGCCAGCCGAATATTCGACGCGGTCGAAATCGAACGCTTCCTCACTCGGCGTCGACCCGACGACGTCGGCGAAGCTGTCGGTCTCGAGCGCTTCGGCGGTCCAGTCGACGTCGAGCGGCCGGTCATCCTCGGCTTGAGCGAGGATCAGGTTGTCCGCTCCTGGCTCCTCGGCCGGCTCGTTGCTGTCGATCACATCTTCGTTGAAGCTGGCTGCAGGTTGCTCGGCTTCATCGTCGCCGGCCGGGGTTTCGAGCAAAGGATTCTTGGACAGCTCCTCGGCGATATAGGCTTCGAGCTCGAGATTGCTGAGCTGCAGCAGCTTGATCGCCTGGGTCAGCTGGGGCGTCAGCACCAGCGACTGGCTCTGACGGATGCTTAGGCTCGGCCCGAGTCCCACGGCCGATGCCCGTTACAGCGCGAAGCTCTCGCCGAGGTAGAGGCGCCGGACCTCCTGGTCGGCGACCAACGCTTCGGGAGTACCCTGGAACAGGACCTGACCGTCGTAAATGATGCAGGCGCGATCGACGATGTCGAGCGTCTCGCGGACGTTATGGTCGGTGATCAGCACGCCGATGTCGCGCTGCTTCAATTCGCGCACGAGGTCGCGGATATCGGCGATCGAGATCGGATCGATGCCCGCGAACGGCTCGTCCAAGAGCATGATCGACGGCTCGGCCGCAAGCGCGCGGGCGATTTCACAGCGGCGCCGTTCGCCGCCCGACAGCGCCATCGCCGGAGCCTCGCGCAGCGAGACCAGGCCGAATTCATCGAGCAACCGCTCGAGCCGCGCGCGGCGCGCATGCACGTCCGGCTCGGCGACTTCGAGCACCGCGATGATATTTTCTTCGACCGTCAGGCCGCGGAAGATCGAGGTTTCCTGGGGCAGGTAGCCAAGCCCGAGAATCGCTCGGCGGTACATCGGCAATTCGGTGATGTCCTCGCCGTCGAGGAATATTCTGCCGCTGTCGGGCTTCACCAGGCCCATGACCGAGTAGAAGCAGGTGGTCTTGCCCGCCCCGTTGGGTCCCAATAGGCCGACCACCTCGCCGCGATGCACTCCAAGCGAAACGTCATGGAGCACCGCGCGCCGGTCGTAGGCCTTGGCGATCGAATGGACTTCCAGCCCGCCGCTCGCCTGCTGCGCTTCGGCCGCTGGACGCGCGAAGGTCGCAGCTTCGTTCATGACCGGCCTAGCTTCCGTTCTTCTGCGGCACCGTGAAGTGGCCGGTTACGCGTCCGCCGCTCTGGTTGACCCCCGCCGGGCCGCCGTCGATCACCGCGCGGCCGGAATCCAGGTCGATGACGAGCCGCTGACCGATGATCTGGTTCTGGGCGCGGTTCAGCTGAACATTGCCGATCAGGGTGATGAGCTTGCGGTCGAGATCGTAAATGCCGAAGTCGCCCTTGGCAGTCTCGGACGGGCTTCGGACCACGACTCCGCCGGCGGCGTCCAGGCGCCGGATCTGGACACCTCCGGCCTGGTTCTGCCCGCCGGAGTAGGCGACGGTCAGGCGCTGCGTGTCCAAGGTCAGCTCGGCCTGGGTGACATGGACGTTGCCGACGAAGATCGCCCGGTCGGCGCGGTCCTGGACTTCGATTCGGTCGGCATTGACGTCGACCGGCGCGTTGCTGTTGTGCCCCTTGAGCGCGGATACCGGCTGCTGCTGTTTCTGGGCGAGCGCTGTGGTCGCCGCGAGCGCGGCGATCGTTAGGGCACTAGCAAGGATGATGCCAAAAGAACGCACGATCCTCATCTGACCGCCCCTTGCACGATTTTCAAGCGAGCGCCGCCATCGAGCACTACGGTCCGGTCGCCGAGGTCGGCGCGCAGCTGCCCGGCCTGGAACTCGCCGAGCCGCATCCGCCCGGCGACCGGACCCGCGCTGGCCAGCTGGCGTTGCTTCAAGTCGACCGTCACGTCGCGCGTGGCAAGCTGATAGCCGTCCGCGCCGACGACCTGCACCGGGCCATTGATCGCGACCTTTTGCGTGTCGAGATTGTACTGCCCCTGATTGGCCGCGATCTTGAGCGGGCCCTGGGCCAGCGCGAGTTCGGCGAACATGCCCTGGATGTCGACCAGCGGCACCTCCGAGCTGCGCTGAAGCGCGCGCTGCGCTGTCATGACGAACTTCTGGCCCTTGTCGTCGGTCCCCACATAGCGAGCCTCCTCGACCCGCATCCGCTCGCGCGCGGTTTCGACCTTCTTCTTGTCGAGGATGAAGCTGACGTCCTCATGCTTACCGAGAGGCGCCAACGCGAGGACGGCGATCAGCACACCGACCGCGCTTGGAAGGCCGATCTTCGACCAGCGAACGATGCGGTCGTGCGTGCTTCCCGGCACTGCCCAGTGCTGCTTCGCCGTGCGCTCGCGAGAGGCGGCTTCAGACATCCTCAGCCATCGTGCGCGAATATATCCTGTTCGGCCCAGCCCGCGATATCGAGCAAGGCGCGCGCCGGCAGGAAATCGAAGCAGGCCTGGGCCAAAGCCATCCGATCCTCGCGCTCGAGACGCTCGTCGAGCTTTTCCTTGAGCGCGTGGAGGTAGCGGACGTCGCTCGCGGCATATTCGCGCTGTGCGTCCGACAACTCATCGGCGCCCCAGTCGCTGGTCTGCTGGGCCTTCGACAGGTCGACGTTGAGCAATTCTTTGACGAGGTCCTTGAGCCCGTGGCGGTCGGTATAGGTGCGGACCAGGCGCGAGGCGGTGCGCGTGCAATAGAGCGGAGCGGCGGTGATCCCGAGATAAGCCTGGATGATCCCGACATCGAACCGGGCGAAATGGTAGAGCTTCAGCCGCTCGGGATCGCCGAGCAAAGTCTTGAGATTTGGCGCCGAATAGTCGCTTCCGCGCGTGAAGCGGACAAGATGCTCTTCGCCGTTGCCCTCGGACAATTGCACAAGGCACAGCCGGTCGCGTCCCGGGACGAGGCCCATCGCTTCGGTATCGACCGCGATCGGTCCTTCGAACGTCACGTCCGCGGGCAGATCTTCCTCATGAAAATGGACCGCCATTCAAGCTCCCTGAGCAAGCACTATCGCAAGCCTCACCGCCGCTTTAGTCCGCATGGCGGCCGACTTGCCAGCCCCGACACCGATTCAATCACTAGAGCGGGCGCCAATTTTCATGTAAGGCCCGCGCTGTGCGTGAGTAGGAAACGCATGAGACCGGATGCGCCTCGAGGCCCAGCGCGTTGGTTTTATTGTTGGTCGGGGCACACGGAAGTTTAGACGGAATGGGTTTCGATAGAGGGCGCAAAGGCGACCGTGGCGGTCGCGGTAAAGACAAGCGCGACGGATTTTTCGAGGAAGCAAGTTTCAGCGACCGAGGCGGTTTCCAGGAACGTGGCGGCTACGGCGGCGGCGGAACCGGAGGCTTCGGTGAACGCTCCGGCGGCTATGGCGGCGGCGGAGGAGGAGGATTCCGCGGCGGCGGCGGCGGTGGTGGCGGCTTTCGTGGCGGTGGCGGTGGCGGAATGCCCCCGCAGGTCGTTGGCGAAGGCAAGGGCATCGTCAAATTCTTCAACCCGCAAAAGGGCTTCGGCTTCATCGTCCGTGACGATGGCGGAGAGGACGTGTTCGTCCACATTTCGGCGGTCGAGCAGGCCGGTCTGACCGACCTCGCCGATGGCCAGCCGCTCGAGTTCACCCTGGTCGACCGAGGCGGGCGCATTTCCGCAACCAACCTTCGGATCGAGGGCGAGCCCATGCCGGTCGAGCGAAGCGCCTCCGCCGATCGCGGCCCGCAGCGCCAGCTGACCGGCGAAAAGGCCAGCGGAACGGTCAAGTTCTTCAACTCGATGAAGGGCTTCGGATTTATTCAGCGCGACGACGGCCAGCCCGACGCATTTGTTCACATATCCGCGGTCGAGCGCGCGGGAATTCCGACGCTCAACGAGGGCGACCGGCTCGAGTTCGAGATCGAGGTCGACCGCCGCGGCAAGTATGCGGCGGTGAACCTCCAGCCGATCAGCAGCTAAGGTTGAGATACCTCTGAGGGGGCGAAGAGCCGGTGGAGGAAACTCCGCCGGCTCTTTTCATGGTCACATCGCGCTGGCGTAGAACGCCGCGAGGTCCGCCTTCAGCTGCCGAGCCGAGGTTGGGTCGATGTACATCATGTGGCCTGCCGGATAGTAAGTGTAACGGATGTTGGCCGCGACCTGCGGCTCCAGCGCCAGGTGTTCAAACTCATATTCGGCGCCGTGGAAGGGCGTCGCCAGGTCGTATAGGCCGTTGACCGACAGCACCTTCATTCGCGGGTTCTGGCGCATGGCATTGGCGAGGTCGACGCTAGTGTCTGCGATTTGCTGTCGTCCGGCGGACGACTTGTGCTGGAAACTCCAGCTGTCCGGGCCGCCGTCGCCGAACACCTCGCCATAATTGTTCGGCCGATACGTGAGCGGCGTTTTGTAGCCGATGTCGCGGAACAGATAATCGTTGAGCGCGGCGACGAACCCGCCGGTGATCGCGCTCCCTTGCGGGTCGTAATCGGCCGCCTCGCCGGCATTGTCCGGCTCAGTCCCGACATAGCGTGAATCGATCCTTCCGATGACCTGGTGCCGGTCACGGAGCAGCTCGCGCCGGAAGCGCTCCGGGTCCACCCTCAAGTGCGAACGCAGAATATAGTCGGTCGAAAGGCCGGTTAGCTGCGACATCTGCTCGGCGATCGACTGCTTTTCCGAATCGCTGAGTGCAGCGCCTTTCTGGAGCGCGAGCGTATAGGGGCCGGCGGCAAATTCGCGAGCCTGCTGGATGAGGCCGTTGAGGTCCGGCTTGTTCGGGATCTTGTCGTGGTACCAGGCGTCCGCGGCATAGGTCGGAAGGAAATTGACCAGCTGCTGGTCGCCCTGGAAATCGGCGAAGTTGAAGACGGTCGAGACGAACGCGATGCCGTTCAGCTGGACGCCCTGGTCGAGAAGCGAGGAAGAAAGGCCGGCCGCGCGTGTCGTTCCATAGCTTTCGCCGATGATGAACTTGGGACTGTTCCAGCGCTGGTACTTGGTCAGGTAGCGCTGGATCGTGCGGGTGAAGGCGTCGATGTCCTTGTCGACTCCGAAGAAGTCCTTCGGCTCCGCCTTGCCCAGGGTTCGCGACAGGCCGGTCGTCGGCGCGTCGATGAACACGAGGTCGGTGACGTCGAGCAGTGTGTCGGGATTCGGGCCATAGCGGAACGGCGGGCCAGCAATCGTCTCGGGGGTCGAAGCGTCGACCTTCATCGGTCCGACCGAGCCCATGTGCAGCCACATGGTCGACGAGCCGGGACCGCCGTTGAACAGGAAGGTGACCGGCCGCGGCCGTCCGCTCGCCGATGGGACCGTATAGGCCACGTAGAACATGCTCGCCGTAGGCTCACCCTTGTCATTGCGGATCGTAAGGTGCCCGGGCGTCACCGTGTAGGATAGCGTGTGGCCACGCAGCGGGATCGACCGCCTCACTGTGAGCGCGTCTTCCTCGACGCTGGCCTTGACGGTGTCCGCGTCGGGCTTGGGCGATTCAGCCGCCTTGGTGTCTTTGGGCGGAACATCGCCGGGGGGCGTATCGGCCGCATAAGCCGCGCTGGACAGCAGCAGCGAGAGGGCAATCAGGGACAATCGCATTTACTTGCCTTTCATCGGGATCGGATTGCCCTGGACCATGACATAATCGACGCGCTGCACAGCGGTCGGATCGACCAACGGGTCTCCCTCGACTGCAATCAGATCGGCGGACTTGCCAGGATCGAGCGTTCCCGTCTCGGCGGAAAGCCCCATTAGGTCTGGTCCTCCCTTGGTCGCGGCGATCAGCGCATCGCGCGGAGTCATGCCGCCTTTCTCGACCATCAGCGCCAGCTCCTTGCTGGCATAGATATGCGGAGCGACTGCGCTGTCGGTGCCGAGCGCGATCTTGACGCCGTTGCGATAAGCCAGGTTCAATCCCTTTCCCCACACATTGAATGTTTGGCGGGCCTTGACCTCCGACGCCGGCGCCAGTTTGCCCGTGCCGATCAGGCCCTGGACGCCGCTGAACGCCATCAGTGTCGCGACATAATAGGTGCCGTGCGCCTTCATGTCCCTGACTCCCTGGTCGTCGATGAAGGTGCCGTGCTCGATCGAATCGACACCGGCGCGCACCGCCGCATCGATGCCTTTGGCACCATGAGCGTGCGCCGCGACCTTCAGGCCCATGAAGTGAGCCATGTCGACGATCGCCTTCATCTCCTCGTCGGTGAAATGCTGCTCAAGTCCGCGCGTGCCGGGATCGAGCACACCGCCCGTCGCCATGATCTTGATGAGGTCGACTCCCGCGGCGGCAAGCTGCCTTACGACCTTCTGGCATTCCTCAGGGCCGGTGCAGACGGAGGGATTGAGGTGCGCTTCGTTGACGGCTCCGGCGAGTTGAGGAGGAAGGCCGGTCGCCTCGTCCGCGTGGCCGCCGACGATCGACAAAGGATTGCCCGAGACCTTAATGCGCGGACCTGGGAAGCGGCCCTCGGCGACCGCGTCGCGAACAGCGATGACCGCGCTGGTGTCGCCGCCGACGTCGCGAACGCTGGTGAAGCCGCCGCGCGCCATCTCCAACGCGTGCGTCAGGCCGACCGTCGCCGCGTAGGGGTTCGAATATTTCTGGGTAAAGCCGGCATACCACGGCTCACCCGCGTTCATCGTCAGGTGCACATGCACGTCGGTCATGCCGGGCATCACCGTGCGGCTTTGCTCGTTGACCACGGTCGCTCCCGCAGGGGCGCTAAAGCCCGGATCGATGCGGGTGATGCGGCCATTGTCGACGATCACCGTCGATGGCCCGCGCTCGGGTTGCGAGGCATCGACGATCAGGTGGCCCGCCTGGATCGCGTAAGTTTCGGCGCTGGCGGAAGTGGCCGCAACCAGCGCCGCCGCGCCGGCAAGCAAATGTCTGATCATGGAAAGGTCCCTCTCTCGGCGCGCGACGTTAACGCTGTTCGCGCGCGCTTCAAGTTACCAGTGATTGGAGAGTGGAGATGCGGTCGGCCTCGGCGGCCGGCTTGTCGGTCCGGATCCGGCTGATTCGCGGGAAACGCATCGCCAGGCCCGATTTATGGCGGGTGCTCTTGTGGATCGAATCGAACGCGACTTCGAGCACCAAGCTCTTTTCGACCTCTCGGACCGGCCCGAACCGCTGGATGGTATGGCCGCGCACCCAGCGGTCGATCCATTTCAGCTCCTCGTCGGTAAAGCCGAAATAGGCCTTGCCGACGGGGAGCAGCTCGCTTGCCTCAGTCCAGCAGCCGAACGTGTAATCGCTGTAGAAGCTCGAGCGTTTTCCCGACCCGCGCTGGGCGTACATCAACACGCAGTCGGCGGTCAGGGGATCGCGCTTCCACTTGTACCACAGGCCGGCGCGCCGCCCGGCGACGTACGGACTGTCGCGGCGCTTGAGCATAATGCCTTCGATGGCAACGTCGCGCGCATTGGCGCGAAGCTCCTCGAGCTCGTCGAAGCTCTCCGCCTCGATCAGCTGCGAGACGTCGAACCGGTCGGGCTCGAGCCGCTGCGCGAAGTCTTCGAGCCGCTTGCGCCGCTGTTCCCAGGTGAGTTCGCGCAAATCCTCGTCGCCGTCGAACAGGACATCGTAGAGCCGGACGAACGCGGGATAGGCTCCGAGCATCTTCTGGCTGACCATCTTGCGGCCAAGCCGCTGCTGAAGCGCGTTGAAGCTTGCAGCGGCGCCCCCATGCACGTCGGCGACACCCTGGTCGGTTCCGCGCACCAACAGTTCGCCGTCGAGCACTCCGCGCGTACGGAATGCCTCGGCGACGTCGGGGAAGCTTTGCGAAATGTCGTCGCCGGTGCGGCTGAACAGCCGGGTTTCGCCGCCTGCATGGACCAGCTGGACGCGGATTCCGTCCCATTTCCATTCGGCGGCATAATCGTCGAGCGAGACCTTGGTCTCCTCGAGCGGGTGGGCGAGCATGAAGGGCCGGAATACGGGGATGTCGCGCGCCGTCGGTTGCTCGGCGCGCCCTTGCGCCCAGTCGAACAGCTCGGCGAACGGGGGTCTCAGGCCGTGCCAGACTTCTTCGACGGCCTCCACCTCCAGCCCGAAGGCGTCCGCCAGCGCTTGCTTGGCAAGGCGAGCGCTGATCCCGACGCGAAGGGCCCCGGTGGCAAGCTTTAAGAGCGCGAACCGGCCCGAAGCATCGAGATGGTCGAGCATCGACGCGAGGGTGCGCGGCGCGTCCATCCGCGACGCCGACCGCAGGCGTTCGACCGCTTCCGTGATGCTGATCGTCGCGTCGTCGACCTCTGGCGGCTCGCCGGCCGGCTTTGGCCACAGCAGAGCGACCGTCTCGGCCATGTCACCGACATAGTCGCGGCTCATGTACAGCAGGACCGGGTCGACTCGCTCCTCGGCGATGGCGCGCACCGCCGCGCTTTTGACCGCAGGGATGTCGAGCGTCCCGGTGAGCGCGGCGAGGCCGTAGCCGCGGTCCGGCTGCGGCGTCTCTTTGAGGTAATCGCCGATCAGTTTGAGCTTGGTGTTGCGCGAGCGCGTGTAGACGAGATCGTCGAGCAGCTGCGAGAAGGCGCGCATCGCGCCTTCAATGCACTAGCGGCATTACGGTGTCGAAATTTAGTGTAGCCGGACGGCGAGCGCAGCGAGGATCGTGGTGCAGTCGCGCTCGGAATGGCTGTCGAGCGCTTCGCCGACATGCTCGAGGCACGACTGGACCGCAACGCGATGACCGGGAAGCAGCGCCAACTGCGCCGAGCAGCGGGCAAGCCACTCCAGCGTCGCGAGGCCGTGTTCGGCGGCAAGCTGGCGGATCGCATCCATCCGGGCGTGCAGGTCGAGCGGGGAAAGGCGGGGACCGGCCTGGCGAATCTCGGCGACCCGCAGTCCGACTTGCGTCCTCACATTGTCCAGCGGATCGGTCGCCATTGCTTAGCCCCCTTCGATTGAAGCGAGGCTCGCGCATTCAGGTTAACGGCTCGTTACGAGGCTGTGTCGGTTGACAAAAATCGACGCTTTGGCCATTGAGCCGGCCGAACTTGGCGGCAACAGGCCGCTTTTCTTTTTTCTTAGATTTGGGACGCGCCCTATGGCCAAGCCGGCAACCGTCAAGATCAAGCTCGTCAGCAGCGCCGACACGGGCTTCTTCTATGTGACCAAGAAGAACCCGCGCACGCAGACCGAGAAGCTGAGCTTCAAGAAGTACGATCCGGTTGCGCGCAAGCACGTCGAGTTCAAGGAATCGAAGATCAAGTAGGGTTTTTTTCCCCCCCGGGCTCATCGACGCCCGGGTCTTCCGATCCTTCGTTCGCCCAGTCATCCCCGGTTTTCGCCAGCTCGCGACCGCTTTGCGCCTCGAGCAGCTCGGCGACGGTCTGCGCGAACCGCACCACTGAAATCGGCTTGGACACATAGGCCTGAGCCCCGGCGGCGCGGATCCGTTCCTCGTCGCCCTGCGCCGAATAGGCCGTGACCGCCATGATCGGGATGCCGGCCAATTTCTTGTCGCCACGGATCATTCGAATGAGCTCCAGTCCGCTGACGTGGGGCAGCTGAATGTCGGTGATCACCAGGTCGGGCTTGAAGTTGCGGACCGCGTCGAGCGCGTTGCGGCTGTCGGTCACTGCCTCCGGCTCATGGCCGTGGGCCGCGAGCAAGTCGCAGAACAGCTTGATGTTGAGGGCATTGTCCTCGACGATCAGGATCTTGGCCAATTCGCCTCCTTCAACCGACTACGGCTGTTTCTAGGGCGTGCTCCCCCAGACACCAAACGATCCGGTGGCTCTTGCCCTTGCCGCGCTTGCGGCAACGCTTGGCGACGAGCGCAGGGCGCAGCGGTTCCTCGACCTGACCGGAATCGGGACAGATGAGCTCAGGCGCAGGGCGAACGATCCGGTCCTCCTTGCGGCGCTCATTGCATTCCTCGAGGCCCATGAACCCGATTTGCTCTCCGTTTCAGCCGAGATCGGGGTAGAGCCGGGTGCATTGGCAGCAGCGCGGCGACGGCTGGAAGGCAATTGAGGACCGAAATGACCAAGACCATCCTGATTACAGGCGCCACCGCTGGTTTCGGTGAGGCGGCGGCGCGCAAATTCGTCCACGGTGGCTGGAACGCGATCGGCACCGGCCGCCGCGCCGAGCGGCTGCGCCGGCTTCAGGAGGAGCTCGGCGACGCCTTCCTTCCGCTCGAAGTCGACATGCGCGACGTGAAAGCCGTCGAAAGTCTCGCTCAACTGTCTCCGCCGTGGGATGGGATCGATCTCCTGCTCAACAATGCCGGTCTTGCGCCGCCGACCACTTCGCTGCCCGAGACGGATTGGGACCGGATCGAGGACGCGATCGAGACCAACGTCACGGGACTGGTCGCATTGACCCGGGCGCTCCTCCCCAAGCTCAGCGAGCGCAAAGGCCAGATCATCAACCTGTCGTCGGTCGCCGCGACGTATCCGTACAGGGGCGGCGCGGTTTATGCCGGGACCAAGGCGTTCGTGCGGCAGTTCTCGCTCGACTTGCGCTCGGACCTCGCCGGCTCGGGCGTGCGCGTCACCTCGGTCGAGCCGGGGATGGCCGAGACCGAATTCACCCTGGTTCGCACGGGTGGCGACAAGGACGCTTCAGACAAGCTCTACGCAGGCATGAACCCGATGACGGCGGAAGACCTCGCGGACCTGTTCTGGTGGCTCGCCAACCTGCCGCAGCACCTCAATATCAACACCATCGAGCTGATGCCGGTAAGCCAGAGCTTCGCCGGCCTTGTCGTCGACCGCGAGGCTTGATTCCTCATCTCTCCGGTGCTTGGGGCTCAGCCCATGAGCATCGACCAGCGCCTTGCCGAACTCGGCATCACCCTTCCCCAGCCCGCGGCCCCGGTCGCTTCCTATGTTCCGACGGTGGAAGCTGCCGGCCTGCTCTATATCTCGGGGCAGGTCAGCTTCGGAGAAGACGGACAGCTGATCAAGGGGCGGCTGGGCGAGAACGTTGATCTCGACGCCGGGATCGTCGCGGCGCGGCGCTGTGGAATCATGCTGCTTGCGCAAATGAAGGCCGCTCTGGGCTCGCTCGACCGGGTCGACAGGGTGGTGAAGCTCGGCGCGTTCGTCAATTCGGCGGGTGACTTCACCGACCAGCCGAAGGTCGCCAATGGAGCGTCGGAGTTGATGCAGGACGTGTTCGGCGAGGCTGGGCGGCATGCGCGGAGTGCGGTTGGCGTTCCCGTGCTTCCGCTCGGCGCGGCCGTGGAGGTCGATGCCGTCGTCGCGGTCCGCCGCTGACCCGCTCGATCCGGGCCCGAAGGGTTTCGCGCATCGCGGCATGCATTCGGGCGCCACAATTCCCGAAAACAGCCCCAGCGCCTTCGCCGCGGCGGTGGATTTCGGCGCCGGCATTGAATGCGACTTGAGGCTGACGGCGGACGGGCGGGTGGTCGTCTTTCACGATGTTGACGCGTGGCGGATGTGCGCCAGCCCGCTTAGGATCGGGCAATCGACGCTTGAGGAGCTGGCCCACCTGCGGGTCGGCGAACAGCCGATCCCGTCGCTTGCGAGCCTGCTCGCGCTAGTCCGCGGACGCGCCCCGCTGCTGCTCGAGGTCAAGGTCGACGGCGACGTCTGGCGGTGGATTCCGGCACTCAGGCGCGAGCTTGCCGGATATGACGGCGCGTTCGGTGTGATAAGCTTCGATCCACGGCTTCCCCGGCTGCTCAAAACCAACATGCCGGATGTGCGTCGGGGGCTGATTCTCCGAGCGGGAATTCCGCGGTTTAGGCGCCGTCTGTGGATGGCGCTCGCGTCTCCGGATTTTCTCGCCGTCGAGCGAATGGCGCTGGATCACCCCTGGGTGCAGCGCTCGCCAGCGCATGCCGGTGCACACGTGGACGATCAGGACCGCCGCCGAGCGGGCGCAAGCGCAGGTTCAGGCCGACGCCCTCATCTGGGAAGCCAATGGCAGACCGCGAATCTGAAGTTCTTGCCCGCCTGGCGCCCGGCGTTGCCACGCTCGACGCACGCCAATGGGACGGGCTTGCCGGCGGCGACCCGTTCCTCAGCCATACCTTCCTCTCCGCGCTCGAGGATTCGGGCAGCGTCGGACCGGGCACGGGCTGGTCGCCCGCGCCGATCCTAATCGAGGAGGACGAGCGCCTGTTGGCAGCGGCCCCGGCCTATCTGAAGAGCCACAGCCAGGGCGAATATGTGTTCGACCACGGCTGGGCCGACGCATGGGAGCGTGCCGGCGGTGCGTATTATCCCAAGCTGCAGATCGCCGTGCCGTTCACGCCGGTCCCCGGGCCGCGGTTGCTTGGGAGTCGCCCCCAACAGTTGCTCGCCGCGGCCGAAGCGGTGGCGGTGCAAAACAACCTGTCGTCGGCGCACATCACCTTCATCGATAAATCCGGTGCGGCGGAATGCGCGCGGCGCGGATGGCTGATGCGCCACGGTATCCAGTACCATTGGTTCAACCGCAGCTATGCGAGCTTCGACGACTTCCTTGCGACCCTTTCGAGCCGCAAGCGCAAGGCGATCCGCAAGGAGCGCGCCACAGCTCGCGACGGGATCACCTTTCGCGAGCTTCGCGGGGCCGAGATCGGCCGCGCCGAATGGGACGCGATGTGGGCCTTCTATCAGGACACGGGCTCGCGCAAATGGGGCCGACCGTACCTAAGCCGGGAATTCTTTGACCTGATCGGCGAGCGCATGGGCGATCAGCTGTTGCTGTTCCTCGCCGATCGTGGCGGGCGCCCGATCGCCGGGGCGCTCAACGTCATCGGTCCGGACGCGCTCTACGGTCGCTATTGGGGCACGATCGACGACGTTCGGTTCCTGCATTTCGAGCTCAGCTATTACCAGGCGATCGAATGGGCGATTGAGCACGGCGTCAAGGCGGTCCAAGCGGGTGCCCAAGGCGAGCACAAGATCGCGCGCGGCTATGAGCCGGTGATCACGCGCTCGGCGCATTTTATTCCCAATCGCAGCTTTCGCGATGCCATCGCCGATTTCCTCGAATCCGAGCGCGCGTCGATCGACCAGGAAATCGAATGGCTGCGGCGAGACCTGCCCTATCGCTGGTCTTCTTCCGAATAGATGGCGACGGTGCGGCCGCCGGCATCGGCCATCCCGCGATACATGGCCGGCGTGGTGAAGCCCCAGGCGGCATCGCCATTGGGAGCGACCGCAATCAGCCCGCCCTTGCCGCCCAATGATTCGACGTCGGCGAGCACCGAATCGAGCGCCTGCTGGAGCGATTCTCCGCCGAGCCGCACACGCTCGGCAAGCTGGTGCGCGGCGACCCCGCGGATGAAATACTCGCCGGATCCCGTCGCCGACACGGCCGCCGAGCGGTCGTCGGCATAAGTGCCGGCGCCGATCAATGGCGAATCGCCGACTCGGCCCCAGCGTTTGGCGGTCAGCCCGCCTGTCGAGGTCGCGACCGCGACATGACTATCGAGATCGACCGCAACCGCCCCGACCGTTCCGTACTTCACTTCATCATCGAAGCCGCCCTCGGACAGGAGTTTGTCGAGCTGGCGCCGCCGCTCGGGCACTTCGAACCAGCTGTTGCCGACCTGCTCGATCCCGGACTCGCGCGCGAATTGGTCGGCGCCCTTGCCTGAGAGGAACACGTGGGGACCCCGTTCCATCAGCAGCCGCGCAAGGCTGACCGGCGCGCGCGTCGTCCGGAGCCCGGCGACCGCGCCCGCGCGCCGGTCGCGTCCATCCATGATCGCGGCGTCGAGCTCGATGCAGCCGTCGCCGGTGAGCGCGCTGCCGCGCCCGGCGTTGAAGCAGATATCCTCCTCGAGCACTCGGACCGCGGCCTCGACCGCGTCGACGGCACTTTCACCTATGGCAAGTATCGTCGACCCCGCGACGAGTGCCGCTTCCAGGCCCGCGCGCGCGCGCGCTGCCTGCTCGGGATCGAGCCGTCCCGGGCGCATCGAGCCTGCCCCGCCATGCACCACCAATCGCCAGCGTCGTTCGGTCATGGCCGCGGCCTTAGCTGGCAGCTTCTGCTGATTCCAGTTGACGATGTTCGGCCGATCATATTATTATGATATCAATTTTCTGAGGAGGCAAAGGTGGCCAACGAAAAAGTGATTGCGCTGACCGCGACCGGCGAGCGCGAAGCGTCGACCATGAGCGGCTATGTCATGTTGATCGTCCTGCTCGTCGCGATCCTCGCCGACATTTACGGCGTTCGCGGGCTCGGCATGCTGGAGGGCGGTGGTCTCAACTTCATCATCGTCACGGCCGCTTCGCTTATCTTCATCCTGGTCATGCCGGGTTTCTATATGCTCCAGCCCAACCAGGCGGTGGCGATCACCCTGTTCGGCGCATATCGCGGCACCGACCGCGCGACCGGCCTCCGCTGGACCTGGCCGTGGATGGGCAAGAAGAAGCTCTCGGTCCGCGCCAACAATTTCATTTCCGAAAAGATCAAGGTCAACGATT
>Ga0193751_1000213_pt1 | contig 51279 bp, 48 predicted proteins | sample L1c2metaG_FD_143050 | JGI IMG/M metagenome (GOLD analysis project Ga0193751, IMG submission 143050) | Soil microbial communities from a riparian zone of the East river system, Colorado, United States - L1c2 | ecosystem: Environmental > Terrestrial > Soil > Riparian zone | place: USA: East River...
CGCAACCAACTTTCCTCGGTGGGGCGAGACTCTGTCGAGCCGACTGAAACATTCCAGAGTAGCTCAGTGGTAGAGCGGTCGGCTGTTAACCGATTGGTCGTAGGTTCGAATCCTACCTCTGGAGCCATTTTTTAGACTGCTCCTGACGAGCTGTTTCTCCAGCTGGCAGGACCGCTAAACCGAGAAATGCCAGCAGATTTGCCAGCAGACCGACCGGCAAATGAACAATTCGCACGAACTTTTTCGCAACTCGGCCACTACTCGCTAACGGAAAAGATTCGGCGCGTGCATTCTCCTCAACGTGGAGAAGAACGTGCAACTCAAATACAGAATATTCCCCCGGCGTAATGGCGTCTTTTATTGGCAGGCCCACGATTCAGCAAAACAAGGAACGCTTCGCACAAGCGACAAACGCGAAGCGGAGCGCCTCTTAAACGCGATGAACGAATCGCACCGCGAGCCAACACTTAACCTCAACCTCGCTCGCGCCTACCTCGCGGCGCACGATCCGAAATTTCTTTGTAGCGGCGATGTCTGATCGCCGAAAGTGCGGCGGGCGCAGTCCAGAGCTGCCCCAAGGATTGTAAAGCATCCCATTATCCTAATCAAAACTCTTAATGATTTGCTTGCCGCACCGGCTTCCCGTCGTCGGACGGATTGTAAGTAAGCAACTGCTCGGTGTCGCGATCCACGGTCAGCCGCCAGACCTGGCGGTCGCGGTAATAAGCGAGCAACTTGGCATTCTGCTCGGCGCCCATCTCGCGCGCCCATACCACCTTGGACCCATCGATATCGGCATCGTTGTAGACCCAGTCGAAGTTAACGTTGTGCTCGGGGCCATAGCGGACAACGATGAGGTGTTTGCCGGGCACGTGGCTGAGTTTGTTTATCACCTCGGCGCGTCTCCGGAGTCCGAACACGGGGTGGCGGAGCCTCTCCGGAATGGCCGTAGCACTCTGGAAGAGGAGCAGCACGACGGCGGCGCGCGCAACCCCAAGCCCGATCCGCCGGCCGCGCAAGCGCAGGAGGCGGAGATGGCGTAGCGCCTGCACCAGAACCGCGTAGAACACGCAAAGTGCAGGGGCGGCATAGTGTGGCTCCGGCGAGACCACCACAAAAAGCCCCACGAGGCAGAGGACGGCCACGCCCAATAGCCAGCGCCCCTTTCGGTCTCGCAGCAATGGGGGCACGCACATCAAAATAGGAACGGCGCCACCCCACAGAAACAGTTTCCAATAGAGACTTATTTTCTGTCCCGAAAGCCTCCAGAAATCCGCCCATAAGGAGTGGTAATAGCGGGGCGCAAAGACTCTGAAGTACTCTTCTATCTGCTGATTGTTGTAGTGCAGCAGGGGTTTTTGATGGCCCCAGAAAAAAATGGGCGAGGTGAGATAAGTTTGCGTGTACAGCTGGTGCGGCGTCAGCACTGGATTACCGGTGAGGCGCCAGTTGTAGTAGGCGATGAAAGCAACCGTGGGCAGCATCACGGCGATCACCGGAGCCACTACCTTCCAAAGCGTGATGCGCGCGGGTGGCGAGGAAGGCCGCCGCATCCACAGCAGCAGGGCGACAGCAAAGGGCAGGCAGAAAATCAATCCCTCGAAAGGACGGCTGTTGGCCAGGATTGCCATCCCTATTCCCAGAAGCACCGCGTCGCGAACTCTTTGCTGGCGCAGAATACGAGGTATCGCACCGAGCACTAGCGCTCCACCGGTGGCAGCCGCGGCCCCGCCCCAATAGCTGTCCACCCAATAGCTCAGCAGGCCGACATTGAGTAGGGCGAAGAGGCCTCCAAGAAGCGCCCATCGCGGCGCCATCCAGCCCTGCAAAGCCCAGACGATCGTGGCGCACATCAGCGCGACACTCAGCAGGACACCAATCCAGGGATGACCTAAGCACTGTCCGACGGCAAGGATCGCGCCTTGCGCAGGGAAAAACATCGAGGAGTAGGTGGGGTGGAAGTTTTCGGTGAAGGTCTCGAGACTGAGCCAAACAGGATGCGGCGGATAGGCCAGGCGCCCGTGCGCGAACGTATCCCCCATCAGCAGGTAGCTGAACTCGTCGGCTTCCCCGGGCACCGGCACTGGAAACCATGGCAACAGCAGAAGGCGAGCTACTATCGCAACCAGGAAGACGCTGACAACGGCGGCCCGTTTGCGCGCAGCGAAGCGGGAGAATGCCGCTCCAGCCGCGCGAAACCGCTGCTCCCAGAAATGAGGGCTAAAGAAGGCAAAGGCAAACACCCCCAGGGCGGCGAAAGCCTGGATGGCGGAATAGTTAAAGCGATCAAAGGAATCAAGCAGCATCGACTCATAACAGATAAATGCAGAGCGCCCGGGCAAGCAAGCGGACGGTGCTGAGGATTCTGATATAGTGCTCTCCGACAGTTGCCGGTACTCGTTCCTACCTAATCGTCCTCGACTGCCTGCCAGCAGATTTGCCAGCAGAACGACCAGCGAATGAACAATTCGCATCAACATTGCCGCAACTCCGCCACTACTCGCTAAAGGAAAAAATTCGGCGCGTGCATTCTCTTCAGCGTGGAGAAAAACGTGCAACTCAAATACAGACTGTTCCGCCGGCGTAACGACGTTTTTTATTGGCAAGCCAACGATTCAAAGAGATCGCGACGGCTTTCGCTTAGGTCTAATAGAAGGGAACTCATCGCGTCCCCCTTCAGAACCTCTTCTAGGTGGGAAACAGTTGCTTTTTAGCAGCGAGCGTAAGCCGCTTAATTTAATAAGATACATAATCGTACTTCGGCACAAAGAGCTTTCGCGTTTGCTGCTTATTTCGCTCATATCGCTCCGGATGTTCCCTACTCTCTACGTAGAGTCGGTATAGATCCGGTGCGTTATAGATTCCCAAGGCTGCAAACCTGGTTCGAGCTGCTTCTCTTCGTTCCTCCGGCACCGGGGCATATCGCTCCCGCAGATTGAAAATCAATGGTGCATCATCTTCTATTCTTGGAATACAATTTGGATGCAACGATTCGGCCACATACATGGAACGCCGAATTCCGCCAACGATTCCTACTGCGAGACCGAGGATTATATAGCCTACGAACGCATACTGCCCCCATTTGTGGGAGTATTTTGCAGGCGCAAGCTGCCGCCAGACCTCGGCGATCGCCATCGCAATAGCTGTCATAAAAGCCAGTGTGGGCATCGCTATGCCAAAGGAGCGCGGAGCCGCCGAGGGCCGGCAAGGAGAGTACACAGCCGAGGAACCATGTTCCGACGACCCGCCAACGCGCGCGGGTCCCGCCCCACCGCGCAACCATAACAGCAAGCCCAATCAGGAAGCCAATCCAAAGGGCTGCCAAAAGGCTATCAACAAGCCCTATGGTGCTAACCCCGCCTGGAAGCCAGGATGATCCTATCGAAATTAAAAACATTTTCAATTTGAGGATGGTGAAGTCTAGGTGTGGGTCCAGGTGTACCTCCGGCACGAAAATGCTTCGCAATGCAAAATGAATGCCTGCTATTGTGAGGACGCCGAGCACCGCTACTAACGTGCAGCGCCAAGCTCTCCATGGACGCGCCCACATCGCCCACAGAAGCGGCAGTGCCAACGGCAGAACGTAAGCCTCTTCTCGGGTGAACACGGCCCCCGCTGCGCATACGAACGTTAAGACAACATGCACGACGCGGCGACGTTTCATCCAGATGAGAAAAAAATAGGCCGCAAGAACCACGAAGATGTAGCAAAGGATGAGAGTTCCCAGGGTTACCCACATATTTAAGGACGCGAAAACTCTGGAGAACACGAAAAGGGCGAATACTATGCCGATCTGGAAAAGTCCCAATCGCAGCTCCAGTAAAAACAGGCCGAGCACAAAGAGCAGAATCTCCATTAAGCTGGTCATGAAGATCCTCTGAAACACCATGTTCTCGCCGAAAATCGATCCTTGTATCGCGAACAAAAAAGTCGCGAGCGGCCGGAAGGCCGGCGTCTCGAGTTTGTCAGGATCACTCCAACCATGCAGAGCCGAGAGAAGCTCGTTCCAAGAATAGGGCCGGATTTGGTGGTAATCGTCCCAATAAAATGGATAATGGTAAGTAGATAAGAACAAGCCGGACCAGACTATTAACAGGGCGGCGCCGAGAACAGCGACGTAAGAGACGTCGCGACGGTGTGTGTACCGTCTGATTTTGGGCCTCACTGCTCCATCTATTTCAATATCTGGCATCAGCTGCCCCAACTTCAAAACGCCAATCCAGACGTCAAGGGAAGATCAATGACCACAGCGCAGCAACTGACAGGAATCGTCAATTGTTCGCTGAAGGTTCCGCCTATCAACCGATCTAAATCCTTCCCTTGCTGGCCTAACGAACAGCCTTGTATTGTAGAAACTCTTCGGAAAGCCTACACGGCTCGAACCCTCCAGTCTCGATTTTGCTGCCAGCAAAATTGCCAGCAAAGAGCAGTGAAAGAGCTCGCGCGAGTATTTGGCGAGTCTGCTTGATTACCTATGGAAACGCGATTAATTCGCGTCAAATAACGGAGAAGGAAGCGCCGAATCCTACCTCTGGAGCCTTGCGTGATGGATTTTCCTTTTTCTCTGATTCAATCATTGCGCGCTGCTCAAAGAATCGTCGCCCTCACCGGCGCCGGAATCTCGGCCGAAAGCGGGCTCGCTACTTTTCGTGACGCGCAAACCGGACTTTGGAGCAAATTCAAACCGGAAGATCTCGCGACGCCGGATGCGTTCCGCCGAAATCCAAAATTAGTCTCGGAGTGGTACGCATGGCGGCGCGGCGGATCCCTCAAAGCTAAACCGAACGCCGGTCATTGCGCGTTGGCAGAAATGGAAAAACGCGCGCCGCAATTTTTGCTCGTCACTCAAAATGTCGATGGTCTGCACGCGCGCGCCGGCAGCAGACGATTGATCGAGCTCCACGGAAATCTTCACCGCTTCCGCTGTTTCGAAAACAATTGTGCGAGTGATAACTTCGATGTCGAAAATGGCCGATGTCGATCTTGCGGCGGCAATTTGCGTCCGGACGTGGTTTGGTTTGGCGAAATGCTTCCGCCCGATGCGCTCGAAAAAGCGATCGACGCCACAGAAAAATGCGACGTCTTCTTTTCGATCGGAACGTCGAGCATTGTTTATCCTGCAGCGGATCTGTGGCGTTGTGCCAAAGAACGCGGCGCAATCGTTATCGAGGTTAATAAAGATCCAACGCCGCTTACTCCCCTCGCCGACCATTCATTTCTCGGCAAAGCCGGCGAAATTTTGCCGGCACTTGTTGAACAGATTTATGTTCACCAAAATCGCGGTACTCAGTAGCATCTTCCGAGCGTTTATCTCGCGCTGCGCACGTTCAGGAAAGTGACGAGTGACACGTGACCTGTGACATGACTTCTGCTAAAACGCCGAAATGCAAATCAAACCCCAGAGTTACAAAGACCTCAACGTTTGGCAGAAAGGTATCGAGCTGGCAAAGGTGATCTACACGCTCACTGCGCAATTTCCGGGCGAAGAAAAGTTTGGCCTTGTATCTCAAATGAGACGAGCTGCGGTTTCGATTCCATCCAATATCGCGGAAGGACAGGCGCGGCGGACGACCGGAGAATTCATTCAGTTCATCTCCCACGCCGAAGGGTCGGTCGCAGAGCTAAATACCCAACTGATTCTCGCGACTGAACTGCACTTCTGCTCAAATGATGCCGCTCAGCCAGCATCTGAGTTGATGGAGCACTTACGTCGGATGCTAAATGGTCTTCGTCGCAAATTGGCAAACGTTGCCTGATTCCGTTAACTCGTCACATGTCACCCGTCACACGTCACTCGCAATGAAACTTCCCGAGCTTCCACCCTTTGATCACAAGCCGAAGAAATACGACGGGCCTTCGGCCGATGAAGTCTTGCGTCTGCGCAAGCAATTCCTGAATCCGGGAATTTTTCTCTACTACAAAAAGTCGCTCATGCTGGTGGAAGGGAAAATGCAATACCTCTGGGACGAACACGGCCGCAGATATCTCGACGCGCTCGGCGGAATCGTGACCGTGAGCGTTGGACATTGTCATCCGGGTGTTGTCGATGTTGTGCGAAAACAAAACGAGACGCTCCAACATTCGACCACCATTTATCTTCACCCGAACATCGCCGAGTATGCGGAGAAGCTGGCGTCGAAAATGCCGGGCGATCTGAAAGTGTGTTACTTTGTGAATTCCGGCTCGGAAGCGAACGATCTCGCGCTGTTGATGGCGCGCGCTTACACCGGAAACTACGACGTGATCGCGTTGCGCAACGCGTATCACGGCGGGAGCACTCTCACGATGGGAATGACCGGCAACCGCGCCTGGAAATTTAATGTGCCGCACAGCTTCGGCGTTCATCACGCGATCACGCCCGACCCGTACCGCGGATTGTGGGGACGCGACGATGTCGATGCTGGAAAAAAATATGCGGCCGACGTGAAGAACCTGATCGACTTCGCGACGCCGGGCCAGGTTGCGGCGTTCATTGCCGAATCGATTCAAGGCGTCGGCGGCTGCGTCGTTTTCCCGGATAATTATCTCAAGCATGCTTACGAACATGTGCGCGCCGCCGGCGGTTTGTGCATCGCCGATGAAGTTCAAGCCGGCTTTGGTCGCACCGGTTCGCATTACTGGGGATTCGAAACTCAAGACGTGATTCCCGATATCGTGACGATGGCGAAAGGAATCGGAAACGGTTGTCCCATGGGAGCGGTCGTGACGACGCCGAAAATTGCCGCGACACTCTCGCAACGTGTTCATTTCAACACTTTCGGCGGCAATCCGGTCGTTTGCGCGCAAGGCAGCGCGGTGCTCGACGCGATCGATCGCGAAAAACTTCAGGCGAACTCGTTCAAGATCGGAAATCGAATTCTCGCCGGACTTGGACAGCTGAGAGAAAAACACAACATCATCGGCGATGTGCGCGGCAAAGGATTACTGCTCGGGATCGAGCTGGTGAAAGATCGACAATCGAAGGAGCCGGCGAAGGAAGAGTGTGCGCAGGTCATGGAAACCTGCAAAGAAATGGGCCTGCTTCTCGGCAAGGGCGGACTCTGGGGACAAACGATCCGTTTTTCGCCGCCGATGTGCGTCAACGAACAAGACGCCGACTTTCTCCTCGAAGTCCTCGACCGCGCGCTGGGTGCTTTGTAACTATATGCGTTCCGTCGCATGGTTTGTCTTGGCCGTGCTTCTCAATGGCTGCGCTTCGCACGAGACTTCACGCCAAGAAAATTGGACTGTGACATATTACGATCGGAATCACGACGGCATGGTGGACTATGAATTGCACACGCTTGGCCCTCACATGGCAGACGCCGACTGGGCGTTGATCGACACAAAATTTATCGGTCGCTACGATCTCCGCATCCACTGGGGATATGTCCTCGAAAAAAAGAAAGTAGATCTCGCGGTTCCCAAAAATGTGAAGATTACTCCGGGAAAAAACCCCAAGCATCACGCGGTCTGATTTGGGAAGTCCTCACCTCATCTAACTGGCAGTCGGATCATGTTCGGTATCAGCGCGCTTATTTCGAAAGGTCTGCTACGCGTTCTGTCATCCCGAGTGGAGCGAGGGATCTCGCAATCCGAGCGAAGGACACACAAATTTAATTAGCGTGATCAGCGAGCTTGTGTGAGATCCTTCACTCCGTTCAGGATGACAAACGGCTCATGCGACTCGCGATTCTTTCCGGCATTCTTTTCGTATCCGGAATCAGCGCCCTGATTTTTGAAACGCTCTGGTTGCGACTGAGCGGGCTGGCGTTTGGCAATTCGATTTGGGCGGCAGCGCTGATCCTTTCCAGCTTCATGGCCGGACTCGCGCTCGGGACCGCGATTGCCGCGTCGTCGAAATTGAGAATTCGTCCGCTCAAATTGTACGCAGCGCTCGAAGTTGCGGTCGCGCTCTTCGGTTGCACGATCGTTTTCGCGTTGCCGATCATTGGCGAACTGTTGCGTCCGCTTTTTCAAGCGCTCTGGACCCACCAAACAATTCTTCTCGCGCTGCGGGTTCTGTTTTCATTCGTGATCCTCTTAATTCCGACGACCGCGATGGGTCTGACTTTGCCGGTCGTGCTCGAAGATCGCGTTCTCGCGCGTGCCGACTTCGGACGCACGCTCGGTGTTCTCTACGGCTTCAACACCATCGGTGCAGTCGTCGGGGCTTTGATCGGTGAGCTTTTTCTGATCAAAGCTTTTGGATTGTGGGGCACGAGTTTGGCCGCCGGTCTTTTGAATTGTGTGGCCGCGGCGATCGCCTTGTTCATCGTTAAAATGGACGGAGCGACCGGGACGCTAACAGCGTCCCCTGCAGCAACGCCGCGGTGGTTGCGATTGGATTATCGTCTGCCCTGGCGACCGCTCTTAGTAAGTTTCGGTGCCGGCTGCATTTTGCTGACGTTGGAAGTGGTTTGGTTCCGTTTTCTTCGATTGTATGTCGCATCGTCCGCTACGGCGTTTAGTCTCATGCTCGCGATCGTTCTGGCCGGAATCGGGCTGGGCGGTATCGCGTCCGGTGCTCTTTTGAAAAGAATGCGCCAATCGGCGCTTCCGATTCTTCTCGTCATCGCCGCGATCCTGACGCTGCTGTGTTACATCTTTTTCCCGGTTCCAAAGCTCGGGGAAGGCGAGAAGAATTTTTATTTGGAGTCGTGGCCGCAGATCGCGCTGCTCTCGATCGCGCTGATGTTTCCAGTCGCGTTTCTTTCGGGCATTTTGTTTCCAGCGATCGCGGCGCGCGTCCAAGAAAGCGTGCCGAGCCGGATGAACAGTCTTGGCATCACGACATTGTTCAACACCGCCGGCGCAGCAATCGGCCCGCTGCTCGCCGGATTCGTGCTGCTCCCGAAGCTCGGCTTCCAATCGAGCTTGATTATCTGCGCAGTCGGTTACGGCCTTCTTTGCCTAACAATCAGTCAAAAAGATAACTGGTCGCCTCAACGGCCGGCTGGATTCGCGCTGCTGGAACTGTGCGTTCTGTTTGTTGCAAGCGTCGCGCTGTTTCCAAATCACCGCGACGAAATGCATTTCGCTAATGCCCGGCATTTGTACGAATCCGAAAACCAGCATCTGGTTGAAAAAATCGAAGGGACGACCGGAACATGGCAGCTTCTGCGCCGCGATCTTTTTGGCCAGCCTTATTACTACAGATTGATGACGGACGGATTTTCGATGTCGGCAACGAATCCGCGTAATCAACGCTACATGCGCCTGTTCGCTTATCTGCCATCGGCGCTGCATCCGGAGCCCGAGAATGCGCTTCTCATCGCGTTCGGTTGCGGCGTGACCGCGGACGCGCTCACGCACGATGTCGATCTTAAACACATCGACATTGTCGATATCTCCAAGGAAGCATTCGCACTGGCGGACGACTATCGCGAAGCCGGCTACTCGAATTCACTGCGTGATCCTCGCGTTACTGCGATTGTTCAGGACGGCCGATTCTTTTTGCAAGCCACTCCGCAGCGCTACGACATCATAACCGGCGAACCGCCGCCGCCAAAAGTGCTCGGGTCGGTAAATCTTTATACCGAACAATTTTTTGCACTGATGAGCGATCGACTGCGAGACGGCGGCATCGCGACATTCTGGCTGCCGGTTTATCAACTCAACGTCAACGAAGCGAAAGCGATTTTACTCGCCTTTCACGACGCGTTTCCAAATTGCGTGATCTGGTCCAGCTCGGACGAGGAATGGATCATGATGGGAATCAAAGGCGCGCCGCAGACGATCGACAATGAGCAGATCCGAAAATTTTGGCGGTTCGGAAGCACGCGCGATGATCTAGCCCGGATTGGAGTTGAAGTCCCGGAGCAGTTGGCCGCGTTGTTCGTGATGGACGGCGACGAAATCGATCGCATCGCTAACGGAACCAAGCCGCTGACAGATTTTTATCCGAAACGGCTCGGCGATGTCACGGCTGAGGACAAAGCGATCCACGAATTCACCAGCGACTACATGCTAGCAACATCGGCGGCGGAACGTTTTCGTTCCTCGCGATTGATCCAGGAAATTTGGCCTACGACGATGACGGCGCAACTCGAGCCGTTCTTTGCCATTCGGGAAATGCGTTATCGGGCCGGTCTCAGCGAAACGAATTGGCTGGCGGAGTTGGACATTCATCTGCGCGGTTCGCGTTTGCGCGAGCCGGTCCTGGAAACCTTGGGCACGAATTCATTTCGGATCGCTCTGGCTGAGAAAGCCGCGGATAATTTGCAGCCGCCGCCAATCGAATTGTTGCCGGACTTGATCGCAGAGGCACTTGCACGACGGGATTATCATGGGGCGATTCGACTCTTAGAAGACAGACGAGCACGCGGCGCGGCGAATCGCGACGATATTTGCCTGCTCACGTATTTGTATTGCTTAAATGGAGAAGTCGCGAAAGCCGAATCCGTCGCGACCGCCACGACCGATCGGGAGCGTCCATTTGTGAAATGGCTCTGGGGAAAATTGCAGGCCGAGTATGGGTTCCGTCCGCCAACGTCGGACTGACTGCGCCACAGCGCGACTTTGAGTTGGAAAAGGAGCGCGCAATCCTCTACTGCGTCGTGCGATGGCTGATGAATACGACGCGGTCGTGGTCGGCTCGGGACCGAACGGCTTCGCGGCCGGGATCACACTCGCGCGCGCAGGGCTGTCGGTTCTGGTATTGGAAGCAAATTCGAGCATCGGTGGCGGCGCACGCTCGGCCGAATTGACGCTGCCAGGGTTTGTTCACGATGTTTGTTCGGCGGTTCATCCGCTTGCCGCGGGCTCACCATTTTTCAAAACGCTACCGCTCGAACGATTCGGACTCGATTGGATCCAACCTGAAATTCCACTCGCGCATCCCCTCGATGACGGCTCCGCTGCATGTCTGCAGCGTGATGTCGATCTAACCGCGGGTTCGTTCGGGGACGATGCGCGATCGTATCGAAACTTGATGGCTCCCCTCGCTCGCGATTGGGAAAAACTGGCGCCGGAATTTCTGCAGCCAATCCTGCATCTGCCGCGATATCCATTCGCGCTCGGCCGCTTTGGAATCCGCGCGATTTGTCCGGCGACATGGCTGACGAAAGCTTTGTTCAAGAACGAATCGACGCGCGCCTTGTTTGCCGGCATTGCTGCGCATTCGTTTCTTCCGTTGGAATCGCCGGTTTCTTCCGCATTCGGTCTCGTGCTCGGCGCTGCGGGGCACGCGGTCGGTTGGCCCATTCCTCGTCGCGGATCGCAATCGATTTCCAACGCGCTCGCCAATTATTTTCGCGAGCTCGGCGGCGAGATCGAGATTGGCCGGCGCATCGAGACTCTTGATCACCTGCCGCGATCGCGCATAACTCTTTTTGATACAACGGTCTGGCAGTTCGCGCGGATCACCGGCGAAAGGTTGCCCGCGCGTTATCGCCAACGACTGGAAAATTTCAGGCACGCGCCTGGAATTTTCAAAATCGATTACGCGTTGTCGTCACCGATTCCGTGGAAATCGGATGTCTGTCGCCGCGCCGGAACAATTCATCTTGGCGGAACGATTGATGAAATTGCCAGTGCAGAGCGCGAAATCGCGCGCGGCAAAATCCCGGAGCGTCCGTTCGCGCTAGTGGCGCAACAAAGTCTGTTTGATGAATCGCGCGCGCCGCGCGGACAACACACCCTCTGGGCCTATTGCCACGTTCCATTCGATCGTTCACCAGGGCGAGTCCGTCCGGCGGCGGACACGATCGACATGTCGGAGCGAATCGAATCGCAAATCGAACGGTTCGCCCCCGGTTTCCGCGATTGCATTTTCGCGCGCCACAAAGCGACTGCTGTCGATCTTGAAAAATCGAATCCGAACCTCGCGGGCGGCGATATTAGCGGCGGCGCCGTTAACGTGGCGCAGCTGATTGCGCGACCGGTTCTCAGTCCGACTCCATATCGAACACCGTTGCGCGGCGTTTACTTGTGTTCGTCGTCGACTCCACCCGCCGGCGGCGTTCACGGAATGTGCGGCTACCATGGCGCGCGGGCAGCTTTGCGCGATATCTTCGGCAAACGATTAGGGGCGGATCCTCAGCGTCATCTTTCGCGCGATTGAAAATCTTTCGAGCGTCCCTATCATTGGGCGCGACATGAAGTTTTTCGGCGCGGGAATTTTGGGCACGGCGCTTTTAATCGAATCGCTCTTTGCCGGCGACACCGTCTCGCGCGTACCGTACGGCGAACCGCTTAACCCACCGCGATTCGAGGTCGCAGTTCAATCAGGCTACTTGCTCGGCGTTTTCGGCAATCCCGACAGTTACGAGATCGGTCCGGAATTTATCACCGGGCGCGTTCGCTGGGGCGTGAACGACAGCGACAACTGGACGCGCGGTTATAATCAATTTTGTCTCACCCTCGTGGCCGAACCGATCTTTCGTGGCGTGGAAAATCATTACTTCGGCGTCAATTTTGGCGGCCGCTACAATTTTGTGCGCCCCTACTGGCGCCTTGTCCCCTACGTTTCAGGCGGGCTTGGTCTTGGTTGGATCGATAGTCATCCGGACATGCGCGGATCGCAGGGACAGGATTTTACTTTCAACATTTTAACCGGCATCGGCGTGTCCTACGAAATCGACGCACGTTGGAAGGTGGACGTCGGCGCTCTTTATGAGCACTTGTCCAATGGCGGACAAACCGATCCGAATCCGAGCCTAAATCTGATCGGGCCGCAAATTGGAGTCAGCTATTCCTTTTGATGAATGTTCCCGACGAAAATATTCTAGTCATAACGCGCCGCTTGTTCGATGAGCTCGGCGCTTTTCAGGGACTAAATTTCGAACCGCGCAAATACCTGGACTCAATTTTATCGCGCGGGAACAATTTCTTTTTGCCGCGCACCCAGGCCGAAAAAGATCCGAGCCACAAGCAAATCATTCCCTACGCGCTGCTCACGCATGGCGACAAAGTGCTTCACTACGTTCGCGGGAAAAGAGCCGGCGAACAACGCCTCGTGGCCAAAGGTTCGATTGGGATCGGCGGCCACATGAACGAAAGCGACGAATCGCTTTTCGCTTTGGACGAAGCGGCCTACCGCGCCGGTGTCGAGCGCGAAGTCGCCGAGGAAATCGCGATTAAGACGAAGTTCGACGACCGAATCGTTGCGCTCTTAAATGATGACTGCACCGAGGTCGGTCAGGTCCATCTCGGCGTCGTTCACGTTTTCAAATTGCCCGAGCCAAGTGTGGAGAAGCGCGAAGCGATGATTACGAGTCTGGCGTTTCTCGATAAAAACGAATTGCTGGCGCGGCGCGATTCACTCGAAACGTGGTCGCAGATTTGTCTCGATTCGTTGGAACGGTTGATGGCGGTGTAGCTGCCGCCGTCTCTGGCGGCAGTCTGCCGATGAGGACATCGGCAGCTACAATCCCCTGACTCAGCGTGGCGGTTGAGTGGTGAATGTGACGTTGTCGATCTGCCACCGGCTTACCGGATGGGAAGTGGCGAGCTGCAGAATCGCTCCCTGTGCCGGATAATTGAGATGCGCCGTGAAAGTACCACGGGGTTCAAAAAAGTAAGATTCGAAGGTGACGCTCTCGTCGATCTGAATCGGCTGGGACGGAACTCCGAACTGAGCAAAGCGCTGAATCATGTAATCGCGCTGCGACGGCGGTAAATCGATCTTTGCTTGTGGGCCGAGACGAGTCTCGAGATATTGACGATCGTGATCGACCATGAGTCGCTTCACGGTTTCACGCGCAAACTCGCGGGCCTCGCGATCCGTCGCTGCTTTGGTTGAATAGAGGTACCACAAGCCGCCGCCAATCAACGCCAGGAGGATGACGACCACGACCAAGCCCTCGCCGGATAATTTCCAGTTCGTATTTGTTTTCATCAGTAACCTAATCCTAAACCCTTAATCACTTCGCCATTTTTAATCAGCGCGCCGTGCTGTTGCATTCCGGTATAGGCGCCAAATCGATTACGCGCGTTCACTTTAAATTGCACGAGATAACCATAAAGATGCTGGCCGTTCTTGCCGAGATCGACCGGTTTTGGGTCGCCACTCCACTCTATCCGTGCGCTACCGGCATCGATCAATTGATCTCCGAGCCATTTCATTACGATTTCTTTGTAGTTGGTGGGATATGGACCATAGAGGGCCGCATTCGCCGGTGAAGGCTGTTGGCCTTGTCCCAACAGATCGCCGACCAAAAACAATATCGCGCCGCAAAACGCAAGCCCTTTCATCCGGCCGCGATTTTTCATCGGCCGAAATTGTTAGTCCAGCCTAATCGGGCTACGAGCTGCGCGGACGTTCCTGGAAGAATTTGACGATCAGCGGTGTGGCTTGCGCCGGATAGAAATGACCGAGCGGGTGAATGAATGTTTCGACGGGTGCTCCTTTCGCCGAAGGATATAATGTGCAGTTCGCTCGGCACGATTCGCTTTGGCCCGCACAGCTATTGAAAGTGCGGATCTGCTCGATCGTTACTTGCTGCCTGGCAAAACGCGCCAACCGGTCGTTTTGTCCGCCGTAATGAAACACCGGCCGCGGTTGTGTTAGTGGAACCGAAGCCAACAACACCGCGCCGCCGGGCGCGAACGCGGCAAAAACATTCGGCCGCTGTGAGAGAAGTAAATAAGTAAACAGTCCGCCGTTGGAAAAGCCGGTCGCGTAAATGCGAGAAGTGTCCACCGAATATTTTTCCCGCAACGTCGCCAGAATCGCGTCCACAAATTTCAAGTCACGATCATGTTCCTGTCCCGGTTTGCGCTGCCAGCCTGGCCGCTCGCCTTTTGGGTCCATGATGATGCCGGGCGTCGGCAATCCTTGGGGATAAACCACGATCGCTTCCGGCCAGGAATTTTCGAACACCATCCCCCGCGCGGCGAAATGCATGTTTCCGCCATGACCATGAAAGGCAAAAATCACCGGCGGCTTGGATTTCGAAGATGTCGATGGAAGAAAAACGAGCGCTTCCCGCTCCACACCGTCGACGGTCCACTTGATTGACGTGGGTTCCGTCGCAAATGCGCTCGAGGCGACGATTGTCGTCGCGACCCAGAAGATGAGTGATCTCATTATTGTGAAAGACGCCTAAGCGGCACAGTTGGTTACGAGCTTTTATTCCATTCCAGGTTTAATTATCCATGAACAATGTTTTCCCGACCGATTTTCATTGGACTCTTATCCTGTTTGATTTCGCTGCGACCGGTTCAAGCGCAGGAAAGTTCACCAGCACCTGCAACTTCGACGAAGATCGAAGCAGCAAAGTCTTTCGATCCAGTTGAAGCGACCAAAGCGTGGTTGAATACCGTTCCAGCCGACAAACGCGCCAAGTCAGACGCTTATTTCGAAGGCGGCTACTGGCTCATCCTTTGGAATTTTCTGGTCGGCGCTGCCATCGCGATTTTTCTGCTGGCATCGAAATGGTCGGCGCGGCTGCGCGATTTCGCAGAGCGCACAACGAATTCCAAATCCATTCAAGTGGCGATCTATGCGGTTGGCTACGTTCTGATCGTGGCAGCGTTGAGTTTTCCGCTCGCCTTCTATCAATTGTTCCTTCGCGAACATCAGTACGGATTCGCCACCCAAACTTTCGGGCCGTGGTTTCTCGAGCAACTGGTCGGTCTCGTGGTCGCGCTGATCGCGAGCAGCATCGCCCTCGTTGTTTTTTATTCGGTTTTTCGGCGCGCGCCAAAGTCGTGGTGGCTCTGGGGGACGCTGGTGGCGGTCGTTCTTTCATTCGTCGGCAATTTCATTGCGCCAATTTACGTCGAACCACTCTTCAACACTTACAAGCCGCTGACGGCCGCGAAAATTCGCGACTCGATTCTGGCCATGGCGCAGGCCAATCAAATTCCAGTGACGCAGGTCTTCGAAGTCGACGCCTCCCGTCAAACAACGCGCGTGAGTGCGAACGTAGCCGGCATGCTCGGCACAACCCGGATAGCGTTGAACGATAATTTACTCAAGCAATGCACGCTGCCCGAGATCCGCGCGGTCATGGCTCACGAGATGGGTCACTACGTCCTGAATCATGGAGCCAAGCTCACAATTTATTTCGGGGTCGTTGCGCTCTTCGGTTTTGGAATTGCGAATGTTGCTTTCGACTGGGCCGTGCGACGATGGGGTCAACGCTGGGATGTCCGCGGCATTGCTGATCCGGCCGGGTTCCCATTGTTGATGTTAATCCTTCTCACGTTTGCATTTCTTATGACGCCGGTTCTCAACTCGATCACGCGAGTAACCGAACGCGAAGCCGATCAGTTCGGCATCAATACGTCGCGCGAACCGGATGGCGAGGCGAAGGTCGCGCTGAAACTCGGCGCCTATCGCAAACTCGATCCAACACCGCTCGAAGAATTCATTTTCTTCGATCATCCCAGCGGCCGCTCGCGGATTCAAATGGCCATGGATTGGAAAGCCGCGAATCTGCCGGCCGGAAACCTCGACGCGCCCGAACCCGCGACCGATTGAAATGAAAGCGGTACTCAAAGGGTTGATCCTCAGTTGCCTCGCCCGCGGCGGATGTCTCCTGCCTATATTAGTTTCGATTCTTGCTCATAATTTGCATCCCGATGCAGACGCGCATTGGCGATATACTGTTCCCGCTACGGCAGTATTGGTCGCGGCAACTGTTTGGCTATGGCGTGATATGAAACAAAGTAGTTGAACACGAAATGATGTGGTTTTCTCGTTAGACAGAAAGCATTGCTGTGATGGCGGACGAAGAAAAAACCCGAGAACAAGCCAGCGCCGAGCTCGCGAAGGGACCACAGCAACTCGGCGAGGATATAATTCGGGAAGCCAGTACTCACCCTGACATGCCCGAGGGCGAAAAAGAGAACCTCGACATTATCAAGCACCTACTAAAGCGGATCGCGTTGCATCAGCTGGCGTTGGATAGACAAGGGAGACGCACGAATCTTATTTTGATCGTCCTTTCGATCATCATGGCAGTCGGGGCACTTTTCACCGTTCTGCAGTTCTTTTGTGGGTAAGCCGGCCAGCCAAACCGTCTAAGCTACTTCTTAAGTCGCGCAATGAGCGTATCGGCAATCGCCGCCGGAGTTTCCGCGACCGCAATGCCGGCGGCTTTCAACGCTTCGATTTTCCCGGCAGCGGCAGCTTGTTCACCTAACGATCGCTTCGCCACCTAGGGAGGTTTAAAAGGGGCACAGCCTCTGCTGCGTAAAACAGGGGCCTATGAAAGTAGTTCTAAAGCGTGTCGCTTTCATCTACGCAGGATTTTTCGTAATCTTTTGTCTCGCGGTCTTCTTGTTCTGGTCCTTGGGCGGAAATGTTTTCTCGATTTTGCTGCAACGGGCGAGGACGTACACGCCGCCGCAGTTCCTGACCTGGCTCGGCCTCGCTTCTAGTTTGAGCGCAGCCGTGGCTTTTTGTGTTATGCCGTTTTCGCTTTTCCGAATCGTTAGGCAGCGATCCGATATGCCTTTTGGCTGGGTGGTTCTCTGTATTGCAGGGTTCCTGTTTTTGTGTGGGATCAGTGCTTTTCTGGGACTCCTCACCGTCTGGTTTTACAGCGCGGTGATAATCTGGTCCCTAGTATTAACTTGGCTCGGGACCGCGCTTCTGTCTGTCGCGACCTTGCTAATTTTGCGCGCTCTGCTTCCAAAAATCTTGCAAATTCCGACCCGTGCCCAATGGCTCGCTGTCAACAATGAGTTGCTCCACGCTGAAGCCCACGCAGAAGCGAAGAACAAACTGTTGGCCGCGGTCAGCCATGAACTGCGCACTCCCCTAGCGCCGCTTTTGGCCACGCTGACGGAACTAGATCAACATGTCGCTCCGTACAACAACCCCGCTATTCACGATTGCATCGAAGTTTTGCGCAAGAACATTCACCGCGAAGCTCGTCTGGTCAGCGACTTACTTGATAGGCTTGAACTTCCAGCTCCAGAACCAGCGCCCCCGGCTGTATCAAAAAAATATTCGCGCCCGCAACGGTTGTTACTGGTTGAAGATCACGCCGATACGTTACGCACATTCGCAAGAATTTTGCGCCACAAAGGCTTCGAAGTTCAGGAAGCCAGTACTATTTCAGAAGCAATGTCATCGTGGCGACCCGGCGATTTCTTACTATCCGACATTGCGCTGCCCGATGGCGACGGTCGCGATCTCATGCGGCAGCTAGGCGCGCGCGGCGTTCCCGGGATTGCGATCTCGGGTTACGGAACAGCCAAAGACCGGGAAGAATATAAGCAGGCTGGCTTCGCGGAATCGTTGGTCAAGCCCGTGGATGTTGGGCAGCTAATAAGCGCAATTGGTCGTGTGACGGAGACAGCTTCCGTCAACGGTGGCTAAATGCTCTTGCCTTAGGTCTAAGCGATCCTCGACCGCGCCGATCTATTTTCTAAGTCGCGCGATCAACGTATCGGCAATTGTGGCTGGTGTTTCGGCGACGGCGATGCCGGCGGCTTTCAATGCTTCGATTTTTCCGGCCGCAGTTCCTTTTCCGCCGGAAACGATCGCTCCGGCGTGACCCATTCTTCGCCCCGGCGGCGCAGTCATTCCAGCGATGAACGCCGCGACCGGTTTCTTGCAATTGGTTTTGATCCACGCGGCCGCTTCTTCTTCGGCTGAGCCGCCGATCTCACCGATCAGAATCATTGCGTCAGTATTCTTGTCGTCATTGAAAAGTTTCACCGCATCGAGATGCGACAATCCGCCGATTGGATCGCCGCCGATGCCGATACAAGTCGATTGACCGTAACCGCGCGACGTCAGTTGCCAGACCGCTTCGTAGGTCAGCGTGCCTGAGCGCGAGATCACACCAACCTTTCCCTCTTTGTGAATGTAACCGGGCATGATCCCGATCTTGCAGGCGCCAGGCGTTATGATTCCCGGGCAGTTCGGTCCGATCAGTCGCGTTCGTTTCCCGCGCATCTGCGCTTTCACACGCATCATGTCCATCACCGGGATTCCTTCGGTGATGCAGACGACAAGATCGAGATCCGCGTCAACGGCTTCGAGGATTGAATCGGCCGCGAACGCAGCCGGCACAAAAATCATCGAGACGTTGCAGTTCGTTTTCTGTTTCGCTTCCCAAACGGTGTCGAACACCGGAATTTTGTCGTCGAACATCTGACCGCCTTTTCCGGGCGTGACTCCGGCAACGACATTTGTCCCGTACTCGATGCACTGACGCGTGTGAAACGCGCCGGCACTGCCGGTGATTCCCTGAACCAGCAGCCGCGTGTCTTTATCGACCAGGACAGACATCGTGAGAATGACGAATGATCAATGACGAATGACGAAATAATGCCGAAGTCGAAATGACGAAAAACTTTGCGGCAGCAGCGTCTGGTTGGGGCTTCGGCATTTAATCATTCCTTCGACATTCGAAATTCGTGCTTCGTCATTTTTTCCTCTTGTGAATCAAAAGCTTGTTTCCGTCCGGGTCGCGGAACTGCGCCATCCAGCAGACCGGCGTCTCGGTTTTCTCCATGTCGAACGTGACGCCGCGTTTCTTTAGCTTGTCGTAAGTGGCGTCGAAATCGTCGACTTCAAACGCAACGGTTGTTCCATCGCGCGACGGCTGCCAAGCTGGATGACAACCAACGCCGATTGTCACCGGTCCGACGTCGTACTCAACCCACGCGCCTTCCATGGCCGTGGTCGTGGGCTTCAGCTCGAGCGTTTCCTGATAGAATTTTCGGGCGCGTTCCTTGTCGGAAACGGCGATGGCAACAAATGCGACTTCGTTTGTGATCATGGACATGGCTCCTTTTCGTTTTCGGGTTTCAGTTTGTGGATAATCAATTTGTTACCGTCCGGATCCTGCACCACTGCCATGTGGCAACACGGACTCTCGAAGGGCTCGGCCGCGAACGGCACTTGTCGATTTTTCAATCGGTTGATCGCTTCATCGAAATTCTCCATTTCAATCGCGACGCTCGTTCCGTCGGCTGACGGTTTCCATTGATCCCCGACGCTCCCAATCGCGAGCGTGTCGTCCCCGATCGCATACTCGATCCATTTCCCGTGGCCCATTTCGTCGGATGTTTTCAATCCGAGAACGCCTTCATAAAACTCGCGCGCCCGTTTCATGTCGGTCACCGGAATTCCGACAAATGCGATATTCTTAATCTTCACGGGTAATCGCCTCGTGCTTGAGCCAATCGACAACTAACCCTGTTACTTTTGGATCGAATGGCGCGCTCTTTCCTTTAAATGCGTCGGCAAAACTCAGGTAATGCTGAAAGGTGTGGCCCATTTGCGGGACTTCATATGAAAACGCCAACTGCCGGTCGGTGTTGACGTAATTCGCGATGAGCCCGGCGTCCTCCGGGCTCATGATCCAGTCGTAAGCGCCGCGCAACGCATAAGTGGCAACCTTCACTCGCGACCAGGCCGCTGCGAGATTTAATTTTTGCAGCTGCTCGTAAAAGGCGAGCGGTCTTCCATACAGATGCGCGTGATCTTTCCCTTCCGGCCACAATTCTGCGAGCTGCGGCTGCTCTTTCAAAACTTCATCAACGGGTCGGCCTTTGATCAGCCATTCATAATAAAGCGTCTCGGCGTTTTTCATTCGGTCGGTCACCTCCGCTGGAGATTTCCCCATTAATGCAAAACGGCGCCGCTCAATTTCGAGCATGTGCTCGAACCAGGTCTTGGCCCAGCCGCCGACCGAAATGTATCCGCGCACCTGGCGCTGCTCGGCCTCCGATTCCGGAACCAAGGGGGCAAATCCCCCGCCGTTGCTAATGCCGAGGACGTAAACGCGATTCGGGTCGATGAAGTCGTACTTCTTTAACGCGCGAAACGCAGCACGATAACCAGCCAGCTCGCTGTCGAAATCGGTTTCGCTGCAGACACCTTCGCTGTCGCCGATTCCTTGTTTATCAACCCGAATCAAACTGAACTCCGGGAGTTGCGCCAGACCGCGAAACACCAACCCGCTTTCATCTTTGGTATTCGCGGGCGCTTCCACCGAATCGCAGCTCAACCAGCCGGCGACAAAAATGACTGGTAGTTTTGCTTTCGCGTTGCGCGGCTTGGTGATGATTGTCCGCAGACGTTTTCCATCCGGCGCCGTTACGAAATCGTAAATGACATCGACGTTCGGGTAATTTTCGCGCGGGGTCTTTGCTTTGCGTGAAAGGTCATCACCGCGCGCAGACTGGGTTACTCCCAGAGACACGAGCAACAGCGCGCGAAATCCCAAACCCCAGGCACCAAATCCCAGGCAACGCTGCAAAGTCAGCAAACGAAAAAGGGAGGCGATCATGTAGTCGATTTTGAGATGATCGCGGAACAATGACGAAGCACTAATGACGAATGACGAAACAATGACAAAGCGTGAATAACGAACGACTGTGACATGATCTCCACATCATTTCGGCCTTCGTTATTCCGACTTCCTTCGTCATTAGTCATTCGGATTTCGTCATTCCCCCGTTTACCTGGCATTTGGTTTTTGGGATTTGGGATTTGCGGCAGCAACAGCCTTCTGCGCCGCATCTGCAAGATCGTCCGCTAGGATTAGTTCAACGCCGCTTTTCTTTAAGAGTTGTTTTCCTTTTTCGACATTTGTTCCTTCCAGCCTGACGACTACTGGAACCGAAAGCTTCACCGTTTTCGCGGCATTGATAATTCCCTGCGCAATCACGTCCACTTTCATGATCCCGCCGAAAATGTTCACCAGGATGGCCTTCACATTTTTGTCGGCGATCAGAATTTTAAACGCTTCGGTTACCTGCTCTTCGGTCGCGCCGCCGCCGACATCGAGGAAGTTCGCGGGGCTGCCGCCGTAAAATTTGATGATGTCCATCGTCGCCATGGCCAGACCGGCGCCGTTGACGAGACAGGCGATGTTGCCATCGAGGCCGATGTAATTCAGTCCGTGCTTTGACGCTTCGACTTCTCGGAGATCCTCTTCCGCCACATCGCGCATCGCCGCGATCTCCGGATGCCGATAAAGCGCGTTATCGTCGAAATTGAATTTCGCATCGAGCGCGAGGACCTCGTTTTTCTTGGTCACCACCAGCGGATTGATTTCCACCATCGAGCAATCGCAGCCGATGAAGGTGCGATACAATCCGTCGAACAATTTCGTCGCCGCTTTTGTTTGCGATTGCTCGAATCCGAGCTGCTTCGCGAGTTTGCGCGTTTGAAATGGTTGGAGGCCGGCCAGCGGATCGATTGGTTCCCGAATAATTTTGTCCGGCGATTTGGCCGCGACGGTTTCGATCTCCACGCCGCCTTCAGTGCTGGCCACAATCAGCGGTGCCGCGATGGCGCGATCTAATAGGATCGCAAAGTAGATCTCTCGCGCGATCTCGGCCGATTCGCCCACCAGAACTTTGTGCACAACGCGACCTGCCGCCCCGGTCTGATGCGTAACCAGGGTTTGCCCAAGCATTTTGTCCGCGACTTCACGGACGTTCTCCGGCGATTTGACCACTTGCACTCCGCCTTTGAATCCATCCTTGAAGGTCCCCTTCCCTCGTCCACCAGCGTGAATCTGCGCTTTGACCACCAGTCCGCCATTCGGACGGACTCGTCCTGTGGCGAGATCAACATCTCCGAGTTCACGCGCGATTGCTTCGGCTTCGTCGGCCGTCGACGCGACTTTCCCACGCGTGGTGGCAACGCCGAATTTCTCCAGCAACTCTTTGGCTTGATACTCGTGAATATTCATCGCGCGGTAGCGAGCAAAGCCTTGAAATGTGCGGGGGGCAATCGAAATTCGGTGCGCATGGCCGCGCACGACGAGACCGCAGCGAAGATCGACAAGGCATTAGCAAATGAGCAACTGCTCAAATCCACCGTGAAAAATATTCGCGACCTGCTCGCAGGCGCGCCTAACGATCTTTATGCGCGGGTGGTCGATGAACTTGTCGACCGTGGAGCGTGGGATGAGCTGAACGATCGGTTCTACAAAACGCTCGAGTTCGGCACCGGTGGATTGCGCGGGCGCACGATTGGAAAAATCGTGACCACGGCCGAGCGCCGCAACGCCGGCGCTGACGAACGTCCACAATTCCCCTGCGTCGGCACCAACGCGATGAACTTCGCGAACGTGAATCGCGCCACTCAGGGATTAGTCGCTTACGCAAAAGAGTGGCACGTCCAAAACAAAATCGATGTGCGGCCGAAAATCGTGATCGCCCACGACACGCGATTTTTCTCGGCCGAATTCACGGAGCTGACGGCGAAAGTCGCAGCAGAAAACGGATGCGACGCTTACGTTTTCGACGGTCCGCGCTCGACGCCGGAGTTGTCTTTTGCGGTACGTCACTTGAATGCGACCGCTGGAATCGTGATCACGGCCAGTCACAACCCGCCGCATGACAACGGCTATAAAGTCTATTTCGCCGACGGCGCGCAAGTGATCGAGCCGCACGCGAGCGGGATCATTGCAAAAGTGAAGGCGATCAAACGTGAGAGCTATGAACCGCTCCCGCAAGATCGACAAGGACGCGTCACGACGCTGGGGAAAGATATCGATCAAGCTTACATGAAGCGGCTCGAGACACTGATTGTCGATCCAGGCGTTCTGAAGAGCGCCAAGACGCTTCGCATTGTTTTCACACCGCTGCACGGAACCGGGGCCGTAACTCTTGAACCGATGTTGAAGCGACTTGGATTCAATTTCGAAATCGTTCCGGAGCAGGAAAATTTCGATCCACGATTCAGCACCGTGAAATCTCCGAACCCGGAAAACGCCGAAGCCCTGACGCTCGGAATCGAGCTCGCGAAGAAAACGAACGCCGACGTCGTTATCGCGACCGATCCCGATTCCGACCGGCTCGGCGTCGCCGTGCGCAGCGCGACGGGCGAAATGAAATTAATCAGCGGTAATCAAATCGGATCTCTGCTGGCGTACTATCGACTCAAAAAGTTTTTCGATCTCGGAATCCTAAACAAAGAAAACGCATCGCACGCGGTCGTGATCAAAACTTTCGTCACGACCGATCTGCAGAAAGTGATTCCAGAACATTTCGGCGTCCGTTGTGTCGAAACCCTCACCGGCTTCAAATATATCGGGGCCAAGCTCGAGAAATACGAGCGCGCGCTCCCGGCGGAGATTCGCAGGAAGTATCGCGAACTTTCCGAAGAAGAAACCCGCGCGGCGCGATTGAAGTATTCTTCGTTTTACGTTTTTGGGAGCGAAGAGAGTTACGGCTACAGCGGCGCGGATTTCGTTCGTGACAAAGACGGCAATGCCGCGGGGATTATGTTTTGCGAGATGGCCGCTTATGCGAAGTCCCGCGGCCGCACGGTCGATCAACTGCTCGACGAAGCCTTTGCCGGCATCGGCTATTTCGAGGAGAAGAACGCTTCACTTTATTTTGAAGGCGCGGAAGGCGCAGACAAGATTGCGCGTTTGCTCGAATCCTATGCCAGCAAACCGCCTGGTGAGATTGCCGGATCAAAAGTCGTGGGCATCACCGACTTTGAGAAGCAAACCATCCGCGACGTGGAGGGCGACGTGATCCCGAAACAGAAGATGTCGATCTTCGAGTTGGAAGATAAAGCGCGAATTGCGGTGCGCGGTTCCGGGACCGAACCGAAGATTAAATATTACATTTTCGCGCAGAAGCGGCCCGACAAAGAAAAATTTAACGAAGAGGAATTGGCCAGAATCAAACGTGAGGTGACGGAACGGCTCGAGAAAATATGGAGCTTTGTCGAAAAGGATGCGCACGCGCGTCTGAAATGATAAGCTGCCCGGCATCGGGAGCGGTTCAAAAATCGGTATGCATCGCGAGATAAATTTAAGCGGGGGCGAAATCACACTTCTGAAGACAATGGGGCTTTCCGGCACTGCGGTTTACGGCAAGCTCTTGATTGAGCGCATCGGCGAGATGGAGAAGGCTGAGTTCCTGGATGAATTGACCGGATTGATTTCGCTCGGCTATATCCTCTGCGATAAGGTCACTATCCGGACGATGGAAGACGTCGAGCGCGCTGTGTTTCGTGTGAACGCCTCCTATGCGCGCGATCTGCGCGACGCGCTGAACCCCAGCCGCCGACGAGAAGAACGGTCACGCCGACGTCGACGCGAGTGACGCTACGCGAAGCTCCAAATCGCAAAACCGCAAACTCCAGGCAAATTCCAATCATCGAACTCCAAATTTCGGAAAGCTCCAAAACCCATAACACGTGCCACGGGCCATTTGAAGATTGGTGCTTGATGCTTCCCTGAGTTTTGGAGATTGGGATTTGGAACCTTCAATTGCGAACGTGCTCCGATTAGCGAAAATCCTCTGGCCGTGGCTGGCGGCGATTGCCAGCGGGTTGCTGGCCGCCACTTGTTTTCCGCCCTTCGATCAAAGCTGGCTTTGCTGGATCGCGCTGGCACCGCTGATTGTCGCAATTTGGTTTTCGGGTGAAAATTCACGGCGGCGCTGGTTGCGCAATCTATTGCTCGGTTACCTCGCCGGGATTGTTTTTTTTACGGCGACCTTCAGTTGGCTCGGCGCGCTCGGCGATTTGTACCAAAGCTTTTTTCTGCACGGGCTGTCGTTGTTGCTGTCGACCTATCTCGCGCTCCATTTCGCTTTCTGGAGCTGGCTGGTCGGATTCTTAAAACCGAAGATGTTCACGACTTCATGGCGCAATTTGCTGGCGGCGTTTCTCGCGGCCTGCGCATGGGCGACGCACGAATGGACGCGGGGTTGGCTCTTCAGCGGTTTTGGCTGGAACGGTCTCGGCGTCGCGCTTCACGCCGAGTGGCCCATGATTCAAGTCGCTGAATTCACCGGCGTGGTCGGTACCTCGTTCGCGGTCGCCTTCGCCAATATCATCGCAGTCACGACGCCGTTGCGCCTGTTCGCGGAAGCGCGAACGCATCGAATGCGCCCGCATTTCGATCTTACATTGACGATGATCGGCATTGTTTCGCTGCTCGCATTCGGTCTGCACCGCGCGATGCCGTCGATGACATCGGGCAAACCAGTCCGTGTAGCTGCGGTTCAGGCGAGCGTTCCACAGTTGCAAAAATTCGATCCACGGTTCACCGGCGACGTTTTCGAGCGTTTTCGGCGACTGAGCGAGATCGCGCTGGGCGCGAATCCGCCGCCAGATTTGTTGGTCTGGCCGGAAAGCTCGATGCCCGATCCGGTGCGCGATCAGAATACCGAGAGCCACCGTTTCGTGACCGATTTTTCGGCAGCGACCAAAACGGATTTGATGCTCGGGACGCTCGATTTTGAAGAAGGGCACGATTACAACGCGGCGCTGCTCATCTCGAAGGCCGGCGAGCAGCTGCAGATTTATCGCAAGATCCACCTTGTCCCGTTTGGCGAATACATTCCGTTGCGACATTCGTTTCCGCTTTTCGCTGCCGTCGCCAGCACGTGGGTGCCGGGTGATTTTACCGCGGGCACTAAGCACACGGTTTTTGACCTGACGAACGGCAATGTTCACGTGGCGCCGTTAATTTGTTTCGAAGATACCGTCGGTGATCTCGTCCGGCGATTTGTCGTCAACGGCGCGAATCTTTTCGTCGATGTCACCAACGACGGATGGTTTTTGCATTCATCCGGTTCCCGCCAGCATCTCGCCAACGCGATCTTTCGCTGTGTTGAAAACCGCCGACCGATGGTCCGCGCCGCGAACACCGGCGTCACTTGTTTCGTAAATGAATTCGGCCGGGTGACTCAAGTATTGCAGGATGATACCGGAAACACATTTACTGAAGGAGTACTCACGGGCTCGGTCGATGTCCCGCAAGACGGACGATTAACGTTCTATGCACAACATGGCGAGCTATTCGCGAAATTGTGCGTGGCCGTGAGCGCAATCGCGATTCTGTCAATTTTCGTTTCACGCAAAAAGTTGTAGAGGCGCTTGTGCCAAGCGCCTATTTTTGGTTCGGCGTTTGTTACAAACGCCGCTACAACGCCTTCGAACGAGTTACACGCATGCCTGTTCAACTTCCGCTCGACCATCTCCAGGACCTTTGGCCGAAGGAATTGCGCGGCGCGCGTGTCGGCGCACTGCTGCATCCGGCTTCTGTTTCTTCGAAGCTGGAGCATGCATCGCAGACTCTCGAAAAACTGAGCGGCGAGCTGTTTCAACTCCGCGCTTTCTTCGGTCCACAGCACGGATTCCTCGGCCAAACTCAGGACAACATGGTCGAGTGGAAAAGTTATGAGCATCCGCGCCTCCGAATTCCGGTTTACAGTTTGTACGGTGAACATCGCGAGCCGACGCCCGAAATGCTCGATGATGTCGAAGCTCTCACTGTCGATCTTCAGGATGTCGGCGCGCGCTACTACACCTTCATTTGGACGCTTTATCTTTGCATGCGGGCGTGTGAGAAGCAGGGCGCGACTGTCGTCGTTCTGGATCGGCCAAATCCGATCAACGGCATAACAGTCGAAGGACCGCCGATCGAGCAAGGCTATGAATCGTTCGTCGGCATGCATCCGATCCCGATCCGCCACGGCCGCACCATCGGCGAACTCGCCACCCAGTTTCGTGATGAGGCGTTCCCAAAATGTCGATTGTCGATTTTGCCGATGAAGAATTGGGAGCGCTCGATGTGGTTCGATCAAACCGGACTTCCCTGGGTCATGCCGTCGCCAAACATCCCCACGCTTGAGACGGCGACGGTCTATCCGGGAATGTGTTTGCTCGAAGGAACGAATATTTCGGAAGGCCGCGGAACGACGCGACCCTTCGAAATTTTCGGCGCGCCGTTTATCGACGGGCAAAAACTGTGTCGCGAACTCAATAGTTTGAAACTGCCGGGCGTATTCTTTCGCGAAAATTATTTTCAGCCGACATTCAATAAATTCGCGGGTGAGCTGTGCGGCGGCGCGCAAATTCATGTGCTCGACCGCAACACTTTCCGGTCATTTCAAACCGGCGTTGAAATCATTCGCTCTATCCGAAGATTATATCCGGAGGCATTCGCGTGGAAACAACCGCCTTACGAATACGAACAAGAAAAGCTGCCGATCCAGATTTTGCTCGGGGGACCGGCGGTCGATTTCTTCGGCGACTAATCAGCGCCGCAACCGCGGCAGGGTCGATATCGATCCTGCCGCTCGCCTGCGCTGATATTCCGTGGCCGGAAGTGATGCAGCGTCTTGCCTATGAAAATGAAAAACTTACCCGGCGCCCGCAGGGTCACGCCGGCGAATATTTCATCGTCTGCACGCTCTACTACACGCCGAAGGAAAGTGGATTCACTTTCGAGCGCGGCTTTGACGCGACTCGAGTAAGCAAACCGGGGCTGCGCGGCTGAACTTATCCGCGTGATTTTCTTCGTTCGGTGATGAAAGAGGGTTACGGGCGAATCACAACGCCGGTCAACGGGCGCAATTACATTCGTTACAATCGAGGCTCTTACGGTTTCTCGTCCGCTCCGAGCGGTGGCGGCGGAACGCTGGTCGCACATTTTTCCGCTGCCGCGAAAACGCAAGGTCCTCTCCATCGTGGGTTGGTGCTGGAGACTCCTGCCGCTGAAGTTGAGCGCGTTTTCAGCAGCACCCGCTGGAAAATTGTCGATACCGGCGGTGGTTTGCGGCGCTGGCAGCTCGATTGTTATTACGGCGAGGATGAACCGCTCGGTCCCGGAAGGTTGATGGCCCGCCCGCGCGGGACCAGTTTTGAATACGCTTACTCGACCGCACGGGTGAGCCAATGACTCCATTCGCGATCCGGCTGACGTTTCACGGCGGCCTTTCGTTCTTTTTGCGATCGAAAGCCTCTACCATCGAGCGCCAATTATCCGAAAGGACCTCGATCAAGGATGTGATCGAAGCCTGCGGGGTGCCGCACACGGAGGTGGATTTGATCCTGGTGAACGGGGAGCCGGTCGATTTCGCCGCAGTTTTAGCGCAAGATGCTGTGGTCGATGTTTATCCACCGAATGAAACGCGCTTCCCACTTTTCCCAGAAGATCGATTGCAAGTGCACGATATCGAGAAGTTTATTGCCGACGGACACTTGGGAAAGCTTGTCCGCGACCTCCGTCTCCTCGGGATCGATGTCGCCTATCATCCCGCCGCCGAAGATCGACAATTAGTAAGGACGGCGAGCGACGAAGAACGCTCTCTTCTGACCCGCGACCGGCGCCTCCTGATGCACGCCGCGGTGCGTCACGGTTATTATCCCCGTTCACAGGATCCGCTGGAACAAACCGTCGAAGTGCTGCGTCGATTCAGGCTGGCTTCCGTCCCGACGCCGTTCAGCCGTTGTCTGCGATGCAACGCACCGCTTGAGCCGGCAGAAAAGGCCAAGGTGCTCGGTCAGCTCGAGCCTCTTACCAAGATTTATTATGATCAATTTCGGCGCTGCCGCGGCTGCGGGCAGGTCTACTGGTCAGGCTCACATTTCGAAAAGCTGCGGAAACGGATCGAAATGATCCGCTCGCGTTTTGCTGGCGAGGCGGCGGGATAAACCGCAGTCTTGTCAGCAGCAAGCCAGCTGGCAAACTCCTCCGCCGATGCAACAGCTAATTCGCGTTTTGTCTGGTTCGATCATGGCAGCAGTTGTTTTGGCCACGGCGAGCGCGCAAGGTCCAGCGCCGTCGCCGCTGATATCGCTGCCTTCTCCGCCGCCGACGAACGTTTCGGCCGTTGCCCCGCAACCGAGTCCGCCACCTGCGCTTACAAAATCTGATTTTGAAACGTTCCTCGACGCGTTGATTCCTTCGCAACTGCAAAATCGAGATATCGCCGGCGCGGTCGTGGCGGTTGTTAAGGACGGTCAGGTGCTTTTCGCAAAAGGCTACGGCTATGCTGACTTCACTGCGAAGAAACCGGTGCTGGCGGATCAAACATTGTTTCGTCCCGGCTCGATCTCGAAATTATTTACCGCGACTGCGGTGATGCAGTTGGTTGAGCAAGGCAAGCTCGATCTCGACCGCGACGTAAACGAGTACCTCGATTTCGCGATTCCAAAAACCTATCCCGAGCCGGTCACGCTGCGCCGATTGCTCACACACACCGCGGGATTCGAGGAAACATTGAAGAATTTGTTCGTGGCGCACGAGAGCGACATGAAGCCGCTGCGGACATATCTGGTCAATCAGATTCCGCAGCGCATTTTCCCGACCGGCAAAGTCGTCTCGTATTCCAATTACGGATTCACCGTTGCCGGATACATCGTCGAGCGAGTGAGCGGCGAGAAATTCGAGCGCTACATCGACAATCACATTTTGAAGCCGCTCCGAATGACGAATTCGACTTTCGACCAGCCCTTGCCTGTGGCGCTCACCCCGCAAATGTCGCAAGGCTACCTCGCCGCGGCGAAAAAGCCGCGTGATTTCGAATTTGTCCAGGCGGCGCCGGCCGGCGCGCTCAGCACCACTGCCGCGGACATGACGCGCTTCATGCTCGCGTTTCTACAGGATGGAACCGTCGATGGTGTCGCGATTTTGAAACCGGAGACGGTGCGACAAATGGAGAGTCGCCAATTTGAATTGCACCCGATGATCAACGGATTGGGCCTGACTTTTATGGAATACTCAATGAACGGCCAACGGATCATCGCTCACGGCGGCGACACCGTTTGCTTCCATAGCGACATGGTGTTGGTGCCCGACGCGCACGTCGGCTATTTCATTTCCTACAACAGCCTCGGCAAAAATGTTGGCGGTGGACGGGGCGAAGTGCTGCGCGCATTTGCGAATCGCTATTTCCCAAGTCCGAGCGAACCAAAGGCGAATGTCGATCCAAACACCGCGAAAATCGATGGACGCGCCGTCAGCGGTGTTTATGAAGGGACCCGCCGTGGCGAAACCACCGTTCTAAAATTGCTAGCATTGCTCGACCAGTTCAGCGTGAGCAGCGACAAGGAAGGCGTCCTGACCGTCGAAGGAATGAAAAATCAGCGCGGAGAAACAAAGAAATGGCGCGAGATCGCTCCACTTGTTTACGGCGAGATTGATGGTCCGGAGAAAATTGCCTTTCGCCGCAATCCGTCCGGCGATGTCAGCGAAATGCTTCCTTTCCCCGCGATTTATGAAGGTCAGCGTGTTCCGTGGTATGCGAGCAAGCGTCTCGTTAACCCGGTCGTGGGAGGAAATTTGCTGCTCGTGCTTTTGACCGTTCTGCTCTGGCCGGTCGCCGTCATTGTCCGCAAACGATATCAGCGGCCGCTCTTCACCGCCAAACCCGACCGCGCTTTGTACTTTCTCTCGCGTATCGTCTGCCTTTGCGAGCTGCTCTTCATTCTTGTTCCTGTGATTGCATTTAGTCGCGGCCTGGAAAATATCGTGCTTCTCGGCGACGCCATCGATCCGTGGCTGCAGGCTCTTCACATCTTCGGCTGGGCCACAACCGCTGGCATTGTCGTCTTGATCGTTGCCTCTATTCGTTTTCTAATACTTCCCGGTCAGGGATTTTGGTTTCGCACGCACGCAATCCTGCTTGCTCTCGGCGGAATCGCCTTCGGATTATTTTGCTGGCAATATCATTTGCTGGACGCGTCGCTGAAATTCTAATCGACGCTGCGCCAGTTATGAACTGTACCCGACCGCGAATTCTAATCGCGATCAGCGTCGTCACGTTCCGCGCGTCGCTATTTGCTTATGGACCGACCGGTCACGAAATCGTCGGCGGAATCGCGGACAAGTTGATCGCCAATACGCCGGCCGCTGAAAAGATCTACACTTTGACGGACGGCATTACCCTCGAGCGCGCATCCGTCATGGCCGACGAAATTAGAGCCTGGGACAAGAACGGCGTCGAGGATTTGAGGGCCTTTCCGCACTACCGCGATCACCCGGCCATTGACAAACAGCTGCGCGATTTTTGGCGGGCGAATCCACCGACCCAGGACCCGAAGTCGCCGGCGCCGTCGCATCACTGGTTTCATTACACCGACGTGCCGATTCTCAACGCCCAAAAGTACGCCGACGGAAAAACCGGGCGCAGCCAATGGGACGTTGTCCACATGATCTCCTATTGCGTCGATGTTTTGCGCGGCGAAATCCCGGAAAATAATGCGCGCAAGATCACCAAACCGGTCGCGGTGATCCTGCTGGCGCACTACGTCGGTGACATTCACCAACCCCTGCATGTCGGCGCGGAATATTTCAATCAATCCGGGCAAGCAGTCGATCCTGATAAAAATCAGCCCGGCATCGAAGACGAAGGCGGCAACACGTTCATGCTGCGGTTGACTCGCGGCAATCCGGAGGAAATGGCTCACCGCGGACTGAAACTGCACGGGTTTTGGGACCTGGACGCAGTGATGGCCAATTTACCGCCGTTGTCACCCACGCTTTCCAAGGAGGAGCGCTATCAGAAAATTGATCAGGCGAAACGGAAGTTGATCGATCGCTTGGTGAAAGAACAACCGAGGAACTGGCGCGCGCCGGCCAACGTTGCTTTAAAAAATTACGGCGAATTCTGGGCCGACGATATTTTGCCGCTGGCGCACGAAGCTCATGAGCGGCTGCAATTCATCAATGTTCATGAGATTGTCGATCAGGACCGCAAGGTGATGGCCGGCGATGCGCGCGAAAAGAACGCGCCTGACCATCTTGGCTACGCCGATTGGTCGGCCAAGACTGTCCTCGAAGAATTGCATAAGGCCGGTTGGCGTCTGGCCGATCTTCTTCAACAAGCGCTAATATCGGCATCGACGACTTCAGCAGTGCCGGATTCGTCCCGAGGCGAGCTCGGACAAAAGAAAAACGCGTTCGCGGCAAAGCGAACGCGATTTTCGTCAAACAAACTCTGCGCTGACGATTAAGTCTCTGTCTTTGCTTTGTCTTTCCCGCCTTTGCACTCCGCCTTGAACTTGGCGAACTGCTCTTTCGTCAGGATGCTTTTCGCCTCCTGTGTGTACTTGGCTTCGCTCGCTTCGGAGCAACCAGCTTTGTGGTGCTCTTCCATCACGGCGTCCATCTTTGTTTTTTGATCAGGCGTCAGATTGAGACTCGCCAGTGAAACCGTGCAGGCCGGTTTCGCTTCATTTCCGACTTTCTTGGTGCACTCGCCATGTTCTCCCGCGAACAGCGTGCCCGCTGCAAACATTCCCGCCACTACCAACGCAATGAATTTGGTCATAGTGCAACGTAAGACACTGGCTTACGCCGTGTCGTTCAAAGATTTACGAGTGCAACCACGCGCCTATGGCACGTTAAAACGGCCCCCAGGGCGGTGGCCACAGTGATTACGCTTCGGTTTTCTTTGCCGATTTATTGCACTCGGCTTTTAACTTGGCGTACTGATCTTTCGAAAGAATGCCTTCAGCTTTCTTGAGAAACGCGTGCCTGCTTTCCTTGGTGCAACCCGCTTTCATGCATTCCGACTGCCACGCTTCGATCTTGCTCTTCTGATCCGCGGTCAGATTCAGACTCGCCAGATTCGTGCACGCTTGCTGATTCGACGCGTTCTTCGCGCAACACGCCATGTCGCCCGTTTTGTCTTTTGCGAACGCGGGCAACGCCACCAGCATCGCCGCCGCTATGACTGCTGTTCCGATAATTTTAACCATGGTGCCTGATCAGACATATGCATTCTATCCGATGTTCAAACTGGCTGGCGAAAAAGAGGAAGCGTTGTAGCGGTGCTTGTTCTCAAGCACCGCTGCGTGCCGCACTGGCATTTAAAGTAGACAGGCACTCGCCACGGCGAGCGCCTCGATAACATCTTGTTTACGATCAGCCGGTCTTTGTTCTTTCAGCGGAAAATTCGACCGGATCCTGCTGAAAATAATGCTGTAGTTCCGAGTACAGTCTTGGGTGGCGGGCGCGAAACATTATCGGTCGCTCAAAAAATGCCTCGACCGACACCGCGAAGAATTCTGCCGGATTAGTCGCTCCATAAGTATCGAGCAATGTCGGAATGCCGGTTTCATCAGCAGCGCGGAGCGATGCAAAGTCGGTTCTCATCACTTCGCGCCAGGCCAACTGCTGTCTGCGCGTCGCCAGCGCCGGCGTGCCATCGGCCGCTAAATTCTCGTAGTCGAGTTGGTGAGCAAATTCGTGCAGGACAACATTCTTACCGTCGGAAGGATCAGCTGCTCCGGCCTTCACCGCGTCCCACGCCAGCACCATTGATCCCATTGTGCGGCCAGTCTCGCCTAGTCGTGACATTCTTCCCTCCTCCCAAACCGGGCCTTCAATCGGCCGTTGTTCGTCTACCAAATAGGTCGAGGGGTAAACGAGAATGGTAACCAGCCATGGAAAATAATCAGTCCGGCGCCGCAGCAAGAGAAGACAAGCCTGCGCTGCGATCGTCACTCGAATCTCATCATCTATTCCCAGGCCGGCACAACCTTCGAAGCGCTTTTCGGCCAGAAAAACCTGAATGTGATCGAGAAGTTCCGCCTGGTCCGCCGCCGAAAGTCGGGCAAAGAACGTAACTCTCCTTTTGATTATCTTCAGCCACTCATTCGGGAAAGGCCGCGCCTTAAGTTGCTTTCGGCGTCGTTCTTTCAAAAAGCCAAGGATCACAGATAACGGTAATGTCTCGTCGAACGGATGCTGATTGAAAGTGGGAAATAGTCGCTCGAGACGCCCTCTTAGACCGCCGAATCGATTCATTACGGGGAGGACACGGCAGAGGGATATTGACTTCGGGCGTGACTTGAAAAGAATTGTCGGAAACGAAAAATAGCAGGAGGAAACGTATGAAAATCGGCGAAACGGCACCGGACTTCCAGGCAGAAACAACCCAGGGAAAGATCAGTTTCCACGATTGGGTCGGTAACTCCTGGGCGGTCTTGTTTTCGCACCCAAAGGATTTTACTCCGGTGTGCACGACCGAGCTCGGGTACATGGCGAAGATCAAATCGGAGTTCGATCGAAGGAACGTTAAGGTGATCGGATTGTCAGTTGATTCCACCGGCGATCACGAAGGCTGGGCGAAAGACATTGAAGAGACGCAGGGACACGCCCCGAATTACCCGATCATTGGCGACGCCGACTTCAAAATTTCGAAGCTCTACGGGATGTTGCCGGCCGAAGTTGAGGGCGACCCGAAGAAACGCACGCCGGCCGACAACGCGACCGTGCGCAATGTTTACGTGGTCGGTCCGGACAAGAAGATCAAGCTCGTCCTTATTTATCCCATGACCACGGGCCGGAACTTCGATGAAGTGCTCCGGGTGATCGATTCCTTGCAGTTGACGGCGAAGCATCAGGTGGCAACACCGGTAAATTGGAGGCCGGGCGAAGACGTGATCATCGCCGGTTCGGTTTCCAATGATGAGGCGAAGAAGCGCTATCCCGAAGGTTGGAAGGCGCCGAAGCCGTACATTCGGATCGTGCCTCAGCCGAAATAGGCGGTTTCCCTTACCCTCAATCCTTCCTCCTTCCGGGTCGCTTTTCGTCTCGCGTTTGATTCTCATTCACGGTAGGACTTCGTCCGGAGGTCTTGTCATGAACACACTCTCAATCTCTCGCCGTAAATTTGCGCATTTGTTAGGCGTCGGGGCCGCTGCCGCCATTGTTCGGCCGCGATTCTCAGTAGCAACCGAACGTCCGTCGGTTAAAACGGCGCCAACCGGCCCGGTTGTCGTGCGCCTTAGCGCGAACGAAAATCCGTACGGGCCGTCGCCCCAAGCGCACGCCGCAATGAATAATTCGTTCGACGTCTGCTGCCGTTATCCCGATGAAGCAAACGATGTGTTGATCGACAAGATCGCGAAGATCAACGGCGTTAATCGCGAGCAAATCGTGCTCGGCGACGGTTCGAGCGAAATTTTGAAATTGTGCGCGGAGAGTTTTACCGGACCGACCCAAGGCAAACTGATCGCCCCCGATCCAACATTCGAAGCGATTTTTGAGTACTCGAAAGCGAACGGCGGCGAAGTCGTCAAAGTTCCGCTGACCGCGGATTTCCATCATGACCTCGGGAAAATGGGAGCGGGGGCGCAGAAAGGTTTAATTTACATCTGCAACCCGAACAATCCGACCGCGAGCATTACGCCGAAGAACGATCTGCGCGATTTCATTTCGAAAACTCCGCGCGAGACGATGATTCTGGTAGACGAAGCGTATTTTCATTACGCCGATAGCCCCGAATACGAAAGCGTGATCCCGCTGGTGAAAGATCATCCGAACCTGATCGTCGCGCGGACGTTCTCAAAAATTTACGGGATGGCTGGTTTGCGCTGCGGCTATTGCGTCGCCCAACCGGATACGATCAAGCGCATACATCCGTTTCAAATGTGGGACAGCGTCAACATCATGGCTCTGGCCGCGGCGAGCGCGAGCCTGGACGATGCCGATCAAGTAAACAATGGCCGGAAGATGAACAGCGAAGCGAAAAACTTCACCACGTCCGAGCTCGACAAAATGGGCTACAAACTAATTCCGTCACAAGCGAACTTCATCATGTTCGATTGCAAACGCCCGGTCGTTCCAATTATCAAGGCGATGAAAGAAAAAAACGTTCAAATCGGCCGCTTGTTCCCCGCGTATCCGAATCACATGCGATTGACAATCGGAAAGAAGTCGGAGATGGAAAGTTTCGTGGCGGCATTCAAACAAGTGATGGCCTGAGGTGGATCGAGCAGTCCCTTGCTCGATGTTAGTTTAGGCAGCGCAGCTGCAATTGTTTAGCATCGCCCGACGGAGCGGCCGATCCACCTACAATCAATTCTCGGCGAACTTAACGCCGTGCTTCTCGAGCATTTCGCGAAGCTCAGGATGAATCGCCTGTCCGTATTTCATCGCTTTGTTTATGGATTGGCCGGCGTTTTCCCAATCACCTTTGTATGCGTAGTAGTTCGCGTAAGTCAGATGCGCTACGCCACATGTCGGATCAAGGTCGAGAGCTTTATCCAGCATTTGTAAAGCTTCCGGGACTTTCCCCTGCTGCAGAAGCGCGTATCCCAAATTGGCGTAGGTATAAACGTACAACGTTTCTTTCTGCAGCGTTTCGCGGTAATACTTGATCGCTTCGTCGAGCTTGCCTTCCGCGCTGTAAACATTCGCGGCGCCAAAGTAAGCAGGCGCGAAATCCGGATCATGACGAATAGCCATCTGGAAGCGTCGCAGCGCGGTCTCGTAGTCGCCTTGCTGAAAATACTTCCAGCCAAGCTGGACCGCGTCCAGCGCGAAATGTTTCAGGTGACGTTTGGAATGCGGACCGGCTTCGGTTCGAATCGGTGACACAAGACCGACGACAACGAGAGCGACGAAAACGGGGCGCACAGGCTAAAAAGCGAGCAGGAATCGGGCGCGGTGAGTCGAAAACCTGAAAGAAATCTCCCTCCGCGCCGAAATCTCTCCATGAGCAAACGACCCCTCAAACCGCTGGTGATAGCTGCCGCCTCCTTCATCGCCCTCAGTTTCAGTAAGGCGGACGAGTTCACCAAGGAAGAGCAGGCGCTTCTTGATAAAAACCGAATCATGCAAATGTACAAGCCCGACGAACACAGCCGGCATTTCATTGCTCATATTGATTCGGCCACCGATCCGAAAACGGGAGAGAAGCGAAAAATTTCCAAAGACGCTCAAGCCGTACTTTGTTTTGTTTTCGGAATGGAAGACGCACAGCCTGCCCGGGAACAAGGCCGCAGCATGGCAGAGAGTCATTACAGTCCGGAGCAGGCCCACGAATTCCTTTTTGCTCAAGGTTGGGATAAGTACCACGACCGGTTCTTCACCCGGTGTTATGTCCAGGAGGGTGAAGACGCCTACCAGAAAGAAGTAAAAGCGCAGCAGAAACCCGTCGATCAATCTTCGAGCAGTTGAGGCTGACTGCGCAATAATTACTCTGGCGGGAAATACTTTTCGGGCGAAGCAGCGATCATCGCACGAGCGCGCTGCCGACACGCAGTATTCCCACGCGCTGTCCGTCGGATTTCATCTAATATGTGTTGCTTGTCCACTTCAGTCCTCGGGGAGATAAGATAATGAGTTTCGCCAAGAAACAGTAAGAGATTTCTCGACTACGCTCGAAATGACAAAGCGCCGTTCTTGGCATCGACGTGGATGGTCTGGCCTTCGCGGACTTTGCCTTCGAGGATGTCGATCGACAGCGGATCGAGAATTTCTTTTTGAATGGTGCGCCGGAGCGGGCGCGCGCCGTAAACCGGATCGTAACCTTCGCGCGCGAGCAGTGCCTTGGCTGAATCGGAAAGCTCGAGCGTGATCTTTTGCTGCTCGAGTCGTTTTGTCAGACGACGGAGCTGAATCTCCACAATCTTTTTCAAGTCATCTTCGGTGAGCCGATCGAAAATGATGATCTCATCGACGCGATTGAGAAATTCGGGACGGAAATGCGCGCGCAATGCGTCCATGACCAGGCGCGACCGGGCTTCGCGTGATTCTTCCTCGGTGATGAATTGCGAACCGATGTTCGAGGTCATGATGATGACCGTGTTCTTGAAATCGACCGTTCTCCCCTGCCCGTCCGTGATCCGGCCGTCATCGAGCACTTGCAGCAGCACGTTGAACACGTCCTGGTGCGCCTTTTCGATTTCATCGAAGAGAATAACTGAATACGGCTTGCGTCGGATCGCCTCAGAAAGTTGGCCGCCTTCCTCGTAACCGACGTAACCCGGCGGCGCCCCGATCAACCGCGCCACGGTGTGTTTCTCCATGTACTCGCTCATGTCGATCCTGATCATGGCGTTCTCGTCATCGAACAAAAATTCCGCGAGCGCGCGTGAGAGCTCGGTTTTACCGACACCGGTGGGTCCGAGAAAAATAAACGAACCGAGCGGGCGATTCGGGTCCTGCAAACCGGCGCGGGCGCGACGGACTGCGTTGGCAACGGCTTTGATCGCTTCGTCCTGACCGACCACGCGCTGATGCAAATGCTCTTCGAGCTTGACCAATTTCTCGCGCTCGCCTTCCTGCAAGCGCGATACCGGAATATGCGTCCAACTCGAAACGACTTCGGCAATGTCTTCCTCGGTAACTTCTTCGCGAAGCAGAGTTGATTTGCGACCCTTCTCCTTTGCGGCAGCGTCGGCCAATTTCTTTTCCAACTCGGGAATCCTTCCGTACTGAAGCTCACTCGCCTTCGCGAGTTCACCGCGACGCGTTGCACGCTCAAGCTCGGTGCGAAGCCGGTCGAGTTCTTCCTTCCATTTCCGCTGTTCCTCGATGATGGCCTTTTCTTTCTGCCATTCGGCTTTCAGCGCGCCCGATTTCTCTTTCAGTTCGGCCAATTCCTTCTCGAGCTTTTTCAACCGCTCTTTGCTCGCTGGATCTTTTTCTTTCTTGAGCGCCTGCCGCTCCATCTCATGCTGCATGATCTCGCGCTCGATCACGTCGATCTCGGTCGGCATCGAATCGAGCTCGATCTTCAAACGCGACGCCGCTTCATCGACAAGATCGATCGCTTTGTCGGGAAGAAACCGATCGCTGATGTAGCGATGTGACAACACGGCCGCGGCAACCAGCGCCGCGTCGGTGATGCGCACGCCGTGATGCACTTCGTAGCGCTCCTTCAATCCGCGAAGAATCGCGATCGTATCTTCCACGCTCGGCTCGTTCACCATTACCGGCTGAAAGCGGCGTTCGAGCGCCGCATCTTTCTCGATGTATTTGCGATACTCGTCGAGAGTAGTCGCGCCGATCGTGCGCAATTCGCCGCGCGCCAGCATCGGTTTGAGCATATTCGACGCATCGACCGATCCTTCGGCCGCGCCCGCGCCGACAATGGTGTGGAGCTCGTCGATGAAGAGAATGACCTGGCCTTGCGAATCGGTCACTTCTTTCAAGAACGCTTTGAGTCGATCTTCGAATTCGCCGCGGAACTTTGCGCCGGCGACCATCGCGCCGATGTCCATGGCGATAAGCCGCTTATTTTTTAGAGATTCCGGGACGTCGCCGCTAATAATTCGGCGAGCGAGACCTTCTACGATTGCGGTCTTGCCGACGCCGGGATCGCCAATCAACACCGGATTATTTTTCGTCCGACGCGACAGCACTTGCATGATTCGGCGGATCTCGTTGTCGCGCCCGATGACCGGATCAATTTTGCTGCGGCGCGCCAGCTCGGTCAGATCGCGCCCGTATTTTTCGAGCGTCTGATATTTTCCTTCCGGGTTTTGATCGGTCACGCGCTGCGATCCTCGCACCTGCTGCAGCGCCTGCATCAACTTGTCGCGCGTGACGCCGAGATCTTTTAGGATCTTTGCGGCTGGAACCCCGCTTGGCGGGGCCGCGCTGAGCGCAAGTAAGTAATGCTCGGCGCTCGTATATTCGTCTTTCAGCTTCGCCATTTCTTTCTCGGCGCCGTCGAGCACGCTGCGGAGCTCATTGGAAAGCCGAAGATCGACCGCCGCGCCAGTGACTCTCGGCCGGCGTTCGAGCTCAACGGTCAGTCGCTCGCGCAATCGATTCGCGGGAACACCGATTTTCTCGAGCAACGGTTGAGTGATGCCGTCGCTTTGGTCGAGGAGTGCGGACAGAAAATGCTCGTTGGTGATTTCCTGATGATTAAATTGCGAAGCGACGTCCTGCGCGGCTTGGAGCGCCTCCTGCATTTTCTGGGTGAACTTGTCGATGCGCATAACTCACAATCGACTACTGGCTCCGGGGAGCAAACGCGCGTCGGAGTCGCTTTCCTCGCGTGGAAATCTTTCTCTCAATTGCGGCGGTGCTTCTTCCCGCGTATGAGTCTTGCCGATGAGCGCGGAAGTAAAATTGACGACTCGCAATGCCCTTCGTGTTTTGCGGCCGGGTCCCTTCCGCCGTTACATCATCGGCTCAGCGATTTCAGACACCGGCACGTGGATGCAAGTGATGACCCAGGGTTGGGTAATGGCCACGCTCACGACTTCGGCATTTATGCTTGGATTAGTCCAGCTTTGCGCCGGGTTGCCAATGCTGGCCCTTACGATGATTGGAGGCTCAACGGCTGACAAATTCGATAAGCGCAAGATTTTGTTGATTACCCAATACATCCAGATTGCCATCGCGGTTTCGATCGGGTTACTAATTTGGAGGGGGAAAATCGCCATCTGGCAAATTTTCGTTTTCGCTGCGATCCAGGGTGTGTCGAACTCGTTTGAGATGCCGACATTGTCGGCGCTCGTACCGGAGCTGGTGAAGCGAGAAGAAATTCAAAGCGCGATTTCAATCGATCGTTCTGTTTTTCATGGGTCGCGCGTGTTCGGACCCGCCATCGGTGGTTATTTGGTCTCAGCTTGCGGCCTGGCCTCGGCGTTTTTTGCGAATGCGATCTCGTTTATTGCTCTGATCGTCGCCATTCTTTCATTGCCGCCTCGTCTGCAAGGCACCAAGGAGGAAGAAGAAAAGCGAATGAGCGGAATCAAAGAAGGATTTCGCTACGTGGCCAGCGACAAGCCCAGTCTCGCCATGATCGTTCTTATTGCCACGCAATCGCTTTGCATCTTTCCGATCATCACCGTGATGATGCCGCTTTACGTCCGGCTCGTGCTCCATCTCGGCGCGGACAAACTAGGCTGGTTGATGGGCGCGTCCGCGATCGGGGCGGTCGTAGGCTCGATTTTCCTGATCGGGTTGCCGCGCGAAAAACGCGTTCCTTTGATGATGATCTGCGCGACTGCGGTCACACTTGCGGTCACTGGTCTTTCGCGCGCGCCGAGTTTTTATGTCGCGATGGCGCTCCTGATTGTTAATTCGCTGGGCCTGGCGACGAACTTTGGACTTTGCAGCACGATCGTGCAGGAACGTGCGCCCGATTATCTGCGCGGACGCGTGTCGGCTGTGTTCATGTTGAGTTTCGTCGGGCTGATGCCCATCGCTGGATTGGGCGTAACGGGTTTGTCTGACTTAATCGGAATGCCAACCGCGCTTGTGATTGCTGCGATCTGTTACGGCGCGATCACGTTGTTGGTGTTGGTCCGGATCCGGAAACAATGTTGCGAACCGGCATTAAGTGAATCGCAAGCTGGCGGAACGCCGCCTCCGATCGCTGCGACTATTTAACGTGATCGCATTTTCGACCTGTTGGAATTCAGGCCGGCACACTGACGGCGCCGAAATGTTGCGGGAGATTGTCGATCTTGGCTTCGATCGCGTCGAGCTCGGCCACGGCATTCGCATCTCGCTCATGCCCGGAATTCAAAAAATGTATGAAGACGGCAAAGTGAAGTTCAGCAGCCTGCACAATTTTTGTCCGCTACCGGTAGAAGTATTGGGCGCTTCACCCGATTGCTACCAGTTTTCGTCTGCTTACGGAAACGAACGCGAGCGCGCGGTGAAACAAACTTTGCAGACCATCGATTTCGCCGAGCGACTCGGCGCGCCTTTTATCGTCGTGCACCTCGGGGAAATACCGATGAAACCGGTGACCGATTCGTTGATCAAACTTGCTCGAAAAGGCGAACTCCTTTCCCGCAAATACGTTCGAGAAAAAATCCGCGCCGTAGAAAAACGCGAAGCGGCTTCGGCGGCCCATCTCGATCGAGTGAAGGATTGTTTGCGCCGGATCGTTGAGTACGCCGCACCGAAAAAAGTAAAGCTGGGGATCGAAGGCCGCCGCGGTTACGAGGAAATTCCGAGCGAACGCGAACTGCCAGCGCTGCTCGACGAACTGAATTCACCGCAAGTCGGTTATTGGCACGATTTCGGTCACATTCAGATCAAAGAGAACCTCGCCCTTCTCGATCATGCGGAGTGGCTTCGTCAGATCGGTCCGCGCACCTTTGGATGTCACGTCCAGGATTGCATCTGGCCGGCGCAGGACCATCAGCCGCCGTTCACCGGAGATGTCGATCTTGCCCAACTCGTGCCGCTGTTGCCGAAAGATTGCGCCTGGGTTTGGGAAATGAGTCCGCGAAAAAGCGGTGAAGAAATTCAGCGCTCGGTCACAAAGTGGAAAGAACACTTCGGCGCATGAAGAAAATTCTCATCACCATTATTCAACTGGCGGTCACAATCGCGTTGTTGATCTGGGTCTTCCACGATCATGAACAACGTGCCAAAATGGCCAAGGCGCTTCAGGCCGCGGATTTTCGATGGGTCGTCGCCGCTATCTTCGCTTACGTGACTGTTGAAATTGCCGCCGCAATCCGATGGCAGATTTTGCTGCGGGTGCAGGGAATTCGACTCAATTTTTTTCGGCTGATTGGTCTGTTTTTGATCGGAATGTTCTACAATCAATTTCTGCCCGGCGGGACCGGCGGCGATATTATTAAGAGCTATCTGTTGCTGAAAGAGACCGCGGACCATAAGGCGGGCGCATTATTGGCCGTGGTCTTTGATCGATTAATTGGCCTTGTCGCTTTGGTTACAATCACGGTGACGTTGGTGACCTTGCGATTCGATTTGCTATGGCGAACTCCAGTCACAGTCGAATCGGGTTTTACGCCGCATCAGTTGCTGGGTGTGCTGGGCATTCTTCTCAGCGTTTCGATTGCGGGTCTGCTCGTCAGCTTCATCGTCAGCGGTTTTAATCTTTTCCATCTCTTGCCTCACAAATTTCCCGGGCGCGAGAAACTGATCGAGATCGCGGCAGCTTATCATCTCTACGCCCGTCATTGGTTGGCGAGCCTGCTTGCCTTCGGCGCATCGCTTGTCGCTCATCTGGCAACCTTCACCACGTTTCTTTTCGTCGCTTACGCTCTTCACGCCGAAGACGTCCGAAAGCAACCGCCGGTGCCGGTGCCGGCGGTCGATTTTTTCGCCGTTATGCCGATTGAGCGGACCATCACGGCGGTTCCTATTAGCCTTGCCGGAATCGGCCTCCGCGAAAAACTCCTTCAAGTCATGCTCAACAATCTTTGCGGTGTGACCGTTGAAAAATCCAAACTCATTGGATCGCTCGGGTTTCTTGTCATTGTGATCTGCTGCGCTCCCGGCGGCATCGTTTACTTCTTCTACAAACCGAGCGGTGTCGCGAAACGTGTTCGTCTGCGCGAAATGGAGCGCGAAGTCGCGACGATGGAGCATGAAATCCAAGAGCCGCAGTAAAAAAGTGGGAGGGACCTCAGCGTCCCGACTTCGATCTGGAGAAATGTCGCGGCGCCAAGGCCGCTCCCACATTATTCAGCAGCGCCCATTCGTCAGCGCCACGTTTGCCATGACGGTTGATGGCAAAATCACCACCCGGAATTTCGGGCCGGTCGATTTCACCTCACACGAAGATAAGCTCCACTTGTTCCGGCAACGTGCACTTGCTGATGCGGTCCTGATTGGCCACAGCACGCTCAAACGCGACAACGTTCGACTCGGTCTGCCGGACGATTTGAAAGCAGCGCGACTCAAACGCGGACAGACTCAAGCGCCGTTCCGCGTGATCGTTTCCAACGAAGGCAAGATCGGCAGTCAATTAAAGATTTTTCAAACCGTGATTTCACCGATTTTGATTTTTTCGACGAAGCGAATGCCAAAGGAAGTGCGAGTCGCGCTTGCCGAAAAGGCGACTCTCCATTTTAGCAAGACGCGCGATGTCGATCTGCGCGAGATGCTCACCATCTTGCGACGCGATTACAAAGTTCGCCGGGTCGCGTGCGAAGGCGGCCCAATTCTCTTCCGCTCGTTGCTTGAACTTGGATTGGCCGATGAATTGAATCTCACAATCGCGCCTTATTTGTTTGGCGGAGCGGACGCGCCGACGCTCACCGGATTGAGCAAGGAATTTCTGCCAAAAAGCGTGCAAGCAACCATGAAAGGTATGCGGGTGGTCGGCGACGAATGTTTTCTGACCTATCGAATCAAGTCGCGCCGCTAGCTGCGCGTTTTACTTTCCCCGCTCGAGGACGACGCACGAGTTCGCCGCCGCAATTGAGACAAATCGAATTCATCGAGGCAGAGCAATTCGCGCAGAACGTGCACTCGTAAACGCAAATGTAAGCCTCGCTGTCCGCGGGCAATCCGCGTCCGCACTTTTCGCATTCGTTTTTCATTTCCAGCGCCATATTCCGTTTTCGAGTGTTATATCATGCGTGGTCTTACAGCGAAACCTTCTGTCCGATGGAACGGCTGCGGTTAAAATAAGAGATCATGGAGTCGCGCGGACTATTTTGTTTCAGCGCCCTTCTTGCTTTGCCGCCGGTCTCGATTCTTGCGCAAGCGGCCGTGGAAGGCCGGGTCGAATTACCGAAATCGCATTCCGCGCCGGTAATGGCAAAACGTTACGAGATTGTCACCCGCGGTGGCGTTCTTTCGACCGAACCGCCAGTCGCGGTGGTTTATTTGGAAGGATCCTTTCCAAGATCCTCTTCGGTTCCAACCAAACAGATTGTCCAAAAAAATCTCACTTTTGTTCCGTCATTGCTGCCGGTGCAGGTCGGAACAAAGGTCGAATTCCCCAATCTCGACGACACTTACCACAGCATTTTTTCCTATTCCCCGGCCAAACGATTTGATCTCGGCCGATACCGTCCGGAGGAACGGCCTATTCCGTCGGAGGTTTTTGACAAGCCAGGACTGGTGACATTGCGATGCGATATTCACGAGCACATGCGCGGCCTCGTTCTCGTGGTCGAAACTCCGCACTTTGTTGTTTCAGATACGGACGGCCGATTTCGTTTAGGTGGACTGCCTCCGGGCCGCCACGTGCTCAAAGCGTGGGTCGACAGCAAAACGACGCGCGAACAACCGGTCGACCTGAAGAACAGAGCCACAGCGCACGTTGATTTTCCATGATCGCGGGAAGCAGCCCAAAAAGGAGTGACATAGCCACTTTTCGGACAAAACTCTCCACGGCGATGATGCTGGTTGTCGCTGCAATAACAGCTTTTGGGTTTTATCTGGCGCAACGCAACGTTGCGCGTAACGCCGAACGCGCGTTGCGACAAAATTTTCAGACGGAACTTTCCGCCCTGGACAAGCTGTTGGAGCTGCGTCATGCCGCGGTTACCGAACGTTGTCAAAAGCTCGCGGCTAATCCGCGCATCCATGCCGCCCTCGAAGACAACGCGCTTGATTTGTTGTATCCGAGCGCAAAAGACGAATTGCGCGACTTAATGAGGGATGAAGAGGCGTCGGGCGATCAGGTCGCCAGCACCCTTCGCGCGAAATTCTATCGTTTTCTCGACAACCACGGCGCGGTTTTGCCGCCACCAAATCCGAGTGATGTGGGAGTGCTCAGTGCGACAACGGAAGCGGAGCTGACATTCAAGAAACTGCCGGAGGTCCAACAGATTGGATACATCGCAAATGACGATTCCTCCGGTGATACAATTCAAGAAGTTACGGCGGTACCAATTTTCTCCACCGAAACCGGTGAAGTGATTTCTGCTCTGGTCCTTGGGTTCAGACCGCTTGAGCTCGCTCCTTTGATAGCAGCTACCGGAATGCGAAGTGGCGTTTGGGCAAATGGGCGCCTGCATTTGCCGTCGCTCGAAAAATCCGCGCAAGAATCTTTGGTTGGAGAGATAACAAATGCGTTCATGAAGTCGAAGCAACTTGAAAACAACTTTCGAGTCACAGTGAACGGCGCGCCGCACTTGTTGTTTTATAAACGGCTGAATCCGGATTCGCTTTTTCCGCCAGCCTACGAAATTTGCATTTACCCTCTGGCGGGGTCTATCGCGCAACTGCATCGGTTGCGCTGGCAAATCGGATTTGCGGGCGGATTGCTCTTGCTAGGCGGTTTCGTCGCCAGCCATTTTATTGCTCTCCGCTTTTCAAAACCGGTCGAGCAAATGGCGGTGGATTCGGAAAAGAATCGCATTCAACGACGACGCGCTGAGGCCGCTCTGGCCTCGACCAGTGAAAGGTTGGAGAGATCAACAAGATACTCGGCTGACGCTTCCCACCAGTTGAAGAGCCCCCTCACCGTTCTCCGGGCGGGTTTGGAAGCGCTCTTGGCCCGCGAAGATTTCAATCCAGAAACTCACGAGGAACTTTCGACGCTTCTTCATCACACCCATCGCTTGAGCGGCGTGATTGAAGATCTCCTGCTTCTGTCGCGGATGGATGCCGGTCATCTGAGAATCGATTCCGAACCCGTGAATCTCAGTCAGCTGGTGGGGGATTGGCTTGATGATCTCGGCGCGCTGCCAGATTCGCCCGACGTGAAAATCGAAGAAGAGATTCCACCGGACTTATACGTAGCCGGAGAAAAGCGATACACTTCTCTGATTGTTCAAAACTTGCTCGAGAATGCGCGTAAGTACAATCGAGAAGGTGGGCGAATCCGAGTTAGAGCAAAGGCTGACGACAGCGGGATCGTTTTGACCGTTGGTAACACGGGGCAGTCAATTACGCCCGATGCGCAGGCGCACGTTTTCAAACGGTTCCGGCGTGCTTCGATTGCCGGCAGCGTCGCCGGTCACGGACTCGGTCTGAACCTCGCGCGTGAACTCACGCGCTTGCACGGGGGCGATCTAAAGTTAGTGCGCTCAGAGAATGGTTGGACGGAATTCGAGTTGCGCTTGCGCGCAGCGCAACCCGCCGTCGAGCGCCGGGGTCAAAATGTATGAAGGCGCTATCAGCGCTTGGCTTTTCGCTTTTGGTCTGTACCGCATACGCCTTCGAGCCCGACGATTTCTTCGACCGGCTCGATAGCGCACTCACGGTTACCGCCTTGCACGATAACCTTCGTGCGCGCCTGAGCGGCACCGTTGATCTGGAGGCGTATCATTTCGACCAACCAGCGCCCGGACTTATCGACAGCAAGATCGACAATCTTTTCAATCCGCGTCTGACCCTTTTTCTTGATGCGCAATACGGATCACAAATTTATTTCTTCGCTCAGTCACGGCTCGATCGCGGATTCGACCCGAGCGATCGCGGCGCTCAAGCGAGGCTCGATGAGTACGCGCTTCGGGTCACACCGTGGGACGACGGCCGGTTCAATCTGCAAATTGGTAAGTTCGCCACCGTGGTCGGAAACTACATCCCCCGACACCTGTCCTGGGAGAATCCGTTCGTGGACGCACCCCTCGTCTACGAAAACATCACTCCCATCAGCGACAAATCCGCGCCAGCGTCAGCTCTCGATTTCGTTCGAAGATTTGAGGCAAGCAGTAAGTATGAATTCAACCCAGTGATTTGGGGGCCGAGCTACGCCAGCGGAGTTTCAGTCTCGGGGCGTCTCGGTCAGTTTGATTACGCTGCCGAGATGAAAAATTCGCCCCTCGCTTCCCGTCCCGAATCGTGGAGTGCGACCGAAGTTGGATTCGATGAGCCAGCATTTAACGCGCGCGTCGGTTTTCGTCTGGATCAAGCGTGGAACTTCGGCGTATCGGCCGGCGAAGGCGCCTATTTCCGGCCGGAAGCAGAACGAACGTTGCCGCACGGACGCGATCTCGATGATTACCGCGAGTTTGTCTTCGGTCAGGACGCGAGCTTTGCCCTTCATCATCTTCAGCTGTGGGCGGAATTTTATGAAGCACGGTTCGAAGTTCCGCGGGTCGGTGACGCCGACACCTTCGCTTATTATTTAGAAGCGAAATACAAATTTACGCCGCAGCTGTTCGGTGCACTTCGATGGAATCAGCAAATCTTCAGCAAGATCGATAACGGAATGGGCGGGAGCATCCGATGGAGCCAAAACCTGGCAAAGATCGACCTCGCAGCAGGCTATCGTTTCACCTCCCACACCCAGTTGAAGATGCAGTACAGTTTTCAACAGGAGACCACCGGCCCGGGAGACGATAATCACATCTTCGCCGCACAATTCACCGTACGTTTCTAACCGACGACACCATGCACATTTTAGTTGTCGAAGATGATGTTCCGTTGACGCAGCAAATCACTGCAGCGCTTCTGCCGGCTGGACACGACACGGTGGTAATTCACGATGGCGAGGCTGCTCTTCACGCCGCCGCGGAAACCGCGTTCGACTTGATTGTCATCGACATCGGTCTGCCGCGAATGGACGGCTTCGAACTACTGCGCCGATTGCGGTCGCTTCATGTGAAGAGTCGGGTTTTGATGCTTACGGCGCGTGGTGAAATCAAAGATCGCGTGACCGGATTGCAACTTGGAGCGGACGATTACCTGGCCAAACCTTTTTCGATGTCGGAACTCGTGGCACGAATCAACGCCCTTGGCCGTCGTTATCCCGAAGAACCGGTCCTCACGTTGCGAGTCGGAGATCTCACTGTCGATCTGGCAGACCACCAGGTGCATCGCGGTCCGCGCCGAATCGAGTTGTCCGCACGCGAACTGATGTTGCTGAAAGTTCTGATGCGCGAACCAGGCCGTGCCTTCAGTCGCACCGAACTGTGCCAACGCGTCTGGGAGCACGAACACGAGTACGACACGAAGCTGGTGGAAGTTTTCATCGGACGCTTGCGAAAGAGAATCGGCGAGCCTCCGCTCATTCACACCGTCCGGCACGTCGGTTACACGATTCGCGAAGTGCCCTCAGCCTGACGCGCTCGCAAAGTAACAACTGCGTTACTTTTGAGTTTGGACCCGCCGCCTGACGTGCCGCGATTTATTAGAGGGTATGGAACCGATGAGTCGCCCCAAAGTCGCAACTCACCGCTTTACAGCAAAAACCCGTATCAAACCCACGTGAAAGGAAATCACTATGAATCAAATTGAGAATCAAATTCCGCCTACAAAAGTCAATCACTTGCCTCCGTCGCGCGTGCTGGGGCGGCGAGCGTTTCTCGGCCGGATGGCGGCAGGTGCAGCTCTACTCGCACCCGGCAGCTCTCTCTTGGCTGGTCGGGGACCTTCTCACACGCCGGGTCCCGCCCGCATAACGCCAGCCGATGCAGCCCTACTCAGGTTCGCAGCTGCAGCTGAGATTCTGGAGACCGATTTATGGGTTCAGTACAACGAACTTGCTGGAATCCAGGACAGCGAAGAACCAAGCGGCACCGGAAACCCGGCTTACACCGCAGCAGTGAAGCAGCTGGATGGCGACATGGATCAGTATATCCATGATAACACCGAGGATGAGCGGACACATTTCACATTCCTTAACGCCTACCTCGTCTCAAAAGGCGCAGAGCCGGTTAATCTGGATCAGTTTCGCACGTTGCCCGGCAGCACCGCTACTGGCTCCAGTGGAGCGTTACGGCTGACAAACCTCACCAAGCTCACCCTCGATACTAGTTGGTGGACAAGGTACCGCAGCCGCACTGAAAATCCGGATCTTAATCCCAGCTTCGTCTTTCCGCAGGCGATTCCGGATCTATTTACCGGAGAACACACGGCCATTCCTAGGACCGACAATGACACAAACGACGCTAATCTCCTTCAAGTGATCGCCAACACTGCGGGGTTCCATTTTGCGACCATCGAGCAAGGTGGTAACAGCCTTTATCCATCGATGGCCCAAAGGGCTAACCACGTGGAAGTCTTGCGAATTCTGATCAGCATCGGCCCGACCGAAACAATGCACTTCCAAACCTGGCAGGACAAGGCGGGCAATGCACCTCAGGTAACTGCCTTTGACCCGGTGAATAACGACACGGTGACATTTCCGGACCTGAATTCTCCTCCATTCGGCGGAGAAGATTTCCAAACCAACCTGATTATGCCGGAGCCATGTCCATTCATTAGTCCAAGTCTTCCGGTGTGTTCGATCATTCGTCCTACCGAAACGGAAGGGATCGCGATGGGCGTGGTCAATTTTCTTACCAATATGGGGTTGTTCAAGGGCCAGTCGCCGGCATTCTTTAACTTCCTGAACCAGCTGGCTCAAGACGCAGACGCGGCAAAGCGAACCGGGTCTTAATCAACGAATTCTCGCGCCTTGCGCGATTGCAAACGTGGTGAGGCCCGGGTCGAGCAAGCGCTAGCCTCAGCACGTCGCAGCATTCCAGTAATCGGCCGATTTGGGTTTGAAAAAATCCTAAAACGTCGATCATTCGGGACGGCTAAAATTTCGCCTTTGCCCGTAACTGGAATGCACAAAACGAATTCAATTATCATGAACGCGCCGAGGATGTCGATCTTCGAGACAGCGGCGAATTTGGAGCTGTGGCCGAAAATTCTCCCGCACTATCGCTACATCCATTACGTGGAGCGCAGTCCAAACCGGAATGTAGTGGTGATGGCGGCGGTGCGTTCCGGCATTCCGATCAAATGGACTTCCGAGCAAATCATCGACCGCGACCGAGTCGAAATTCACTTTCATCACCTGAAAGCGTTTAGCAAAGGGATGCGGGTGGTGTGGACATTCGATCAAAGACCGGATGGCGTACTCGTGACGATCGTGCACGATCTGCATTTCCGAATCCCCGCCCTCGCGCCGATCGCAGAACCGATTATTGGCGATTTCTTCACCCACAACGTTGCCAACAAAACTTTGCGCTGTATGAAGAGCTACCTCGAAGCGCGAACAAACAGAGTAACTGCATGAGTCGAAGACGCGTTGTCATCACCGGCCTTGGCCCTGTCACTTGCATCGGCAAAGGCGTCGATGGGTTTTGGAAAGGAATCCTTGCCGAGAAAACCGGCATTAGCCCGATCACTGGTTTTGATGTGAGCGGGTTCGGTGTTCGAGTGGCGGGTCAGGTTAATGATTGGGACCCGGAAGAGTTTTTTCCGCCGCATCGTTTGAAACGGCTTGATCGTTACGCTCAATTTTCGGTCGCGTCGG
>Ga0193751_1000214_pt1 | contig 51126 bp, 48 predicted proteins | sample L1c2metaG_FD_143050 | JGI IMG/M metagenome (GOLD analysis project Ga0193751, IMG submission 143050) | Soil microbial communities from a riparian zone of the East river system, Colorado, United States - L1c2 | ecosystem: Environmental > Terrestrial > Soil > Riparian zone | place: USA: East River...
AACCCGGCTGGACGCACGGTTCGCCGGTTATCCCCACAGGCAGCTGATGGTCTGATCGGCGGCTGGAGACGAAGGCCTGCGAAAAGTTGGCAAAATAAAATTATTCGCGCCTGTCCCTGCGCAATCAGCGAGGACAGGACGCTTGCCCGATTCGGTCGTACATTGTAGAACAGAAAGTGAACTGAGGGAAGCCGCGGGAACAATGTAGGCTGCGGGATGACGACCAAGTCGCGTATCGAATGGACCGAACACACGTGGAATCCGGTCACCGGTTGCACGAATGTGTCGCCCGGATGCAAGCATTGCTACGCTCGCGTCTTTGCAGAGCGGCTTAGAGCAATGGGTGTGGCAGGTTACGAAAATGGCTTCGCGGTCACGCTACAGCCGGACCGCCTGAACGAGCCTTTGGAGAGGCGGCGGCCGACAGTTTATTTCGTAAACTCCATGAGCGATCTATTTCACGATCTGGTTCCATTCGCGTACGTCGAACGCGTGATGGATGTGATCCGACGGACACCACATCACCGCTATCAGATTCTGACGAAACGCCCCGAGCGAATGGCGATATTCTACAAGGCCAGAAAGGTGCCGTCTAATGCCTGGATTGGGGTCTCGGTCGAGAATCGAAAACATGGAGTGCCTCGGGTGGGACAACTCCGGCGCATAGATGCAGGCATTCGGTTCCTTTCGGTCGAACCTCTTTTGGAGTGTCTGGGCCAGATTGATCTTTCGGGGATTGATTGGGTGATTGTCGGAGGAGAGTCGGGTTCCGGCGCGCGGCCGATGAAACCTGAATGGGTCCGAGAAATCCGAGATCAGTGTCATGGGGCGTCTGTGGCATTCTTTTTCAAGCAGTGGGGGACCTGGGGTCCAGACGGCAAGCGCAGATCAAAAAAAGCGAATGGTCGTATGCTTGATGGTAACATTTGGAATGAGTTTCCTGAGAATCGCTTATAGGTGATTGATGAGCACAGAGAAGTACGAGTGGGTAATTGGGTCACCGCCGCCTGCTCTTGAGGGACATAGTGTCGCGAAGCATGCTGTACTTCGCAGCTATGTGCGCCGATATATCGACGTGCTGACCTCTGACCCCCGTCATGATTTCCTTAATCTAACGCTTATCGATGGTTTTGCCGGCGGGGGTGCCTACGTGAATGGCGGTGCCGTTGCCCCGGGATCGCCGATGATTCTGCTTGAGGAAGTTGCCTGCGCCCAGGCAGGGTTCAATGCCGTGCGGACGAAGCCATTCGCGCTCAAGGCGGAGTTTATCTTTGTTGAACGAAAGAACTCAAATTTTGAATTCCTTGAGCGGACGATTCGGGAAAGCGTTTATGGCAAGGGGCTCAATGAGAACATCCATCTATTAAACTTGAGCTTTGAGGACGCTCTGCCGACGATCCTGGAGCGGATAAAGGGACGCGGTCGCGCGCATCGATGCATCTTCTTCTTGGATCAATACGGCTATAACCAAGTCTCGTTCGATGCGATCCGGACAATCCTCACAACGCTGGAAAATCCGGAAATCATTGTCACATTTAACGTAGACTATCTGATTGATTACCTCAGCGAGGACGAACCATTTCTCAAGGGCGTCACCCCCGTAGAGCTGGGTGTATCAAGAGTGCGCGAAATGCTGGCGTTGAAAGAAACTGACCAGCGTGAGGGACGATGGATCATTCAGAATTTCTTGTATCGCCATTTGATGGAAAGGACTGGAGCGCCTTTCTATACGTGTTTCTTTATCAAGTCGCCGGATAGTCATCGTTCCTATTGGCTCGTTCACATTTCGAAGCATCCCAAGGCCAGGGACGAGATGGCCCTGCGACATTGGGCAATGTCGAATCATTTCATCCATCATGGCCGCGCCGGTCTACGGATGCTTGGCTTTGATCCGGAGCGCGACATCGAGCAAATTCCATTGGATTTCATCTTTGATGACGATGCAGCCGCGCGATCAAAGTCAGCACTTATGTCGGAATTGCCTCCTCTGATCTTTAATCGGGGTGTGGCACCGACATTGGCTGAACTATTCAGCCGCGTGTGCAATGAGACGCCAGCGACGACGAAACTTATTTCGAATGTACTCGCTGATCTGCGCGGAGAGAGTGAGATCGAAATCATGACTAAAGACGGACGATCGAGGCCGAGGAGTACGAGTTTCGAATGGACGGATGTTGTGCTGCCCGCTCGGCAGCGATCCATGTTCAGCACGATATGGCCGCCGAAGTAGCTCGTTGAGATGCAAGAAGGCCGACCGGATGTGCACTCCGGTCGGCCCCTGCCGTTCGAATTGAGAGCTGTCGATCAAGCAGCGCGAGGCCGCTCAGCGATCCAGGCTTCTACTTCCTCGGCAAACCAGGCGACTCTGCAAGCACCAAGCTGCATCCTTTTGGGGAATTCGCCGGCCTTCTCAAGGCGCGCGATGTGCGCGAAGCAGTAGGGTATGCCGTAGACGGATTTCAACTCTTTCTTCGAGACCAGTTTTTTCACCATTGACATCGACGTGCTCCGATAAGAAGCGGCGTCGACGCCTTAGGGGGACCTGAACGCGGATGCGCGCAGGGCCAACTAGCAGGCAAGCACGAACATACGCGAATATGCGCGCGTATTCAACGTGCACATAGCTGAGCATGGCGCCTCAAATGCGCGGTAGGAACGTCGCAAGGTGGGCGTGGTAGTTCTGGATCGCGAGTTTCATACCTGGCATGTAGGTGAAGCGATCGTAAATCTTTTCAACGTCCGAAGTTGAACTGACGTGGTTGATGAGGCGTTCGGCAATATGTGGTGGCGTTCCGATCTGGGCATGAATTGTGCGGAACGTCCGACGGATGTCTCTGAGCTGCCAGGGAGCGACTTTGTCCCCGAGCTCGTCATTCAGAGCGGCTTGGCTTTTGCTCCAGCCGTTGAAGGGCTGCTCGGGCTTCCCGCGGGCGGGGAATAACAGCCCGGACGAGTTCGGTTCGATCGCGTCAAGCAATGGTGCTGCGAGTGGGCCGATAGGAAAGGCGTGGTCGCGGCCGTTCTTGCACAGCGAGCCCGGAAGGTTGACCGTGTCGTCGGCGATGTAGTCAGAATGAAGTGCGGCCGTCTCGCGCGGCCTCTGACCCCAGAGGATCAGCAGGCGGACGATGCAGGGAAAAGCTGCGAGTTCGGTCGTGGCTTCCCAGATGGCTATTAGCTCGTCATTGGTAAGTACCCGCGAGCGCGACGTGGGCTTACCGAGCGTCATCAGCTCGCATGGGCTTTTCTCGATGTAGTGCCGGCGCCTGCACCATTTGAAAAAAGCGCGCAGCGACGCGAGCGCCTGGTCGGACGAGCTCCTGCTGAGCGCGTCGAGGATGCGAGTGATGTCCCGCGGCGTGATGTCCGAAACCTTGGCGGCCTTCAGACGATCGAGCGTGCGCTCGTAGTAGGCGCGGGTGTTCTGGCGCACGGTGATCTGCGCCAGATACTCCTTACGTGCCTCGGAGAGGGAAGTGGCCGCGGGGAAAATGCGTCCGAGGGTCTTCTCGGCCTTCAGTCGGTTTGCGGCTTCACGGGCCTGAGCGAGTTTGACGACCGGATAGCGGCCGATCATGTGGCGCTTGCCGCTGCCGAGCATGACGATGAATGTCTTCGCGCCGCCTTGCGATACGCGCACGCCGAGCGGCGAGAGTTCATCCCAAACAGTGATCTGCCCGCGCTCTGGAGCGGGCAGCTGTTTGAGAGTGAAGTCGCTGAGTTTTGAGGTCGCGTTAGGCACTTCCCAGGCACCTGGAAATCGAGATTGGCAGCGTTCTCCAGCGCGTTTGTATGTAGCAAGAAAGGCCTGGAAATACAAGAGAACTTGAAGGTCAGGAGGTGCGATGCGGCGCTATGCAAATGACCAAAAAATTATTACGAATGATGTGCTCTACCAGCTGAGCTATTGCGGCGTCTCGTAGGGCTAGGAAGCGAAGCTACTACGTGAGCTTCAGGATCGTCGCAAGGGCTCCCATCGCCACCACCAGCATGGCGCCGAGCCGCACGGTCAGCCGCAATGTATGCGTTTCGAGCGTTAGCGTGAGATCCTGCTTGGTGACAAGTTCGGCCATGATTGGACCCTTGTACCGCTTTTTGATCGGAAAGGGAACAGCGAGCATCCGGCTGTATCGTCGCTGCCTGCTCACCTCCCCGCCGCACCCGCGCCCATGAGCTCGCCGATCCCCATGCTGAACGGCAGGTAGGTGTTGGTGCTGTGGTGGGTGAACGGCCGGGATTCCGGCACGTGTCCGGACGAGTTCAGGATCCCCAGCGCGTCGATCGTGCCGAGATACTGGGCATATTTCACGTGCGCCAGTTCCTCGGCAATGACGCAGCCGAAGGTCAGCACCGAGAGGCCCTTCGGGCGCTTGGCGGAGAGCGAACGCAGCGCGTTCTGGATGGCGAGCGCGCCTTTGCTGTGGCCGACCAGGCGGGTGATCCCGGGCACGTGCTCGAGGATCGCATGCACGTCGTCGGAGGCGGCGCTGCCGTGACGAAACACCGGTGCGCCGGTCGGCGCGGGTTCACGGCCCGGCGTCGAACGCGCCAAGTCCTTGCCGATCACCGCCAACGACGGCGCGAAGGCGGCAAGAAAGTTCTGCGTGGCCGTCTGCAGCGCATCGTGCATCTCGAACCCGAACCAGCCGCCGAGCGCCTGCGGAACCACGTCGGCAAGGCCGTAGCCCGGGACGATCGCGGCCACCGGCTCGCCGAGCGCCGCGGAAACGTCCCACGCGAACGCGACCGCGCCGTACGCCGAGCTGCCGACGCCGGTGATGGCAAGCGTCCGCAGCCCGGCGCCCTCGGGGCCGTTCGCATGATCGAAGAACTCGTACATCTTGCAGAACGGCGGCCGGACGTAAGGCGCGAGGTTGGCGTCCACCACGATCACCGAGCCGCTCGGATTGGTCAGCGCGGAAAGGTCGAGGGTCCGGAGCGGGTGCGGGGCCGCAGGCGCATTGGCCGCTGCGGCCGTTTTGACCGTCTGGCCTTTGACGGAGAGGGCCTTGGTCAGCACCCCGACGTCGTAAAACAGGATGTCGAGCGCCGTATTCGCGCCACGCAACATCCGCAGCATCGGCTCGACGAAGGCCTTGGGCAGCTCGTAGGCCGCGAGTGAGCCGATCGATGCGGGGGAGGGGACAGCGGTATCGTGCACGGGACCGGGAGACGTGGCGGGCATGGCAAGCCCTCGATTTTTGTTCGAACATTCCCGACCTCACTACCTTAGGCCAGAAGTGCCGCCAATGAAACCCCCGCGCGGCTTGTCGACAACCGCCATCTCGGGATACTACCTGCAATCTCATTCGACCGGAGCCGCGGCAATTCGTGCGTCGCGGCCGCCGCCGACCCATTAATTGCGAGGAAGCATCATGGCGGTAGACGGAACCTGGAACCTCACCATGGACACGCCGATGGGCGAGCGGACCTCCACGCTCACGGTGAAGGCGGTGGGCGGCGCGCTCGAAGGCACCCAGTCGGCGGAAGGACAGACGGCCGACATCGTCGGCGGCGCCGTCGATGGAAACAACGTGCGCTGGAAGGTGTCGATCACCCAGCCGATGCCGCTGACGCTCGAGTTCGCCGCCACGGTGGACGGCGACGCCATGTCGGGCACCGTGCAGCTCGGCATGTTCGGCAGCTCGCCGTTCCGCGCGACGCGGGGGTAACACCCTCAGTCGTCATGCCCGGGACGAGCCCGGCCATGACGAATCCTACGACCGGAACAGCGCGGTCAGGCGGCGCCAGCCGTCCTCGTGCGGCTCGCTGTCTGCGTCCTTCTCGAGTTCCGCGTCCGGCCCGGGATCGTCCGGGGCGTGGACGAGCGGAATGATCGGCGCCTGCGGCTCCGGCGGGTGGATGCCGGGCACGCGCGCGGCCGCGGCCGGCGGCAATGCGGGTGCTGCGGCGGACCCGGGCGGGGCGGGCGGAAGCTGCGGGTCGGCCCCGACGGCGGGCGGGGCGCGGCCCTCGATCACCCGGCCGGCCGGGACCTCTTCGACCGGCACCTTCCATTGGAACGCGTCGAGCCGGCCGCTCACCGGCGAGACCGGCATCCAGTGCTCCGACACGAAGCCGTCCGCGGTCCACGCCGGGTCGCGCCGGGCGTGCACCGCGCGCCCCAACCATTCGCGCGCGCGTCCCGCGTCGCCGGTGAGGTCTTCGAGCTCGGCCATCAGCATGGCGACGCGCTGGGTGGGCGCCGCCAGCAGGGGCGCCAGCGCCGTGCGGGCCGTGCCCAGCTCGCGCGCGTCGAGCGCCGCCCGGGCGAGCGCCAGCGCGCCCTCCACGTGGCCCTCCGGGTGGCGCGCCAGCGCCTCGACGCGCCGCAGCCGGTCGCGCGCGGAATCCGACAGGCGCACGTGCGCATAGGCGTCGGCGAGATCGGGATGCGGGTTGGCCCGCCACGCCGCCTCGAGGATCTTTCCCGCCTTGCGCGGCTCGCCGGCCTCCGCCAGCAGCCGGCCGGCCAGCGCCGCCGCCGGCACCAGGTCGGGCGCCAGCCGGATGGCGTCGAGCGCGATCGTGCGCGCGCGGTCGCGGTCGTGTTCTTCCGCCGCCAGCGCGCGGGCGGTGAGCAGCACCGCGCGCAGGCGTCGGTGCGCGACCTTGTCGACGAGGCCGCTCGCGCGGTTCGCCTCCAGGCGCTCGAGCGCTCCGCCCCAGTCGGCGTCGGCGCAACGGAAGTCGAGCACCGCCTGCCCGGCCCACGGCAGCGCCGGGGCGGCCTGCGCGGCCTCCTCGGCAAAGTGCCGCGCCGCCGTGCCGTCGTCGCGCCGCTGCGCCTCCACATAAAGCCCGTGCAGGCCGAGCAGCCGCGTGTCGGCGCGCGCCGCCATGGCGCGGAAGGCCGCCTCCGCCGCCCCGCGGTCGCCGTTGAGCTGGGCGGTCTGGGCGGTGAGCAGCAACGCGAGCGGCTCCGCCGGCGTGCTGCGCAACGCTTCGGCGGCGAACCGGTGCGCGGCGCGCGCGTCGCCGGCGCCGATCGCCACCAGCCCGCGCGAAATGGCCGCAAACCCGCGGCGGCGCCGGCGCTCCGCCAGCGCCGCGGCCGCCCGCGCGGGCGAGCGCCGCACGAAGCGCAGCAGCGACCACGCGACGATGGCCGCCGCCATCAAGGCCACGAGCGCCACGGCGGCGACCATGACCGAGGTCTCGATCTGCCGCCCCTGCCAGGTGATGGCGACATCGCCGGGCCGGTCGGCCAGCCAGACGAAGCCGAGCGCGACCGCGGCAACGAAGATGAGAAACAGGGCGACGCGGATCATTGGGCGGGTGTTCGCAGTATTTTACGGGAAATGAGGTACCGGGTTTCCGTGGACGATGCGACCAAATATCGACTCTAGGGTGAAGGCTTGCCGAGGGCGGCAAGCGAACCGGCGACGAGCTGCCGCGCCGCGTCGAGCGCGGCCGTGCGCGCCTGCGCGGCCTTGATCCAGTCGGCGGCCGGGGCCTTCACGGCGGGCGGCAGCCGCTCGACCTCGGCAAGCGCGCCGGCGATGTCGCCGCGGTGCGCCTTGGCGGTGGCGCGCGCGAGACCGGCGGCCGGGTCGTCGCCCGGCGTGTCGCCGACCGGCCGCACCCGCACCAGGCGTTCCGCGTTGGCCTGCAGGCGATCGAGGATGCCGCCGTCGTGCGCCGGCGGGGCGGCGGCCGCCATCATGGCGGGCTCGAGCTTGTCGAGATCGCGCGCCAGCGCCTCGGCGCTCGGCACGCCGGCCGCCGCGAAGGGTTCGAGCGGCGCCAGCGCCGCCGCGTCGGCGCCGAGCGTCTTGGCGGCGGCAAGCTCGGCCGCGAACGGCGAGCCGCGTTCGGCCGCCGTGCGCAGCGCGCCGGCCACGAAGGCAAGGCGCACGGCGCGGTCCGCCGCCGACGCGCCGGCCATCGACTGGTCGATGCGCTGGTCGGTCGTGCGCTCGGCTTGCTGCAGCGCCGTGATGCGGGCGGTCAGCGCCTCGACCTCGTTGCGCAAGGTCGCGTCCGCCTGCGGCGCCGCATCGGCGCGGCTCTTGGCATCGCGCGCGGTCGTGGCGACGTCGTCGATGCGCTGGCGCAAATCCGCAATGGTGGCAGTGAGCGCGCGCTGCATGCTCTCCGCGGCGCCGAGCCGCTCCAGCACCGCCGGATCGGTGAGGGCGGAGCGCGGCGTCGCCAATGTGCTCTCGGCGCGGGCGAGCCGGTCGTCGACCCGGCGCAGGCCGGCGTCGATGACGTCGATGCGCGCGCGCATATCCTCGACCGTCTTGGCGTCGACCGCCGGCGCCCGCCGGGCGGCGAGGTCGCGCACCTGGGTGTCGAGGGCGGCGACCTTGGCGGCGAGGGCAGCCGAATCGTCGCGCGGCGAGAACGCGCCGAACAGCCACAGCACGATCAGGATCACCACGCTGGCACCGGCGCCCGCGAGACCTCCGGCCACCAGCGCGCGCGGCTGGTCGCTCGGCGGCCACGCGCCATGGCTCTGCCCGGACGGGCGTTCGGTTTGGGTTTGGCTGGGATTTTCCGCTCGCGCGGCATCAGGCGCGGCGGCTGGCGGCGGGTCGCTCGCGTGCGCGGCGTGCACCGGCTCGGCGAGTGGAGGTTCCGGCGGCGATGGCGGCGGCTCCGGTGTCGGGTCGGTCGCCGGCTGCGCGACCGGCTCGCTCGCGACTTCGGTGGCGGTCAGGTCGATGGTCGGCGGCGTCCGCCCGCGGCGTCCGCCCGGGGTCTGTCCCGTCTCCGACGCTCCGCGCCGTCCGCTCGCCATTCCGCCTTCTCCTCGTTCGATTGCAGTACCGCGCCGCGCTCGTAACGGCAATGACGGTTAGCCGGTCGGTCATCCGTCCGCGAGCGCGATTAATGCCGCCTCAACGGGCCGCGGCGCGAGGCGGATTGTCGCGGCCCCGGCCTCGATCAGGGGTGCGGCCACCTGGGCCGACAGGCAATAGTGGGTGAGCCCTAGAGCATGATCCCGAAAAGTGGGTACCGGTTTTCGGAAAAAGATCATGCTCCAACAATAAGCTAAAGCGGGATGACGATTCGAAGAAAAGTCATCCCGCTTTAGCGCAGGATCGCGCAGCCCGCCGGCGCCGGCGCAGCGCACGAACGCGGCGGCGCTGCGCCGCGAGTAATGCAGCACGCCGTCGAGCTCGCCCGCCGCGATTGCCTGCGCGGCCTCCGGCGGGAAGCGTTCGGCCGCGGCCGCCCGGTAGACGACGACGGTGCGCACGGCCAGCCCGTGTCGGCCGAGTTCCTCGGTAAGGTCGACGGTGCGGTCTTCGCCGGCCAAGTAGAGCAGCGGCGCCGCGCTCCCGGCCAAGCGCTCGGTGACGACGGCAACAAGATCGAGCGCGTCGCCGTCGGCCGAATGCACGTCCGCGAATCCCGCCGCGCGCGCGGCGTCCGCGCTGCGCTGGCCCACGGTGTAGAGCGGCCGTCCGCGCAATTCGCCGATGCGCGCGTGCCGGGCGATCGCGTGCGCCGCGTTGGCGCTGGTCGTCAGCACGGCCGCGAACGGCCCGGGCCCGATATCGGCCGCGGCGAGCAACTCGATGCGCAGCAGCGGCGCCACCAGCACGGAGTGTCCGCGCGCCCGCAACGTCGCGGCGGTGCGTTCGCCGTCCTCCTGCGGCCGGGTGACGAGGAGGCGCATGCTTTTCAGCCCGAGAAGAAATCCGCGGGCGCGCGGCGCTTGAGCTCGCGTCCGGCCTCGGCACCGAGCGCCGCCGCGTCGTCGCGCGATCCGGTGCAGGCGGTCTCATGCGCTTCGCTGCCGTCCGGCCGCAGGATCATGCCGCGGAATTGCACCGCGCGCCCCGTCACCGCGGCATGCCCGGCGATCGGGGTGCGGCACGAGCCGTCGAGCACGGTAAGGAACGCGCGCTCGGCGGCGAGCGCCGTCGCCGTGTCGGCGTGGTCGACGGGCGCGAGGAGATCGCGCACGCGGGCGTCGGCCGCGCGGGTTTCGATCGCGATCGTGCCCTGGCCCACCGCCGGCAGGAATTCCTCGACCGAAAGGATCGCGGTCGCGACGTGCTCGAGGCCGAGCCGCTTGAGGCCGGCGAGCGCCAGCAGGGTGGCATCGGCCGCGCCCTCGTCGAGCTTGCGCAGGCGCGTCTCGACGTTGCCGCGGAAGTTCACGACCTCAAGATCCGGCCGCAGCCGCCGCACCTGCGCCTGGCGCCGCAGCGACGACGTGCCGACCGCGCTGCCGGCCGGCAGCGCGCCCAGGTCCTTGGCGGTGCGGCTGATGAATGCGTCGCGCACGTCCGCGCGCGCAAGGCACGCGGCGAGCACGAGACCGTCCGGCAGGACGGTCGGCATGTCCTTGGCGGAATGCACCGCGAGGTCGATCGCGCCGTCGATCAGTGCCTGCTCGATCTCCTTGGTGAAGAGGCCCTTGCCGCCCGCCTCCGCCAGCGGCCGGTCCTGGATCATGTCGCCCGACGTGCGGATCACCGCGATGTCGATCGCGGTCGCGGGCCAGCCGTGGGCCGCGGCGAGCACGTCGCGCACTTGGCGCGCCTGCGCCAGCGCGAGCGGGCTCCCGCGCGTGCCGATGCGGAGGATGGGGGACGATTGCTCCATGGGGCCATCATAAACCCTCTTGGCGCGCGCCGGGTGGGTCAGGCCGGCCCCCAGCAGCCGCAATACCATTCCGATTTAACGCAGGGAGCGACAGACAAAGAATTCGGTGTTATGGGGCTTGACGCACATTCGTAATAGTGTTAGTTAAACTCATCAAGATTGACGATCGGCGAAAGGACGGTGGCGCTTGCAGATCGGCGCTGATTGCGGGGACCTGAGGCGCGCCAAGCAGCCGTTGCGGCAGCGCTTTGTGCATTGCAACATGGAAGCGCGGGAGCTTGTATATATCAGCGAAAATACAAGCGCCCGACCAGGTGCGGCGCGACAGGTGAAGAGCGCGCCAAGCCGGAACTCATTCAGATTGCAGGCAAAAGGCGGGCGCTCGGGGAGAGTGCAGCGCAAACACGCGGGGTGACGAAATGAATTGGAACAAGCCCGAACAAGCAGCGGCCGGCCGCAACCCGCCGGCGTCGCTTCGGACAGGACCCGCGGCCGCATCGTTAATCCTTGCAGACCGTTGCTGATTTGGCGATTTGGATGCTCGACCGATGCCGCAAGGGTCTGCCCCTTGGGTAGAGGGTCAAGGCGGAGAGGCTGAAGAACAGTTCCCATGCTCGTCCTCGGCATCGAGACCACCTGCGACGAGACCGCGGCAGCGGTCGTGCGGCGCGACGAGACGGGCTTGGGCGAAATCCTCTCCAACGTCGTGCTGTCGCAGACGGCCGAGCACGCCGCGTTCGGCGGCGTGGTGCCGGAGATCGCCGCGCGCGCCCACGTCGAAGTGCTCGACCGCGTCATCGCCGCCGCGATGGCGGAGGCGTCCGTGAGCTTTTCCGCGCTCGCCGGCATCGCGGCCGCCGCCGGGCCGGGGCTGATCGGCGGCGTGATCGTCGGGCTCACGACAGCCAAGGCGATCGCGCTGGTGGCCGAGAAGCCGCTGGTCGCGGTCAACCATCTGGAGGCGCATGCGCTCACCGCGCGGCTCACCGACGGCGCCGCGTTCCCCTATTGTCTGTTCCTCGCTTCCGGCGGCCATACCCAGATCGTCGCCGTGCTCGACGTCGGCCACTACGTGCGCCTCGGCACCACCCTCGACGACGCCATCGGCGAGGCGTTCGACAAGACCGGCAAGCTGCTCGGGCTTCCCTATCCGGGCGGCCCGGAGGTCGAGCGCAAGGCCGCGCACGGCGACGGCGCGCGCTTCACCCTGCCGCGGCCGATGCTCGGCCGCGCCGAATCGGATTTTTCGCTCTCCGGCCTGAAGACGGCGCTGCGGCTCGAGGCCGAGAAGATCGCGCCGGTGTCGGACCAGGACGTGGCGGACCTGTGCGCGTCGTTCCAGCAGGCGGTGGTCGACGTCGTCACCGACCGGGTGCGCGCGGGCCTGCGCCAGTTCCGCGAACGCTTTGGCGGCCCGACCGCCCTGGTCGCCGCCGGCGGCGTTGCCGCCAACCAGGCGATCCGCCGCGCGCTCAACCGCGTCGCCATCGCGGCCGGCACCGTGCTGATCGTGCCGCCGCCGGCGCTGTGCACCGACAACGGCGCCATGATCGCCTGGGCGGGCGCCGAGCGCATCGCCCGCGGCTTCACCGACACGCTAGCCGCAAGCCCGCGCGCGCGCTGGCCGCTCGATGCGCCAGCATCGATCGAAGCGCGATGACATCGCCTGCCATGACGCCTCGGCATACGCACGACGGTCGCCTCTACCCTCCCGCCCGCGAGCGAAAGCGAGCGGCGGGGAGGGTGGACGCGCGCGTAGCGCGCGGCCGGGAGGGGGGCACTTGCGGGCCGCCGGCTCGACCGCGCCAAGCTGGAACACCCCCCACCCCTTACCCCTCCCCACCACGCTTCGCGTGGGGGGAGGGGAACCGAGAGACGTGTGCATGCCGCCGTGCGGGGAGAGGGAGATGAGCGCCTTCGACCACATCGGGGTGCTCGGCGCTGGTGCCTGGGGGACCGCGCTCGCCAACGTGGCGGCGCGCGGCGGCTGCCGCGTGTCGCTGTGGGCGCGCGACCCGGGCGCCGTCACCACCATGGCGGTGAGCCGCGAGAGCCTGGGCCTGCCGGGCTTCCGCCTCGACGACCGGGTGACGCCGACCTCCAGCCTGGCGGAGGCGGTCGATGCCGGCGCCGTGCTCCTCGCGGTGCCGGCGCAGGAAACGCGCGGGGTGGCGGCGCTGGCGACCTCGTTGCGCGCGGGCACGCCGGTCGTCGCCTGCGCCAAGGGAATCGAGCGCGGCAGCCGGAAATTCATGACCGAGGTGGTCGCCGAGACGCTGCCGCAGGCGGTCCCGGCGATCCTGTCGGGGCCGGGCTTTGCCGAGGACGTGGCGCGCGGCCTGCCGACCGCGGTGACGCTCGCCGCGCAGGACGAGACGGTCGCGCAGGCGCTGGCGCAGGCGCTCAGCTCGCCGACGTTCCGGCCCTATCACGCGACCGACGTGCGCGGGGTGGAGATCGGCGGCGCCGCCAAGAACGTGCTGGCCATCGCGGCCGGCATCGTCGCCGGCCGGGCGCTCGGCGCCGGCGCGCTCGCCGCGCTCACCACCCGCGGCTTCGCCGAGCTGGTGCGGTTCGGCCGCGCCTTCGCGGCGCGGCCGGAGACGCTGGCCGGCCTGTCCGGCCTCGGCGACCTGATCCTGACCTGCGTGAGCCCGCAGTCGCGCAATTTCTCCCTCGGCCTCGCGCTCGCCCAGGGCAAGACGGTCGAGGATGCGCAGCGTGGCGGCACGCTGATCGAGGGTATATTCACCGCCTCGGTGCTGGCCGAGATGGCGAACGAGCGCGGCGTCGACATGCCGATCGCCAATGCGGTGGCGGCGGTGATCGACGGCCGCCTCGACGTCGACGGGGCGATTGAATCGTTGTTGGCGCGGCCGTTGCGAGCGGAGGTGTGAGCCATGGCGTACTGGCTGTTGAAAACCGAGCCCGACAGTTTCTCGTGGGACGATCAGGTCAAGAAGGGCGCCAAGGGCGAGGCGTGGACCGGCGTGCGCAACTTCCGCGCCCGCGAGCACCTCAAGGCGATGAAGAAGGGCGATCTCGCGTTCTTCTATCACACCGGCGACGAGAAGCAGGTGGTCGGCATCGCCGAGGTGATCCGCGAGCACTATCCGGATCCGACCGACAAGGACGGCGTGTTCGTGGCCGTCGACGTCAAGGCGGTCAAGCCGCTGAAAAAGCCGGTGACGCTCGCCACCGTGAAGGCGGACAAACGCCTCAAGGACATGGTGCTCGCCAAGCAGCCGCGCCTGTCGGTGCAGCCGGTGAGTAAAGAGGAATGGGAGATCGTGTGCCGGCTGGGCGGCTTGTAAGCGAATAGCGAATAGCGAATAGCGAATAGCGAATAGCGAATAGCGAGGCTCGACCGCCGGGCCATTCTTACTATTCGCTATTCGCTACTCACTATTCGCTCTTCAGCACCGAAGCGATCGCGTCAACAAACACCCGCGCGCCGAGCACGATGTCCTCATCACTCGTGTTCTCGGACCAATGATGGCTGATGCCGCCGATGCTGGGCACGAACAGCATGGCGGCCGGCACCTTGCGGGCGAGATATTGAGCGTCATGACCGGCGCCGCTCGGCATGCGCATGTGCTTGCCGGGCGCGTGGCGTTCGGCAGCCGCCTCGAGCGCCGCCTGGAATTTTTCGTCCATCAGCGCCGGCGTGCTCGCCGAGATGGACGTCAGCGCGACCGGGCAGGGGCCGTCGCGGTTCGCTTGCGTGATCAGATCCTCGAGCGCCGCGTGCATGCGATTGAGCACCGCCGGATCGGCGTCGCGGAACTGGAACAGCGCCTCGGCGCCGCCCGGCACGATGCTCGGATCGCCGGGGTCGAGCCTGATGCGGCCGGTGGTCCAAACGCTGCGCTCGCCTGCGACCTCGGGGAAGCGCCGGTCGATCGCCGCCAGCAGCCGCACCAGCGCGAGCCCGGCGTCGCGCCGGCGGGCCATCGAGGCGGTGCCCGCATGGTTCTGCTCGCCGGTCACCGTGATGCGGTACTGCCGGATGGCGACGATCGCCGTCACCACCCCGATGCGCAGGCCGGTGGATTCCAGCGTGGCGCCCTGCTCGATATGCGCTTCGAAGTAGCCGGCGTAACGTGACGGATCGATCGCCAGGCGCGGGCGGCCGGCATACCCGGCCTGCGCCAGCGCTTCGCGCATCGGCGTGCTGCTGCTGCGGTCACGCGCCTTGTCGATGTCGGCTTCGGTCAGCACGCCGACGAACGAGCGGCTGCCCATGAAGTTGCCGAAATGCCCCTCCTCGTCGCAGAACGCCACGACATCGACGCCGAGGCCGGCGCTGGCCGCGTCCTCGGCCAAGGCCCGCGCCGCCTCCAGCGCGTAGATGACGCCGAGCGCGCCGTCGAGCCAGCCGGCATGGTTCTGCGTCTCGATGTGCGAGCCGGCGAGCATCTTGCGGCCGGACGCGCGGGAAAAGCCCAGCACGTTGCCGATGCCGTCGATGACCGGCTCGAGCCCGGCCTTGCCCATGCACTCGGCCAGCCATTGGCGCGACGCCACGTCCTCGGGTGACAAGGTCGGCCGGTGCACGCCGGTCTTGTAGGCGCCGATCTTGCGCAACGCGTAGAGATCGCCCAGCAGGCGGTCGGGATTGATGGACGGCATGGCTTTCCTCGCGACGATGCGGAACGGTCAGATAGCACGGATGCCGCCGCAGTGAGTCGCCAGCTGGCGCGGCCACTCCTGCGTCAGGGCGATCCGGTGTAAGCTGCGCCAACCGTTCGGGGAGGCATCGATGGCATTTGCGGGGATCAATTATCTCGCCGTGGTGGTCGCCGCGGTAGCGGCGTGGGTGCTGGGCATGGCGTGGTACATGGCGCTGTCCAAGCAATGGCTCGCCGCGCTTGGCAAGACTGACGCGGACATGAAGGGACCGGACGGCAAGCCCAAGTCTTACGCGCCGCTTGTCCTCGTGTTCGTTGCCGAGCTGATCATGGCCTGGGCGCTTGCCGGGCTTCTCGGCCACCTCGGCGGCGTGACCGTCAAGAACGGCGTGATTTCCGGCGCGTTCTGCTGGCTCGGCTTCGTGCTGACGACGCTTGCGACCAACAACGCCTTCGGCCAACGCAAGATCATGCTGACGGTGATCGACGCCGGCTATTGGCTGGCCGTGCTCGTCGTCATGGGAGCGATCATCGGCGCGTTCGGGCTGCGATGACGCCCCCTCACGGTGAGGAGCCGCGCGCAGCGCGGCGTCTCGAACCACGCGACCAAAGTGTGCCGCGGCTGCGCCTTGTCGGTGCGCGGCGGGACGGCGCATAATGGACGCAATCAGGACAACGCCGGCGGCGGCGTGGAGGAAGCCCATGACGGACAAGGTTTACGACATTCCGGCGCAGTGGCGTACGCGCGCCTATGCGAACGAGGCCAAATATCGCGAGATGTATGCGCGCTCGATCGACGACCCCAACGGCTTCTGGGGCGAGGAAGGCAAGCGCATCCACTGGTTCAAGCCCTACACCAAGGTCAAGAACACCTCCTACGATCCGCACAACGTCTCGATCAAATGGTACGAGGATGGCATCACCAACGTCGCCTACAATTGCCTCGACCGCCATCTCGCCAAGCGCGGCGACCAGATCGCGATCATCTGGGAAGGCGACGATCCCAAGGACGATGCGCGCATCACCTATCGCGAGCTGCACGCCGAGGTGTGCCGCTTCGCCAACGTGCTCAAGGCGCGCGGCGTCAAGAAGGGCGACCGCGTCACCATCTATCTGCCGATGATCCCCGAGGCGGCGTGCGCCATGCTGGCCTGCGCGCGCATCGGCGCGATCCACTCGGTGGTGTTCGGCGGCTTCTCGCCGGACTCGCTCGCCGGCCGCCTCGAGGACGCCACGTCGTCCGTCATCGTCACCGCCGACGAGGGCCTGCGCGGCGGCCGCAAGGTGCCGCTCAAGGACAACGCGGACGCGGCCGCCGACAAGGCCGGCGGGGTCGAGACCATGGTCGTGGTGCGGCGCACCGGCGCCGCCGTGAACATGAAGACGGGGCGCGACGTCTATTACGACGAGATCGTCAGCTCCGCGTCGACCGACTGCCCGTGCGAGGAGATGAAGGCGGAGGATCCGCTGTTCATCCTCTACACGTCGGGATCGACCGGCAAGCCGAAGGGCGTGCTGCACACGACCGCCGGCTACCAGGTGTTCACGGCGATGACGCATCAATACGTGTTCGATTATCACGACGGCGACATCTACTGGTGCACCGCCGACGTCGGCTGGGTGACCGGCCACAGCTACATCGTCTATGGGCCGCTGGCGAACGGCGCGACCACCCTGATGTTCGAAGGGGTGCCGAACTATCCGACGATGTCGCGCTTCTGGGAGGTGGTCGACAAGCACAAGGTCAACACCTTCTACACCGCGCCGACCGCGATCCGCGCGCTGATGCAGGCGGGCGAGGGGCCGGTGAAGAAGACGAGCCGCGAGTCGTTGCGCCTGCTCGGCACGGTGGGCGAGCCGATCAATCCCGAGGCGTGGGAATGGTACCACCGCGTGGTCGGCGACGGCCGCTGCCCGATCGTCGATACCTGGTGGCAGACCGAGACCGGCGGGATTCTCATCACGCCGCTGCCGGGCGCGACGCGGCTCAAGCCGGGCTCGGCGACGCTCCCGTTCTTCGGCGTCAAGCCGGTGATCGTCGACGCGGAGGGCAAGGAACTCGACGGCGAAGCTCAGGGCAACCTGTGCATCGCCGACTCCTGGCCCGGCCAGATGCGCACCGTCTACGGCGACCACCAGCGCTTCGTCGAGACGTATTTCAAGGCCTATCCGGGCAAGTACTTCACCGGCGACGGCTGCCGGCGCGACGCCGACGGCTATTACTGGATCACCGGCCGGGTCGACGACGTGATCAACGTGGCCGGGCACCGGATGGGCACCGCCGAGGTCGAAAGCGCGCTGGTGGCGCATCCCAAGGTGTCGGAGGCGGCGGTGGTCGGCTATCCGCACGACATCAAGGGGCAGGGCATCTACGCCTATGTGACCTTGATGATGGGCGAGCAGCCGACCGAGGACCTGCGCAAGGAGCTCGTCCTGTGGGTGCGCAAGGAGATCGGCCCGATCGCCTCGCCCGACCTGATCCAGTTCGCCCCCGGCCTGCCGAAGACGCGCTCGGGCAAGATCATGCGCCGCATCCTGCGCAAGATCGCCGAGGACGAATCCGGCAGCCTCGGCGACACCTCGACCCTGGCCGACCCGGCCGTGGTCGACGACCTCGTATCCAATCGGCAGAACCGCCGCACTGCGTAGGATGGGTTGAGCCGCGCACTGCGCGGCGAAACCCATCGATGGGTTTCACCCCGCCATAAGGGCGTTTACGCCCGTCTTCGACGGGCTATGGCGGGGCTCAACCCATCCTACGGCCGCATCACACCGTGTCCGAATAACCACAGTCGGGGCAAAATCGTCGCCGGACCGCGTCGCGGGGCTGGCATCGGCGGCATTTTTATTTTCAATTTACGCTGTTCGCAGGTTTTGGCTGAGGCGCGTGGGGGCACGCGCTAAAATGAGCGACGGGTCTGGGTTTGCGGCCGGCGTGGGGCAATCGCGCCGGCCCGGGGCATCGGGGGTTATCATGAGAAGCTGCTCTCGCCCGTTGGCGGGCGTCATTTCCGTCGCAATCGTCGTTGCGGCGGCCGTCGCGGCACAGCCCGCGGCGGCGCGCGAGGTCGTGGCCTTCAAGGAAGGCTCGGCCGGCTCGATCGTCATCAAGACCAGCGAGCGGCGCCTCTACTACGTGATGGGCGACGGCCGTGCGGTCCGCTATCCGGTCGGCGTCGGCAAGGCCGGCAAGCGCTGGTCGGGCAAGACCTACATCGACGGCAAGTACCGCCGGCCGGCATGGTCGCCGCCGAAAGAGGTCAAGCGCGACAAGCCCTCCCTGCCGGACCTGATCCCGGGCGGCAGCCCGCGCAATCCCATGGGCGAAGCGGCGATGACCCTGAGCGGCGGCGAATACGCCATCCACGGCACCAACATGCCGGGCTCGGTGGGCGGGTTCGTGTCCTACGGCTGCATCCGCATGTACAACGCCGACATCCTCGACCTGTTCGCGCGGGTGAGCGTCGGAACCACCGTCGTGGTGCAGTAGGCGCCAGCTAGAAGTCCGATGCGCGGCCTTTGACCTCCCAGTCGCCGTAGCGCACCGGGTCCGGGCCGTTGCGGCCGTTGAGCTCCTCGGGCCGTTCCACCTGCTTGCGGTCGATCGCGGCGCGGCGTTGCGCGGCTTCGGCGAGCGCACGCTCGGCCGCCTTGCTCAGCGGGCGCCGGCCTTTGTCGTTGCTCATGCGTTTTAGATGCGCGCTGCCGCCGCCACGTCAAGGGCGGGTTTGCGGAACTCGATCGCTTACAATTGGGTGTTCCCCGTGACAGGCTGAAGAGCATCCGCGATTCTGCCGTACTGCCGTCCCTGCGCGAGTCTTCATGGCCAATCCTCGCCACGCCCCCACGGAGGTGCCGGGCCTCGCCGCCCGGCGGGTGGCTGCCGATCTGCTCGACGGCGTGCTGCGGCGGCATCGGCCGCTCGACGAGCAGCTCGACGGCAACGAGGCGAACCCCGGGCTCGTGGCGTTGCCGGAACGCGACCGGGCGCTCGCGCGCAAGCTCGTCGCCACCGTGCTGCGGCGCCTCGGCACCTTGCGCCATCTGCTGGCCACGGCGCTCGAGCGCGGCTTTCCGGCCGATGCGCCGCGGGTCGAGACCATCCTGCTGATCGGGGCCGCGCAGATCTTCTGGCTCGAGGTGCCGGACCATGCGGCGGTCGATCTCGCCGTCCGGCTCGCCCAGGCCGACCGGCGCGCGGGTCGCTATCCCGGCCTCGTCAACGCGGTGCTGCGGCGCATGGCGCGGGACGGCCGCGCGGCGCTGGCGGGCCTCGACATGGCGGTGCTCGACACGCCCGATTGGTTGATGACGCGCTGGACCGCCGCCTACGGCGGCGACATTGCGCACGCCGTCGCGGCCATGCACGGTGAAGAGCCGCCCCTTGACCTCACCGTCAAGCAGGATCCGGACGGCTGGGCCGCGCGCCTGCGCGGCCGCGCGCTCGCCACCGGCACGGTCCGCATGGTCGCGCACGGCCCGGTGTCGCTGCAGCCGGGCTATGCGGAAGGTGCCTGGTGGGTGCAGGACGCCGCCGCCGCGCTCCCCGTGCGCCTGCTCGGCGCGGTCGCCGGCCGGCGCGTCGCCGACCTGTGCGCGGCGCCCGGCGGCAAGACCGCGCAGCTGGCCGCGGCCGGCGCCCGGGTGACCGCGGTCGACCGCTCGCCTGCGCGGCTCGCGCGCCTGCGCGACAACCTCGCGCGCCTCGGCTTGGCCGCCGAGACGGTCGCGGCCGACGCGCTCGAGTGGCAGGCCGAACCGTTCGACGCCGTGCTGGTCGACGCGCCGTGCTCGTCGACCGGCACGATTCGCCGCCACCCCGACATTCGGTGGCTCAAGCGCGAGGCCGACGTGACCGCCATGGCGTCGCTGCAAGGCCGCCTGCTCGACCGGGCCGCCGCCCTGGTGCGGCCCGGCGGCACCCTCGTCTATTGCACCTGCTCGCTCGAGCCGGAGGAGTGCGAGATGCAGGTTGCCGCCTTGCTCGCGCGTGCACCGGGGCTGGTCCGGCGGCCGCTGGCACCCGCCGAGGTCGGCGGTTACGCCGAGTTTGTCACCGCGGCGGGCGACCTGCGCACGCTACCCTGCCACTGGCCCGACCCCGCCCCGCGCATGGCCGGGCTCGACGGATTCTACGCCGCCCGGCTCGAGCGGACCTGAGTCCGGGTCGAATCCCCGCTTTTCGCGCTCTGTTGCGGCGCGGCAGGGGGCCAAACCGGCCCCGCGCCGATGGCGCCGCCCGGCGATGCCCGGTAAAAACAGTCGCATCCGATCCAGGTCGCGAATCGCGCTCGCCGCGCGGCCGGCACGAGCCGGCGCGGTTCCCTGCGATGGGGAAGGGAGTGAACCTGCCAATGGCCCGCGGAAGCGTCGCGGAACGTGCCAGATTGTCCTGGTTCGCGGCACGCTGCGGGCTGCGCGGCTTTTTCGGCCGGATCAACGCGCATCCGTTGCTGCGCTGGCGCTTCTCGCCGGCCGCGACCGATCGCCTGCTGATGGCCCCGAAGGATCTGCGCACCGCCGACCCGACGCGGGCGAGCGAAATCTACGCCGGCCGCTTCGCGTTCGCCGGCAAGATCGTGATTTGCGACGGGCGCTCGCCGTTCGAGATGGAGCCGCCGTCCGAGGAATGGGCCGAGGACCTGTTCGGGTTCGGCTGGCTGCGCCACCTGCGCGCCGCCGACTCCGGCATCACCCGCGCCAACGCGCGCGCGCTGGTCGACGAGTGGATCACCTTGCAGGCCCTGTGGGATTCGACCGCCTGGCGCTCCGACGTGGTGGCGCGGCGCATCATCTCGTGGCTGAGCCAGGCGCCGCTGGTGCTGCACGAGGTCGACACCAAGTTCTACCGGCGCTTCATGCGCAATCTCACGCGCCAGGTGCGCTACTTGCGCGGCACCTTGGGGAGCGCACGCGACGGCCTGCCGCGGCTGCAGGCGATGATCGCGCTCACCTACGCGTCGCTGTGCATGAAGGGCCAGGCGCGCACGGCGAAGAGCGCGACGCGGCGCCTGATGCGCGAGCTGGAGCGGCAGATCCTGCCCGACGGCGGGCACATCAGCCGCAATCCGGGCGTCCTGATCGAGCTGCTGCTCGACCTGTTGCCGCTGCGCCAGGCCTACGCGTCCAACAACATTCCGCCGCCGCCGGCGCTGCTCAACGCCATCGACCGGATGATGCCGATGCTGCGCTTCTTCCGCCATGGCGACGGCAATTTCGCCCTGTTCAACGGCATGGGGCCGACCTCGGGCGACATCCTGGCCGCCGTGCTCTACTACGACGACGCGCGCGGCACGCCGGTCGCCAACGCGCCGCACAGCGGCTATCAGCGCCTGCAGGCCGAGACCACGGTGGTGCTGGCCGATACCGGAACGCCGCCGCCGATCGGCGTGAGCCACGAGGCGCATGCCGGCTGCCTGTCGTTCGAGCTGTCGTCGAAGCAGCACCGCATCGTGATCAATTGCGGGCTACCGGCCACCAACCGCGCCAGCTGGCGTCACGTGGCGCGCGGCACCGCCGCCCATTCGACCGTCACCGTCAATGAGGCCACCTCGTGCCGGTTCGTGACCGCCACGTGGTTGCGGCGCCTGCTCGGCACGCCGATCATCGCCGGCCCGACCGACGTGCCGGTCGCCCGCGAGGAGCGCGAGGACGGGATCGTGCTGCGCGCCTCTCACGACGGCTATGCGGACACCTTCGGCATTCTGCACCAGCGCACCTGGCGGCTGGCGCCGGACGGCCGCTGCCTCGACGGCGAGGACGTGTTCGCCCCGGCGTCCGGCGACCGGCTGCCGGGCGGGGGCCGCGACGAGTTCGCCGTGCGCTTCCACCTGCACCCCGGCGTCAAGGCGAGCCGGCTGACCGACGGCCACGGCGCCATGCTGATGCTGCCGAACCGCGAGGCATGGACGCTCGAAGCCTACGAGGACCCGGTCACCTTGGAGGAAAGCGTCTATCTCGCCGGATCGGACGGCCCGCGCCGCACGGTGCAGCTCGTAATCCACGGCCGCGCCCGCAAGGTGCCGCGGGTGCGCTGGACCTTCACCCAGGTCGATCCGGCGGCGCCGACCGCCCGGCGCGACGCCGCGCGTCAGCCGGAGCTGCCGCTGTGATCTTCTGCTCCCTCTCCCCGGAGGGGAGAGGGTCGGGGTGAGGGGGTTACCGGCCTATCGATAGCGCGGGAGCCCCCTCACCCGACAATCCGCGAGCAAGCTCGCGGATTGTCGACCTCTCCCCTCCGGGGAGAGGTGAAGCAAGGACCGCCCGGTTTCACGCGTTCCTGATTCGTGGTACGCGGCGATCCGACTTCGCCCCTCTAATCGAGCCGAGATGACCGAGCGTCTGCGCCGCATATCCCGCGCTCTGCTGTCCGTGTCCGACAAGTCCGGACTGGTCGAGTTCGCCCGCGCGCTCGCCGGTCACGGCATCGAGCTGGTGTCGACCGGCGGCACCGCCAAAGCGCTGGCCGCGGCCGGCCTGAAGGTGCGCGACGTGTCCGATCTCACCGGCTTTCCCGAAATGATGGACGGTCGGCTCAAGACCCTGCACCCCAAGGTGCACGGTGGGCTGCTCGCCATGCGCGACAACCGCGAGCATGCGGCGGCGATGCAGGCGCACGACATCGCGCCGATCGATCTTCTCGTCGTCAATCTCTATCCGTTCGAGGCGACGGTGCGCGACGGCGGCGACTTCGCCCACTGCATCGAGAACATCGACATCGGCGGGCCGGCGATGATCCGCGCCGCCGCCAAGAACCACGCGGACGTGGCCGTAATCGTCGACCCGCAGGACTACGCGGTGATGCGCGACGAGCTCAAGGCCAACGGCGGCGCGACCACCCTGGCGTTGCGCCAGCGGCTTGCCGCCAAGGCCTATGCGCGCACCGCCGCCTACGACGCCGCCATCTCCAACTGGTTCGCCGAAAAACTTGGCGACCCGGCGCCGGCGTGGCGCGCGGTCGGCGGCGCGCTGGCCGAGGCCTTGCGCTACGGCGAGAACCCGCACCAGACGGCGGCGTTCTACCGCACGCCCGAGCAGCGGTTCGGCGTGGCGAGCGCACGCCAGGTCCAGGGCAAGCAGCTCTCCTACAACAACCTCAACGACACCGACGCGGCCTACGAATGCGTCGCCGAGTTCGACCCGCAACGCACCGCCGCCTGCGTCATCGTCAAGCACGCCAACCCGTGCGGCGTCGCCGAGGGCGCAAGCCTGGTCGACGCCTACCGCAAGGCGCTCGCCTGCGACGCCGTCTCGGCGTTCGGCGGCATCGTCGCGCTCAACCGCACGCTCGACGCCGAGGCGGCGCGCGCCATCACCGAGATATTCACCGAGGTGATCATCGCGCCCGACGTGACCGCGGAGGCCGCGGCCATCGTCGGCGCCAAGAAGAACCTGCGGCTGCTGCTGGCCGGCGGGCTGCCCGACCCGCGCGCCCCCGGCCTCACCGTGAAGTCGGTCGCCGGCGGCCTGTTGGCGCAGTCGCGCGACAACGCGGTGGTCGACGAGATGCAGATCGCGGTCGTCACCAAGCGGGCGCCGTCCGCCGCGGAGCTTGAGGACCTGCGTTTCGCGTTTCGCGTCGCCAAGCACGTCAAGTCGAACACCATCGTGTACGCCAAGGACCGCGCCACGGTCGGCATCGGCGCCGGGCAGATGAGCCGGGTCGATGCCGCCCGCATCGCCGCCCGCAAGGCCGCCGACGCTGCCGCGGCGGCCGGCCTGACCGAACCGCTCACCAAAGGGTCGGTCGTTGCCTCCGACGCGTTCTTTCCGTTTGCGGACGGGCTATTGGTGGCGATCGAAGCGGGTGCGACCGCGGTGATCCAGCCGGGCGGCTCGATGCGCGACGACGAGGTGATCAAGGCGGCGGACGATCACGGCGTCGCCATGGTGTTCACCGGCGTGCGCCATTTCCGCCATTGAGATGTCCGCGCCAGCCTCTCGTTCGTCATGGCCCGCGAAGGCGGGCCATCCAGTAATCCGAGCGCTCGCAATGAATGCACGCATGTGTGGGAATGGGATGAACGGTGGTTACTGGATCGCCCGCCTGCGCGGGCGATGACGAGGATTGGGATTTAACGCGGAGACGCGTCTTGCGCCACGACCACAATCTGACTACCGAGCGGCCGACCTTCGTCACCCATCTCGAGTGCGCCGCCACCGGCGAGCATTATCCGGCCGACGAGGTGCACAATCTTTCCCGCGCCGGCAAGCCGCTGCTGGTGCGTTTCGACCTTGCCGGCGTGAAGCAGGCACTGAGCAAGGCGGCGCTCGCGCAGCGGCCGCCGGATCTGTGGCGCTATCGCGAGTTGCTGCCGGTGCGGCGCACCGCCGACATCGTCAGCCTGGGCGAAGCGATGACGCCGCTGGTTGAGCTCGGCAAGCTCGCCAGGAGGCTCGGCGGCGGCGAGCTGCTGGTGAAGGACGAAGGGCGGCTGCCGACCGGCTCGTTCAAGGCGCGCGGCCTCGTCATGGCGGTGTCCATGGCCAAGGCGCTCGGCATCAAGCACATGGCGATGCCGACCAACGGCAACGCGGGCGCCGCGCTCGCCGCCTACGCCAGCCGCGCCGGCATCAAGACCACGGTATTCTGTCCGGAGGACACGCCGGAGGTGAACGTCAGCGAGATCGAGTTGCAGGGCGCGACCGTCTACCGGGTCAACGGCCTGATCGACGACTGCGGCAAGATCGTCGGCGAGGGCAAGGCGAAAGTCGGCTGGTTCGATACCTCGACCCTCAAGGAGCCGTACCGGATCGAGGGCAAGAAGACGATGGGGCTGGAGCTCGCCGAGCAGCTCGGCTGGGACGTGCCTGACGTGATTCTCTATCCGACCGGCGGCGGCACCGGCCTGATCGGCATGTGGAAGGCGTTCGCCGAGCTGGAGGCGATCGGCTTCATCGGCGCCAAACGTCCGCGCATGGTGGCCGTGCAGGCGGCGGGCTGCGCCCCGATGGTGCGCGCCTACGAGGCGGGCGTCGAGCACGCGCCGCGCTGGGAAGACGCCCACACGATCGCGGCCGGCATCCGCGTGCCGCAGGCGGTCGGCGATTTCCTCATCCTGCGGGCGGTGCGCGAGAGCGGCGGCTTCGCCATTGCGGTGCCGGACGAGGCGATCACCGCGGGGCTAGACGAGGTCGCGCGCCAGGAGGGGTTCCTGCTGTGCCCGGAGGGCGCCGCCACCTACGCGGCCTACAAGCAGGCGCTTGCCGACGGCCGCATCGGTCGCCACGAGCGCGCCGTGCTGTTCAACTGCGCGACCGGCCTCAAATATCCGCTGCCGCCGATCCACCGCACCCTCGATCGCCACAAGCCGATCGACTTCGCGGCGCTGTGACACGGTCATAACAAACACGCGATCAAGGGAGGTTCTCGATGGCAAACATGCGCTTCATCAATCCGGCAAACATTCACCCGCCGCGCGGCTACACCCATGTGGTGGAGGCGACCGGCCCGGGCCGCATCGTCTACATCGCCGGGCAACTGGGCGCCGACCCGGCCGGCAAGATGGCGGGCGATTTCCCCGCCCAGGCCGTGCAGGCGTTCGAGAATCTCAAGACCGCGCTCGCGGCGGTCGGCGGCAAGTTCGAGCAGGTGGTGAAGGTCAACATGTACTTCACCGACATCGACACGCAACTGCCGATCGCCCGCGAGGTGCGCGACCGCTACGTCAACACGGCGGCCGCGCCCGCCAGCACGGCGGTGCAGATTTCCAAGCTCGCCCGCGACGGCGCCCTGTTCGAGATCGAGGCGGTGGCCTTGTTGCCGTAGGATGGGTTGAGCCGCGCCATAGCCCGTCGAAGACGGGCGTAAACGCCCTGATGGCGGCGATACCGATCGATGGGTCTTTTACGGACGTTATGACAATCTGCAGCGAGGATCCGAAATGACGAGCGCGTCCGATCAAACGATCGATCTCGGCCGCATGATCGACGGCATCCGGCGCTGGGTCGAGAACGAGAGCCCGACCAGCAACAAGGCCGCCGTCAACCGGATGATCGATCTCATCGTGGCCGACCTCGACGGCCTGCCGGTGCGCATCGAGCGCATCGCGGGCCACCAGGGCTACGCCGACATGCTCACGGTGCGCATCGGGGAGGCGGATACGCCCGGCATCCTGGTGCTGTCGCACATCGACACGGTGCATCCGATCGGCACCTTGGCGGGCGCGCTGCCGTTCCGCCGCGACGGCGACCGGCTGTACGGGCCGGGCCTCTACGACATGAAGGGCGGCGCCTACATCGCGTTCGACGCGCTGCGCGCGGTGGCGCGGGCCGGCACCGCGCGGCTGCCGATTCTCTACCTGTTCACGCCGGACGAAGAGGTCGGCAGCCCGATCTCGCGCGCGGTGATCGAGGCGGAGGCGCGCCGCGCGCGTTACGTGCTGGTGACCGAGCCGGCGCGCGACGGCGGCAAGATCGTCACCGCCCGCAAGGGGGTGGGGCGCTTCGAGGTGACGGCGACCGGCATCCCGGCCCATTCCGGCGGCGCCCACCGCAAGGGCCGCAGCGCCATCAAGGAGATGGCGCACCAGGTCCTCGCCATCGAGGCGATGACCGACTATGCGCGCGGCGTCACCACCACCATCGGCATGATCTCGGGCGGCACCGCCGCCAACGTCATCCCGCAGCATTGCCACATCAGCGTCGACCTGCGGGTGCGCGACGAGGCGGCCGGCCGCGAGTTCGAGGCGCGCATTCTCGGGCTTAAATCCGTCGATCCCGACGTCAAGCTCAAGATCACCGGCGGCATGAACCGGCCGCCGTTCGAGAAGAGCGCCGGCATCGCGGCGCTGCTGAACCAGGCGCAGGCGCTGGCGCGCGACATCGGCATCGAGCTCGCCGACACGGTGATGACCGGCGGCGGCAGCGACGGCAATTTCACCGCCGCGCTCGGCGTGCCGACCCTCGACGGCCTCGGCATCGACGGCGACGGCGCGCACACCGAATGGGAGCACGGGCTCGTCTCCTCGATCGAGCCGCGTGCCCGCCTGATGCGGCGGCTGTTCGAGCGGCTGCAGTAGGGCGCAATAGCGAAGCGTATTGCGCCTTGCGCGGCTCGCGGCGCATTACGGCTTCGCCTAATGCGCCCTACGCTATTGCGCCCTACGCCGACCCGCCCGGGCCGCAGATGACGTTGAGCAGCGCCTGCCGCTTCTCGTTCTTGACGACCGCCATGGCGCGCGCGAGCGCGTCGGGCAGCGCGGCCGGATCCTCGACCCGTTCGCCGTAGCCGCCCGCCGCCTCGCACAGGCGCTCGAACGCCGGCAGCTTCTTGAGCTGAACGAACGGCGGGTCGTTGCTTTTGGCTGCGCGCCCGTCCGCATACATGGCGCGCGTGCTGCGCTCGACCGCGCCCCACATCGCATTGTTCATGACGACGAAGAGAACCGGCAGCTCGTGCAGGGCGGACGCATGGTGCACGGCGGCCGGATTGCTGAACATATAGGCGCCGTCGCCGAGGACCGCCATGACCGGGCTGTCCGGCCGCGCCAGCTTGGCGCCGAGCGCGGCGCCGGCGCCCCAGCCGAGACCCGAGGCGGAGCTCGAGCCGAAATAAAGATCGGGCTCTTCGAAGGCGCAGTGCTCGGGAAACAGCGTGTACTCGTTGATGACGATCGTGTGCGGGTCCTTGGCCTGGCCGATGCAATGGCTGACCCACGCCGGATCGAGCGGGCGCTTGCGGGCGCCGGCATCGCGCGCCGCCTTCCAGCCGGCGGTCAGCGCCGCGCGCTCGTCCATGACCCGGCGGTGCCGGTGCGCGATCGCCGCGGCATCGATTTCGTTGGTCAGCGCGGCGCTCAGCGCGGACAGGGCCGCAGTCGTGCTTGCGGTGATCGCGACGTCGCACGGGAAGCCGCGGACTGGGTAGCGCGTGAACAGCGGATCCAGCCCGCAGTGAACGACCTTGCAGTCTTTGTCTGGCTGGGCGCGGCTCGGAATCCACGGGACGTCGCACTCGATCACCAGGATCGCGTCGGCGTCTTGCACCGGCCGCGCCGGATCGAAGCCGAGGTTCATAGGGTGCGAGGAGGGCAGCGAGAAATACCGCGGCCGATGCTGGACCACCGGGATGGCGAAGCGCTCGGCGAACTCTCCCAGCGCCGCGAAGGCCGCCGCATCGCGGCCGGCGTTCGCCGTCACGATCAGCGGCCGCTTCGCCTGCGCCAGCAGGCGCGCCGCCGCCGCAACCGCCGTTGCGTCCGGCGCCGGTGGCGCCGCGGCATTGGCCCGGCGCGGCGAGGGACGCGCATCGGGTATCGGCGCCGCGATGACCTCGCGCGGCAAGGCGAGATAGACCGGGCCGCGCGGTTCGCTCGCGGCGATGGCGAGCGCGCGGTCGACGACCGTCGTCAGCTGCTCGCCGTTGCGCAGCTCGTAATCCCATTTGACGATCTCGCGGATCATCCCCGCCTGATCGTACATTTCCTGCGCCCAATGGATGTAGCCGTCGCGCGATCCCGGCAGTCCGGTCTCGGTCAGCGGCGAGCGGCCGGCGGTGAGCAGGATCGCGACGTTCTCGCGCGCCGCGTTCATGGCGGCGCAGATCATGTTCGCGGTGCCGACGCTTACATGCACCATGACGGCCGGAATCCGGCGCGACACCATGCCGTAGCCGTGCGCCATGGCGACCGCGAGATTCTCGTGGGTGGCGAGGATCGGGCGCGGGACCGCGCTGCCGGTCTGCGCCGCTTCCGCATAGGCCTCGATCAGCGGCGCGAAATCCGTCCCCGCGTTGCCGAACAGATAGTCGACGCCGCGATCGGCCAGCAACGCGAGATACGCGGCCGCGACGCTGCAGGATTCCTGTTTTTTCATTTGCTCGTTCTCATTATCGGGAATCTCCATTGTACTCACAGGAACGGCTCGGACCAAGCAAGCGCGCCGATGGGGTTTCCGCCCGCCTGCGCGGGCGTCAACCCATCCTACGGTTGCGAGCGCGCGCGGCTGGACAAGCTGCGCGGTCTGGCCGAACAATGCCGCGCCGGTGAGCGGAGGGTTCGAATATGAAGCGACTTTGCATGGCGCTCGGCGCGCTGATCGTGGCGCTGGCGCCGCTCGAGGCCGCGGCCCAGGACAAGCTCGTCGTCAGCGTCTGGGGCGGCAGCTGGCGCGACATGATCGACAGCATCATCGCCAAGAAGTTCACCGCGCAAACCGGCGTGCCGGTCGAGTACATCACCGGCGGCACCATCGACCGCTTGAACAAGGAGCGCCTCGCCAAGGGCAATCCGGAAAGCGACATCACGTTCACGACGTCGCACGTCGGCTGGCTCTACGCCAACGACGGACTTTACGAGAAGCTCGATCTCGCCAAGGTGCCGAACGCCGCGCATCTGATCGAGCAGGCCAAGATCAGCCCCTATCACGTCGGCACCTGGGCCTATGTCTACACCATCGGCTACCGGCCCGACCTCGTCAAAGACGAGACGTTCGCAAGCTGGGCGGATCTGTGGAAGCCGACGCTCAAGGGCAAGCTCGCCGCTCCCGATTTCGATCCGAGCCACCTCATTGTCGTCGCCGCGATGCTCTCGGGCGGCGACGCCGCGACGTGGGAAAAGGGGCAGGCCAAGCTCAAGGAGCTGAAACCCAACTTCAAGGCGTTCTACACCAACGACGCCAACAGCCAGCAGCTGATCGCCAACGGCGAGACGCCGGTGCAGGTCATCCTGTCGATGAACGCCCACTACATGATCGGCGAGGGCGTGCCGATCCGGCTGGTGATTCCGCAGGAAGGCGCGGTGCTGGGCATCGACACCATCGCGATCATGAAGGGCTCCAAGAAGGCCGACCTCGCCTACAAGTTCATCAACGTGGCGCTCGATCCGCAGGTGCAGGCCGAGGTCGCCAAGTTCAAGAAGGGCAGCCCGATGGTGACCAACGCCCAGGTCGACCCCGCCATCGCCAAGCTGCCGGGCGTGTTCACAACGCCTGAGCAATGGAGCAAGCAGGCCATCATCATCGACCACAAGCTGCGCGCGGAAAAAACCGCCGAGTGGCGCAAGTGGTTCGCCGAGAACATCATGAACTGATCGCCTGGCGGTGGGCCGGCGAGGCCGGCGCACCGCCCATCGAGCCCGCCGGCCATGACCTCCCAGCCCTTCCTGCGCGCCTTCGTGTCGCCGGCCGCGCTGTGCGCGTTCGCCCTCATGGCCGCGCTGGCGGCGGTGATGCAGTACAGCATCCGTGCCTATGTGCCGGGCGCGCTCGAGCCCGGCGGCTTCACCTTCGCGAACTTCGCGGCGCTGATGAAGCCGCTCTACGCCCGCGTCTTCCTCGATACGCTGTGGATCTGCATCCTCACCGCCTTTGTCACGCTCATCGTCGGCTACCCGCTCGCCTATGCGCTGGTGCGCGTGCGCAGCGCCGCGCTCAAATCGGCCATTCTGGTGATCATCCTCACCCCGCTGTTCCTCGGCGAGGTGGTGCGCACTTATTCGTGGATCGTCGTGCTCGGCAACAACGGCTTCGTCAACGCCATGCTGCTCAAGGCCGGGCTGATCGACCAGCCCGTGCAGCTCATGTTCACCCGCTTCGGCGTCGTCACGGCGCTCGTTCACGTGACCTTGCCGGTGATGGTGATCATGCTGGCGGCGGCGCTCGCCCACGTCGACCGCGACTGCGAGCGGGCGGCGCAGAGCCTCGGCGCCGGCCCGATCCGCGCCTTCCTCACGGTGACCCTGCCGCTGTCCATGCCGGGGATCATCGCCGGCGTGACGACCGCGTTCGCCTGGACGTTCAGTGCCTTCGCGACCCCGCAGCTGATCGGCGGCGGCCAGGTCAACATGGTCTCGAACCTCGTCTATCAGCTCGGATTCGCCAGCTTCAACTTTCCGTTCGCGGCGAGCCTCTCGGTCGCCGGGCTCGCGCTCACCTTCGCGGTGCTGGCGCTGGTGCGCGCCGCCGCCCGCCCGCTCGAAAAGATCGGACCGTACTGAGATGCCGCGGTTGTCCTCGGCCCGGCTGCTCCGCCTGATCGGCGTGATCGTCGTGACGGGAGTCCTCGGCTTCCTGCTGCTGCCGGCCGTGGTGGTTGCGCTCGCGGCCTTCAACGGCCGGGCGATCCTCGCCTTTCCGCCCGAGAGCTGGTCGTGGCGATGGTTCGCCAAGGCGCTGGCGTACGAGGACTTCCGCGCCGGCTTTCGCAACGGCGCGATCGTGACTGCATGGGCGTCGGCGCTTGCGCTTGTCGTCGGCACCGCCTTTGCGTTCGCGCTCGACCGCTACGAGTTCCGCCTCAAGCGCGCGCTCGAGGCCGTGCTGCTGTCGCCGCTCGTGGTGCCGCATTTCACCATCGGCCTCGGCTTTTTGATCCTTGCCGCGCAGCTCGGCATGACGCGCGGCTTTGCGGTGGTGATTGCCTGCCACGTGGTGCTGGTGCTGCCGTTCGTGCTGCGCAGCGTCTATGTCTCGTTGCGCAATCTCGATCGCCGCCTGGAGCTCGCCGCCGCCAGCCTCGGCGCGCCGCCGCACCGCGTGCTCGCCACCGTCACCCTGCCGCTGCTGCTGCCGGGCCTGGTCGGCGGCTGGCTGTTCGCCGCCGTCCTGTCGTTCAACGAGTTCACCGCCTCGCTGTTCGTCACCGCCCAGCGCACCCAGACGCTTCCGGTCGCCATGTACAACTACGTGCGCGAATACGCCGACCCGTCGATGGCGGCTATCTCGGTCATCTACATCGTCGCGACCGCGGCGCTGCTGACGTTCGCCACGGTCTTCCTCGGTCTCGGAAAGGTGCTCAACGTTGAGCAACCCCGCTGATCCGGACGCGGTCGATCCGGCCGGGACGCGCCGCGAGGATATCGCGGTGCGGCTCGACGGCGTCACCAAGCGCTTCGGCGAGACCGTGGCGCTACACCAGGCGTCGCTGCAGGTCCGGCGTGGCGAGCTGATGACGCTGCTCGGGCCGTCCGGTTGCGGCAAGACGACGTTGCTCAACCTGGTCGCCGGCTTCCTGCCGCCCGACAGCGGCGACATCGCGATCGACGGCGCGCGCGTCACCGACCTTCCCACCTGGCGGCGCGAGATCGGGATGACGTTCCAGAACTACGCGCTGTTTCCGCACATGACGGTCGCGTCCAACGTCGGCTACGGCCTGCGGGCGCGCCGCTTGCCCAGGGAGGAGATCGCCGGCCGGGTCGCCGCCGTGCTCGATCTGGTCAGGCTGTCGGGGCTCGAGGACCGCAGGCCGCGCCAGCTGTCCGGCGGCCAGCAGCAGCGGGTCGCGCTCGCGCGCGCCCTCGTGGTCCGCCCCAAGGTGCTGCTGCTCGACGAGCCGTTCTCCGCCCTCGACCGCAATCTGCGCGCGTCCATGCAGGTCGAGCTGCGCGACATTCAACGCAAGCTCGGCGTGACCACCATCTTCGTCACCCACGACCAGAGCGAGGCCTTGAGCCTGTCGGATCGGATCGCCGTGATCTCGGAGGGCCGCATCCGTCAGCTCGGCACGCCGGACGAGATCTATCGCCGCCCGGTCGACCGCTTCGTCGCCTCGTTCGTGGGCGACGTCAACGTGCTGCGCGCGCGCCTCGACCGTTTCGACGGCGAAACCGCCACGGTCGTCCTCGGGCCGCAGCGCGTGGCGGTGCCGCGCCGCACGCTCGATGGCGCGGCGGCCGGCGGTCCGGTCGACCTGTTCGTGCGGCCGGAGGATTTGTGCGTGGCCGCGGACGCGACAGCGGCCGTGGCGCACGGCGTCGTGGCCGCGCAGGTCTACCAAGGCGGCCACGTCGATCTTCATGTCGATACGCCGGACGCGGCGTCGGGGCGCGTGCTGCTGCGCCTGCCCGGTCATGCGGCCATGGCGCGCTGGCCGCTCGGCACCCGCATCGGCATCGCGCTCGCCGCGAGCGAAGCGGTGGCGTTTCCGGCAAGCGACTGATGTAGGATGGGTTGAGCGAAGCGATACCCATCACGACCGATATTGCTGAGAGGCCGATGGGTATCGCCGCGCGATGCGCGGCTCAACCCATCCTACTTGATCGGCGGCTTGGGCAGGCGCGCTTCGCCGGCCTCCATCGGGAATGTGTAGTCGAGCGAATACCACGGACCTTCGACGTCGGGCGCCGGCGCCGGCCCGTTGTCGTGGCGCACGTAATTGCCGATCAGCGCGCGGGTGACGCCGAACTGCACATCGGTCTCCAGCCGCTCGTCGTCGTTGACGTAGATCTGCGAGATCAGCGTCTTGAAGCCCGGCTTGTAGATGAGGAAATGCAGGTGCGCCGGCCGGTAATGGTGGCGCCGGGTCGCGCGCACGAACTCGCCCACCGGCCCGTCGATCGGGATCGGATAGCCGGCCGGCTTGACGCTGCGGAACCCGAAGGCGCCGTCGGCGTCGGTCGTGAACTTGCCGCGCAGGTTCATGTCCGCCTGCTTGGGATCCTGCTGCTCGTAGAAGCCCTCGGGCGAGGAGTGCCACACGTCGACCTCGGCGCCGGCGATCGGCCGGCCGGCGGTGTCGCGCACCCGCGCGTTGACGAACAGCGGCGGGCCGGGCGTGGGCGAGCGCACGATCGAGCCGCCGTTTTCGGTCGGCGGCGAATGCATGCGCCAGAACGGGCCCAGCAGGTTGGCGGCGGTCTCGGTCTGGCCGTTGTTGCCGTTGTTGAGCAGGCAGATCAGGGTCGACATGCCGAGCGAGCCCGACATCAGCACCGCCTCGTTGTGGCTGTCGGTCGTGTGCTGGCCGAGCGCCACCACGTAGCCGACCGCGCGCTCGAACTCGCGTTCGGTCAGCTTCACCTCGCGGGCGAAGTCGTGCAAATGGCGCACCAGCGCCGTCATGATCTCGCGAAAGCGCGGATCGGGCGATCGGCCGATCGCCTCCAGCACCGCTGGGGTGACCTGTTGCTGATTGGCGATGATCATCGGGCTTGTTTCCCTCTTGCTTACTTCGCGACCAGCACCGGACAGGGCGCCAAGCGGACGAGGCGATCCGACGTCGAGCCGATGATGCGGTCGTACAGCGCCGAATGCCCCATGAAGCCAACGATCAGAAGGCCGGCTTTGCGGGCGCGCACGTAGCCGACGATCGCCGCGACCGCGTGGCCGGCGATGACCTCGGTCATCAGCTTGACCTTCTTGGCGCGGGCGATCTTGCGGGCCTTGGCGAGGACCGCGTGGAACTTGTGGTCTTCGAGCGCCTGAATCTCAATCACCTCGTCGATCGACGTTGGGAAGCTCGGCATTTCCTCGACCGAGATCATGTGCAGGGCGGCCCGGTGGCGCTTGGCGAGCTCGCAGCCGAGCGCGAGGGCCTTGAACCCGCCGTCCGATCCGTCGTTGGCGACCACGATGGTGCCGAACATGTCACACCTCCCGTTTCGCCGCGCCCTCCCGCGGAAGATACCATTTTTGAGCGATCAAGGTTGGGACCACGGCGCTGGCGATCACGGCCGTCACCAGGACGGTATATTGCTGCTGGTCGATGATGTTGTTGGTCAGCCCGTACAGCGCCGAGATCGACCCGAAGGTGAGGCCGGTCGACATCAGCAACGTCGTGTACATGCCTTCCCGGTGGTCGAAGCGGAACAGCCGGGTCAGCGGCAAAATCCCGACGAACTTGGTCGCCATCTTGAGGGCCAGGAACATGGCGATGAGGCCGGCCGAGGCAACCAGCGCCCCGAAGGCGACCAGCGAGCCGGCCTTGAGGAAATAGAACGGGGTGAGGACCGCAAACGCGATCACGCGGATTTTGTGGTGCAGCTCGGGATCGCGCTGGAACGTCGCGGCCAGCACCATGCCGACCAGGTAGGCCGGCAGCACCGCTTCGCTGCCGACCGCGCTGGCGAGGCCGCCGAGCCCGAACAGCACCAGCAGGACGAGCTTGATCTGCGGCTCGCTGACCCGCTGCCCCACCGCCGCGAAGAACCGTGGGACGAAGATCGGCAGCAGCCAGATCGCCACCGCGGTCACGGCCGCGAACGCCGCGAGCCAGATGGAGAAGTTGGCGAACACGATGCCGAGCGCCAGCACCGTGCCGAGGTCGGTGATGAAGCAGGCGGCCAGGATGATCTTGCCGAGCTCTGTCTTGTTGAGGCCGGTCTCGATCATCACCGCGTAGACGACCGCCACCGAGGTGGTCGACAGCGCAATGCCGGCGATCTGCGCCTGCGGCCATGGCCAGCCGAGGCCATAGCGCGCGGCCAGGAGGCAACCGAGATAGGGCGCAAAGAAACTGATCACGCCGATGCCGACGCTGGCGCCGAAATTGCGCCGCACCACATCGGCGTCGACTTCGGTGCCGGCCAGGAACGTGAGCAGGACGGCGCCGAACCCGGCCAGATAGTTGATCCACGGGGTGAGCGGCAGGCCGATCAGGTTTCCGGCCACCGCGCCCACCATGATCTCGATCAACGCGACCGAGATCGCCGTCCAGATGGAGATCAACGAAGCGGCAAGCGTAAGCCCGATCCACAACGCCGACATGAGCCAGATGTTGTCCATCGCACTCTCCTTCGGGCTGCGCCGAGCCGGCGAGCCAAAGAGGTTCAGGGCGGTGGACGCGCGGATTGCGTGACCGGTGAAAGGCCGCCCTCGGCGGATCGAGACAGGCTCCTACCGCCTTTATTGCGTGGTAGGAGCCATCAGCCGTTGCGGGCGGTTTCGGGGGACTCCATCCCCATCGCGATAAACTTAGCGCCAACGCCGCGGCGCGGTCAACGCGGCGCGGTGCCCGCTCTTGTGCGCCATCAAGTCGGCCGCTACCTCAAGCGGAACCGTGCATCAGGCGTCAGGAACGTTTGCCATGCCGCTGATCGATCCCGCCCCGCTGGTCGCCAAGGCTCCGGTCATCCCGGTGCTTACAATCGAGCGCGCCGCCGACGCGGTGCCGCTCGCGCGCGCGCTCGTCGCCGGCGGGCTGTCGGTCATCGAGGTGACGTTGCGCACCCGGCACGCCCTTGATGCGGTCCACGCCATCGCGGCCGAGGTGCCGGACTGCGTCGTCGGCGTCGGCACGGTGACGCGCAACGCGGACATTCCGGCCGCCTTGAGCGCGGGCGCGAAGTACCTGGTCAGCCCCGGCACACCGCCCGCGCTGGCGGCGGCGCTCTGCGACGCGCCGGTGCCGGTGCTGCCGGGATGCGCCACCGTCACCGAGGCGATGGCGTTGATGGAGCGCGGGTTCACGGTGCTCAAGTTCTTTCCCGCCGAGGCGTCCGGCGGCATCGCCTGGCTCAAGGCGGTGGCGGCGCCGCTGCCGGGGCTCAAGTTCTGCCCCACCGGCGGCATCGACATGCGCAATGCCGGGACCTATCTCGCGCTCGCCAACGTGCTCGCGGTCGGCGGCTCATGGCCCGCCCCCCGGGAGCTGATCGCCGCGCACGACTTCGCGCGCATCACCGCGCTCGCGCGGGAAGCTGCTTCATTGCGCGGTTGAAGCGATCAAGGCCAAATGGCGCCACAACATCCGCCGTCACCCTGAGGCGCCCGCCGTAGGCGGGCCTCGAAGGGTGGAAGCATCCGCGCTTGTTTCCATCCTTCGAGGCTCGCGCGACTTCGTCGCGCTCGCGCCTCAGGATGACGTCTGAGCAAATCAATGCATCGCTGCTGCCGCGCGCGGCACGATGGCGCCGCGGTGGCGGATCACTTCGCTCGCCAGCAGATGCGCCGTGGCGGCCGCCGGCGCCGGCGCTTCGCCGGCAAGCCGCGCGGCCAAATAGGCCGCATTGAAGCTGTCGCCCGCGGCCGTGGTGTCGATCGGCTCGACGATCTGCGGCACCGGCACCTGCTCGCGCCCGTCCGCGGTTGCAACGAGCGCGCTGTTGGGGCCGTTCTTGACCGCGATCTCGCCGATCCCGAACGCCTGCAGCCGCTCGACCGTGGCCTCCGGGCTGGCGTCGCCCCACAGCAGCGCCTCGTCCTCGAAGGTCGGCAGCGCGATGTCGACGCGCTTGAGCGCCTCCACGAACACCGTGCGGGTGCGGTTGACGTCGCCCTTCCAGCCGCGCGGGCGGAAATTGCCGTCGAAGGCGATCTTGGCGCCGTTCTTGCGCGCCATCTCGACCACGGCGAGCAGCCGGCCGAGCCCGTTGTTGGAGTAGAGCGACAGAGTCACGCCGGAGAAATAGATCAGGCCGGCGGTCAGCAGCCCGTCGGCGATCACCTCCCATTGCGGCAGCTCGAACAGATCCCGTGCCGGCGAGGTCTCGCGCCAATAGTAGAACCGGCGCTCGCCGCCCGGATCGGTCTCGATCACGTAGAGTCCCGGCATGCGGCCCGGCACCCGCATGATCAGGTCGGTGCCCACGCCCTCGGCCCCGGCCAGCGCCGCGATGCCGTCCGAATAGGCATCGTCGCCTAGCGCGGTCGCATAGGCGACCGGGACATCCGCGCGCGCCAGGTAGACCGCGGTGTTGAACGTGTCGCCCCCGTAGGCGAGGCCGAAGCGGCCGTCGGTGCCGCGCGCCAGCTCGACCATCACCTCGCCGACGCAGACGACACGCCGTTGTTTTTCGGTCATGGGTTTCTTCACCTCACGGCAGCGCCGCGAGCGCGACCGTCGCAGACCATACCATTTCCCGCCGCAGGACTGCCATGCAACGCGCGGCAACCGGTCCTGTTGCATGGCCAAGCGCGCCGCGCGGGCCTAAGTCAATCGGATGAGGCCCGCGTTGCCGACCCGAACCGCCGCGTTCCCGCCCGGCTCCCTCGTGCTGGGCACCGTCTGCGGCACCGGCGCGGCGTTCTGCTGGGCGGCCGGGTTCGTGGCGGCGCGCCACGGCATCCTGGCCGGGTTGGCGCCGGCCGACATCGCGCTGCACCGGTTCGTCTGGGCCGGCCTGGTGCTGCTGCCGGCCACGCTCGCCAGCGGCTTCGCCGACGTGCGCGCGATCGGCTGGGGACGGGCGCTGGCGCTGACCGTGGTGGCCGGCCCGCTGCAGGCACTGCTCAGCTACTTGGGCTTCACGCTGGTGCCGCTCGGCCACGGCGTGGTGATCCAGCCGGCGGCGTCGGCGCTCGCGGGGCTCCTCCTCGCGGTGCTGGCGCTGCACGAGCCCACCACCGCGCGCCGCATGGCCGGCGCGGCCGCCATCGTGGTCGGGCTCGCCGTGTTCGGCGGCGAAGCAATCGCCACGATCGGCACCCACGGCCTCGTCGGCGATGGCCTGTTTCTCCTCGCCGGCATCGCCTGGGGCGTGTTCGGCGTCCTGTTGCGGCACTGGCGCATCGCCGGCACCCGCGCCGCCATCGTCGTCTGCGTGCTGGCGCTCGTGCTCTATGGTCCGGCGCACGGATTGATCTGGGGCTACGACCGCCTGCTCGCCGCCGGGGTGAAGGAAAACCTGATCCAGATGCTGGCCCAGGGCATGCTTGCCGGCGTGCTCGCGATTTATCTGTTCGCCCGCTCGGTGAGCCTGCTCGGCGCCTCGCGTGCCTCGACCTTCCCGGCGCTCGTCCCCGGCTTCGGCATCGTGATCGGCTACCTCGCGCTCGGCGAAGTGCCAAGCCTCTACCAGCTCGCCGGCTTCGCCATTGTGGCGCTCGGGTTCCGGCTGGCGCTCAAACAATAACGTCTCGGACCTGTAGGGTGGGCAAAGCGCCGAAGGCGCGTGCCCACGATGCATATGTCCGCGTGGGCAAAATCGCGCTCAGGGTTGGCGCAGGTGGCGAGGTCGCGCGCGCGATTTTGCCCACCCTACAGAAAGAACGGGAACGAAAGTGTTCGCCAGGAATTGGGTCACAAAGGCCAACAGAGGGATTTGTCATGAAAGTCAAGCTCGCCTGCGCGTGCGCGGTTCTCGTCCTCGCGATCTCCGGTACTCCGGCTTTTGCGCGCGGTTGCCTCAAGGGCGCCTTCGTCGGCGGAGTCGTGGGTCATTACGCCGGCCATCACGGCACGCTGGGAGCGCTCGCCGGCTGCGCCTACGGCCATCATCGGGCGACCGTGCGCCAACGCGAGATCGATCGGCACAACGGCCAGGGCGCATCAGCCGACTGAGCCGCGTCGCCGTTTCCCTCACGCCGCCTTTCTGCTGGCGAGGAAATCCCCCATGCGGTCGAGCGCCTTGAGGATGTTCTCGGTCGAGTTGGCGTAGGAAATGCGCACGTAGCCCTCGCCCAGGATGCCGAAGTCAGGCCCGCCGATGATGGCGACGCCGGCGTCCTCCAGCAGCGAAGAGGCAAGCGCCTTCGCCTTCCAGCCGGTCTGCTTGATGTTGGGGAAGGCGTAGAACGCCCCCTTCGGGGTCGCGCACGACGTGCCGGGCAGCTTGTTGAGCCCGTCGACCACGACCTTGCGGCGGCGGTCGAACTCCGCGACCATCTTGTGGCTCGCGTCCTGCGGGCCGGTGAGCGCGGCGATGCCGGCATATTGCGCCGACGCATTGACGCACGAATGCAGGTTGACTGCGAGCTTGCGCGCGTAGTCGTAGAGCTTGCCGGGCCAGATCGCGTAGCCGAGCCGCCAGCCGGTCATCGCGTAGGTCTTCGACCAGCCGTTGAGCAGGATCAGGCGGTCGCGGATCGACGGATAGTCGAGCAGGCACACGTGGCGCTCGCCGTCGTAGACCATGTGGTCGTAGATCTCGTCGGACATCACCGTCACGTCGGGATGCCGCTCCAGGCCGGCGATCAGCTTGTCCACCTCCGCCTTGGGGGTGACGCCGCCGGTCGGGTTGGCGGGCGAGTTGACGATGAGCAGGCGCGCCTGCGGGGTGATCAGCTTGAGCGTCTCCTCGGCCGAGAACGCGAAGCCGTTCTCCTCGCGGATCGGAACCGGCACCGGCCGCGCGCCGGTGAACTCGATCATCGAGCGATAGATCGGAAAGCCCGGGTCCGGGTAGAGGATGTCGACGCCCGGCTCGCCGAACATCAGGATCGACATGAACATGGTGGGCTTGCCGCCCGGCATGATCATGACCTCGTCGGGCGACACCTTGGCCTTGAAGCGCTTGAACAGGTCGGCCGTGACCGCCTCGCGCAGCGGCAGGATGCCGGTCGCCGGCGTGTAGCCGTGGTGGCCGTCGCGCAGCGCCTTCACGGCCGCCTCGACGATGTGCTCGGGGGTGCGGAAGTCGGGCTGGCCGATGCCGAGATTGATGATGTCGCGGCCCTGGGCGGCAAGCGCCATGGCGCGGGCGAGCACCGCGAAGGCGTTCTCCTCGCCGATGCGGTCAAAGGCCGCAATGGTCTTCAGCATGGCATTTCGCTCCCGTTTTCATGCCGCTCCCGTTCAGGGAGGCGTTGCCGCAATTGATTTCGCGGGGGACTTCAGCGCATCCTCGCGGCGAAATCAAACCGAATGGATCGCGGGCAGGCCCATGCGATCCCGTGGGAGGATGTCATGGCAAAGAAGACCGCCAAGAAGCAAGCCAAACGCGGGCGCCGGCTGCGCTCGCAATTGTGGTTTGACAATCCGGACAATCCGGGCATGACCGCGCTCTATCTCGAGCGCTACCTCAACTACGGCCTCACCAGCGCGGAGCTGCGCTCAGGCAAGCCGATCATCGGCATCGCCCAGACCGGCTCCGACCTGTCGCCGTGCAACCGCCACCACCTCGAGCTGGCGCACCGCGTGCGCGAGGGCATCCGGGCGGCCGGCGGCATCGCCTTCGAGTTTCCGGTGCACCCGATCCAGGAGACCGGCAAGCGGCCCACCGCGGCGCTCGACCGCAACCTCGCCTACCTGGGCCTGGTCGAGATCCTCTACGGCTATCCGCTCGACGGCGTCGTGCTGCTGACCGGCTGCGACAAGACCACGCCGGCCTGCCTGATGGCGGCCGCGACCGTCAACCTGCCGGCGATCGTCCTCTCCGGCGGCCCGATGCTCAACGGCTGGTGGAAGGGCGAGCGCTGCGGCTCCGGCATGGCGGTGTGGAAGGCGCGCGAGGACATGGCGGCCGGCCGCATCGACCAGGACGAGTTCGTGGAGATCGCCGCCGCCTCGGCGCCGTCGGCCGGCCATTGCAACACCATGGGCACGGCCTCGACCATGAACGCGCTGGCCGAGGCGCTCGGCATGTCGCTGCCGGGCTGCGCCGCCATCCCGGCCCCCTACCGCGAACGCGGGCAGATCTCCTACGAGACCGGCGTGCGCATCGTCGCCATGGTGCACGAAGATCTCAAGCCGTCCGACATCCTCACCCGCAAGGCGTTCGAGAACACCATCATGGCCTGCTCGGCGATCGGCGGGTCGACCAACGGTCCGATCCACATCAACGCCATCGCGCGGCACATCGGGGTCAAGCTCACGATCGACGACTGGGAGAAGGTCGGTTACGACATTCCGCTCCTCGTCAACATGCAGCCGGCGGGGAAATATCTCGGCGAGGAATATTTCCGCGCCGGCGGACTGCCGGCGGTGATGCGCGAATTGCTCAAGGCCGGGCGCCTGCATGGGGATGCATTGACGGTCAGCGGCAAGACGATAGGCGAGAACGTCAGGAAAGCCGCGATTCAAGACCAGGACGTGATCCGCTCCTACAAGAAGCCGCTGGTCAACCACGCGGGCTTCAAGGTGTTGCGCGGCAACCTCTTCGACTCGGCGATCATGAAGACCAGCGTGATCTCCGAGGAGTTCCGCAACCGTTACCTGTCCGACCCGAAGGAGCCGAATGCGTTCGAGGGGCGCGCGGTGGTGTTCGACGGCCCGGAGGACTATCACCACCGCATCGACGATCCGGCGCTCAAGATCGACGAGCGCACCTTGCTGTTCATCCGCGGCGCCGGGCCGATCGGCTACCCGGGCAGCTGCGAGGTGGTCAACATGCAGCCGCCGGCAGCGCTGATCAAACGCGGCATCACCTCGCTGCCGTGCATCGGCGACGGACGCCAGTCCGGCACCTCGGGCTCGCCCTCGATCCTCAACGCCTCGCCGGAAGCGGCGGCGGGCGGCGGTCTCGCGCTCTTGCGCACCGGCGACCGCGTGCGCATCGACCTCAACAAAGGCGCCGCCGACATTTTGATCTCCAAGGCGGAACTAGCCGAGCGGCGGGCGGCGCTGGAGAAGCGCGGTGGCTACAAATATCCGGCCAGCCAGACGCCGTGGCAGGAGATCCAGCGCGGCATGGTCGATCAGCTCGCCGACGGCATGGTGCTCAAGCCGGCGGTCAAGTACCAGCGCGTCGCCGAGACCATGGGCGTCCCGCGGGATAATCACTGAACTTCATCGGCGCGATCAGCAAGTTTCATGGCGCCGGCGCTGCACGGATTGGTAGGGTGGGCAAAGCCGCGTTAGCGGCGTGCCCACGTGCGAAGATCGATGAGCGCGTGGGCACGCTTCGCTTTGCCCGCCCTGCCCGGACAATGAGGAGAATCGGATGCCAAGCGTTGCCGACAAGCGCCGCGCCTTCCGTCAGCTGCACGAGTCCGGCTGTTTCGTCATTCCTAATCCGTGGGACGTCGGCTCGGCGCGCTATCTGCAGGGCCTCGGCTTCAAGGCGCTGGCCACCACCAGCGCCGGCTTCGCCTTCACCCAGGGGCTCGCCGACGGGAACTTCAGCCGCGACCTGGCGCTCGCCCATTGCGGCGAGCTCGCCGCGGCGACCGATGTGCCGCTCAACGTCGACTATGAGGGCGGCTACGCGGACGATCCGGCCGGCGTCGCCGAGAGCGTGCGGCTGTGCGTCGAGACCGGCATCGCCGGCCTGTCGATCGAGGATTCGACCGGCGACCCGGCGAAGCCGCTGTACGATTTCGATCTCGCGCTCGCGCGCGTGAAGGCGGCGCGCGCCGCGATCGACAAGGCGGGCGGCGACGTGGTGTTCACCGCGCGCAGCGAAGGCTTCGTGCGCAATCGTCCCGACCTCGCCGAGACCGTCCGCCGCATGCAGGCGTTCGCCGCCGCCGGCGCCGATTGTCTCTACGCGCCCGGCATCAAGACGCGCGAGGAGATCGCGGCGGTGGTGGCGATCGGAAAGCCGGTCAATTTCCTGATGGTCAACGCCACGAACTTCAGCGTCAGCGACCTCGCCGCCATGGGCGTGCGCCGCATCAGCACCGGCGGCACCCTGGCGCGCACGGCCTGGACCGGGTTCATCCGCGCGGCGCGCGAGATCGCCGAGCAGGGCACGTTCAAGAATTTCGACGGCACCATCCCGAACGCCGAGCTCAACGCGTTCTTCCGCGATGACCGCAAGGCGCGCGGGTCGTGAACGCGTCCGAGCCCGATCCTCATTCCGGCCGGCCGGTTGGCGTAAAGGTGGACGCGACGCCGGCGCGCAGGCCCGGCCCGGTCGTGCTCGAAGGCCGTTTCGGCCGGGTCGAGAAGCTCGATGCCGACCGCCACGGCGCGGCCCTGTGGCAGGCGCTCAAGGACGACAACGCCACCTGGGCCTACCTGGGCTACGGGCCGTTCGCCGATGCGGCCGCGTTCGCGGCCTGGCTCGCCGACCGGCCGAAGCTCGACGACCCCTATTCCTACGCGGTGGTCGAGTCCTCCGGCCGCGCGGTCGGCATCGCCACCCTGATGGAGATCAGGCCGGCGATGCGGGTGATCGAGGTCGGCAACATCGTGTATGCGCCGGCCCTGCAGCGCACGCCCCTTGCGACCGAGGCGCAGTATCTGCTGGCGCGCTACGTGTTCGAGACGCTCGGCAACCGCCGTTACGAGTGGAAGTGCAACGCGCTCAACGCGCCGTCGCGCCGCGCCGCCGCCCGCTTCGGCTTCACCTTCGAGGGCGAGTTCCGCCAGCACCTGATCATCAAGGGCCGCAACCGTGATACCGCGTGGTTTTCCATGCTCGAGGCGGAATGGCCGGCGCGCAAGGCAGCGTACGAGCGCTGGCTGGCGCCGGACAATTTCGACCGCGACGGCCGGCAGAAGCTGAGCCTCGCCGCGCTCAACCGCGGCACGCTCGCGGGCCTGCGCCGCGCCAACACCGGCGACGTCGCCGCGGTGACCGCCTTCCAGCGCGCCGCCTATGCCAAGAACCGCCCGCTGCTCGGTGTCGAGCCGCGGCCGTTGCTCGCCGACTACACCAAGGTTCTCGCCGACTACGAGACCTGGCTCTACGAGAGCGCCGATGGCCTCGACGGCGTCCTCATCCTCGAGCCGCGCGCCGACGACCTGCTGATCTGGAGCATCGCGACGGCGCCGCGCCTGCACGGCCAGGGGCTCGGCCGGCGGCTGCTGGCGGCGGCGGAGGAGCGCACGCGCGCGCTGGGCTTTGCGGTGGTGCGCCTCTATACCGGCGAGCCGCTCACCGGCAACATCGCCTGGTACGAGCGGCACGGCTTCGTGCGCGAGCGGGTCGAGGATATGGGCGACCGCCGGGCCGTCCACATGGTGAAGCGGCTCGCTTTGTAGGGAAAACATCTCGGGGAGGGCGGCCCATGGCCGGACGGCTCAAGGGCAAGGTCGCGCTGGTCACCGCAGCCGGACAGGGGATCGGGCGCGCCATCGCCGCAGCTTTCGCGGCCGAAGGCGCGACGGTGATCGCGACCGATCTCGACGCCCGCAAGCTCAAGGGCCTCCGCGGCGCCGAGCGCCGCGCTCTCGACGTGCGCTCGACCGTGGCGGTCGACGCGCTCGCCAAGGAGATCGCCCGCAAGCATGGCGCCCTCGACGTGCTCGCCAACTGCGCCGGCTTCGTGCACCACGGCAGCGTGCTCGAATGCGCGGAGGCCGACTGGGATTTCTCCTTCGACCTCAACGTCAAGTCCATGCACCGCACCATCAAGGCGTTCCTGCCGGGAATGCTCGAGCGCAAGCGCGGGTCGATCATCAACATCTCGTCCGGCGCGTCCTCGGTGCGCGGGCTGCCGCACCGCTACGTCTACGGCGCCACCAAGGCGGCGGTGATCGGGCTCACCAAGGCGGTCGCCGCCGACTTCATCAAGCGCGGCATCCGCGCCAACGCCATCTGCCCCGGCACCATCGAGTCGCCCTCGCTCGACGAGCGCATCGCCGCCTTGGCGAAATCGACCGGGGTGTCGCTCGCCGCGATCCGCAAGCAGTTCATCGACCGCCAGCCCATGGGGCGGCTCGGCACGCCCGTGGAGATCGCCATGCTCGCCGTCTATCTTGCCTCCGACGAAGCGAGCTACACCACCGGGCAGATTCACCTCGCCGACGGCGGGTTCGCGTTGTAGCGGAGGTCAGAGGTCAGATGACAGATGTCAGAGAATTGAATTGTCTGACATCCGATCTCTGACATCCGACATCCGACATCAGAGCGGAGCGACGCATGCACATTCTCATCCTCGGCGCGGCCGGCATGGTCGGGCGTAAGCTCGTCGCGCGGCTGGTGCGCGACGGCGGGCTTGCCGGTAAGCCTATCGAACGGCTGACCCTTGCCGACGTGGTCAACCCGGAAAAACCTGCGGGCTTCACCGGCAAGGTCGACACCCTGACCGTGGATCTCTCGGCGCCGGGCGCGGCCGACACGGCGGTGGCGGCGCGGCCGGACGTGATCTTCCATCTCGCCGCCATCGTGTCCGGGGAAGCGGAGGCGGATTTCGAGAAAGGCTACCGCATCAACCTCGACGGCACCCGCGCGGTGCTCGAGGCGATCCGCCGGGTCGGCGACGGCTACCGGCCGAAGGTTATCTACACCTCGTCGATCGCGGTGTTCGGTGCGCCGTTTCCGGACGCGATCCCGGACGCGTTCCATCTCACGCCGCTGACCTGCTACGGCACCCAGAAGGCGATCGGCGAACTGCTGCTCGCCGACTACACGCGGCGCGGTTTTGTCGACGGTGTCGGCCTGCGGTTCCCCACCATCTGCGTGCGGCCCGGCAAGCCCAACAAGGCCGCCTCGGGCTTCTTCTCCTCGATCATCCGCGAGCCGCTCGCCGGGCTCGAGGCGGTGCTGCCGGTCCCCGATACGGTGCGCCACACCCACGCGAGCCCGCGCGCCGCCGCCGGATTCCTGGTGCATGCCGCCGGCCTGACGCGCGAGCAGCTCGGGCCGCGCATCAACGTCACCCTGCCGGGCGTCTCGTGCACCGTCGCCGAGCAGATCGCCGCGCTCGCGCGCATCGCCGGCGCCAAGGTCGCGGCGCGCATCCGTCGTGAGCCCGACGAAACGGTCGCCCGCATCGTCGAGGGCTGGCCGCAGCGGTTCGACGCTCGCCGCGCCCACGCGCTCGGCTTCCGCGCCGAGACCGCGTTCGACGACATCGTGCGCACCCATATCGAGGACGAGCTGGGCGGGAAGATCAATTGATCAGGAGTCAGGAACCAGGGTCAGGAAACCTGCTCCGTCATTCCGGGGCGCGAGCGTAGCTCGCGAGCCCGGAATCCAGTAACCCGTGCACTGGAATACTGGATTCCGGACAGCCGCCTTCGGCGGCTTCCGGAATGACGAAGCCGAGATTTCTTTCTGACGCCTGACGTCCGATCCATGTACTTTAAAGAACCACTGATCCCCGCGACGCTCGTGCGCCGCTACAAGCGCTTCCTCGCCGACGTGGTGCTGGCCTCGGGCGAGGCGATCACCGCGCATGTCGCCAATCCGGGCGCGATGATCGGGCTCGCGGCGCCGGGCGCGCGCGTGTGGCTGTCGAAATCGGGAAATCCAAATCGTAAGCTTCCCTTTAGCTGGGAGCTGGTCGAGGTCGACCTCGGCGCGGGCCCGGAGCTGATCGGCATCAACACCGCGCACCCCAACCTGCTGGTCGCCGAGGCGATCGCGGCCGGCGCCGTGCCCGAGCTTGCCGGCTACCCCTCGACCCGGCGCGAGGTGAAATACGGCCGCAACTCGCGCGTCGACTTCCTGCTGGAGGCGCCCGGCCGCCCGGCTTGCTACGTCGAGGTCAAGAACGTGCACCTGATGCGGCGTCCGGGCCTCGCCGAGTTTCCCGATTCGGTGACGGCGCGCGGCACGAAGCACCTCGACGAGCTTTCCGCCGTGGCAGCGGCCGGCGGGCGCGCCGTCATGCTGTTCCTCATCCAGATCGGCTCGGCCGCGCAATTCGCCCTGGCGCGCGACATCGACCCCACCTACGGGGCGGCGTTCGACCGGGCGCGGGCGGCCGGCGTCGAGGCGCTCGCCTACCGCTGCCTCATCGACCATGCGGCGATCGTGCTCGCCGGGCCGGTGCCGATCCTGGGTTGAGGCTCGCGCGAATCCTTGCTTCGCGCGCCGGGTTGCTTACATTCGGCTGCGAAATTCGCCGAGGGGTTTCTGGACGAGCATGACCTACGTCGACGCGACCCACGCGCCGCTGCGCAAGACCGGACAGATCAAGCTCTACGGCCCCGAGGCCTTCGCCGGCATGCGCAAGGCCGGCCGGCTGGTGGCCGAGTGTCTCGACATGCTGGTCGGCGAGATCGCGCCCGGGGTCGCGACCCAGCGCATCGACAGCCTGGTGTTCGACTTCGCCATGGACCACGGCGCGCGGCCGGCAACGCTGATGTATCGCGGCTACACCAAGGCGACCTGCACCTCGATCAACCACGTGGTCTGCCACGGCATCCCCAACGACAAGCCGCTCAAGGACGGCGACATCGTCAACGTCGACGTGACCCTGATCCTCGACGGCTGGCACGGGGATTCGAGCCGCATGTTTCCGATCGGCCAAGTTCCGCGCCGGGCCGAGCGGCTGATCGAGGTCACCTACGAGGCGATGATGCGCGGCATCGCCGCGGTGAAGCCCGGCGGCACCACCGGCGACATCGGCGCCGCCATCCAGGCCTACGTCGAGCCGCAGCACATGAGCGTGGTGCGCGATTTCTGCGGTCACGGCCTCGGGCGGCTGTTCCACGACGAGCCCAACATCGTCCACGTCGGCCGGCCGGGCGAGGGGGCGGTGCTGCGGCCCGGCATGTTCTTCACCATCGAGCCGATGATCAACCTGGGCCGCCCGCACGTGAAGGTGCTGTCTGACGGCTGGACCGCGGTGACCCGCGACCGCTCGCTCTCCGCCCAGTTCGAGCACACCGTGGCGGTGACCGAGACCGGCGTCGAGATTTTCACCCTGTCGCCCCGGCACCTGGACAAGCCGCCGTACCGGCTGTCCTGACCCTCCCGTCCCGATTGCAACATCCGGCCGATCCCGTCATTCTATGGCCGGGATGGTTGGTATGCGTGCAGTCCCCGAAACCGGCGAGAACGGCGAGAGCGACGCGCCCGGGCGCGAAGCCCGGCCGCATTTCCACGGCCATCGCCAGCGGCTGCGCGAGCGCCTGCTCAAGGGCGGCGGCGAGGCCCTGCCCGACTACGAGCTGCTCGAGCTGGTGCTGTGCCAGGGGCGGCCACGCATCGACGTGAAGCCGCTCGCCAAGGCGCTGATCGCCAAGTTCGGCTCGTTCGCCGAGGTGATCTCGGCGCCGCCGGCGCGGCTCAAGGAGGTCGACGGCGTCGGCGACGCGATTGTCGCCGAGCTCAAGATCGTCGAGGCGGCGGCCCGGCGTCTGGCGCGCGGCGAGGTCAGCCAGCGCCCGGCGCTCTCCTCATGGTCCTCGGTGCTCGACTATTGCCGCACCGCCATGGCGTTCGCCGACAAGGAAGCGCTGCGCGTGCTCTTCCTCGACAAGAAGAATCAGCTCATCGCCGACGAGGTGCAGCAGACCGGCACCGTCGACCACACGCCGGTCTACCCGCGCGAGGTGGTCAAGCGCGCGCTCGAGCTCTCCGCCACCGCCGTCATCCTGGTGCACAACCATCCCACTCACGCTTCTTGATCACGTTCGATCACGCTTAATCCCTTTGAATCATTGATATTTATTGACTTTGGCACTGGGGGCGGTTAAGCCATTCAGAGCACAAATGAAGGTGCTACCGCCCCCTGTTACAGCCCCCTAACCGTCCCCTGTGAGGGTCGGAGAGTTCGATGTCCAGCCTTACTGACGGCACCATTCGCAACGCGATTAAGCGCGTTGAGAAGTCTCGCAAGGAGCACGTCCTAGCCGATGGCGAAGGCCGCGGGACCGGCCGCTTGGTGCTTGTGCTGAAGCCGATGCCGAAGCGCGTTACCGCGGACTGGATGGCGCAGCAGTGGCGCGAGGGACGGCGCACGAAATCAAAGATCGGCTCCTATCCGGCAATGTCGCTTTCCGATGCGCGGGAAATTTTCAAGCGCGACTTCGCCGACGTGATCTTGAAAGGGCGCAGCATCAAGGTCGCCGGCGACACGCGACCGGGCACCGTCGCCGACCTCTTCGAGGCGTACGTCAAGCATCTCAGGGAGAGCGGCAAGCCGTCCTGGTCCAATGTGGAATACTGCCTCGCCATGGTGGCGGGCACGTTGGGACGCAATCGGCTCGCGCGCGACATCGTGCCGGACGACGTTATCGGCGTTATTCGCCCGATCTACGAACGCGACAGACGCGCCATGGCGGATCACGTTCGCAGCTGCGTTCGCTCGGCGTATTCGTGGGGCCTCAAATCGGAGCACGACTATCGAAGCAACTCGCCGCGGCGGTTCAAATTGGTTTTCAATCCTGCCGCCGACATCCCGACGGAGCCGAAGGTTCCCGGCAATCGCTGGCTCGACGAGGGAGAATTCGTCACGCTGTATCGCTGGCTTGAACATCCGGACGCGCCGGTGCATCCGCCCTACACGCGCGCGGTTCGCATTCTGATGCTGACCGGTCAGCGCGTCGAGGAGATCGCGCGCTTGCACGTGGACCAGTGGGACGCCAAAGAGCGCATCATCGATTGGTCGAAGACCAAGAACGGCCGGCCGCACGCCATCCCCGTTCCCCCCCCCTCGCGGCCGAGCTTATCGAGTCGATCGTTCCGAACGAGTACGGATGGTTCTTCCCGTCCGCCACGGACCCCTCGCAGCCCGTGAGCCACGGTACCCTCTACACCTTCATGTGGCGGCAGCGCGATCGCGGCGTAATCCCCGTCGTTACCAACCGCGACCTACGGCGCACGTGGAAGACGCTCGCGGGCATGGCTGGCGTTTCGAAGGAAATCCGGGACCGCATTCAGAACCACGCCCTCCAGGACGTGAGTTCAAAGAACTACGACCGCTGGACCTACATGCCCGAGAAGCGCGCCGCCATGAAGAAGTGGGACAAGTTCGTCCGCTCACTTCTCAGCAAGACGCCCATGTCAATTGCCGCATAGCGAGGCGGGCACGCGGACGCTACAGACCATACTCGGTCACGTCTCGAAATATTTTCTAATCTCGCCCATTGCGAATCTATCTCCGCTGAACATCTCCTTCAGGGTCCGGCGAAGCTCCCCAATAATCGTTATTTCCTCAATCGCGCGAGGTGGCCCGGGAATGAGCGCGCCTGCCATCTTCGGATCGGAAAGAACTGCCCTTCCGCGCGGATCAATTATGAAAATTCGCAAACCGCAGTCCCTCGAGGCAGAATAGATCACTTCGTTAATGTGCTCGTCTTGAAAGCTGTATCCAATGATCATCAGCTTTGTCGTTCCGTGACGCAAACACCTCTCAAATTCATCGTGATACCAGCGCAACAGTGGGATATTCGTAATCGCGCCAGACTTGGCGTTCCCCATAATGAGAAGTGAGTCGCCAGCCCTAGCTTCCCAATCGGTTGAGCCGTGGAGCTTGATATAAGGCTGAATTGAACTCCCAGCTGGCCACGAATGTTGCCCATCCGGACGCCAACATTGATCCGAGACCTTTCCTAGACCTGGGCGAACGACTTGGCGCGCATGACCCCCCGCCATGTACGTCTTCTCCAGCAGTAGGTCCTGATTCAAAGAGAAGATCACACCGAACTTCTGGAGAAAAGCGGCGACTGAAAAAACAGTCTCGAAATTGGACTTCCTGAATTCAAAATCTGATATGTGGAAGGCTCCGTTTACTCTCTCGAATGTCGCTTTTACGGCATTCTGCAAGCGAAGTTGTCGCCGAGATAAATCATCTTCACCTCGGGGAGCAGCAAATCCGCTGAAAAGTTCTTCAAATGGCCGATCTTTGAGTTGCTTTGCTAGCACCACGTCGTCATAAAGATCACTTAGGGCATGTCCATAAATAACTCAGTCAATTAATCTTTTGACGAGGATTTTTTCGGGTTGGCGAGATCGTGTAGTTCCAGTCGCCGTGGAACGCATGGCGGGACAGA
>Ga0193751_1000215_pt1 | contig 51109 bp, 43 predicted proteins | sample L1c2metaG_FD_143050 | JGI IMG/M metagenome (GOLD analysis project Ga0193751, IMG submission 143050) | Soil microbial communities from a riparian zone of the East river system, Colorado, United States - L1c2 | ecosystem: Environmental > Terrestrial > Soil > Riparian zone | place: USA: East River...
CACCACCAGCAGGGTGAGATTGTAGCCGTCGTTGGCGATGACGACCTTGCATCCCCAGCCGGGGCCGAATTCCGGCACGACCTTGCGGATGCAGTCGTCGCGCCGGGCATAGCAGCCCGCCGCCGACAGCATGGGCTCGACATCCTCGATCGCGCTGCGGATGCCTAGGGCCTCGACCATCAGGCGGCCGAGATAAAGGCTCTCGGGGTCGGAATCCTTCTCCGGCATCAGCACCGCAAACACGTTGGGCGGGCCGAGCGCCTTGGCGCACAGCGCCGCGGTCACGCTCGAATCGATGCCGCCCGACAGCCCGAGCACGACGCCGCGCTTGCGCAGGCGGCGGAGCACCTGCTCGCGGATCGCGTCGCCGATCTGCTGCGTCGTTGCCGCCGCGTCGATGCGCAACGCGTCCGCCGAGAAGGCGGCGCCGGTGCGTTCCATCACCATGCTCGTCATGCCGCCGGCTCCAGGGCATCCGCCGCCACCTGCCGGCGGCTGATCTTGCCCGACTCGGTCTTGGGCAAGGCGTCGCGGAACTCCACCATCTTGGGCACCATGAAATCCTCCAGATGCCGCGCGCAGTGGCGGATCACGTCGTGGGCGCTGAGGTTCGCCTGCGGATCGGCCGCGATCACCGCCTTGATGGCGAGCCCGAGAATCGGATCGGGCACCCCGACCACCGCGGCCTCGCGGATGCCGGGCAGCGCATAGAGCGCGTTCTCGACTTCCTTCGGGCTCACCTTCTCGCCGCGCGTCTTGATGATGTCGTCCTTGCGGCCGACGAAATAGAGAAACCCGTCCGCGTCCGCGCGGAACAGGTCGCCGGTGTAGAGCACTTTCTCCCAGGCGTACGGACCGGGCCGCAGCGCGCGGGCGGTCGCCTCCGGGTTCTCCCAATAGCCCTGCATCACGTGGGCGCCGCGGATCACCAGCTCGCCGGTCACGCCATGCGGGACGCGTGCGCCGTCCGCGTCGACCACGTAGGCTTCGGTGCCCGGGATCGCGATGCCGACCGAGCCGGGACGCCGCGCGAGCTCGTCGGGCGGCAGATAAGTGCAGCGCTTGCACTCGGTCAGGCCGTACATCGAATAGAGCCGCGCACCCGGAAACAGCTCCTGCAGCCGCGTGATATGCGCCGGCGGCAGCGCCGCCGCCGTGTTGGTGATGTAGCGCAGGTGCGGGAACGCGCCGGGCGCGAGGTCGCGCATCTGCAGGATGATCGCCGCCATGGTGGGCACCAGCGGCAGCCCGGTCACGCGCTCGGCCGTCATCCTGGCGAAGATCGCCTGCGGGAATGCGAACGATTGTTCCAGCACCAGGGTGGCGCCGACCTTGGCGGCCATGAGCACCTGGTAGAGTCCGTAGTCGAACGAGATCGGCAGCACGTTGAGGATGACGTCGTCGGCCGTGTTGTCCAGGTAGGTGGTGATCGAGCTCGCGGCGGCGACGACGTTTTGATGCGTCATCATCACGCCCTTGGGAAACCCGGTCGAGCCCGAGGTGTAGACCAGCATGGCGAGGTCGAGGTCGATCCCGGCGAACCGCGGAGCCGGGTGGTCGGCCGCCAGCGCCGCCTCGAAGCTCAGGCCGCGCGCCGGCTCCGGGGCGCCGGCCGTCACGGTGAGCGCGACCGACCGCGCCTCGGCGAGCGCGGCGTTCGCCACCGCACGCAGCTTGTCCTGGGTGATGAGCGCGCGCGCCCGGCAATTGTTGATCACGTAGGCGAGCTTGTCGGCCTTGGTGGACGGATTGACCGGGCTGAACACGGCGCCGGCCTTGAGCGCCGCGAAGATCGCGATCATCGCCTCGCGGCAATTGTCCATGAACACGACGACGCGGTCGCCGCGCGCAACGCCGCGTTCGGCCAGCGCGCCGGCAAGGCGATCGGATGCAAGGTCGAGGTCGCGGTAGGTCAACCGCGCGCCGCCGGCGACCAGCGCGACCTTGTCGCCGCACCGCCGGGCACTGTCCGTGAGGAACTGCTCTACGCGCATCTGACCGAACTCGAAGCCTTCTTTCTTCACCTCTCCCCAGAGGGGAGAGGTCGGCGCCGCAGGCGCCGGGTGAGGGGGTTCCTGCACCATCGATAGGCCGGGAACCCCCTCACCCCGGCCCTCTCCCTCCGGGGAGAGGGAGAAGAAGCACCTACGCCGCCACTTCGGCCCGCTTGCCCTCGACGAAGCCGACGATCGCCCGGATCGAGTCGAGGTTCTCCGGCACGATCTCGGCGTCGGCCATGCGCAGGCCGAGCTCGCCTTCGAGGAACGCCACCAGCTCCAGCACGCCGGTCGAATCGATCAGGCCCGCGTCGATCAGCGATTCCGTGTCGGATATGGCGGCGCGATCTTCCCGGAACAGGAAATTGTCCTCGATGAACTTGCGCACCTTGCGCTCGGTGTCTGCACGCATTGACGTCCCCTCAGGCGACTGCGGATGCGATGGTTGCGGCGGCTCCGGCTCCGACGAACGCGCGATGCCAGAGCTGGGTCGACAGGATGCCGACGAACGCCATGTTGTCGCGAAAGCCGATGAATTTCCCGTTACGGCACTTGGTGACCAGCCGCTCGACCGGCCGGGGGTCGAAATACCCGGCGGCGGCAAGATCGGCGGTTGCGAGCCGCCGCGCCACATAGTCCGGGCAATCTGGGCCGGCGAACGACTGGCTGTCGGGCGCGCGATAGGGCTGCTTCACCCGATTGACGATGCCGTCGGGCAGCAGCCGTTCGGCGCTCTTGCGCAGGATGTGCTTCTCGCGCAGCCCGCTGATCTTGAGCTGCGGCGGAATGCGTGCGCCCAGCTCGACCACCCGGTGATCGAGGAACGGAAAGCGGCCCTCGACCGCGTGCGCCATGGCGACCCGGTCGCCCTGGGACGACAAAATGTAACCCGGCAGCAGGTGCGCGGTTTCGAGGTACTGCGCCTGCGACAGCGGGTGCCAGCGCGCGAAGTCCGCCGGCAGGCTGTCGCGCAACTCGGCGAGGGCGTCGTAGCCGCCGAGCGCGCTGCGCAGGTCACCGGAGAAGAACGCCTTGGCGCCCGCGGTGGTGCGAAAGCGCGGCAGGTGCGAGAACAGCGGATCGTCGAGCGCGCCGAGGCCGGCGGCGAAGAACGCCTCGAGATATTTCGGCGACTGCGACTGCAGCCCCGGCAGATAGGGATAGAGCCGGCGGAACAGCAGCGGGCGCCGGTGCGAGTGCGGCTGGCGCGCGCAGAACCGGCGCAGCTTCGCCTCCTTGAAAATGTCGTAGCCGGCGAACACCTCGTCGGCGCCCTCGCCGGTGAGCACCACCTTGAAGCCGTCGCGGTGGACGAGGCCGGAGAGCGCGAGCAGCGGCGCCGGCGCGGTGCGCAGAATGGGCGTCTCGGCATGGCGGATAGCCTGCGGGAACAGCCGGGCGATGTCGCCGGCCGTGCACGCGACGCTGTCGTGCGCCGTCCCGAGCGCGCGCACCATCTGTTGCTGGTGCTCGCTCTCGTCGAACTCCGGGCTCTCGAACGTGAGCGAGAAGGTGCGCAGGCGGTCCGGGACGATCCGCTTCGCCGCCGCCGCGATGATCGAGGAATCGAGCCCGCCACTCAGGTAGGCGCCGACCGGAACGTCGGCGCGCAGGCGGATGCGGGTCGCGTCGAGGAGCAGGTGCTCGATCTCTTCGGCAAGCGCGCCCTCGGCGCGCGGGTCGTGCGCGCCTTCCTCGCCGAGCCGCGGATAGTCGAGGGACCAGTACGGCCGCACCACGACCCGGTCCGGGTCGGCGATCAGCACGTGGGCGGGCTTGAGCTCCTCGATGTCCTTGAACGGCGTGCGTGGCGCCAACGGGAACCAGAACGTGAAAATCTGGTCGAGCGCGATCGGATCGAGCGCGGCCGAAACGCCTGGCACTTCCAGCAGCGCCTTGACCTCGGAGGCGAAGTAGAGCGCGCCGTTGCGGCGCGTGTGGAACAGCGGCCGCACGCCCATGCGGTCGCGCGCCAGCATCAGCCGTCGGCGCCGCGCGTCCCACAGGGCGAACGCGAAGTCGCCGTTGAGCAGCGTCACGCAATCCGGCCCCATCTCCTCGTAGAGCTGGAGGATCACCTCGGTGTCGGACTGGGTGGCGAAGTGCCGCCCGCGGGCGATCAGGTCGTCGCGCAGCTCGACGTAATTGAAGATCTCGCCGTTGAACGAGATCCAGACGTCCTTGCCCGCATTGGCCATCGGCTGCTGGCCGGACGCGAGATCGATGATGCTCAGCCGCGCGTGGCCGAGCCCGATGTCATCGCCGACGAAGACGCCCTGGTCGTCCGGGCCGCGATGGGCGATGGCGCCGACCATCCGGCGCACCAGCGTGCGCGCCGGCAGCGTCGTATCTGGTCGTCCGAAATATCCGGCAATCCCGCACATTCAACGCCGCCCGGCCGCGCCCCGTCGCTTACCGCGCCGTCATTCCGGATCGCGGGCAACGCCCGCGAGTCCGGAATCCACGGTTCGTGGATATGGATTCCGGGCTCGCCGCTTCGCGGCGCCCCGGAATGACGACCGGAGTGTTCACACTCGAGTCGATCCACTGTCGTCCGGCGTAGTTGATAGCGGAAGGAGTCGGAGATCGCGTAAACTTTTCGAAGAAAATTTGATCCGTTGTGCTTAATGCTTGGTTGTCATGTTAGGTAAACGTATCGCCAATCAGCCGCGTCCACCCGTCTCCCGACAATCCGGTGACGAGGCCGTCGCCGGCACGGATCGCCGCGACCAGCTCGGCGTTGGCGGAATGCACCATGGTCGAGGTGTGGGTGAAGAACAGGCAATGCCGCCGCTGCAGGCCGTCGAGCAGGCGCGCCCGGGTGCGGCCGCGTATCCCGACGCACCCCAGACGAAACGCATTGGCGAACAGATTGTCGAGCACCGGCTCGATGCCGTCGGGGCGCGCGAGCACCTGCAGGACCCAGGCGACGCCGCCGGGACGCCCGTAATAGACGTAGCAGCCGAGCAGCCCGCCGTTTCGGTCGTGCACGATCCGGCGCACCATGGGGCCGCGCCGTTCCTTGCGCGCCGCATGGGCGAGGACCCACCGCAAGGTCGCCGGCTCCCACGCCGGATGCACGTCGTAGGCCTGGGTGAGCTCGGGGATCAGGCGGATCAGCTCCTCGTCGCTTGCCTCGGTGTCGCGCGCGGCCGCCGCCGCCGGCGCGAACCGCAGCAGATCGTGCTTGATCAGGCCGGCGATCCGGTCGGCCGCGAAAGCGACCGGCCGGGCGAGCCGCAACAGCGGCGCGCCATCGGCCGCCAGGGCGAGCGCGGTGGTGGCCGGCCGGAACGCCCGCACCCATTCCATGCTCTCCGCCGGCATGGTCTTGCCGCCGAGCCGCTCCCACATGCCGCGCGACACGGCGTTGGCGCTGTCGCTCAGCGAAAGCTCCTGCGGGCCGCCGAGATACGCGCGCAGCAGCCGCGCGCCCGCCAGCGGATTCTCCTGCGGCTTGTCCACCATCAGCGAGCCCGCCACCGCCGCCCGGATGGTGGCGCCGCGAAACGCCAGGCGCAGCGGCAGGATGCCGATGAAGCCGCCGACCGTGCCGTCCGCCACGAAGACCTTCGAGGCGAGATCGGGGTCGCGCCACGGATGCTCGAAATAAAGCTCGCGCAGATAGGTCTGCAGCGACGCCGGCGCCGCGGTCCGTGGATTGCGGAACGTGCGCTGGAACAGTCCGGCGACGGCCGGGATGTCGTCGGGCCTGCAGGGACGGATCTGGGCCGTATCGGTGGTGACGCGGACGTTCATCCGGCCACCATAGCGGCCATTATTTCACAATGCGTTACGGGCCCCTTAACCTCTCCCCGCTCAGTCGTCCGGCATCACCGCCGTCGCCTCGATTTCCAGGCGCGCGTCGGGTTCGACCAGCCGCCGCACCTCGACCAGCGCCATGGCGGGGAAATGCCGGCCCATGGTCTCGCGGTAGACCTTGCCCAGCTCCGGGCGCGCGGCGAGGTATTCGTCCATGTCGCGCACGTACCAGGTCATGCGCACGACATGCTGCGGCCCGGCGCCGCCTTCGGCCAGCACCGCCGCGATGTTCGCGAGCGCCTGGCGCGTCTGCGCGGCGAACCCGGCCGGGAAGCGCTCGTGTTCGTCCCACCCCACCATGCCGCCGACGAACACCATATGCCCGCGCGCCTTGATGCCGTTGGCGTAGCCCTTGGGCGCCGGCCAGCCGGCCGGCTGCAGCACGGTGTGAGAGGATTGTTTGCTACTGGCGTCTGACAATTTTTTCTCCTTGTATGAAGCAAACACTCGTCTCGTCATCGCCCGCGCAGGCGGGCGATCCAGTAATCACCGACAGTGCGGTAGAAATTCGACGCTTCCGTTTACTGGATGCCCCGCCTTCGCGGGGCATGACGAGCCGGAGATTGATGCCGTTGGTGTCATTCTCGTCAACTCGCCAGTTTATGGTCGTCACTCTCTGCCGCCTGCCGGCGCAGGGCGAAGCGCTGGAGCTTGCCGGTCTCGGTGCGCGGCAGGCTGGCGACGTATTCGATGGCGCGCGGATATTTGTACGGCGCGATCGTCGCCTTGACGTGGTCCTGCAGCGTGCGCGTCATTGTTGCGTCGCCGGCCTGGCCGGGGTGCAGCACCACGTAGGCCTTGACGATCTGGCCGCGCTCCGGGTCGGCCGCGCCGACGACGCCGCACTCGGCGACCGCCGCGTGCTCCAGCAGCACCGCCTCCACCTCCGGGCCGGCGATGTTGTAGCCCGATGAAATGATCATGTCGTCGGAGCGCGCCTGGTACCAGAACCAGCCGTCGTCATCCATCACGTAGGTGTCGCCGGTGACGTTCCAGCCGTTCTCGACGTATTTGCGCTGGCGCGCGTCGGCGAGATAGCGGCATCCGGTCGGACCGCGCACCGCCAGGCGTCCGATCGTGCCGGGCGGCAGCTCGCGGCCGTTGTCGTCGATCACCCGTGCCTCGTAGCCGGGCACCGCCCGGCCGGTGGCGCCCGGGCGGATGTCGTCCTCGGGCGAGCCGATGAAGATGTGCAGCATCTCGGTCGCGCCGATGCCGTCCATGATCTTGAGGCCGGTTGCCGCCAGCCAGGCGTCGAACGTCGCCTTGGGCAGCGCCTCGCCGGCCGACACGCATTTGCGCAGCGAGGAGATGTTGTGCTGGCCGATCTTCGCCAGCATGGCCCGGTAGGCGGTCGGGGCGGTGAACAGGACGGTCGGCCGCCAAAGCGCGACGGCGGTGGCGAGGTCGTCGGGCGTCGCCCGCTCCAACAGGACGGACGAAGCGCCCACGCGCAGCGGGAACAGCACCAGCCCGCCGAGCCCGAACGTGAAGGCGATCGGCGGCGAGCCGATGAAGCGGTCGGCAGCATCTGCGCGCAGCACGTGACGGGCGTAGGTGTCGCAGGTCGCCAGCATGTCACGGTGGAAATGCAAGGTGCCCTTGGGCTCGCCGGTCGTCCCCGACGTGAAGCCGATCAGGCAGATGTCGTCGCTCGCGGTATCGCAGGCGGCAAACTCCTGGTAGCCCGGCTTGCGCATCAGGGTCTCGAGCGCTTCCGCGCCGCCGTTGCCCCAATAGACCATGCGCGCGAGGGCCGGCGCCGCCGCCTTCGCCTTCTCCATCTCGCCGGCCAGGCGCGCGTCGCACAGGGCGAAGCGGATCTTCGCCTTGGCGAGCGCATGGCCGATTTCCTTCGCGCGCAGCAGCGGCATGGTGGCGACCACGACGCCGCCCGCCTTGATCACCGCCAGATAGGCCGCGACCATCATCGGGTTGTTGGGGGCACGCAGCAGCACCCGGTCGCCCGCCGTCAGGCCGAGGTCGCGCGCGAGCACATTGGCGATACGGTTCACCCGCTCGGCGAGTTCCGCATAGGTGAGGTTCTCGGCCATCGACAGCAGGCACGGTTCGCCGCCGCGGCCGGCCGCGATCCAGCGGTCGAGCAGCTCGGTGACGCAGTTGAAGCGGTCGGGATATTGCAGCTCCGGCAGGGCGAACACGAAGTCGGGCCATTGGGCGCGCGGCGGGAGATTGTCGCGCGTGAAGCTGTCCACATGCCCTGACCGGATCATGCCGCCGCTCCTGATCTCATTTCTCGCTTCCGCGGCCGATGGCTTTGCGGGCCGATGCCTTGGCCTTGCCGAGCAGGCGCATCAGGGTTTCGATCTCGCCCTGTGTCAGGTCGGCGAACGCCGCGGCGATCCAGTCGCCGTTGGCGCGCGCCATGGCGCGAAAGAACCGCCGTCCCTCCGCCGTCAGGCTGACGATCTGGACGCGGCGATCGTTGCGCGCCGGCCGGCGGTCGATCAACCCCTCGGCGGTGAGCCGCTCGACCAAGCCGGTGACGTTTCCGTTCGACACCATCATGCGCCCCGACAGCTCGCCCAGGGTCATGCCGTTGGGCGCGCGGTCGAGCTGCGCCATCAGGTCGAAACGCGGGAAGGTCGTGGCGAAATTCTCGCGCAGGAGCCGGCGCACCTCGCCTTCGATCAGCGTCTTGCAGGTGAACAGCCGCAGCCACAGGCGCAGCTCCGCCTTATGGTCCGCCGGGCGCTCGGCAACCCGGGTCTCCGCGTCGAGCGGAACGGGCGTGGGGTCGGTCATGAGTGACTCGCATTCGTCGTCACGGCACCGCCCTCTCATCCCTCCCCCGCTAGCGGGGGAGGTATAAGAAAGACACTCACACCTCACCGCCCGCGACGGCGAGTGTTGTGCCGGTGACGGCGGACGCTTCCGCCGAGCACAGGAACAGCACGGCGCCGGCCACTTCGTCCGGGCGGATCAGCCGGCCGAGCGGATTGCTCCTGAGCATGCCGGCGAGCGCCGCGTCGGCCGAGCGGCCGGTCGTCGCGCCGATCCGCTCCACGCCCGCGCGCACCAGGTCGGTGTCGGTATAGCCTGGGCACACGGCGTTGACGGTGACGCCGGTCGTCGCGGTCTCCAGCGCGAGCGAGCGCACCAGTCCGACCACCGCATGCTTGGCGGCGCAATAGGCCGACACGTAGGCGTAGCCCTTGAGGCCGGCGGTCGACGCCACCGCGACGATGCGGCCGAAGCCGCGGGTCACCATGCCGCCGAGCACGGCGCGGACCGCATGGACCGAGCCCATGACGTTGAGATCGAACATGCGGCGGAACAGCTCGGGGTCGGCCTTGGCGAAGGGCGCGCTTTCCGCCCCGCCCGCATTGGCGATGAGGATGTCGACCGGGCCATGCTCCGCCGCCGCCCGCGCGATGCCGGCGCCGAGCACCGCGGCGTCGGTTACGTCGGCGGCGACGAAGCCCTTGGCGTGCCCATGCGCGACCGCGTCCGCGAGGGTCGCCGCGTTGCGGCCGACCACCGTCACGGTGGCGCCGGCCTGGGCCAGCGCCGCCGCCACCGCCCGGCCGATGCCGCGGCTGCCGCCGGTCACCAGCGCATGCCGCCCGGCCAATGCCGCCATAGTGGCCTCCTCGGCGTGATTCCCAGCAGATATTTTAAGCTTAAACTTTCCGTGACTCAAGCGCCCGGAACCATTGCCGGCCAATTACTTTAAGCTTAAACTAATACCCGAGTCGCCCTTCTCCCTCTCCTCTGCGGGGCGAGGGAAAGCGAACGGAGGCGCCCATGAAGGTTCACGTCATCGGCGGCGGCCCGGCCGGCCTCTATTTCGCGATCCTGATGAAGAAGGCGTGGCCGGATACAAGCATCACGGTATTCGAGCGCAACCGGCCGGACGACACGTTCGGGTTCGGGGTGGTGTTCTCCGACGAGACCCTCGACACCTTCGAGGCCTACGACCGCGAGAGCTACCAGGCGATCATCGACCACTTCGCCTATTGGGACGACATCGAGATCCATTTCCGCGGTACCGTGCACCGGGTCGGCGGCAACGGTTTTTGCGGCTGCTCGCGTCGGACCCTGCTGCGCCTCCTGCATGAGCGCGCCCGCGCTTTCGGCATCGCGCTCAAGTTCGAGACCGAGGTGACCGACCTCGGCGCCGCGATCCGCGACGCCGATCTGGTGGTGGCAGCCGACGGGATCAATTCGCGCGTGCGCGAGACCTTCGCGGAGCAGTTCCAGCCGGAGGTCGACCTGCGCCCCAACAAATTCTGCTGGATGGGCTCGACCCGCGCGTTCGACGCCTTCACGTTTTTCTTCCGCGAGACCGAGCACGGCATCTTCATCGCCCATTGCTATCAGTACGAGCCCGGCCGCTCGACCTGGGTTTTGGAGACCGATCCGCAGACCTTCGCGCGCGCCGGCCTCGATCCGCACGACGAGGCGGCGTCCGCGCGTTTCCTCGAGCGCGTGTTCGAGGAGGAGCTGCAGGGCCACCGCCTGATCGTCAACCGCTCGGTGTGGCGCAATTTCCCCACCGTCCGCTGCGCGCGCTGGACCGCCGGCAACGTCGTGCTGATCGGCGACGCCAAGGCGACCGCGCATTTCTCCATCGGGTCGGGCACCAAGCTCGCCATGGAGGACGCCATCGCCCTTTACGAGGCGTTCCGGGCGACCGGCGGGCGCAATGTCGCGGCGGCGCTCGCCCGCTTCGAGACCGACCGCCGCGAGGAGGTCGAGAAGACCCAGCACTCCGGCGACGTGTCGCTCGTGTGGTTCGAGCACGTGCGGCGTTTCTGGCGCATGGATCCGACGCGCTTCGCCTTCGGGCTGATGACGCGTTCGAAGGCGATCACCTACGACAACCTCGCCCTGCGCGCACCCGAGTTCGTCGGGAAGGTCGACCGGCTGGTGGCGCGCGACGCCCACGCGCAAGGCTTCGCGGTCGACGAGGTGCGGCCGGCGGCGCCCATGTTCCAGCCGTTCCGCCTGCGCGGCATGACGCTCGCCAACCGGGTCGTGGTCTCGCCCATGTGCCAGTACTCGGCCGCGGACGGCCTGCCCAACGACTGGCATCTCGTGCATTACGGTTCGCGCGCCGTCGGCGGCGCCGGCCTGATGTTCACCGAGATGACGTGTGTGTCCGCGCCCGGCCGCATCACGCCCGGCTGCGCCGGCCTCTACACCGACGCCCAGGAGGCGGCGTGGAAGCGCATCGCCGACTTCGTTCACGCTCATTCCACCGCGAAGTTCTGCATGCAGCTCGGGCACTCCGGCCGCAAGGGTTCGACCAGGCTCATGTGGGACGGCATCGACGAGCCGCTGCCCGCGGGCGGATGGCCGGTGATGTCGGCGTCGCCGCTGCCCTATTTCCCGCACAGCCAGGTCCCGCGCGCAATGACGCGCGCCGACATGGATGACGTGCTCGCCGATTTCGTCGCCGCCACGCGCCGCGCCGAACGCGCCGGCTTCGACATGGTCGAGCTGCACGTGGCGCACGGCTATCTGCTGGCGAGCTTCATCTCGCCGCTGACCAACCAGCGCACCGACGACTACGGCGGCACACTGGAAAACCGCGCGCGCTTCCCGCTCGAGGTGTTTCGCGCCATGCGCGCCGTCTGGCCGGACGAAAAGCCGATGTCGGTGCGCATCTCGGCGACCGACTGGGCCGAGGGCGGGCTGACCGGCGAGGATTCGGTCGCGCTCGCCCGCCTGTTCGCGCAGGCGGGCTGCGACCTCATCGACGTTTCGACCGGCCAGACCGTGGCGGATGCCGCGCCGGTGTACGGGCGCATGTACCAGACGCCGTTCGCCGACCAGATCCGCAACGAGGCCGGACTCGCCACCATGTGCGTCGGCGCCATCACGACGGCCGATCAGGTCAACACCATCGTGGCGGCCGGCCGCGCCGACCTCGTGGCGCTGGCCCGTCCGCATCTGGTCGATCCGTCCTTCACGCTGCGGGCGGCGGCGTGGTACGGCGCCGACGACATTCACTGCCCGCCGCAATATCTCGCCGGCAAGGAGCAGATGTTCCGCAACGCCGCGCGCGACCGCGAGGAATTGACCGGGCTGCGGTTGAAAGCGAAGCCCAAGCCGCATGCGGATTCCTGGAAAATCGCCGCGGAATGAGGGCGTTGCGCGCGCCGTCAATCCGACCTTGTGCAACGGCAGGCGCATCCGTAAGTTCCCCGCCACGGGGACTTGGCCAATCCGTCCCGGCAACATGGGAACCGACCTACATGCAAGCTCAATCGCGTAGACTTCCGGCGCATCGCCTTGCCATCGCTGCCTTTGCGCTCGCGCTGCCGCTGTCCGTGTCCCCGAGCTATGCGCAGTTCGCGCCGTTGGCCGGAAACTGGTCGGGAGCCGGGACCATCAGCACGTCGAGCGGGGGAAGCGAACGCATCCGTTGCCGCGCCCGCTACATCGTCGGCGAAGGTGGCCGGGCGTTTCAACAGGCGCTGACCTGCGCGAGCGACAGCTACAAGTTCGAGATCAGCAGCACCGTCCAGGCCCAGGGCGGCACGGTGACCGGCACGTGGTCGGAGGCGACCCGTGGCGTCTCCGGCAACCTGTCGGGACGCATCAGCGGCCCGAACATCTCGGCGCGCGTCGAAGCCGCCGGCTTTTCGGCCGGCGTTGCGGTCAACACCAGCGGACACTCGCAGTCCGTCACCATCCGGCCGCAGGGCACCGAGATCACCGACGTTTCCGTCAGCCTGCATAAATAGACCGACGATACCAAACAAACAGCCGTCATCGTAGGGCACATTAGGTCGAAGGCCGTAATGCGCCGTGCAGCGTCGCGGCGCATTACGCGGCCCATCGGCCGCTAATGCGCCCTACATCAGCAGCCGGCAGCTCAGCTCTTGTGCGGCTTCAGGCGGCGGCTGAGCCGGCGCAGGAACACCGCGGTCGGCCGCAGGATCAGCATGTCGGCGGTGAGCGCCGCCAGCATGGCGAACGCGCTCAGCCAGCCGAACAGGCGCAACGACGGCAGATCCGAGAACACCGTCACGGCCAGGCCGCACGCCAGCACCACGGAGGTGAGGATGAGGGCCGGGCCGACCAGCACGGTCGCGCGTTCGACCGCGACGGCCGGATCGTCCTGCGGATTGTCCTCGAGCCGCTGGCGATTGAGAAAGTGGATGGTCGCGCTCAAGCCCAGCCCGAACGACACCGTCAGCGCCACGATGCTGGCGAACTGCAGCCCCTGGCCGAGCAGCCACAGCAGGGTGCCTGACAGCAGGATGGGAAATATGCCCGGCAGGGCGCACATCAGGGTCACGGTAAACGAGCGGAAGGCGATGCCGATGAACACGGCGACGAAGATGAACTCGACCGTCAGGCCGCGGTTGAGCTTGCCGATCATGATGGCGCTGTTGCGCGCCGCGATCGCCGCGAGGCCGGTCACCGATAACTGGTAGCCCGGATACTTGTCGCGCACGGCGTTCAGGTTGTTGTCGAGCTGATTGATCACCGGCAACAGCTGGCTGGCGTCGATGTCGGGAATGCGTCCCGACACCACGACGGAGTCCTGCTCGGCCGAGATGAAGCGCCGGACCAGGTGCTCGGGCAGCATGTCGACGTATTGCTTGAGCGTGGCGACGTCGGACTTGCCGGCCTTTTCGGCGAGCCAGCGGCGCAGCGTCTCGAGCGACCACACGTTGCCGACGCCCGCCTGTTTCTCCACCGCCGCATGCACCGCCGCGATCGTCGCCAGGGTCTCCGGGTCGTACAGCGACTTGCCCGCGGGGAACTGGATCAGCACGTCGATCGGATTGGCGCCGGTCAGCTTGGCGTCGAGCCGGCTGCTCGCCTGCACCGCCTGCTGCTTGTCGGGCACCTGGTCGGCGAGCCGATAGCGCGGCTGCAGATTGGCGTAGACGAAGCCGAGCCCGACGACCACCGCCACGCCGAGCAGGCTGTAGAGGCCGGCGTGGCGCACCATGCGGGCGGCCATCCAGGCGCAGAACCGCGTCAGCAGGTCGACCGCGAAGTCCGCGCCCTTGACCTTGGCGACGAAGGCCGCTTCGCGGCGCACCAGCAGCACGCCGAGCAGCGGCACCAGGGTGAGCACCGCCACCAGCGCGATCATGGTGGCGAGGAGCCCCGCCTGGCCGAACGTGCGGATCAGGTCGGAATCGGAGAACAGCAGCGCCACGAACGACAGGCCGGCGGTCCCGTGGGTCAGCACGCAAGCGGGGCCGATGACGAGCACGGACCGGCGCATCGCCTCGTAGCGGCTGACGCCGTCGGTGAGCAGCCGGGCGCGCGCCCCGAACGTGAGCTGCATGCTGTCAGCGAAGCTGATGACCATGATGAGCGGCGTCATCACGTTGAGGAACATGTTGAGGCGGAAGTCGAGCCAGCCGAGCGTGCCGAGCGACAGCAGGATGGCGATCAGCGGCGGCGCCGCCGCCACGATCATGAACGACACGCGGCGGAAGAACGCGATCGCGATCAAGCACCCGGCGATGAAGCCGACCGCGTTGTAGACCACCCGGTCGCGCTCGACCGCGTTCCTGATCTCGAGCTGCATCACCGGCACGCCGGACAGCTCGGCCTTGAGCTGGGTGCCGGCGAGATCTTCGGCCATCATCTTGCGGGCTTCGCCGATCGTATCGCTCAGCTTATCGGTCTGGACGATGGCCGGATCGAGCGCGAGCACGATCAAGGCGAGCGTGCCGTCTTCCGACAGCAGCTTGCCGCGGATGATCTCGTTCGACAGGACACGCTGGGCCAGCTGATCGTATTCGGCGCCCTGCGGCAGCTCGTCGGGAAACAGCGGGGCGGGGAGCTTGCCCGGCTCGGGCGGCTGGCGCGCCGAGAACAGCGAGACGAGACCGCGCGTGCCGTCGATCAGCTGCAGGTCGGTGACGAGGTCGCGCAGCTTCTCGATCGAGTTGCGCTCGAGCAGGGTCTTGCCTTCCACCACCACCAGCACGTCGTATTCGCTGGACGGGAAACGGCGCGTGACCTCCTCGTACTGCTTGAACTCGGGTGTGTCGCTGCGGAACAGCTGGCTGAGCGAATCGTCGACCTTCAGGCGCTCCACCCCGAACGCCGCCGCGACCGTCAGCGCGATCAGGATGAACAGGGCGATGTACGGAAAGCGCAGCGAAATGAGGCCGATGCGTTCGATCCCGAATGCGATCGGCGGCAGCTTGCGCGTGCGCGCGATATGGTCGGCACCGTCGCTGGCCGCCTGATCGGCTTCTCCGACAGCCACTCGTTTTCCTCCTCGCCCCGCGGGGCGCATTCTTGTCAGCAGCGCCCTATTGGCGCAACCCGGATGCGGTCGGCCTGTGTCGCGGGCGACTCACAGCCGGTTGAGCCGTGCGATCATCCGGATGGCGTCGGCCGGCGACGCGGCATCGGCCGCCTCGCGCAGCCGCATCGTCGCCTGCGCGGCCGGGCGGTCGAGGCAGCGCCGGAGCCACTGCGCGAGGCGCGGCGTTGCCGACAGGTCCATGTCGATCGCCCGGCTGATGACCGCCGCCACGTTGAGGTCCGCGATGGTGAAGTCGTCGCCGAGCAGGTGTGCGTTGTCGCCGAGCGCGCCGTCGAGCACCCGGAACGGCGCCGCCGTCACCGCGAGCGCGTCGGCGAGCTTATGCGGGTCGCGGTCCTCCGGCGGCAGCCGGATGGCGTGCAGCGACCAGATATTGACCGCGCGCTCGACCTCGTTCGCCGCCCACAGGCTCCATTGCCATGCCTTGGCCTCGCCCGCGAGCGTCGCCGGGTAGAGCCGCCCGGTCGAATGCTTCTTGGCGAGGTAGAGGGTGATCGCTTGGGATTCCCACAGGACGAAGCCGTCGTCCTCGATCGCCGGCAGGCGTCCATTCGGATTGATCGCGAGGTATTCGGGCTTGCGCGCGCCGGCCGGCCCGATCTCGATCGGAAAATGCTCGTAATCGAGCCCAAGCTCCTTGGCGATCCAGATCGCGCGAAACGCGCGCGTCCGCGCGACGCCGTAGATGCGCAAGCGGGACATTGATGCTCCCCGAGCCCCAAACCGGCACCTTATTGCGCAGATAAGCATCGAGAGCCAGTGCCAATTCCGCTGCCGGAACAATGCCCGTTCTTGCCCCGATCGCGGCCTGGCGGCACTATGCCGCCCTCGATTCAAGCCGATTGACCGCCATGGCAGTTGCGGAGTTTCCCGTTGCGTCGACCGCCCGGGCGCAGGCCGGGGCAGTGCTGCCGCGCGCCGTCCGCCAAGCGCGACTTTATTTTCTTGTTCTCTTCGTGCTCGGCCTTGCGGCGCTCATCTTCGGCGTCGAAGGCCGGTTTCCCGGCGGCCTGTTCCTCTATCCGCCGCCGGTCGACTGGATCCCGCCGCTCGGACGCGACCCATGGCTGGCCGCGTTCGCGCTCCACCAGCAGGATCCGGTGTTTGCGGCGTGCGGGGGCGCGCAATCGCTCGAGGAATTTCAAACGCTCTACTGGTGGGAATGGCTGCGGCGGGCGAGCGCGCTGCTGTTGGCGGTCGCCGCGGTGGCGGGGCTCGCGGGCGCGTCCGCGGCAGCGCGATTCCGCTTCGCGGCGCCGCGCCTTCTCGGCCTGTGCGCCATCGTCCTCGTCTATGCGGCGGCGCGCGGGCTCGTGGGCCTGGCCGCCGCGCATGTCGAGGAACTGGCGCGCTTCAATGTCGGCCAGTACCGCCATGCGGTCGACCTGACGTTCGCCAGCGCGGCGGTGGCGGCGGTTCTGGCATCCGTTCTTGTGCCGCCGCTGCCGGAGCGCCCGGCCGGTGCGCGCCCATTCCATCCAGGCGCGTGGCTGTGGGCCGGCGCGATCCTGCTCGACATCGGCTTCGGGGCGCTGTTCATGGCGCGCGACGCGGCGGCGGTGTGGACCGCTTGGCCCGGCCTCGGCGATGTCCCGCCCGCGCGGTTCCTGTCGTACGCTCCCCTGTGGCTCAATTTCGTGTTCAACCCGTACACGATCCAGCTTGCCCATCGCTCCCTGTCGGTCGGGCTGTGGATCGCGGCGCTGGGCTCCATGATCTGGTCGATCCGGCGCAATCCCGCGGGCCAACGCGGTGCCGTCGCGCTGTTCGGATTGCTGACCGCCGAAATGGCGATCGGCATTGCGGCCCTCGTGCTGGGCGTGCCGCCCGCGCTCTCGATCCTGCATCGCGTGGGCGGCGTGCTGGTGCTCGCCGTCGCCTTCACGCTTGTGCCGTGGAGCGCTTCGCCTTCGCGGCTTCGATCGCCTGCCATACCGTGAACGGCGTCGCCGGCATCGTGATGTCGCGCACGCCGTACCCTTTCAGCGCATCGACGATGGCGCTGATCACGACCGCGAGCGCAGGCGTCGTGCCGCCTTCGCCGCCGGCCTTGATGCCGAGCGGGTTGGTGGGCGAGAGCACCTCGACGATCTCGGTCGTGAACGACGGCAGGTTGTCGGCGCGCGGCATCCCGTAGTCCATGAACGAGCCGCACAACGGCTGTCCCGACTCCGGGTCGATGAAGCACTGCTCCCACATCGCCTCGCCGATCCCCTGGGCGGCGCCGCCGTGGGTCTGGCCGTGCACGATCATCGGATTGATGCAGCGCCCGACGTCGTCGACCGCCGCGTAGCGGGTGATGTCGACCCATCCGGTCTCCGGATCGACCTCGACCTCGCAGACCGCGCAGCCGTTGGGAAACACCGGATCGTGCATCTCGTTGTCGGCCGCGGCGGCAAGGCCGCCGGGCAGGTTGTGATGCGCCGCCTCCTTCGCCAGCTCGAGGATGTCGAAGGTGCGGTTGCTGGACGGGGCCGCGAAGCGCCCGTTGCTGAATGCGACCGCATCGGCGGATGTATCGAGCAGCACCGCCGCCATGCTCTTGCCTTTGGCGATCAGGTCGCCGGCGGCCAGCGCGAACACGGTGGCGGCGTGGCGCATCGAGCGGCCCGAATGCGAGCCGCCGCCGACGCTGACCACGTCGGTGTCGCCCATGACGATGTCGATGGCCTCGACCGGCACGCCCAGAAGATCGGCCATCACTTGCGCGAAGCTGGTCTCGTGCCCCTGGCCGCTCGGCTGGGTGCCGATCACGACGGTGACGCGGCCCGCCGGTGTGACGGTGATTTCCGCGCGCTCGTTCGGCGCGCCGATCGACGACTCGACGTAATTCGCGAGGCCGAGCCCGAGCAGGCGGCCGCGCCGCTTGGCCTCGCGCCGCCGCGTCTTGAATCCGTCCCAGTCGGCGATGCGCATCGCCAGGTCGGTGTTGGCCGCGTAGTGGCCGCTGTCGTAGGGGGCGCCGACCGCGTTGACGTACGGCATGGCGTCCGGCCGCACCAGGTTGCGCCGGCGCAGCGCGATGCGGTCGAAGCCCAGTTGCTCCGCCGCCTTGTCGATCAGCCGCTCGATCGCGTAGGTGACCTCGGGCCGGCCCGAGCTGCGATAGGCGTTGGTCGGCATCGTGTTGGTGAACACGGCGCGTGAGCGCAACGTCGCCGCCGGGATCGCGTAGGAGCCGGTGACCAGCGCCGAGCCCTTGCCGAGCGGCGAGAGCGAGACGCAGCGGGCGCCCGCGTTGCTGATGTTGGAGGCCCGCAGCGCCAGGAAGCGGCCGTCGCGGCGCAGCGCCAGCTCGACCTTGGTGACGAGGTCGCGCCCCTGATAGTCGGTGAGGAACGCCTCGGAGCGCGTCGCCGTGTATTTGACGGGACGGCCGAGCTTGCGCGCCGCCCATAGCACCAAGCCGAACTCCACATAGGCCCGATTGCGCGCGCCGAAATTGCCGCCGACGTCGCAGGAGAGAACGCGCAGCTGCGCCGGCGCGATGCCGAGCACGGCGGCAAGCTCGCGCTTCTGCCGCACGGCGCCGCCGCTGCCGGCATAAAGCGTGTAGCGGTCGGCGGCCGCGTCGTAGTGCGCCAGCGCCGCGCGCGGCTCGAGCGTGACCGCCGTGACGCGGGCCACGTGCGCGTCGAGGCCGTTCACGTGATCGGCGGCCGCGAATGCGCGTTCCGTGGCGGCGCGGTCGCCGAACACGGTGTCGACCAGGACATTGTCCGGCGTCTCGTCCCACACCGCCGGCGCACCCGGCTCCGCCGCGACGGCGGCGTCCGCCACCCAGGCCAGTTCCTCGTAGGCGACCGCAACCGCCTCCGCCCCGTCGAGGGCGTGCGCCTGCGTGTCCGCCACCACCATGGCGACGGCTTCGCCGACGTGGCGCGCCTTGTCGGCCGGCAGCAGCGCATGCGGGCCGATGAACACGGCGCCGCCGCCGGGGCCGGTGAGCTTCAGGTCGGTGCGCGTCTTCGGCAGTGGATCGTGCGGAATGGGCTTGAGGCCGTCGGCCTGCGCGTCGGCGCCGGTGAACACGCCGAACACGCCCGGCAGCGCGCGGGCGCGCGCCGCGTCGATGCCCAGGATGCGCGCATGCGGGTGGGGCGAGCGCACCATCGCCGCGTAGGCTTGCCCGTCGAGGCTGAAGTCGTCGCTGAAGCGGCCGGCGCCGGTGACGAGGCGCAAGTCCTCCTTGCGGCGCAGCGGCTGCCCGATCGCGGCGAATTCCGATCCGGCCGGCCGGTTCATGGGCGACCGGACGTTTTCATGCGTTGTCGCATCGCGCCCACCAAAGTACTTTCGCTCCGCCCCGCCGCCCAGGTTAACACATCGGGAGACGCCCATGGACCGCCCGCCGCAGCCCGTTCTCGACCAGCGCGGCGAGCCGCAGGTACGCCGCTTCGGCGAGCAGCGCTGGCTCCTCGACAACGTCATCCGCGCCAACGGCATCGATTGGGACCAGCCGCGCTCGCTTTATTTGAGCGCGCCGTGCGGCGTCGAAGCCAACGCGGATTTCGCCGGCATCCGCGAGCGGGTGAAGAAGATGGCCGACATCGGCCCGGCCTTCGCGGCGGTGGCGCGGCGGCGCGAGGCCAAGGCCAAGGCCGCGCAGGAGGCCGACCGCCCGGTGACGGCGCGCGACAATTACTTCATGGCGGCGATCCACTGGGCGGCGGCGCAATGGCCGTATGACCGGAACGACGAGACCAACATCGCGCTCAACGGCAAGAAGCGCGACTGCTACGCCGCCTATGCGGCGCTCGCCGACCATCGCGTCGAGGCGGTGTGGATTCCGTTCCGCGACAAGGCGATCCCGGCGTGGTTCCACCTGCCGCCGGGCTACCAGGGCGGCCGCATCCCGGTGGTGATCTCGATCCCCGGCATGGACAGCTTCAAGGAAGCGATGGTGGCGCTCTACGGCGACCGCTGGCTCAGCCGCGGCATCGCGGTGCTGGCGATCGACGGGCCCGGCCAGTATGAGGCGCCGATGCTCGGGCTCTATTTCACCGTCGATGCGTGGGCCGCCGCCGGTCCCGTGCTGGCCGATTGGCTCGGCGGTCGGCCCGAGGTTGACGCCGGGCGCATCGGCGTCACCGGCACGAGCTTCGGCTCGTTCTTCGGCACCATCCTGACCGCGCACGAGCCGCGCGTGCGCGCCTGCGCGGTGATGTCGGTGTGCCACGAGCCCGGCTGCCACACCATCTTTCAGGAGGCGTCGCCCACCTTCAAGAAGCGCTTCATGTACATGTCGGGCATCACCGACGAAGCCGAGTTCGACGCGTTCCGCAAAAGCATTACCTGGGAGGGCCATGCCGAAAAAATCCGCGCCGCTTATCTGTGCGTCGCCGGCGAAGCCGAGGAGTTGAGCCCGCTCGATCATTCCGAGCGGCTGGTCGCGGCGCTGAACGGGCCGAAGCAGATGGTGGTCTATCAGGAGTCGCGCCACTCGGTCGGCAACGTGCCGTCCGCCAATCTCGGGCCGTTCCCGCCCGTCCTGGTCGCCGACTGGATGGCCGACCGCCTCGCCGGCAAGCCGTTTCCGAGCGAGCGCTGGTACGTGACGTCGAGCGGGCAGATCGAGAAGACGCCGTTGTGACGAACGCGCACGCAAAAAAGAACGACGTCATTCCGGAAGCCGCGAAGCGGCTGTCCGGAATCCAAATTCACCGGCGATGATTATGGATTCCGGGCTCGCGCCTTCGGCGCGCCCCGGAATGACGAAGGTGGCAATCTCACAAGACCTGGAACACGTGATAGGTCGGGCCGGTGGCGAGGCGCGCGCCGGTCGCGATCGCACAGATGCCGTTGAGCCAGGCGTACTTCTCCGATCCGGTCTCGAAATACGGCGTGGCGCGGAAGTAGTAGAGGCTCGGGTCGACCGCCTCGCCCTTGTTGAGCCGGTCGATCACGTCCTTGGGGCCGTGGCGCAGGCCCCGATAGGTCATGTAGACGTGCTGCTTGTCGTCGGTCTCGAGCGTGACCCGCACGTCGAGCTGCAGCACGCCGTCGCGGCGCAGCAGCAGCCAGTCGCCGCCGCCGTCGAGCACGCGGCCCTTCATCTTCGGTCCCTCGAAGGTGCCGCCCGCCACGCGCGCGATGCGCCGGCGGCCGTACGGCGTCTCGCCGAGATCGAGGATCGGTGGCACCTCGAGCGCGATCTTGAACAGCAGCTCGGTCTTGATCTCGGGCATGGCGTTTCCTCCCTCAGGCGCTATTGTATCCGCACCCCGATCGGCGGCGCTCGGTGCGTCCTACGACGCCGCCTTCCCCAAGTCCACCATGCCCAAATCCATTATGCTCAAGTCCACCGCGAAGACGCCGCCCAAATCTTCCTTGAGTATCGCGAGGTGAAACAAACATGCAGGTAGGATTCATCGGCCTTGGCACCATGGGGGCCAGCATGGCTGCCAATCTTCAGAAGGCCGGCTACAAGCTGGTCGTCAACGACGTGCGGAGGCAGGCGGCATCGACGCACATCGCCGCCGGCGCCCAGTGGGTCGCAACGCCGCGCGAAGTCGCTGCCGCATGCGAGGTGCTCTTCACCTCGCTGCCCGGTCCGCCCGAGGCCGAGTCGGTTGCACTCGGCACGGATGGGCTGATCGAAGGCATCGCCAAGGACGCCGTGTATTTCGATCTGTCGACCAATGCGCGCTCGCTCGTGCAAAAGATCCATGCGGCGTTCGCCGCCAAGGGGGCCCACGTGCTCGACGCCCCGGTGAGCGGCGGCCCGCGCGGCGCGCTGACCGGCAAGCTCGCCCTGTGGGTCGGCGGCGACCGCGCGATCTTTGACAAATACAAGCCCGTCCTCGACGCGATCGGCGATCAGGCCCGCTACATCGGCCCGATCGGCCACGGCACCGTCGCCAAGCTCGTGCACAATTGCTCGGGCTACGCGGTCACCGTGGCGATCGCCGAGGCGTTCACCATGGGGGTGAAGGCCGGGGTCGAGCCGCTCGCTTTGTTCGAGGCCATCCGCCAGGGCGCCGGCGGCCGGCGGCGCACCTACGACACGCTGATCGATCAGTTTCTGCCAGGGAACTACGATCCGCCGGCGTTCGCGCTGCGCTTGGCGCACAAGGACGTGTCGCTCGCCACCGCGCTCGGCAAGGAGGTCGGCGTGCCGATGCGGCTGTGCAACCTCACGCTCGAGGAGATGACCGAAGCGCTCAACCGCGGCTGGGGCGGGAGGGACTCGCGCGTCTGCCTGACCCTGCAGCAGGAGCGCGCCGGCGTGAAAATCGCCGTCGATCCCGGGGCGCTGCGCCGCACGCTCGAGGCCGACGCCACCACCGCCATCGTGCCGAAGGTCTGACGAAGTATCGTAATCCACAACCAAACAGACACGATCCAAGCCTGACCGCGATGCGCATGCGCGGGGCGATTGCTGCCGCGAACGCGGGCATTCGTTCGGATTTCTGAGCATGGTCCGGCCGGTCCGCTGTCACGCGCGATCGGCCGGCGCCGATTCAAGCCACTGATCGGATTCGCAAATCGCGCGTCCCCGGGGCGCTCCGGCTCTTGGCACGACGCTTGCTCGCATTCTCCACGGTCCGGGGGCGGACCGCGGGACGAATTTTGTCATCCGGTGTGAGGTGGATCACACGGCGCCGGCCCGACTCGGTGCAAGGTCCGCGCGACGGGAACAAATGGAGGGATCGATGCACGGCAACATCATGGTCGCACGCGGATGGGTGCGCAACAGCGCCGCCGCAACCGAGTCGGCGTCGCTGGAATGTGTGGTCGTGTTTTCTCTGCTGGGCCTCGCGGTGTCGGCGGCGGTGCTGCTCAGCGCGTCAACCGAGACGGTGGCGGCAATCACGGCCGCGCTGATGATATGACGGCTGGCTCACCGGCCCGGCGCGCGGTTGCACAAGCCGCAAGCCTTTTCCAACCGCTCGCATGCCGTGCCGCCGGCGTCGCTGCGCCGGCAGGCGGCCGCGAGCCGGTCGGCAAACGCGCACAGGCGGCCGGTGTCGGCACAGAATGACAGCCCACCGGCGCGCGCGACGATATCGCCTGTCACCTCCGGCTGCGCCAGCAAGGCGTCGACGTCGTCGCCGGTCAAGAACGCGTCGCCCGTCACTGTCGCGATGCGCAGCGCGATGTCGCGGTCGCGCGGATCGGTGGAGCGCGCCAGGCGGGCGAAGTGCTCGCGCCGCTCCGCGTCGCCGGGCGCGTCGCGCGGCCGCACCGTGGCGGCATCGAGCCCCAGGCGGCCGAGCAGGAAGGCCTGCGGCGTCGGCTTCGAATTTTCCCGGTCGTGCAGCTCCATCGGCATGAAGCCGAAGACGGTCAGGACCGGCGGCACCATCGGTAGTCCGCCCTGCGCCTGCTCCCAGTAGCCGACCAGCTCGTCCTCGCGGCCCTCGCGGGTCCAATAAAGCTCGTACGGCGTAAGCTCGGAGCGAAACACCGAGCGCATCGACTGGCGCCAGCGCTCGCCGATGTGAAACGTCAGGCCTTCGGTGGGTGCCGTCGCAACCTGCTCGTCGATCGCGCAGGCGACGAATGCGGCCTGGGCGCGCCGCAGCGCCATCGCGTCGGTGCCCCTCGTGTGCGCGTTGAGGCAGCGCGGCGAGCGCGCATAGGCGATGCGCGCCCACGGGCCGCGCTCGCGCCAGCCGGTCTTGTGGTCGTTGACGTAGATCGCGTCGAGCGCGCCGATCTCCACCAGCTCGTCCTGCCACGGCTCGCGCTTGCCGAAGACCACCATGGTGCGGGGCGGGTTCTGCGGCTTGGCGACGCCGGCCAGTCCGGCGATATGGGCGCGGTGACGCTGGTAGTCGAGCTGTCCGGTCACGAAGCCGCTCAAGTACCAGGCGACCGGCAAGGCGGCGAGCACGCCCAAGGCGATGCGTGCCCCGACCGTGCGCCCGGGCCGCAGCGCCGACCAGGCGAAGCCGACGACCCACGCGTAGAACAGCGCGGCCGGGACGATGTAGAGCAGCGCCATCGCGACTTCCGTCCGCAGCGGGCCGGGGAGAAAACGGCTGCTTGGAGCTTATCCGGATTTTCCGCAGAAAATGCGACCGGATCGAAGGGTCAAGCGCGCCTTGTCCGCTGCGACAGCCAGCCGGCAAGCGCCCGGGCTTTGCTGAAGGCCCGCCACAGCGGCGGGGTCTGCTTGATGAAACGTTTTGTCTTGCGAAACGCGGCTATCATCGCCACGACCGCCCAGCCCCTGACCGTGTTCGCCGCCAGGTGATCGTACAGCTTGAGCTCGATGTCGGACCATTCGCGCTTGTAGGCTTCGTCGCCGATGGTGAAATCGAACCGGGTAAACCCGCGGTCGATCGCGTGGCGGAGCAATTCGTGCAGATGCGCCCGTCCCGGACCGAACCGGGCCAGGTCTCCGTCCTGGTAGCTCGAGAACAAGAGGTAGTAACAACCCCGGAACGTCAGGCCGAGGCTGGTCGCCACCGCGGTGGAACCGACGTCCATCCGGCCGACGTGGACCAGCTCGCGCATGTCCGGATCGGCCGCCACATCGAATACGAACTCGCGGTATCCCGGGAGCGCGAAAATGTTTTCCACCCCCATGCGGGCGAACGAGTCCTCCTTCTGAGAGATCAGCGTGTCCATGGTGCGCGCGACGTCGGCGCCATCCTGGACGTGCGCGAACCGGATCTCGCCGTGCTGCGCAAGCTGCTTGAGCTTTCCGCGCTCGCGCTTGCGGGTCGATGCGGAGCGCTTGGCCGCATAGAACCGGTCCCAATCGCCTTCGAGCGTCGCGATATGCGCCCCGCTCGGGTTGAGGAGAACCCGCAGGTCGAGGAACGGGTTCCGATGCCGGCCGATCGTCTCCGGCATTTTTTGCAGGTCGATCAGGTCGAAGCGGCAGCGCGGGTCCGTCCGCAGCAATCTGACGATGTCTCGCCACAGCCGGGCGAAGGCGCCTGCGCCGAGTTGACCGGCAAAACGCTCGCACAACACCGGCATATTGTAGTCGCACAGCTCCGACCCCAGCCAGACCAGGCAGCGGACCGGCCCACGCGTCTCGATCGCGAGCGGCAGGACGAACAGCAGGCGGGTATCGTCATCGCGGCCGCAGACGATGGCCGGGATCGTGCCCCGACGCGATCCGACGTGCCGTTGCCACTTGGCCAGCCAGTCGAACATTTGGAACACGGTGCACGCGGCGCGTGGCGCGAACGTCCGCCACTCCTGTTCGATCGCGCCCGGGTCGCCGTGCAGCGACAGGTTGATGCCCGCGGCGCCGGCACGCGGCCATTCGGGGGAACGCGAACACGCTGCAGTGGCGGGCTGCTCGACCGGTGGACGGAGCGCAGCCACCGCGCCGGCGGAAACCGTGCGTGCGAACGGATCGTCGAGGAAAGGGGAGATGGACGGGCTTGCGATGATGTCAGGCGCGCTTGCGCGCTCGCTGACGCTGCTGTCGGACATTCGATCGCCCCTGATCGCGAAATGTATTTGCATTTCGCGGGCGCATCGTCGCAACCAATCCTCAACAAATCGTGCATCGCTCGGGGCGTTTCCATTTGCAATTGGCTCATTTCAACTTTCGTTAAGCCTTTTGGCTGCATTGATGGCTGCCCGGCAGGGAGACGGCATATGCGGCAGGCGGATATTGCGATTGTCGGCGGCGGCGTCGCCGGCGCGACCGCTGCCGCCATGCTGGGGCGAAGGGGTTTCAGCGTCGTCCTGGTCGATGCTCATCCGGTCTATCCGCCGGATTTCCGCAGCGAGAAGCTGGCGGAAGATCAGGTGCTGGTCCTGCGCAAGACGGGCCTGGCCGACGCGGTGCTGCGCGCCGCGACCGCCATGGACGAATTGTGGATTTCCCGCTTCGGCCGGCTGGTCGAGAAGCGGCGCAACCACCAATACGGCATTCTCTATGACGGCCTGGTCAACGCGATCCGGGCCGAGGTTCCGCCGGGCGCCGAGTTCATTGCCGCCAAGGTTTCCGCCGTCTCGACCGGCAGCGACCGGCAAACGATCGTCCTGTCGAACGGCGAGAGGGTATGCGCCCGCCTGGTCGTGCTGGCCACCGGGCTGAACAACGGCCTGCGGCGCATGCTCGGCATCGCGCGCGTGGACCTGAGCCCCTGCCATTCGATCAGCATCGGCTTCGACGTCGATCCCGTGGGGCGACCCGGCTTCGACTTCCCGGCGCTGACCTATTACCCCGAGCGGGCAGCGGAGCGGATATCCTATCTGACGTTTTTTCCCATCGGCCCCAGGATGCGCGCCAACCTGTTCGTCTATCGCGACCTGCGCGATCCGTGGCTGTCACGCTTGCGCGCGGCGCCGCAGGATACCTTGTTTGCGGCCATGCCGGGGTTGCGAAAATTGCTGGGCGATTTCGCCGTGACCGGCGATATCAAGATTCGGCCGGTCGACCTGTGCGTCACCAAGGGATTCCGGCAACCGGGAATCGTGCTGGTCGGCGACGCCTTCGCGACGTCGTGCCCGGCCGCCGGCACCGGCATCGGCAAGGCTTTCACCGACGTGGAGCGCCTGTGCAATGTCCATGTTCCGCGCTGGCTCGCGACCCCGGGAATGGGCGAGGAGAAGATCGGCGCCTTCTACGATGATCCGGTCAAGCGCGCCTGCGATTCGCATTCCGCCGCCATGGCGTATTACGTCCGCTCCCTCTCGGTCGATCCCGGGTTGCTCTGGCAGGCGCGCCGATGGGGCAGGTTCATTGCCCATCTCGGCGTCGGCGCGGTCCGGCGCACGCGCGCGCGGCCGCCGCTTGGCGCGCCGGGCCGCCAGGATGCGGTTGCCGGCCCGGCTTGACCTGACCGCGCGTTCTGCTGCCCTGCACCAGCGTCCCTCTATCCCGGCAGACCGTATTCGATCGGAGGACGCTGCCGCGGCGCGGGCATTCGTTTGATTTCTTGAGCAGGCGCCGGCGGCGGAGCGACATTCGTCTTCCAGTGTGAGGCGCTTCACACGGCGCCGGCCAGCGTTGCCGCATGGTCGGCGCGACTGGAAACGGATGGAGGGATCGATGCAAAACAACGTCATCGTCGCGCGCGCATGGGCGCGCACCGCCGCGCGCGCGCGGCCGTACGACATCGAGGCCGCAACGGCGGCGTGGTCGTTCGAATGCGTGTGCCTGTTTTCCCTGCTGGGCCTCATCGTGACGACCGCGGCGCTGTTCGGCGCCTCGCCCGCGACGGCCGCCGCGGTGACGGCCGCGCTGACGTGAGGGCGATACCCGCCGGTGCCGCTCGCAGGTTTTGCGGGACGCGATGATCCCGACAGTCGTCACGGCTCGTCGCGCAGCAGCTGCTCAAGGCCGGCCGTCGTCGCGACCGGTGGGACCCAGCCCAACCGCAGCAGCGCCGCCGGATCGGCGACGAGCGGGCCGGCGATGCGTTCATAGGCGTCCGCGCGTCCGGCCGCCCGCAGCGTCGCGGCAAGCATCCAGGACGGCACCGGCACCAAGCCGGGCCGGCGGCCGAGCCCGCGCCGCATGGCGGCGATCATCTGCGCGACGGTGAGCGGTTGCGGATCGGCCGCAATGAGCGGCCGTTGCAGCGGCGCCGGCGCCGCGAGCACGCAGTCGACCGCCGCCGCCAGGTTGTCGAGGGAGAGCAGCGAGCGGCGCGCCGTGAGCGCGCCGAACGGCAGCGGCAGGCGCGAGCGCGCCAGCCGGATCAGCCGCGCCATGTTGCCGGTGACGCCGGGACCGTAGGCGAGCGCCAGGCGCAGCGCCACCCAGTCGAGCCCGACGTCCGCGAGGCCCTGCTCGGCCGCGAGCTTGGAGCGGCCGAACGCGTCGGTCGGCTGCGGTTCCAGATCCTCGGTGAGGACGCGCGGATCGGATACTCCCGCCTGCGCCCGGATGGTGGAGAGGAACACGAAGCGCCGCACGCCGGCCCGCTGCGCCGCCCGCGCCAGGCCGATCGTCGCCTCGACGTTGAGCGCGCGGTAGTCGTCCTCCGGCCGCCCGGACGCGGCGGCCGACAATCCGGCCGAATGGATGACCGCGTCGACGTCGGCGAGCGCCGATGACATGTTCTGCGGCCGCGCGATGTCGCCGATGACCGCGCTGGTGCAGTCCGCCGGCAGCATGGTCGGGCGGCGCAGCAGCACCCGCACCTGATATCCGCGCCGGGTCAGCGCGCGCAGCAAATGCTGCCCGATGAACCCGGTGCCGCCGGTCAGTGCGAGGCGGGCGTTGGCCATGCAGGCTCCGCTTCATCAAACAAACGGCCGTTATCCGTTTCCCCACACGTCGCGCGCCACCTCGACCACCCGCGCGAGCTTCGCCTCCTGGTCGGCTTCGCTCAGCGCGTTGCCGGTGATCGAGCTGGCGAAGCCGCATTGCGGGCTCAGGCCCAACTGCTCGAGCGGCGCGAACTTGGCCGCTTCCTCGATCCGCCGCTTGAGGCCCTCCGTGCTCTCGAGCCGCGGGTCCTTGGTCGACACCAGCCCGAGCACGACCTTCTTGCCGCGCGGCAGGAACCGCAGCGGCGCGAACGAGCCGGCGCGCGGCGTATCGTACTCGAGGAAATAGCCGTCGGCGTCGATGCGGTTGAACAGCACGTCCGCCACCGGGTCGTAGCCGCCTTCCGCCATCCAGTTGCCTTCGCGGTTGCCGCGGCACTGATGCAGCGTGACGGTGACGTTGTCCGGCAGCGCGGCGATCACCTGGTTGGTGCGTTCGGCGTACTCGACCGCGAGGCGGTCGGGGTCGTTGCCCCATTTGAGCACCGTCGCGCGGTAATGTGGATCGCACAGCACCGCGAAGCTGGTGTCGTCGAGCTGGATGTAGGTCGCGCCGGCCGCCGCCAGCGCCGTGACCTCCTGGCGATAAGCGGCGACGACGTCCTCCCAGAAATCCTCCACGCGCTTGTAGTGGCCCTCGCATACGCCTTTGTCGCCGCCGCCATGCATGTGCAGGATCATTGGCGCCGGGATCGTCACCTTCGGGGTGCGCCGGGTGTTGGCCTTGAGGAACGCGAACGCGCGCACGATCGGGCTGTCGCGCCAGCGGATCGGGCCGTTGATCCACAGCCGCGACGCCGCCTGCTGCACGCCGCTGCGGTTGCGCCACGCCACGTCCGCATTGCCGGCGCGGTCGGCCGCCAGGCCGTCCCAATTCATGATCAGCTCGAGCCACCAGCTGCGCCGGCGGAACTCGCCGTCCGTCACCACGTTGAGCCCGGCCCGCTCCTGCATGCCGACGGCGTTGCGAATGCATTCGTCCTCGATGCGGCGCAAGTCGTCGTCGTCGTGCGGGCCGAGATGCCGGTCGGTGGTCTGCGGACCGAGGTGGCGCTCGCGCGCGAGCTTGAGCCGCGCCGGCCGCAGCAGGCTGCCGACGTGGTCGGCCCGGAAGGGCGGCAGGAGGGTGGAATGCGTCCTAATTTTGCCAGGTCCCTGGGGTGATACTATGTTACCTGACGCCGGCCCTCGCCCGGGGCCGGCAAAGTTGCGTACGCGGGCGAGGTGACCGATCCATGTCGAACTATCGCACGTTTGCGCTTGGCGTCATCCTGGCCGGCGCGTTTGCCGCAAGCGCGGCGGCCCAGGACTGCGACCGCTACGCCTACGGATGCCGCGGCGCTCCCGGCTATGCGGCGCCGGCACAGCCCGGCTATGCGCCGGGTTATTCCGGCTATCCGGGGTATCAGCAGGCCTATCCGCCGAACCAGGGCTACCAGCAGCCATACCAATCCTATCCGGGCTACCAGACCTATCGGCCCTACGCGACTCCCGCGCCCTATGGGGCTCCGGGGCCCTACGGCGCGCCCGGGCCGTACGCGGCGCCCTCGCCCTACGGCGAGCCGTCGCCCTACGAGCAAGGCTATGCGCCCCGGCAAGCGGAGCGGCCGCCCGCGTCGCCGTCGCGGCCGGGCGAGAACGCCGCCAACCCGGCCTACAACAGCGATCCCGCCCTGGCGCGCCGCTTCGCCTCGCTCTACGGCCCGGTCTCCGGCGAGGCGCATGCGCTGGCGACCGTACGCCCGGCGGACATCGACCCGGCCTTCCTGCGCGCCACCGTGAGCTACCAGACCAGCGAACCGGCCGGCACCATCATCATCGATCCGCAGAACCATTATCTCTATCTGCTGCTGCGCGGCGGGCAGGCGATCCGCTACGGCGTCGGCGTCGGCCGCCAGGGATTCGGCTGGTCGGGCACCGCCAACATCCACGACAAGCAGCAATGGCCCGACTGGTATCCGCCCAAGGAAATGTTCGCGCGCCAGCCCGAGCTGATGCAGCACATGGCCGAGCTGCAGGGCGGGCTCGGCATGCCGGGTGGCTCGCGCAATCCGCTCGGCGCCCGCGCCATGTATCTGTGGCAGGGCAACAAGGACACGCTCTACCGCATCCACGGCACCTTCGAGCCGTGGACGATCGGCAAGAGCGTCTCGTCCGGCTGCATCCGCATGATCAATCAGGACGTGATCGACCTGTACGAGCGCGTGCCGGTCGGCGCCAAGGTCGTCGTGCTCGGCAGCGGCGGGGTGGGGTAGGGGCGATTAAGTTGATCTTAGATGGATTCGCCCTTGGCTTTCGCCGAAAGTAGATTTCCCGGCCGCTGGCTTATTTGAGGTTCCGGCGCCACATCGTCCATACAAAAAAAGCTACGCAAATGAGGGCCGCGACCCAAATGGCGACCGTGCCTTCAGCACGTACGGTCAGCCAATCCAAGACGATAATTTCCAGCCGCTGCATGAGAACCCTTCGCCGACGCCAAACACGGCCATTTCCGCTGTTCAATGAGCGTCAGGTGAGGCGAGAATAACTCGGTTTAGAGCCCGTCAACCGGGACAGGCTGCAAGTTCCACGAAACTGAGCCGGGCTGGACAAAACCCATGAATTTTTCGAAGAATCAGTCCCTAGAAATCAAAACGCACCACATTAGGGCGAATTCCGGCGACAATTTCGGGCCTCTGCGACCGCACCAGTTGACGAATCACCCCTAGCTTCGAGCGCACGATTTACAGAGACGCTATCGTTTCCGCTCGGCGCCCGCGCCATGTATCTGTGGCAGAACAACAAGGACACGCTCTACCGCATCCACGGCACCTTCGAGCCATGGACGATTGGCAAGAGCGTCTCGTCCGGCTGCATCCGCATGATCAATCAGGACGTGATCGACCTGTACGAGCGCGTGCCGGTCGGCGCCAAGGTCGTGGTGCTCGGCCGCGGCGGGGTGGGGTAGGACACTCGCGCGGATCAAGCTTGCCAGCCTGTCGGCCCCCCGTCATGCTGCATACCGGCGGACGGGAACGCGGTCTTTGCTGACGCTACCAGGGACAGCCCGTCCAGAATCCACGTCTGACGCCGGGACTGTCCATGCGAGCTTTGTCACATAATCGCGCCTGCCTCGTTGCGGCAGGGCTGATCGCCGGGCTGTTTGCCCAACTCACGCAACCTGTCCACGCCGCCGACACCGTCAACGCCTATTCGATCTGGCCGGAGAACTATGCCCGCCCGATGCTCGAGGCGTTCGAGCAGGCGAGCGGCATCAAGGTGAAGTTCATCCGCTTCTCCTCGGGCGAGGTGCTCGCCCGGCTGATCGCCGAGAAGGGCAACCCGCGGGTCGACGTGCTGTTCGGCGGGCCGGTGGAAACCTTCGCGGCCGGCATCAAGGAAAACATCTTCGAGCCGTACAAGCCGCCGTCGTTCGCCGTCCTGCAAGGGCGCTTCAAGCATCCCGACGGCTATTGGACCGCGATCGCCGACGACCCGCTCGTGTTCATGAGCAACCGCGCCTTCCTGGCCGAGCACAAGCTCAAACCCCCCGCCTCGTGGGACGACCTGCTCGACCCGGCCTACAAGAACATGCTGCAGATGGCGGACGCCCGCACGTCGGGCACGGCGGTGACCCGCATCTTCTCGATCCTGGAGGTCAACGGCCGCGACGAGGGCAAGGCGTTCGCCTACATGAAAAAGCTGCGCCAGAACGTGCAGGTCTACACCAAGAGCGGCGGCGGCGGGACCTTGCCGGTCGGCCTCGGGCAGGCCGGCGCCGGCATCTTCTTCATCGTCGATGCGCTGGAGACCCGCAACAAGGGCTACGAGGTCGAGATCAGCTTCCCGCGCGAGGGGATCGGGTCGGCGGCCGAGGCGATCGCGCTGGTGAAGGGCGCGCAGAATCCGGACGCCGCCCGCAAGCTGATCGATTTCGCCACCAGCGCGGCGATGCAATCGTTGTTCGCGCCCAACAAGATCAACTTCGTGCCGGCGCATCCGGACGTGAAAACCGAGGCCGGTCTTGCCGACATCCTCAAGGGCGCCAACATCGTTCCCATCGACGAGAATTTCGCCGGCGCCAACCGCAAGCGGATCGTCGACCGCTGGATCGAGGACGTGCTGAACGCCAAGCAGTAGCCGGCCGGCGGCGGCGATGAAGGCCTTCCCGCAAGCAATGGCGGCCCGTTGGCGGCGCCTCACGCGCGATCCGCTGCTCGCCGGCGCCGTCGTTGTTCTGTGGCTGCTGCTTGGCCTCTTCATTCTCTATCCGCTGGCCTGCCTGCTGGCGAGCGTGTTCGCCGAGGACGGCGCGCTGACGCTGCGCCCGCTGCTGGCCGTTGCGGGCGATCCCAACAATCGGCGCGCTTTCGCCAACAGCCTGCTGCTCGCCTCGCTGGTCGGCCTCGGCGGCACCGTCCTGGCGTTCCTGTTCGCCTTCACGGCGGCGCGCGCCCGCCTGTCGCCCCGCATCCTGGCGGTGCTTGATGCCGCGACCCTGCTGCCGCTGATCTCGCCGCCATTCACCGTCTCGGTCGCGATCCTGTTTTCCTTCGGGCCGCGCGGCCTCATCACCTACCGGCTGCTCGGGATGAATAATGTCACCGCCTACGGGCTGACCAGCACGGCCCTTGCCGAGATCGTCACCTATTTCCCGATCGCCTACCTGACCCTGCGGCCGGTGCTCGCGGCCGTCGACGCCAACATGGAGAACGCGGCGCTGAGCATGGGGGCGACGCGCTGGCGCGTGTTTCGCACCGTCACGGTGCCGCTCGCCGTCCCCGGCCTCGCCAACGCGTTCCTGCTGCTGTTCGCCGCCTCGCTCGCCGATTTCGCCACGCCGCTGATCCTTGCCGGAAATTCGTTTCCGGTGCTGCCGACCCAGGCCTACCTGCAGATCACCGGCCTGTTCGACCTCAAGGGCGGCGCCGTCCTGTCGTTCCTCCTGCTGCTGCCGGCCGCCGGCGTCTATTTGTTGCAGCGCTTCTGGGTCGGCCGCGCGAGCTACGTCACCGTCACCGGCAAGGCCGGTTCGCAGAGCAACGCGATGGGCCTGACCCGCACGGCGCGCGCGCTGCTCGTCGGCGGCTGCGCCGTCGTCGGCGCGGCCATCGTCTATTTCTACGCCTTGCTGCTCTATGCTTCGCTGGTCATGGCATTCGGCGCCAACCACGCCTGGACCTTGCAGCACTACCGGGTGATCTTCACCGAAGGCCTGCCGGCCATTCGCGACACCTTGATCATTGCCGGGATCGGCATGCCGCTCGGGGGCCTCTACGGCGTGCTGGTCGGTTACCTGGTCGCGCGCAAGCGTTTCGCCGGCCGGCACGCGATGGAGGTCGTCGCCATGATCAACTACGCGCTGCCCGGCACCATCGTGGGCATCGCCTATCTGATCGCCTTCAACGCTCCACCGTTCGAAATCGCCGGCACGGCGCTGATCATCATCGCCTGCTACGTGTTCCGCTACAGCCCGACCGGCATCCGCGCCACCATCGCCCAGCTCCAGCAGATCGACCGCAGCATCGAGGAGGCCTCGCAAAGCCTCGGCGCGCGCAGCGGCACCACGTTCCGCCGGGTCACCCTGCCGCTGATCATGCCGGCGTTCTTTGCCGGCCTCGGCGTCGTCTTCATCCGCTCGATGACCGCGATCAGCGCCACCATCTTCCTGGTGTCGATCAGCTGGACGCTGATCACGGTGCGCATCCTCGAGAACATGACCGAGGTCGCGCTCGGCCCGGCGGCGGCGTTCTCCGTGTTCGTCATCGTCGTCGTCTTCGTGGTGCTGGTCGGCGTCCGCGCCCTGCTGGCGCGCCTGCATGCCCCGGGCGGCGCCTCGGTCGAGACCGTGCTGGGTGGATGAGATGGCCGACGCCCCCGCGCTGACCCCCGTAGCCATCCGCCTCGCCGGCATCTCCAAGCGCTTCGCCCATCGCGTGAAGGGCGATCTTTATGCCGTGCGCGCAGTCAGCCTCGCGATCGCGCCGGGCGAGCTTCTCACCCTGCTCGGTCCGTCCGGCTGCGGCAAGACCACGACCTTGCGCATGATCGCCGGGTTCGAGGAGCCCGATGCCGGCACGATCGTCATCGGCGAGCGCGACGTCACGCACCTGATGGCCAACGAGCGCAACATCGGCTTCGTGTTCCAGAGCTATGCCCTGTTTCCCCATCTGTCGGTGTTCGAGAACGTCGCCTATGGGCTGCGGGTCCAGAACAAGCCGCCGGCCGAGATCGCCCGCGCCGTCGGCGACGTGCTGGGTCTCGTCGGGCTCGGCGGCTACGAGCGCCAGCAGCCGCACCAGCTTTCCGGCGGCGAGCAGCAGCGCGTGGCGCTGGCGCGCGCCATCGTGTTCCGGCCGCGCGTGCTGCTGTTCGACGAGCCGCTGTCCAACCTCGACGCCAAGCTGCGGGTGCAGATGCGCGACGAGATCCGCCAGCTGCAGAAGCGCCTGGGCGTGACCACCGTCTACGTGACGCACGACCAGGAAGAGGCGATGGCGATCTCCGACCGGATCGCCGTGATGGATCGGGGTGAGCTCGTGCAGGTGGGCAGCGCCGAGGCGCTCTACCACCGGCCCGCCAGCGAGTTCGTGGCGCGGTTCATCGGCCGCGCCAACCTGCTGCGCGGCCGCGTCACGGCCGTGCGCGACGGCGCCGCGGAGGTCGACCTGGGCGGTCACGGTGTACGCGTCGCCGGTGACGGCACCGTGGCCCCGGGTGACACCGTGCGCCTCGTCATCCGCCCCGAGCGCATCGCCATCCGGCCGCCGGCCGAGCCGGGGCTGCGCGCCACCGTGCTGTCGCGCACCTTCCTGGGCGAAAAGGCCGAATACCAGGTCGGCGTGGGAGACCAGGTCTTGCAAGTGGCGCAATACTCGCAGCCGGACGGCCGCACCTTTCAGGCGGGAGACGAGGTGACGCTCGCGCTTCCGAGCGAGGGCGTGCACATCCTCGCCGGGTAGCGCCGCGCTGGAGTTGGCCTCACACCTGCAAATATCTCTCGCGCACCGAATAGTCGGCCGCCAGTTCCGCCGACGTTCCGGTCCATACCACATGGCCCTTCTCGATCACCACGTGGCGGTCGGCGAGCCGCACGAGCGCTTCGAGGTGCTTGTCGACCAGCAGGATCGCCTGGCCCTCGGCCTTGAGGCGGGAGAGGCACGCCCAGATCTCCGCCCGGATGCGCGGCGCCAGCCCTTCCGTCGCCTCGTCGAGGATCAACAGCTTTGGGTTGGTCATGAGGCCGCGCCCGATCGCCAGCATCTGCTGCTCGCCGCCGGAAAGCTGGTGGCCGTAGTGCGAGCGTCGCTCGGCGAGCGCGGGAAAGAACGCGTAGACCCGCGCCAGCGTCCAGCGCGGCGGGCCGAACCGCGCGGCCGCGGTCGCGATCAGGTTCTCCTCGACGGTGAGCGCGGGAAAAACCTGGCGGCCCTCCGGCACCAAGCCGAGGCCCGCCTGGGCGATGCGATAGGGCGGCAGCCCGGTGAGCGCGCCGTTCTCGAACGTCACCGTGCCGCCGGTCGGCGGCAGCAGGCCCATCACGGCCAGGATGGTCGTGGTCTTGCCCATGCCGTTGCGGCCGATGAGCGTCACCACCTCGCCGGCCCCGACCGTGAAGCTCACGTCGAACAGCACTTGCGCCGGGCCGTAACTGGCCTGCAGGTGCGCGACGGACAGCATCAGATGTCGCATGTCAGATGACGGATGTCGGAAGAACGACGGGCGCTCCTCTCCGATCCGTCCTCCGACATCCGTCCTCCGACATCCGTCATCTGGTCACTCCATCTCGTCGCCCAGGTAGGCCGCCGCCACCTTGGGGTCGGCGCGCACCGCGTCCGGCGTGCCGCTCGCGAGCACGCGGCCGTAGATCAGCACCGAGATGCGGTCGGCGAGCGCGAACACCGCCGTCATGTCGTGCTCGACCAGCACCATGGGGAAGCGTCCCTTGAGGTCGCGCAGCAGGCCGATCAGCCGGCCGCTCTCCTCGCGGCCGGTGCCGGCCATCGGCTCGTCGAGCAGCAGCAGCTTGGGCGCCATGGCGAGCGCGATCGCCAGCTCGAGCGCGCGCTTCTCGCCGTGCGACAGATGGCCGGCCGGCACGTGCGCGCGCGGCCCGAGCCCGACTTCGCCAAGCGCCGCGCGCGCCGGCGCGTTGAGGGCGTCCTCTTCGGCCGCGCGCCCGAATATGCGCAGGCTCGAGCCCGACCGCGCCTGCACGGCGAGCGCCACGTTCTCCAGCGCCGAGAACCCGGGCAGGATCGAGGTGACCTGGAACGACCGCGCCAGCCCGGCCGCCGCGCGCGCGTGCGCCGGCAAGCCGGTCACGTCACGGCCGGCGAACACGATGCGGCCGTGGTCCGGCTGCAGCAGCCCGGAGATCTGGTTGATCAGCGTCGTCTTGCCGGCGCCGTTCGGGCCGATGACCGCATGCAGCTCGCCGGCGCCCACCTCGAGCGACAGGTCGTCGGTGACGACGAGCCCGCCGAAGCTCTTGCGCAGGTGCTCGAGCCGCAGCACCGGTTCAGCCATGGCGGCGCCTCCATGGCCAGGCGAAGAGCCCGACCAGGCCGCCGCGCCCGAACACCACGACGAGCACCAGGAACGGCCCGAAAATCACCTGCCAGTATTCGGTGACGCGGGAGAGAAATTCCTCGATCAGCAGATAGGACGCGGCGCCGATGATGGCGCCGTAAAGCGTGCCGATGCCGCCGAGCAGCACCATGATGATCAATTCGCCCGAGCGCTGCCACGACATGTAGGCCGGGCTGACGAAATCGTTGGCGTTGGCCAGCAGGAATCCGGCAAGGCCGCACAATCCGCCGGAGATCGCATAGGCCACGAGCTGGAAGCGGTAGACCTCGAACCCCAGGGTGGCCATGCGGGTCGCGTTCTCCTTGGCGCCGCGCAGCACGCGGCCGAAGCGCGAGGCGACGATCGCCCGGCACAGGAAGAATGTGCCGGCGAGCGCGGCGAGCACGACGTAATAGAGCCCGCGCGGATATTTGAAGATGGGGATGCCGACGAGCGTGTTGCGCGCCGCGATGGTCAGCCCGTCGTCGCCGCCGTAGGGCGCGAGCGAGGAGGCGGTGAAGAACGCCATCTGGCCGAACGCCAGCGTGATCATGATGAAATAGACGCCCTTGGTGCGCAGGCTCACCGCGCCGGTCGCCAGCGCGAACAGCACCGAGGCCGCGAGCGCCGCCGGCAGCGCCACCAGCACCTCGCCGATGCCGTGCGCCGCCAGCATGCCGACCGCGTAGGCGCCGAGGCCGATGAAGGCGGCGTGCCCGAACGACACCAGCGCGCCGTAGCCGACCACGAGGTCGAGCGCGACCGCCGCGATCGCGAAGATCATGATGCGGGTGCCGAGATCGAGCAGATAATTCTCCGGCACCACCAGCGCGGCGATCGGCAGGCCGGCGAGCACGCCGAAGATCAGGCCCGGCACGACGATGCCGGCGCGCGCGGTCGCCGGCGCGGGCCCCAGGTCGATGGGCGCGGCCGCCGCCACCTCAGCGGCCCTTGGCCGGGAACAGGCCGGCGGGCCGCAGGTAGAGCACGATCGCCATCAGCACGTAGATCAGCATGGAGGCGAGCGCCGGCCCCACCGTGCGCGCCGGCGACGGCCCCATGAACAGGCGCAGGACGTCGACCGCGAACGAGCGGCCGAGCGTGTCGACGAGCCCGATCATCAGCGCCGCCAGGAACGCGCCGCGGATCGAGCCGATGCCGCCGATCACGATCACCACGAAGGCGAGGATCAGGATGGTGTCGCCCATGCCGGGCTCGACCGACAGGATGGGCGCGATCATGATGCCGGCGAAACCCGCCAGCATGGCGCCGAAGCCGAACACCAGCATGAACAGGCGGCTGATGTCGACGCCGAGCGCGGACACCAGCCGGGCGTTGGTGGCGCCGGCGCGCACCAGCATGCCGATGCGCGTGTGGCCGACCAGCACGTAGAGCCCGGCGGCGACCGCGAGCCCGGCGCCGATGATGACGAGCCGCCACACCGGGTAGCGCAGGCCGCCCATCAAGCTCACCGAGCCCGACAGCAGGTCGGGGATCGGCAGGCTCAGCGGCGCCGCCCCCCAGGCGAGCTTCACCCCGTGATTGAGGAACAGGATGATGCCGAACGTCGCCATCACGTGGTCGAGGTGGTCGCGGCCGTACAGCCGCCGGAACACCAGCACCTCGAGCGCCAGCGCGAACGCCAGCGTCGCGGCGAGCGCCAGCACCAGCGCGACGAGGAAGCTGCCGGTGAGGCCGTAGAACGCGACCGCCAGGTAGGCGCCCAGCATGTACTGGACGCCGTGCGCGAGGTTGATGAAATCCATCACCCCGAACACCAGCGTGAGGCCGGCCGCGATCAGGAACAGCAGCACCCCGAGCTGGAGCCCGTTGAGGATCTGCACGAAGACCAGGCTGGACATGCGGATGTCAGATGTCAGAAGTCGGAGGTCAGATGTCAGATGTCAGAGATCGGACAACAGAAGAAGGGGCCTCTCGGCTTCCTGCTTTCCGACATCTGACCTCCGACATCTGACCTCCGACCTCTGCTTCACTTCATCGCGCAATCCTTGGAATACGGATCGCCGTAGTCGGTGAACACCTTCTGGGCGATCTCGGTCTGATACTTGCCGTCCGGGCGCTTCGCCACCTTGACCAGGTAGAAGTCCTGAATCGGGTAATGGTTGTTGTTGAATTTGAAGTTGCCGCGCAAGGACTTGAAATCGGCTTTCTTGAGCGCGGCGCGCAACGTGTCCTTGTCGGCGAGGTTGCCCTTGACGGCGTGCAGCGCGCTGTCGATCAGCATCGCGGCGTCGTACGCCTGGAACGCGTAGCTCGCCGGCACCGCGCCGTATTCCTTTTCGTAAGCCGCCACGAACGCCTTGTTCTGCGGGTTGTCGAGATTGGGCGCCCAGTTGGCGCCGCCGAAGAAGCCGACGGCGGCGTCCTGCTGCGCCGGCAAGGTGCTCTCGTCGACCGTAAAGGCGGAGAGGAATTTGACCTTGTCGGCGAGCCCGGCCTGGCGGAATTGCTTGACGAAGTTCACCCCCATGCCGCCCGGCAGGAACACGAAGATGGCGTCGGGTTGCGCGGCCGCGATCCGGGTCAGCTCCGCCTGGTAGTCGAGCTGGCCGAGCGGCACGTACACCTCGTCGAGGATCTCGCCCTTGAAGTAGTGCTTGAATCCGGTGAGCGCGTCTTTGCCCGCCTGATAATTGGGCGCCATGATGAACGCCTTCTTGATGCCGGAGTCCTGCGCGTATTTGCCCAGCACCTCGTGAATCTGGTCGTTCTGGTAGGAGGTGACGAAGAAGCTGGCGTTGCATTCCTTGCCGGCGAAGTTCGAGGTGCCGGCATTGGGGCTGATCAGCCAGGTGCCCGATTCGGTGACCGGCTTCATGATCGCCTGCGCAATGTTGGAGAAGATCGGCCCCACCACGAAGTCGACCTTGTCGCGCTCGACGAATCCCTTGACCTTGGCGACCGCCGCGTCCGGCTTGAGCTCGTCGTCGGCGACGATGATCTCGGCCTCGCGGCCGCCGAGCTTGCCGCCCAGGGTCTTGACCGCGAGCTGGAAGCCGTTGCGCAGCTGCTGGCCGAGCACCGCCGGCGGTCCCGTCAAGGTCGTGATGATGCCGATCTTGATCTTGTCCTGCGCCTGCGCGGGCGTGAGCCCCAGCCCCACCGCGAGCGCGGCGGCAACGAGGATACCGATCCTGTTCATGTCCATTTCCCTCCTGGCAGGGTGATTTTTGGCCCCTGCCTTAGCTTAGAGCATGATACCGAAAAGCGGTGAAGCCCGGGCATTGCAAGTCACTGACGGAGTTGAAATTTACGCTAAGGCCAAATCGCCGCGTCGGGCCGGTTCCGGCCGCCCGGGCTTCGTGGTTCAATGCGGCCGACCAATCCGACCCATGAGGGGAGTGCGCGTTTCATGCAAGCAACGATGGCAGGCATCACCAAGGCCGGCACCGGCATCGACGGGATCTCCTGGAATATCCTCGGCCAGACCTACGTGCCGAAACAAGTCTGCGAATCCACATTCTCCTGGCACGCGACTTTTCCGCCCGGCACCTTCGTGCCGCCCCACATTCATCCGACCCAGGACGAGTTCATCTACATGCTGGAAGGCCGTTTCGACCTCGTCATCGACGGCAAGGAGTTCATCGCCAACGCGGGCGACCTGATCCGCCTGCCGATGCAGATCCCGCACGGCATCTTCAACAAGTCCGACCAGGCGGTGAAGTGCTTCTTCTGGGTGGCGCCGACCCGCCGGCTGTACGATCTGTTCTGGGCGATTCACGGCATGAAGGAGCAATCGCCCCCCGAGGTGGTCGCGCTCTCCGCCAAGCACGAGGTCGTGTTCCTGCCGCCGCCGGCGTGACTTTGCTTATACCTCCCCGGCTTGCGGGGGAGGGATTGAGGAAAGTCTTTTCACCAGCTCGCCCTTGATGACCTTGCGGGTGGGCGTGAGCGGCATCGCCTCGATCACTTCCAGGCGCTCCGGCCATTTGAGCTTGGCGACCTGGTGTTGCGCCAGCCACACGTTCACGTCGGCGAGCGTGACCGCCGCGCCCGGCCGCACGGTGACGAAGCAGCAGGCGCGCTCGCCCAGCACCGGATCGGGCATCGGCACGATCGCGCTCTGCAGCACGCCGGCGTGCCGGTCGATCAACGCCTCCACGTCGGACGGATTGAGCTTCACCCCGCCGCGATTGATGATGTCCTTGAGCCGTCCGGTCAGGCGGACATAGCCGCCGTCGCTCATCACCGCGAGGTCGCCTGTGCGCATCCATCCGTCCGCCGTGAAGATGTCGGCATTGGCGTCCGCGTTGTCGAAATAGCCGGCGAACACCGAGCAGCCGCGCACCTGCAGCTCGCCCTCCTGCCCGGCCGCAAGCGGGCGCCCGTCGGCGTCGGCAATGCGCGCCTCGCTGCCGGGCGTGGCGCGCCCGATGAAGCCATGCCGCAGCTCCGCCGGATCGTCCGGTGGTCCGATCAGCACCGCGAAGGTTTCGGTCATGCCCCACAGCTCGATCACCTTGCCGCCGGGCAGCTTCGCTTCGGCGTCGCGCTTGAGGGCGGGCGCGCAATAGGAGCCGGACACGATGAGCTGGCGCAGGCTCGCAAGGTCGCGCCCGTCGAGCAGCGCAGCATTGACCAGCGCGGCCAGGTGGGCGGACGCCACGAACGCGTGGGTCGGCCGCGCCTGTTCCAGCAGGTCGGCCAGCACCGGCGGGGTGAACGCGGGCAGGCAGTGCAGGGTGGCGCCGCACATCAGCGCGAGATTGGCCACGTGGACGCCGAACGCGTGGGAGAGCGGCGGCCCCGACAGCACGCGGTCGCCGGGCGCGATGGCGAAGCTCGCCGCGCAGACGCGCGCGTTGGCGAGCATCGACTGCCACGAGTGCGGCGCTGCCTTGGGCGAGCTCGACGTGCCCGACGTGTAGCACATGAGCGCCGGATCGGTCGCGACCGGTCCCGGCGGCAGCGCCGCGCGGTCGCCCGCTGCGACAAGGTCCGCCAGCGACAGCACGCCCGGCCGCGCCGGCCCGACCGAGACGACGCAACGCAGGCTCGGCATCCGCGTCCGCAGGCCTGAGAACATGGCCGGCGGGTCGGCCTTGTCGGTCGCGGCGGCGCACACCACCGCCCGCGCGCGGGCGTGGCGCAGCAGCAGCTCCGCCTCCACCGGCCCGTACGGCATGTGCAGGGTCGAGAGGACGGCGCCGATCAGCGCGGCGGCATAGTAGACGAGCAGGAACTCCGGCCCGCTCGGCAGCTGCACCATGATCACGTCGCCGCGCCGCACCCCGTGCGCCGCGAGCGCGGCGGCGAGACGTTCGCTGCGGTCGAGCGCCTGCGCGAAGGTGAGCGACGGTTGGCCGGGGGCCGCGACCGCGAGCGCGTCCGGCGTCGCGTGCGCCCAGCGGCGCAGATAGGTCGCGAGCGTATCGTCGTTCCAGCGGCCGTCCGCGAGCGCGCGCCGCACCGCTTCGGGCGGGAAGCGCAACGCGTTGCGGATGGCGAGCGCGTCCTCGCCGAACTGCGCCGCGTGGTTGGCGTTCATGCCCTCGTCCCTGACCTTTTCGCAGCCACCTACGCGCGCCGGTCGGCGAAGCGCGGGCTCTTCACGCTCCCCTCGAACTCCTTGGCCAGCGTCCCGGTCTCGATCACCGCCACCTCCGGCGTCAGCTCGAAGCTGTCCTTCACGGCCTGCCGCAGGGCGGCGGCCACCGCCGCGCCGTCGGCGCCGCGCCGCACCTCGACCGAGAGCACCAGCACGTCGAGATCGCGCTTGGTCACCACCTCGGCCTTGAAGTCGCCGATCTCGGCATGGCGGAACATGAAGTCTTCCATGTCGGCGTGATTGAGGCTGATGCCGCGCACCTTGAAGAAGCCGGTGGTGCGATGCGCGTGCTTGAGGCGCGGGAAGACCGAATAGGGCCGCCCGTCGTCCTCGCCCCGGCGCCAGCTCACCAGATCGCCCGAGCTCCAGCGCAGGAACGGCGTGACGTTGTTGGTCCACAGCGGCGTCACCACCAGGGTTCCCACCTGGCCTTCGCCCAGCGGCGCCAGGGTGTCCGGGTCGATCACCTCGATCAGGAACATGTCGGTCCAGATGCGGAATCCGCCGCCCGCCGCGTCCTCGGCGCCCATCATGCCGGCTTCCGTCATCCCGAACGTGTCGAACACGCGTGCGCCCCAGTGGCGGGCGAGCTTGTCCCGCTTGGCGTCCGACAGCGGCTCGGCCGAGCACAGGATCGTGTCGACCGGGCCGGCGGCAAGATCGACGCCGCGCGCTTCGGCCAGGTTAGCAAGGTGCAGGCCGTAGCTGCTCATGCCGGTCCAGATGGACGGCTTGAGCCGCCCGATCAGGTCGAGCTGCATGAGCGACGGGGTGGTGGTGCCCGAGCCCGCCCAGTTCACCGCGATGCCGGCGCCGATTGCCGAGCGCGCCACCATGTGGCCGACCGGATGGATGCCGAGCGGGAACGACACGTGCGCCCGCGCGCCGCGGCTGCAGCCGGTGCAGTCGAAGATGCGCGCGAACCCGACCATGGCGTAGTCGATGTCGGCGAAGCTGCGCGGATAGAACAGCGGCGCGCCGGTCGAGCCGCCCGAGCGCCAGTATTCGGCGATGCCGTCCTCCGGCGTCAAGCAGAACGCGTCGTAGAACTCCTGGTCGGACAGGCCGCGCAGCATGTCCTTGTCGAGGATCGGGATCTTGCGCCACTCGTCCGGCGCGTCGAGCCTGTCGGGGTCGATGGCATCGAGCTTGCCGGCGTAGAACGGCGCCCGGCGCGCCTGCTCGACCGCGCGACGCTTGCGCCGGCTCTGGATCGCCTCGATCTCGGCGCAGGACTTAGGCAGGCCGAGCAGCATGACGCACGCGGACGAAATTCAGCGTTGGTTCGGATGCACGGTTCATGCGTGCCTGACGACAGCCGGTTCGGCCCGTCTTCCTCCGACGACGCGATTGCCGATCGAGGTGCGGCAGGCAAGGACGGTCGTCGCCCAGCTCAGAACGAGCGTCACCGAGAATACGATTACGCCCTTGACGATTCCCGGCATGGCGACGCCGAGCAGCAAGTATTGCGTCCACAGAACGAACACGTAGTGGAACAGGTAGATGCCGTAGGCATTGCCCGACAGGCCGTCGAGCATCGGCCGCGGCACCGAGGCGAAGCGCATGAATATCGCCGCCAGGCCGAGGCAGGCGCACGGGGCGTACAGCACGAGGCCGAGGTCGGCGACGAAATGCAGTCCCGGCAACGGTTCGCCTTGTCCCTTGACGCTCAGGGCCGTGGGGATGATCCACAGCAGGAATGCGGCGAACGCGCCGGCGAGCCAACGGCCCCATCGCCGCATCGGCATTCCGTCCGCCCCGAGCAGGCCCTGGTCGAGCCGATAGGTGCCGAGCACCGCGCCGGCGAAGAAATAGATGACGTATTGCGGCGCCAAGGTCGGTTGAAAGTGGATCGGCCCGAATCGCACCCATTGCCAGGGCGGATAGATGCTCGCCAGGGGCACATAGGCGACCGCCGAGATGCCGGCCAGCACCAAGAAAAACCGCAGCGGATGCGCGGCCGCCTTGGCCGACAGCGCGGCCAGGGATTCGCCCGCGTGACGAGCTGGCCAGAACGGCAGCGCCATCCAATGCGACCAGAATTCCGGCCAGCTCGTGTTGGTCGCGGTGACGCGGTAGACCGGGTAGTAGGCCAGCGGCATCACCAGATAGACGCCCACCACGAACGGCAGGCCGAGGCGCAGGATCCGGTCGTACAGAAATCCGCCCGCGCCTTTCCGCTTGAGGCTCGACCAGACGAACAAGCCCGACAGAAAGAACATCAGCTGCATCATGTAGATGAACTGGGTCGCGCAGAACAGGTCGAAGCCGAGCCAGCGGTCGGCGTCGACGATCGGGTTCGCCAGCCAGCCATACGGCGGGCTGTCGAACGGCAGCGCGGACCGGGGCTGCGAAACGATGTAGGCGATGCACGAATGGAACGCCAACACGATGATGATCGTGTAGCCGCGCAGATTGACCAGCGCCAAGGTTGTTTTCGACATCTCCCCATTCCCCCAATAACGCCAGCGACTGTCCCGCGCTTTATGGCGCTGTCATGATTATTACGCCGCCTTGTTGACCTGCTCGCGGGCGAAGCCCGCGGTCGAGGCGTAGCCGCGCACGATCGCCTTGCGCTCCTCGAACGACAGCACGTCGTCGATGTTGGTGAAGCCGTCCGGTGCCCGTTCCTCGACCGCGTCGATCACGCCTTCCGGACCGCCGCGGCGGTTGAGCCGCACGATCTCCGCCGTCATCGGCAGGCGCTCCTGCTCGTACGCCCACAGCGCGTGCAGCGGATGCTCGGCGCTCTTGAGCCGGTCGGCGAGGACGCGCGCATCGAGGATCGCCTGCGAGGCGCCGTTCGAGCCGACCGGATACATCGGATGCGCGGCGTCGCCCAGCAGGGTGACGCGGCCGTGCGACCAGCGCGGCAGCGGATCGCGGTCGCACATCGGGTATTCCCAGAACTCGTTGGTCGCCTCGATCAGCGCCTGCGCGTCGACCGCGGGAAGCAGGAAGCGCTGCAGGTGCGGCATCAGGTCCTCGAACCGGCCCGGCCGCGACCAGTCTTCCTTGCGCGGCGGCGGCGTGTTGGCGTCGCCGACCTTGGCGGCGACCGCCCAGTTGGTGAGCCGCCGGTCGTCGCGCGAGCCTTCGCCGATCGGATAGATGACGAGCTTGGCGGCCATGCCGCCGGCCACGATCATCGAGCGCCCGGTGAGGAACATCGGCCAGTCGATCGCGCCGCGCCACAGCATGACGCCGTTCCAGCGCGCCGGTCCTTCGCCGGGGTAGAGCTTCTCGCGCACGAACGAGTTGATGCCGTCGGCGCCGATCAGCACGTCGCCGCGCGCGGTCGCCCGGTGGGCGCCGTTGCGGTCGAAGAAATAGGCGCAGACGCCGGCCTCGTCCTGGCTGAACGCCCCGAGCCGGTGGCCGGTGCGGATGCGACCTTCGCCCAGCCGCGCCCGCGCCGCCTGATAGATGACGCCCTGCAGGCGGCCGCGATGGATCGAGAATTGCGGCACGTCGTAGCCGGCATCGAGCCCGCGCGGCTCGCGCCATATCTCCTGGCCGAAGCGGTTGGCGTAGAACAGCTCGAAGGTGCGGATGCCGACCGCGTCGAGCCGCTCGAGCAGGCCGAGCTCGGCGAGTTCCTTGATCGCGTGCGGCAGCGTGTTGATGCCGACGCCGAGCTCGCGCACCGTGTCGGCCTGCTCGTACACCTCGCAGTCGATGCCGCGCGCATGCAGCATGAGCGCGGCGGTCAGCCCGCCGACGCCGCCGCCCACGATGATGGCCTTCATGAAACGCGACCCTGTTCCCGCCACTGTTTGGCCGAATTGTCGCCGCCCACGGCGGCCGGCGCAATGGTCAGTGCGGCGTATGGTTGAGGCGAGTGCCTAGGACCTTTGTAGGGTGGATTGGTTAGCTGCCGAAGGCGGCCTACCCCACCGTCTTTGCAGGAGCGGTTGGCGGGTCGCCCCACAGCCAGAACGAACGCCGCGTTCTTTCCCTGCTTTGCCCATGAAATTTCCCAAATATCCCCGCACATTTGGCAGAATATTCTTCTATTTGCTTGGACAGCAGATGCCATATATAGAAAATAATTCTCGTCCAACCCTAACGGGGTTCCGATGCGGTTTCTTCCGGTTTTCCTCGACCTCGCGGCCGGCCCCGTGGTGCTCGCCGGCTCCGGCGAAGCCGCCGGCGCCAAGCTGCGGCTGCTGCGCGCGGCCGGCGCCCGCGTGCGTTGGTATCGGGATCGCGCGCGGTCGCCCCAAGATGCTGGCGATGCCGACGATCTGGTCGAGATCATCGTTGGCTCGGCGCCGGAAGATATCGACTTGTCCGCCGCCATCGCCGTCGTCGCCGCCGCCGGCGAGCCGGCCGATGCCGTCATTGCGGCGCGCGCCCGCGCGCTGCGCATCCCGGTCAACGTGGTTGACCGGCCTGATCTGTCGACCTTCATCGTGCCGGCGATCATCGATCGCGGCGACGTGGTGGTGGCGATCGGCACCGGCGGGCTTGCTCCGGTGCTGGCGCGGCGCCTGCGCGCACGCATCGAGGCGCTGCTGCCGGCGCGTATCGGCGACCTTGCCGGCCTGATGGGCCGCTATCGCGCGCGCTTGGCCAAGGCCGTGCGCACCTACGCGGCGCGCCGCCGCTTCTGGGAACGGGTCGTCGACGGGCCGATCGGCGCGGCACTGCTCGCCGGCCGGCCGCTTGAGGCGGAAGCCGCGCTTGCCCGCGCGATCGGCTCTGCCGCGCGGTCCCACGTCGATCGCGCGCCAATCGTGCTGGCCGGTGCCGGCCCGGGCGATCCTGATCTTCTGACCCTGCGGGCGCTCAACGCGCTCCAGGACGCCGACGTGGTGGCGCACGAGGACGGCGTGAGCGCCGCGGTGCTCGATCGCGCCCGGCGCGACGCCGAGCGCATCGTCCTCGGCCCTGACCGCGCCGCCGAGCAACGCCTGATCGCGGCCGCCCAGGCGGGGCGCCGGGTCGTGCTGCTCGCGCACGGCGAAGCCGGCCTCGACCGCTTTCCGTTCCTGCGCGCCGCCGGTGCGCCGGTCGTCATGGTGCCGGGCGTCGCCGCGCCCGTCGCCGTCGCCGCCAACAACGTTCAGGAGGCCGCATGACCTCGCCGCTGCAGAAGAAGCTCAAGATCGCCGGGCCGGTCGTGGTGACGGCCAACCGGCTCGCCGACGGCGCCGTGATCTATCGCACCGCCGGGGAGCAATGGACCACCGACCTTGCCGCCGCCGCGGTGGTGACGACGAGCGAGGCCGCCAAGGCGCTGCTCACCGGAGCCGCCGCCGATCTGGTGCGGATCGTCGACCCCTACGTGGCGCCGGTCGAGCTTGCCGACGGCGGTCCGCGCCCGGGAAACCTGCGCGAGCGCATCCGCGCCGCCGGCCCCACTTTTCCGTTGCCCACCCAACCCGAAGCGAACGGCTTCGCCGCGCGAGACCTCCATGTATGTGCATGACGAGTTCGACCGCACCCTGATCGCCGAGCGGGTCGAGGAATTTCGCGACCAGGTGGGCCGCCGCCTGTCGGGCGAATTGACCGAGGACGAGTTCAAGCCGCTGCGGCTGCAGAACGGCGTCTACCTGCAGCTCCATGCCTACATGCTGCGCATCTCGATTCCTTACGGCACGCTGTCGTCGGCGCAATTGCGCATGCTGGCGCATGTCGCCCGCCGCTACGATCGCGGTTACGGGCACTTCACCACGCGGCAGAATCTCCAGTTCAACTGGATCAAGCTCGCGGAGCTGCCGGACGCCATGGCCGACCTGGCGCGCGTCGGCATGCACGGCATGCAGACGAGCGGCAACAACGTGCGCAACGTCACCACCGACCAATGGGCGGGCGTCGCGCCGGACGAAATCGAGGATCCGCGCATCTGGGCCGAAGTGATCCGCCAGCACGTGACCTTGCACCCCGAGTTTTCGTTCATGCCGCGCAAGTTCAAGATTGCGGTCGGCGCCGCCGGCCACGATCGCGCCGCGCTGCGCATCCACGATCTGGCGCTGCAGCTGCATCGCAACGGCGCCGGCGAATCCGGCTTCGAGGTCATGGTCGGCGGCGGCCTCGGCCGCACTCCGTTCCTCGCCAAGACGATCAAGCCCTTCCTGCCCAAGCGCGACGCGCTCAGCTACGTCGAGGCGGTCCTGCGCGTCTACAATCAGTACGGCCGCCGCGACAACATCTACAAGGCGCGCATCAAGATCCTGGTGCACGAATTGGGCGCCGAGGCGTTCGCGCGCGAAGTCGAGCAGGAATGGCAGGCGATCAAGGACGGCGCGCTCGCGCTCGACCCGGCGACGATCGCCGAGATCGCCGCGCGCTTCCGCTATCCCGCCTACGAGCGCCTGGCCGACGAGCCGATCGAGCTGAAAAAGGCGCGCGCGGCCGACCGGCCGTTCGACACCTGGCACGGCAATTCGGTCGCGCGCCACCGCATGCCCGGCTATGCCATCGTCACCCTGTCGCTCAAGCCGGAAGGCGGCGCGCCCGGCGACGCCACCGCCGCGCAGATGGACGCGATCGCCGATCTCGCCGACCGCTACAGCGCCGGCGAAATCCGCGTCGGCCACGAGCAGAATTTGGTGCTGCCGCACGTGCGCCAGCATGATCTCCACGACCTGTGGCGCGCGCTCGACGCCATCGGGGTCGCGACCCCCAACGTCGGCCTGGTCTCGGACATCATCGCCTGCCCGGGCCTCGACTATTGCAGCCTCGCCAATGCGCGGGCGATTCCCGTCGCCCAGGAGCTGACGCGCCGCTTCCGCGATCTCGGCCTCGCCCGCAGCCTCGGCCGGCTGCACATCAACATTTCCGGCTGCATCAACGCCTGCGGCCATCACCATGTCGGCCACATCGGCATTCTCGGCGTCGAGAAGAACGGCGAGGAATATTACCAGCTGTCGATCGGCGGCCGCGCCGACGAGAACGCGGAACTCGGCGCCCTGCTCGGGCCGGCGGTGCCGTCCGGCGAGGTCGTCGACGTGGTCGAGGACATCGTCGCCGCCTACGTGGAGCTGCGCGAACGCCCCGGCGAAATTTTCCTCGACACCGTCAAGCGGGTCGGCATCGAGCCATTCAAGGAGCGCGTCCATGCGGCTCGTTAAGGCGGGGCGGATCGTCGAGGACCGGTTCGTGCGCGTCGAGGACGGCGCGCCGGTTCCGGACGGCCTGCCGGTCATCGTGCCGGCGGCGCGCTTCATCGCCGATGCCGAGGAGCTCGCCCGGCGCGACGCCCCCACCGGAATCCTGTGGCCCAACAACCGCAAGGTCGCCGAGCTTGCCCCGCATCTCGACCGCCTCGCCCTGGTCGCGCTGGTGTTTCCTACCTTCAAGGACGGCCGCGCCTTCAGCCAGGCCCGCCTCATCCGCGAGCGCTACGGGTTCCGCGGCGAGCTGCGCGCCACCGGGCAGGTGCTGCGCGATCAGTTCCTGTTCCTGCTGCGCGCCGGGTTCGACGCCTTCGAGGTGACCAAGGACGCCGACGCAGGCGCGTTCGCCCAGGCGGCGCAGCGTTACAGCGTGTTCTACCAGCCGACCGGCGACGGCCGCGCCACCGCCCTGCGGTCGCGCCTGGCCCGCGTGCGCCCGGCGGCGCGCCAGACCGCGGAAAGCGTCGACGACTTGCGCGGATGAGCCGGACGAAAAAGGCCGGAACAAATCTGCCCGGCAACCGTTGAGATCGTCGGCCGCCGGCGCAAGCTTGGTGCGCCTGTCGGAGGGGGATAGCTGCTATAATTTGGCGCGCTCCAATCCGTCACCCCGAGGTGCCCGGGCGAAGCGACGGCCGCGAAGGGTGACGGCGGGGCAAGTCGGCGAGAGCCGCCTTGCTTGCAATTGATTGTGCCGATCCCGGCCAACCCGGGATCGGTGGCCGATCATCCGTCGAGGCTCCCCCGGCCCAAGTCCCGGTTCAGATTGTAGCTCGGCTGATCCATGGACCTCATCCACGCGATCAATTGGCTGTACGCGGGGTGCGGGTTCGTGATCGGCGCGCTCGTCGGAATGACCGGCGTCGGCGGCGGCGCGCTGATGACGCCGTTGTTGATCCTGCTGTTCGGCATTCATGCCTCGACCGCGGTCGGCACCGATCTGCTTTACGCCTGCGCCACCAAGATCGGCGGCACCGCCGTGCACGGCTGGCTGCGCACCGTCGAATGGCGCGTGGTGCGTCGCCTCGCCACCGGCAGCGTGCCGGCGACGGCCTTCACCCTCCTGGTGCTGTCCCGCTTCGACATGCACAGCCACGCCACCAACCGTTTGATCACGACCTTGCTGGGCCTCGCCCTGTTTTCGACGTCCGCCGCCCTGGTCTTTCGCCGCCAGATTACGGCGCTCTACGCCGCGCGGGTCGGCACCCTCGGTGCCGGCCGCACCGCGACCTTGACGATCGCGGTCGGCGCCGCGCTCGGCGTGATGGTGACGATCTCCTCGGTCGGCGCCGGCGCCCTCGGGGTCACGGCGCTGCTGCTGCTCTATCCCGAATTGCCGCTTGCCCGGGTCGTCGGTTCCGACATCGCCCACGCGGTGCCGCTCACCCTCGTTGCCGGCCTCGGGCATTGGGCGCTGGGTTCGATCGATTGGCCGTTGCTCGGCTCGCTGCTGGTCGGCTCGCTTCCCGGCATCGCGCTCGGCAGCTACGCGTCGATCCGCCTGCCCGACCTGGTGCTGCGCCTCAACCTGGCGGCGGTGTTGCTCGTGGTGGCGGCCCGGCTGGTGTTC
>Ga0193751_1000216_pt1 | contig 51088 bp, 50 predicted proteins | sample L1c2metaG_FD_143050 | JGI IMG/M metagenome (GOLD analysis project Ga0193751, IMG submission 143050) | Soil microbial communities from a riparian zone of the East river system, Colorado, United States - L1c2 | ecosystem: Environmental > Terrestrial > Soil > Riparian zone | place: USA: East River...
CCGGGAAGTGCAATTCGGATATGGTGTGTCCCCGGGACCACCTGCAGGGCCCGCCCCAGACCTCCGAACTCGCCCACGTGGCCCACGAAACGGTTGTCCATAAATACTGCGGCCCGGGAAGGATTCACATTGATCTTGATGGTGGCCAGTTCGGCGTCAGGGGGCATTGGTCCGGTAGGCGCTTTGTTCATGGCCACACGAATGATATCCGTTTTCCCTGGCTGAACAACAATTGTCTGGCTGAAGTCCTGGTACCCATTCTGACGCACCGAAATGGTGTGATCACCTGGCAGAAGCAGCACTTTCTTCGATAGCTTGAGTTCATTGAGATATCCGACGTACTGTCCGTCAACCCAAACGCCGGAGGTTTTTTCGACCTTGGTCTTTCCTTCAAACTGAACTTCTCCCAGTACGTCGTTGCTTTGGGCGCTGACACTGCCGGCAAGGCACCAAACAAACGCCAAAACAAGAATCCACGCCCACAAGTACGGTATCCCCTGTACACGTTTCATTGGGTGCTCCTCTCTATATCTATATCTATGCGAGAAGAGAATGGAGCACCGCTCTTGCCAAAGCCCTTAAGTCATTGCTAAGAGGACACCTTGCGAATCGAGCGCGCTCTCTAAACAGGAAGAATTTTCGCTTTCCGGAAGGAAATACCAGGCGGGTTCTTGAGCCGGCCGATGGGAGCCCCTGACTAAACAAACGCTGCCCCTTCTCAATGAGCGTTATCGGGAGTGGCTGTTGAAAAAGGAACCAAAGCAGTAATTTCAGTGAATTTCAGCGTCGACGGCAGACGAACATTCAATAACTTACGAACGAATTTCGCCGTTGAAATTTCCTAAAAAAGAGTCTTTCAACAGCTACGCCTGTTAACAACAGCTATCATGGGACCTTGCGATTCGATTGGTTTGGCGCTGGAGTGTGTGATTGGTCCGGTTGGCACTCAACCCGTGTCTAATGTAGATCACCGCGCGGACCCGCCAGCAGAAGATCGGATGTTGCAAGTAAGTGGCGGGCAACGAGCAGACCCATTTCTGCAACCAAAACTAGGCGGGAACCAAATCGTGCAACTGCTCAGTGCATCAGCTCCGTGCATCCGGGGGCACGCTGCCATTGGCTCCGAGCCGAGAACACAATACAAACGAAACTTTCACAACGCATTGCGTCCGAAGCATTTGATCCTTGTCCCAGTACATCAACTTGACAAGGGTGTCAGCCGGACCACAATGCCCCGGGCTTTCGGGAAGTTTCCGTGCATTGCCGAAACTGTTAGATTGATCGGCAAGAAGGACAAGAAGGAGATGTTATGAAGAAGTCTTTCAGTCAGCTGGCCGCAAGATGGCTCGTGTTGGTTTTCTGGGGTGCGACTCTCGGTTTTGCTGGCAATACAGCTCAGCAGAGCCCGCCGATCAAGCTGGGCACGAGCGGCAGCAATGTAAAGGACATCAACAATTCTTTCTGTTGTACCGGTACGCTTGGGTCTGTGGTGAAGGACGCGAGCGGCAACCAATACATCTTGAGCAACAACCATGTCTTGGCACGCTCCAATGCGGCGAAGGCTGGTGAAACGATTATGCAGCGGGGGTACGTAGACACCGTGCCTGTTTGCTCGAAGAATGGAACCATCAACGTGGCGACCTTGACAAAGTTTGTCACGCTCAATTTCACCGGCGGAAACAATGTGGTGGACGCGGCGATTGCCAAGGTCATCTCGGGACAGGTAAGTCCGACTGGATCGATCTTGGAGATCGGTGCTGTGAGTGCGACCACCGTCAATCCTACGGTCGGGCTGGCTGTGGAAAAGAGCGGCCGCACCACCGCTAAGACAACTGGCAAAATCGGCTCCATCAACGTCACCGTGACGGTTTCTGGATACGGTCCCTGTGGTATGGGCACGAAAACGGCGATATTTGTTAAGCAATTCCTGATCAATTCCAAAACCTTCAGTGCTCCCGGTGACTCTGGCTCTCTGATTGTCACCCAGCCGCCACCCGGCACGAAGCCGAAACCAGTAGGATTGCTGTTCGCGGGCAGTCCCGGTACGACAGTCGGAAACCCGATCAACTCCGTGCTCACTGCACTTGGGATAAAATTTGTGGGCTCGAATGCAGAAGCGCCCATGGAAACTTCGACGGACCCCGAATTAGAGCGAGTCTCGCAGGTTAAGGACCGTTACAACGACTATCTGTTGCATTTGCCGGGCGTCGTAGGCCACGGAGTGTCGCTTGCGCAAGATGGGTCAGGAAGACCAGTGATCGTGCTCTTTTTAAAAGACGCGCGCGTCTCGGTCGAAAATTTTCCTACTACAATTGAGGGCGTGCGAGTGGAAACCCAGGTAACCGGCGAGTTCAGGACCACAATCAACTGCAACCATGTGGCCGCAAAATGAGACCGAATTGGCGGGTCCAGAACACGCGAAATCACCCGAGGTGACCTCACTCGGCAATCTCGGGACACCAAGAGAAGCCGCCCGAGCAATCTCGAAAGGGTTGTTGTCGTAAAATCCCGATTACACTCACCACCCGGTCAATGAGTGCTAACGCCTGATTACGTCAGTTATCAACCTGACTACAAACGCCCGCCCTCAGGCCAGTTTCGCTAATGCGCGTTGGGTGGTGGTGAGGGCCGATAAAACTCTAGGTTCCTAGTAGCGAGGAGTTGGGCGAGTTGTTGGAAAGTCTCCGATCCGCTCGGACGATCATCATCGTCCACGACGCTAGGATGGTTGCCACTCCTCAAGCTGCAAAATCTGTGTCATATCGGGGAGGACACTGACGCGCCGCTCATTCGCGGTCGCAAGCACTGAGTCTCGTGCGACATCCGCTAGAAAACGGCAAAGCTCAAACACCCGAACGCGAGGCGGATTTTCAACCGCGACACCCCGTTGCGCGTATTCCCTCGCCACGCGGCATCTGCATACCCAAACCGGGCAAAACGCCTTTTGAACTTTAGAGTTGCCGAACGCTCTACCCGATACTAGAATGGCCGCCATCAATCGAACCTGCAAATCTAATTCGCAAGCAAACAGGAGGGGACATGAAAGCAAGAACGATCGTACTGACCTTGGCCCTGTGCTTTATTGGCATCGGAGTGTGCTTCGCCCAGAACCCCTTTATGGGCGCCTGGAAACTGAATGAGGTTAAGTCGAAGCTCGCGCCTGGGACGCCGAAGAACAACAGCGTCGTCTACGAGCCCGCGGGTGATAGCGTCAAAGTCACGATAGATGGAACTGACGGCGCGGGCAATCCGACGCATAGCGAGTGGACGGGCAAGTTCGACGGCAAAGACTATCCCGTCACCGGCGATCCCAATTCAGACTCGCGCTCCGTCGAAAGGAGGAGCAAACATAAATTGGGTTTCACGGTGAAAAAGGGCAAGAAGGTTACGACTACCGGTACGGTTATCCTATCCGTCGACGGCAAGAGCCGGACGGTGATCTCGAGCGGAACCGATGCCCAAGGCAAAAAGTTCAAGAGTACGGCCGTGTACGACAAGCAGTGAACTATCGAGAGGCGCGACAAAACGTTTCCAACGCCTCGTGCGCACACACGCTAGACTCCTGGCACCCCGTCGCTGAGGACGGCCCTTTTCCAGTTGTTCTTCTGGAACACGGCTCAAGAGTCGTGCGGCCATCTACACAGTTTTGGCTGAGGTTCTGGCGAGTAGCGGCTTCATCGTGGTCGCCACCAATCATCCCCCTGACTCCTTGATTTCGGTGTTTCCGGACGGGCATGAACTCAAATTCACGCCCTACTGGCCCGCTGAAGCCGATCGACGAACTCCAGGCGTGGCCATTGGTAAGTTCGCGGACGTAGATGAGGACGAGCCCGGGCGTGCTGCGCGAAGCCGTGGTATCTCTGCCCTGAGTTACCGCGTCAAAGAAATTGTTGGTTCGGTTTGACGAGAGACAATTTCGTCCACGAACTGGAGTACAATTTCAAAATTCACTCTTCCGGTAGGAGGCCCGCCGTGAAGAAACTCACCGCTCTTTCTATCCCCGTAATCTTTTGCATGCTTTCCGCAATGGCCATGGAGCAAAGGCATGCTGCCCAAAGATGTGCTGCAGAAGCTGAGGCAGATCGAAAAGCTGTCGAAACGCCTGCGGAGTGAGTTGAATCCGTAGGGCACGCCCTGACTGGCGTCGGGGAATACTACAAGCTCCAGGCTTTCTGCTCCCGTTGGGAGGTACGCCATGACGCTACATGTTTGTGCTCTGTTGCTCATGCTATTGATTTCGGCATCCCGACCTCGGCACAGGCGCGACCGAGAGCCCCGGGCGTACGGCAGGCGGACCAAGCTGCGGCTCAGGCCGAGAGGAACATTCCCCCTTCAATCACGCAGCACGTGGCCATCCACCTGGTAGAAATCGGGCAGGAGGCTGACGAACTTTCCCGGATCGCCCAAACCATCCCTCCGGACATCGACAGCGTCAAGAAAGGTGTGCTTCCGAAGGACATAGTCGAGCGGCTGAAGCGAATTGAGAAACTCGCAAAGCATCTCCGGAGCGAACTCACGCAGTGAGCGAGATGGAAGGAACAACCAAAAAGGCCACCAGCTCTTAGGCTGGTGGCCGAGGTTAAAGCATCAAGAGCAGGTTGGGCTAGAACATTGGGCTAGAACACTAGCCGCAAGCCAAATTCGATCTGCCGCTGTGCACCGAGCCCGTACACGCCTGTGCCGTTGCCCACGCGGAACGAGTTGTTGTCGGATTTCGTGGTGCCGTTGATCGAACCATTTCCAGCACCGAACAGAATGCCGTTCATCGTATTCGGCGGCAGGTTGAAGTTGCTGAAGTTGGGCAGGTTATAGAAGCCCACGCTCGGCTCGATGATGAGCCGTGGCCAGCAGGAGCTGGGTCGATCACAGGGCCCACCACCCAGCGCCTGCAGTTCGGCGAGGATCATTAGGTTGCTCTGGATCAGAACACTATATTTGAAAACGGTGTAGCTACGGCGCGCTAACTCGACCGTAGGAAGGACGCGTGCCCATCAGTTTGGCGTCACTTAACTGTTTGAGCTTGCCCTCGGCATCCATGGTGAACAACTGGTATTCACCCGACCACTGCTCACATCGAGGCTTTTCCTCACCCGCTACAATCCCCTGGGAACCCAAACGGTTCAGTGCTGAGAAGACTATGGTCCTTCCGTCGGGAGACCAGGAGGGGAAGCAAAAGTCCTGGTGCTTGGAATGTGCCAAGCCGTGCGGATCGGAACCGTCCGGCGCCATAAGGAACAGGCCCCGGCGATCATCGCCGGTGGCCGAGATATAGACGATCGAGCCACCGTCCGGTGCCCATACAGGATTGGAGTCCTCGGAGTTGTGTCTGGTAAGGCGGCGCGAATTGGATCCGTCCGAGTTCATCGCATAGATCTGGAAAATGCCATCGCGATGAGATGCGAAGACGATCTGGCGCCCGTCCGGCGACCAGGATGGATCCATGCCGTGATCGGTCAGCTTCTTGGGATTGGAGCCATCGGCATCCATGACCCAGATTTCCGGATTGCGGCTCGGCTGTGTTTGGGCGAAGGCGTAATAGGCAATCTTCTTGCCGTCGCGAGACCACGCCGGACCACACGCATCTCCGCCCTTAGTGTCAGTCAGGCGCTTCGGAGCTGTGCCGTCCGAATTCATAACATAGATCTGCGAGTAGATGGTGTCGCGCTGCGAGCAGTAAACGATCTTCGAGCCGTCCGGGGAAAGCATTGGGTCCGAGCCGAGCACACGCAGGCGCGTTACACCGGAGCCGTCCGGGTTCATGAGCGCGATTTCACTGGTCTTGGGGTTGGCGACAGCCCTGCTCTGCATGTCCGGGGCATCGTGAGTCACGGTGACCATTCCGCCCTGGCTGGCACCCCCGGTAGCCTCGTTCGCCTGATCCCCGATCGCTCCCGGGCTTGATTCGGCTACCGTGATTGTGCGCATAGAAGAAACTCCGATGGATGGATCGGCACGCACGAACACGATTTTGTCCTTGAGGGTGCGGGGTTTGCTGGCAGGGGAGGACGCCGACTGCGCGACCGATGCAGGCAGAATAGTTAGAGTCACCGAGGCGAGAACAGCAAACAAGCAGCCAGTAAGGCGCGACATAGAATCCTCTCGGTGCGGATGGTAGCTCGGCTTGTCCGTGTCCGCAAGGGCCTGATGTGTTCGTGGTTGTGTGCCGTGCACGCAAAGAAAAACCACCAGCCCGAGTAGGGCTGGTGGCTGAGGTTAAGAGCGGCCGCGACTAGAAAACGAAGCGCAGACCAAATTCGATCTGCCGCTGCGCGCCGAGCCCGTACACGCCTGTGCCGTTGCCCACGCGGAACGAGTTGTTGTCGGATCTCGTGGTGCCGTTGATCGAACCATTTCCGTTGCCGAACAGAATGCCGTTTATGGTATTGGGAGGCAGGTTGAAGTTGCTGAAGTTGGGCAGGTTATAGAAGCCCACGCTCGGCTCGATGGTGAACCGTTCCTTGATCGTGTACCGCCAGGCTAGCTTCAAATCCAGAGCCCGCAGCCAGGTAAAGTTGACCTGATTTCCCGGCGAGTCAGGAGGGGAGCAGTCGATGGTGTCACGATCCACTGCCGGTGGCGGCAGACAAACGTGCGGCGCGACGCCGCCCAGCGCCTGCAGTTGCGAGAGCGTCATCAGACCATTCTGAATGAGGACGTTGCCGGCTGGCGTGGCCTGGTTTGAAGTGGTGGCATTGTACTTGTTGATGAGACCAGTCAGTCCACTCGCGTCAACCCCGCGATCAAACTGCCCGAGATGGGTACCGGGTAGTGGATCCCCAACCGACCCGTCACCAGTGAAGTCGGTACGGAAGATCTCCCCTGGAGAACCGAAGTTCGGGGCGACAATGGCGCTCGACAGTGGGCTATAGAAATGGGCGATCAGCCCGAGCCGGAAGCCACCGGGTACGTCGGCGTAGCCGCCGAACGAGATCTGGTGAGTGCGGTCGAGCAAAGCCGGGCCATAGTACCTGCCGGGCCGGTTGTTGTCAGCCGCTTGCAGCACGAAATCCTGATCGCTGTCACCAGGGGTCCCAGTGAATTGTGCTCCGCCTGTGTTGCTGAAATTGGACAGGCTGTAGGCGATCTGGAAATTCACGGCTTTCACGCCGCGGAACGGTTTGTTGACGTTTTCCACCAACTTCATCTGCAAAGCGTTGTAGACCGAGCGCCCGCCCGGTTTCAGGAAGAACGCCTGGTTCTGAAGGGAGTTTACTCCTCCGAACGCGCAGGGAGATCCGAGACCGCCGTTTGAGATCGGCTGGTTGCAGCCAACGCCCGTAGCATCGTTAGGCGTTGCCAGCCCGTTCCCGGCGAAATCGACCATGCTACCGCCGGCTCCGATCACGCAATCAACCGTCGTACAACCAAATTCCGTCTCCGTCGCCGCGATAGCAGCCTGCGCTCCCGGCAAGCTAAAGGTAGAAATGTCCCCTACTTTGTTGACATCAATACCCAGCAAGGTGTGGGTTTCAATGTTGCGTAGATAGTCCGCGCTGAGCACCATGCCGTGTCTGATTTCGTGCTGGATGCCGAAGTTGATCTGCACCGAGCGAGGTGTCTGGTAATTCGGCGCGAACAGAGCCGGCCCCGGTACACCAAGGCCCTCGTTCAAGGACGTGCCCACGAAGTTTGGATTTACCGCTGCCGTATCGAAAGTATTTCCCGCGAGGACCTGCTGCCAGAACGACTGAATCTGCGGAATCACGTCGCCAATATGGACGTCGGTGCCGCAGATCCCTGCCGCAGGGCTAATCGTGGTTGGGTTACCATTGGAATCCCTGATGGGCACCGGTTGCGGGCTGCCGCCCAGGCAAGCGCTGGTAACAGCATTGAACGCGCCGGTTCTGAGACGCTCCGGCCGGTCAAACAGGACGTTGTTCCAGATCACGTTCTCATAGAACAGCCCAACGCCGCCGCGAATCACGGTCTTGCCGTTCTTGCTGGGATCCCAGGCGAAGCCAAACTGCGGCGCCCAGTTCGCATTTGCCTGCCTCACTCGATTTCCGAAGCCTGGGAAGGCGGCGTTGATTTCGGGAATCGCCGCCAAGTCGCTGTCGGTACGGCCCGTGTCGCGGTTGTAACGCAAGCCAAAGCTAAGCGTTAGGTTCGGTTTGATTTTCCACGAGTCACCCACATACAAGCCGATTCGGTTATCCGGGCCCAAACCGCCCGCCGGGAAACCGAGTGCAGCCTGCAAGGTGCTGAATCCCTGACCGTTGCCGACGCGGAGCCGGCTCATATCCCAGTTCAACGGATTGGCAGAGCCCCCGGGGAACGTTCCGGCATTCGCAAAATCAAGACACGATTCAGTCCCGCTGGTTCCACAATTCGCCGCTGAGGTACTGAAAGAAACCCGCGGTGCGGTGCCATAGAAACTAGCAAATCCACCGCCCTGCACGTGGTTGAACGAGACTCCATAGCGGAGGGTATGGGAGTGATAAATCTTGCTGCCGTCGTACTTGATCTCGCGGTTGGACTGCGGCGTGCTCTGCGGCGCGAGAAGGTTAGGGCCAACGAAGAACGACCCGGAACTGATTTCCAACCCTGTGCAGCAGAATGGGAGCGCATTATTGCCCAGGGTCGCATCCACGATCTGGTTCTGGAATTTCAGATATGAGAAGCGGATGCTGTGGGAGAAGGACCCAGAATTGAAGTCGAATCCGACTACGTGCTGGCGGGTAATGTCCTTGTTGACATAGACGGAGAACCCAAGCCCGAAGGTGGCCAGCAGCGAGTTCTTGAAATACGAATAGCGGTAAAACGCTTTGGCGCCATTACCCAGGTTGTAATCCAGTTTGCCAATAAGATTGTCCTCAATGAACGGCTGGCTAAAACCACTGCCGACGGTGTCGAAAGGCGTTCCACTCAATACAACTGGCGCAAACGAGGCCTGTTTGGTTCGCTCTCCGTCGCCAAAGAAGAAGAGCTTGTTCTTGATCACCGGTCCACCCAGGCGTGCTCCATACTGATCGCGCTGGGAATAGAAATCGTTTCCGCCAGTGGCCCTCGCCGCCATCGAATGATCGCGGAAGAAGCCAAACGCTTCGCCGTGGAGCGTGTTGGTTCCAGACTTGGTGGTGACGTTCACCGCGCCCGAAGAAGTCAAGTCCTGCGAGAGGTCCAGGGAGGACTGACTCAACTGGAACTCGTCAATGGCGCTGGCGGGAATATCGGCGGTTGTCGTACCCACGGTCTCGTCGCTAACGTCCACACCATCGACATTGACGCGCGCCGTGCGGCCGAAGCGGCCGCCGAACGAAATCGAGGAATAACCAGCCTTGGTAGGGTCGAAGTTCTGTCCATCCTGAATCTGCACGCCCGGTTCGAGTTGGGCGAGGTCGAGGAAGTTGCGGCCGTTGACCGGAAGGTTCTCGACTTGCTCAGAGGTGAGTACCCCCTGAACAGTGGCCTGCTCGGTATTAACCGCCACCCCAGAGGATTGCACTTCAATGACCTGGCTCTCCCGGCCGAGTTGCAGCTTGGCGTTGAAGTTAGCAATGTTGCCCACCTGGACAGTCAGAGTTTGGCTGACGCTGCTGAAACCCTTAGCCGAAACTTGCACTTTGTAGTTGTCGGGGTCGAGAGGTCCCGAACTGAAGGCGCCCGCGGAATTTGTGGTCAGATTAAGCGTCTGACCAGTGGCTGCATTGGTGATCACGACCTTGGCGTTAATCACCACGGCACCGGTGGGGTCGGTCACGGCACCCACGATACTCCCGGTGCTAAGCGTGGTTTGCGCCAGCAAGAGCGAGGATGACAGCATGAACATGGTTATCAGCGCCAGCAGGCTAAATCGTGTGCCGCGGCGAAGAGAGTTGAGGTTCAACATCGTCCACCATCCTTTCGGAATATTCACGGAATCGTCTTTACTTTTTCAAAACTTGACTGATCCAAAAACCTGCCAAACCGGAAACTTGAGAGCTGACAACGACGGGAAATGAGGTCTTCTTATCCCGCCTGCAATAGATTTGTATTGACGTGATCCTGACAAAACAATATAACAAGCAATTTGTCAGCCAAGCGCTCTTCGTTTGCCGAGGTTTTCCGACAGGAGCTATTTATCTTACTTGTTATCAATTAGTTAAACGTTCACTCCACACGATTGCGGCGCCAAAATCACTCCATCGCGGGCCGTGGAAATCCCAAATACTGTATTCCACGTCTGGAAAAACGAAATGGCTGTTCCCACCGTTGCTAGACAACTATCGCAACACTGTTCTGTCTTGCTGGGCGACGCTTCGAGTGCTGAGGGTTTGCGGTTTTACTAGAAATCTGACTTGACTGTGTAGCAGCCGGCGCGGCGGCGGACGCGGTACGCCGAGGCGTCAGGGACGCCGGAGACGCTGACTGCGATGCGGCGAAAATCCGAGAACGATGTGCGCTGCGAGGAATAATAAGCGAGCAGGTGAAGGCTTCGTCGAGCTGCAACGTCGAGGTCGCCAGAGTTTAGACACAGGCTGCTAGCCTTCAAGGCATCGCGACCAGAGGTAGCTCGATGAAGCTCGCTTGGCCGGGCGCGTGATAGACACGCTGCACGGCCTTGCGGTAATCCGATGGCTTGGCCCAAAAAATGTTGGGTACGAAGGTCTGCGGATTACGGTCGTACAGCGGAAACCAGCTCGACTGGATCTGCACCATGATCCGGTGGCCCGGCAGGAAAACGTGGTTCGCCGTGGGCAGGGCGAAGCGGTATAGCAGGGGCTTGTCGGCCGCGATGGGCTTGGCCGTCTCCAGGCTCTCGCGATAGCGGCCGCGGAAGATGTCTGCCGACACCATTAGTTGATAACCGCCCATGGCAGCCTGGCCGGCTACTTCGTCGGGATAGACATCAATCACCTTGACCACCCAGTCTGAGTCCGTGCCGCTGGTGGAGGCGACCAGATTGGCAACTGGTTGCCCGCTGACCTTCATCGGCGCGCTCAAGACGTCGGAGACGAACACCACGACCTCGGGGCGACCGGACGCCTCACGCTGGTCGTCCACAAGCCATTCAGGCCAGGTATAGCCGGTTCCGTAACCCACGGGCTGAATGGGACGTGCGCGGAAGGGCACGGGCTTGGCGGGGTCAGAGACATATTCGTCGAACGCAGCGTCGTCAGGCTTCGGCGCGGCGAAGCTTAGCGTCAGGCCGACGCCGAGATAGAGCGGAGTCGGCCGGACCGTGCAGCCGATCGCGCAGCCAGCCGGCCACGCGGGCAGGCGCCGCCAAGTATTGGTCCCGGTTTCAAACGCACTGACGGGCGGGACGTCGGCCTTGGGCGCACCATCCTTGAGGTACTGATCCAAAAACGGCCGCAGGATGTTTTGGCGGAAGTAAAGCGCGGTGTCGGTGTTAAATCTCAAAGCGCCGAGCGTGCTGCCATCCTCGATCTCCTGGCCGTGATGCCAAGGCCCCATGACCAGAAACACCTTGTCATTGCCCGTATCCTTCGGTTTGATCGCCTTATAAACAGCAATAGCGCCATAAATATCTTCCTGATCCCAGAGGCTGTGCACCAGCATCACAGGGACTTTCAACGGTTGGTCTGCCAGTACTCGGTCCACGGCCTGGTCGCGCCAGAAGGCGTCGTAGCTTGGATGTTCAAGAATCTTCTGCCAAAAGCCGACCTGTTCGAGCCCGCGGCGTCGTCCGAGTTCGCCCGCTGATCCCGCTTCCATGAACATGTCGTAGTCGTCAAAGTGGCTCGTCCACCACTTGGCCTCGTTCTCGCGCGTCGCCTCCTGTTCATAGATATAGGGCAAATTCTGCTGGCGGAAGGCCCCATAATGGAACCAGTCGTCGCCCATCCAGCCGTCGACCATGGGGTTCATCGGCACCGCGACTTTGAGTGCGGGGTGTGGATGCACGAGAGCCATCAATGGCAGAAAGCCATCGTAGGAAATGCCGAGAATACCGACCTTACCATTGCTTTCCGGGGTGTTTTTTACTAGCCAGTCAATGGTGTCGTAGGTATCGGTGGCGTGATCAACCGGTGTCTGGTTTTGCGGCCCGTGCAGCGGGCGGTTCATCACGTAGTCACCCTCGGAGCCGTACTTGCCGCGCACGTCCTGGACCACCCGGATGTAACCGCCTTCGATGATCACCTCGGTGGCGTTGTCGTAGCCGTTCAGGAGCGGGCCGAGGTGGGCGCTTGGAGCCGCGTTCGTGACGGCGCCGCCGCGCGCGTCGTGGGTCGTGAGCTCAGTGGCGTTGTAGGGAGTGCGCGTCAGCAAGATCGGCGCGTTCTTGGCGCCCTTCGGCACGAGGATGACCGTGTGCAGCTTTACCCCGTCGCGCATGGGGATCATCACCTCGCGCCTGATGTAATCGAAACTATCAGTGACGGGCTGGAATTTGGTAGGCGTTTCACTTGGCAAGGCGGGGTACTGCGTCTGCGCCGACGATGGTTCGGGGAACAACAAAGCACCAGGCACAAGGGAGAGACAGCCCACAATGCTAAGTAGGAAACTTACCGTCCACGAACTGCACAGCCTAAAACCAAGAAGCCTGCCCAGCTTTCCCATACACGGCACCTCGCGCCACAAGTGTACTGATGGAAAGCATTGCGAACAACTTTCTGAACTGACTGCTGATGTAAACGCATTAAGAGTTCGCCCCTTTATGAGTAGGTTGTGAGCACCAGCATCATCCCCTACGAAAAGGAGTGGGGGAACAGTTGGGGCTGAGCCTTACCTATCTCCGCCACCGCCTCACTAACGCTGCCAGCGAATCCAACAACGCCAAGATCCAGAGGGTCAAGTACACCGCACACGGCTTCCGCAATAAGAAGAACTTCGCAGCTGCAATCCTCTTGCACTGCGGCGGTCTGGACCTGGCTCCTTAAGCCACTAAAATGCCGAAGTGCCTAAAAACCTGACGGCCTCTCGCTGGCGACTTTCAATGCGCGTTCGAGGGCGAAGCCGGCGCTGGCGATTGTGCCTTCGTCGAAGAGCCTTCCAACCAACGTGACTCCGTGAGGAACTCGGCGCGGTGGAGAGAATTTGGGCAAGGGCCTGCTCGGGTCGGGCGCCCAATCGCTGCGGGCCTCTGAAACCTCGACAAAGCCTGCCCGGAGAGTAAGCGAGGGATGTCCGGTGAAGTTGGAGATTGTGAGCATCTCATCGCGAAGAGCCGGGACGAGAAGCACGTCCACTTGAGAGAACAGCCGGTCCATTTCGATGGCGACGCTGCGACGCATCCGGTCGGCCTGCACGAAATCGACGGCGGAAATAAATCTGGATTGGCGGAAGGTGTTTGGCCAAGCGTCCGGTGTCTGCACCTTGAGCTCGTCTACTTTATGGTTCAGGTTCAGTTCTTCGAAAGCGGCTGCCGATTCCGCGAAGAGGATCGCGTTGAGTGACCCGTAGGGCCAATCGGGAAGCGCGACCTCAACAGGCGTCATGCCAAGCTGCTCGATTTGCTGGAGCGCGCCGCGGTCTACTTCAGTTGCGGGCGCCTCGGTCATCCACGCCGGAAAGTAGCCTACGCGCAAGCTTTTTACACTGGCCTGCGAATCGAAGTCGAGTCGGCCGGAAACGCTCCCCAGGTCGCCCGGATCGAGGTGGGAAATCGCGTGCAGCACGAGCATTGCGTCTTCCACGCTGCGAGTCATAGGGCCGAGCTTGTCGAGAGACCAGCAGAGCGTCATGGCTCCGGTGCGCGGTACGCGGCCATAGGTGGGGCGTAGTCCTGTGACACCGCAGCGCACGCTGGGGCTGACGATGCTGCCTTCGGTTTCGCTCCCGATGGAGAAAGCCACAAGTGCTGCGGCGGTAGCGGCCCCGGGACCCGCGCTCGAGCCCGAAGAACCTTCTTCCAGTAGCCACGGGTTCATGGTCTGTCCGCCGAACCAGATATCGTTCAGCGCAAGGGCACCAAGACTGAGCTTCGCGACCAGCACCGCACCGGCATCGTGCAGACGCTTGACCACGGCAGCGTCGCGCGTAGGCACGCGGTCCTTGTAGGGTTCGGCTCCGTAGGTCGTGGGAATGCCGGCGGTGTCGAGGAGATCCTTGGCTCCCCAGGGGATGCCGTGCAAGGGACCACGATAACTTCCGGCTGTGATCTCCTGGTCAGCCTTCTTCGCCTGGGCGAGCGCGAGTTCGCGAGTGAGCGTGATGACGCAACGAAGCTTGGGATCGAAGCGCTCCAGGCGGGTCAGGTAAATGTTTGTAAGCCGCTCGGAGGTGAGCTTGCGGGCCTGGATCCAGCGCGAGAGCTGCCATACGGGAGCGAAGGCAATGTCGGCATCATTGGCCGGCAGCGGCCCGGGGTCTGTGTTCGTGCGAACAAAGCGATCACGCTCCGGACCCGCTTTGTGACCAGGCAATACCGGGTTCACCTGCGACCACGGCACGAGCGAGGCACCGAGTGCCACCTTGCGTGGCCCGGTGCGGCGTTCGTAAAGCGCCGCCATGCTGCTGCGCCAGTTCCGCGCTGCTTGCGCGCGGTCTCTTTCCGTGAGTTCAACGCGCACCAGTTTCTCCGCTTCCGCGAAGGTCGCGGCCGAGACCTCCGGTCCAACGGCAGGAGCTGTGCCGAACGCAGGCGGTGCCCCCGGTGGCATGTCGGTGGGGTTCTGCGCGTGACTTTGAGATGCGGATGCTGCGCCGAGTAGCGCAACAGATGAAGTGATCAGGAACTCCCGGCGCGACTTCGACATGTGCTCCTCCAACGCAGCATTGTAGCGCTCGTCGTGAGGCGAACGGAGTCGAGCAGTTCAGGATGCGGTGTTCTACACAGAGCGTCACGTCCACCGGAGGCACGCGATCGAGCTGGCCCACGACCTGGGACGGACCACTGAGGATAAGGCGACTACCCAACACTCACGACCTATCGATATCTGCCGCGTCCGCCAAGCGCTGCTTGCCTCCATGCTAGCAGCGTGGTTCCGGGCGGATGGTCGGCCAACCGGTAATTATGCCGATTGTTGACGTAATATCGCGTTTACGCTCATGGAGTATTCACGGCATCGGCTGAGCCGCGACTTCGGGCTGCTGCCGGATGGCATCATTCCATCACTGCATCGGCGGGGACTCTGGTACGGCAGAGCCATCGGCGCGCGCGTCAGAGGCTCCGTAGTTCACCTTGGCCTTCGAGTCGTGCATGACTGCCTGCCCGCGACCCATGGTCGTGGAGTATTCTTGCCGCACGTCGAGTTGATGGCCCATGGCGGAAAGTTTTTGCCGCACTTCAGGCGTCACTCGCGACTCAATCACGAGGTTGCACCCACGCTGTGGACTAGCAGTGAAACGGGCGTTCTCCAGAGCCTCCTGGATATTCATGCCGTAGTCGACCAAGTTGGAAACGAATTGCGCGTGGGCCAGCGGTTGGTTCGCTCCTCCCATGATCCCGAAGCCAACGTGTTGCTCTCCATGCTCCATGAAAGCCGGAATGATCGTGTGGAACGGCCGCTTGCGCGGGGCGAGGGCATTCGGAGACGCAGAATCGAGCGAGAACAGCGCACCACGATCTTGCAGTACGAATCCCATGCCGCGCACCACAATGCCCGACCCGAACGCTTCGTAATTGCTTTGAATCAACGAGACGATGTTGCCCTCGCGATCCACGACCGAAAGGTAAGTCGTGTCACTGGTGGGTGGCGTGCCGGCCGCAACCGCACAATTGGCTTTGCCGAGATCGATCAGTTGGGCGCGCTGCCGGGCGTATTCCTTCAACAGCATCCCCTTCACCGGGATCTTCGCATAGCGTGGATCGGCGTTGTAACGTTCCAGATCGGCGTAAGCCAGCTTCATGGCTTCGATCTTCTTATGTAGTTCCGCGACGCTGAGCGGCCCATCGGGCGACGCCGGAGAAGTCTCCATAATGTTCAGCATCTCCAGTGCCGCCATTCCTTGTCCATTGGGAGGAAGCTCGTAGATGGTCCAGTCGCGATATGTGGTCGAAATCGGCTCGACCCATTCTGGCGAAAATTCGGTCAGATCGTCCGCTGACATCGTTCCGCCCAGGCTCTGGGACGTGCTCAAAATCGCGTGCGCAATCTCACCCTTGTAAAACGCAGCCGCTCCATTCTGCGCTACCAGCCGCAACGCTTTCGCGAGATCGTGATTCTGGAACACCTGTCCCAACGCCGGAGGCTTGCCATTGGGCAGATAGACCCGTCGGCCTTCCGGATCCTTCGAGATCCATGCGACCGAGTCGTTCCAATATGACGCAATGATTTCAGGAACCGGATAGCCATCCTCGGCATAGAAAATCGCGGACTGGAAAAGATCCTTCCACGTCAGCCGTCCAAAGCGTTCGTGTAGCGCGTGCCAGCCCGCCACCGCACCGGGGACCGTGACGGAGTCAATGCCTGCCAGCGGCATGGAGGTCGCGCCCTTCGCCTTCAAGTGCTCGATGGTCAGTCCCCGCGGCGCCCATCCGCTGGCGTTAAGACCGTACAGCTTGCCGGTTCTTGCGTCCCAGTAGATTGCAAACAGATCGCCGCCCATGCCGTTCATCATGGGTTCCGTCGCCCCGAGGACAGCATTCGCAGCAATCGCCGCATCTACGGCAGAACCTCCCCGCGCCAGTATCTGCGCACCCGCTACCGAAGCTTGCACATGGCTGGTAGCCACAATGCCATAGCGTGTGACGACCATCGAGCGCGCGTTGGAACGGTCTCGGGCCGACATGGAGGATGATGTAAGCAGCAGAGCGACTGCAATCCCAATCGAAATGTTCATGCTACACCTGCGCACACGGAGTTTAAGGTGCACCTACTGCTGAATGCCTAGGAACCTTTGATTCGGCGAATTCTCAGTTTACGTAAACGCCTATAATTGTTGAAATATCCCGATTACACTCATGGCTGGGCTGGACAATCCCTCATTAGAAGTCCGAGAATAATCTTGCAGTGACAATCTCGCCAGAGGGGAGGTCGACCATGAAAAGGCCTCGCGTTTCATCCTTCGCGCTTTGCGCGGGACTGACGCTTACATTCGCGTTGGGCATCGTGCCCCCTCTCACGATGGCACAGGATGCACGGCCGATCGTCGGAGATTGGAGCGGAACTCTGAATCCCGGTGCCCAACCTAAAAAGCGAATTGTTGTGCACATCTCCGCGGCGCAGGACGGAAGTCTGAATGGCACGATCGACTACCCTGACCAAGACACTTCCGGCATTCAACTCACCGCCATCACCTACACGGAATCTGTTCTTCATTTTGAAAGCACCCCCAGCCTGACGGTTTATGACGGAACCATGAACCAGGACCATTCAACGATCACGGGCACTATGAAACAAGCCGGAGCGAGCCTGAATCTCGTCCTTAAGCGGACGCCTTAGAACCTAAGGCTTTAGTCCATTTCACGGCGGAAATCAGGATTGAGAGTGTTTGGCGCTCCGCAGTCGCCGATAAATTACCATTACACTAACTACCCCTAGCGGGACTTCGCACGCTTCACAGCGCGAACAGGTTTGACTGATCCGCTGGGCTTCTTGGAGTCAGGCTTTCTTGGCACGTCGTTCTCGATCAGAAATTCCTTGCCGCACTCCGGGCAGCTACGACGAGACACCAGGATCGTGTCCATCACCGTCCCGATTGTCAGGTCGGCGTGACAGTGAGGGCACGAGATGTACAGTTCCCGGTAAGGAAGCTTGACTTCCCGACGCGCTCCGGCCATATCCGGGAGAGGATATCACGGTCGTCCACCTCGCGATCCTGCCAGCATCTCTAAAAGCTTGTCCCTGAGAACCATGTCAGCCTGCGCTGGGACGTGACACCTGTTGAGGGAACTCGTGCCTTGGGACCAGAGTTGGCTCAGGTGCTGAAAGTTTTGACAGCTTACACATTGAGAATGACGCTGTATTCTTATTCGGTATAGCTGCCCACATCTCAACGACAGGGTTGGTGTATATGCGGCGCAAAGGGTGGACTTCATTGCGCTGCCACTTTAAATGAAATTTCAGCGGGATTGAAGCGTTGAGAGAACGAAGCTCCTGAAGAACTGCATTCAGGACCGTCCGCTAGTGCCCGTCTTGCGCTTTCGGCTTCTCCAGTGCGATGTCATGTCGGGCTTCGCACTCGGTTGACGGATCAAATGCCGCGACACCCCTGAACTCGTCCTTCGAAGCCTGAAATTCAAGTGGAGGTCGCTGCACTCGGGCGGGAAGTCCGGCGAACTTCACCTTCCCATCCGAGTTGGTTCCGGCTTCCAGATCGAGCCTCCGCATTCCACCAAAACCATACTTGATATGAACCTTCACCGTGGCCGCGTAAACGGGTTTGCCGTCCGCGCCCCTGATCGTAAGTTCGAGAGAACAGGGGCCTGCACCGCCTTGTATGGCGGGAACTTTTTCTTGTGGCGCTGGCGTCTGAGCCCGAGAAAGTAGAGGCACTGCGACGAGAATGGAGCACAGAACACGGTACATTCTGTTCATATCCACATAATTATACGAGCGAAATCTGATCTAAAGTCTCTGGACACCAATGGCTGCATTGTCGAGGTCAAAAAGGAAATCCGCGTTTCTAAAGGGGAGCATCCAATACCAGTGCGGAGAATAAAACAAGAGGAGGATTTATGTCTGGTTTGCGAATGTGGCAAGTTTGGATGACGACGGTGGTGTTGAGCACCGGATTGGCTGTCGTGCCGGGCATGGCTCAGGGGAATACCCAGACGTTTACCGGAAAGGTCAGTGATGCCATGTGCGGCGCTACGCACATGGAAAAAGGGATCGCTCCCGCAGATTGCGTTCGTGCCTGCGTGCAGAAAGGCGCGAAGTACGCTTTGGTAGTCGGCGACAAGATTTATGCCCTCGATACTTCGGACAAAGCCGCGCTTGACGAACTCAACAAGCTGGCTTGGGAGCAGGCCAACGTTACGGGCACAGCCAACGGAGATACTATTTCGGTGAAGTCGGTGGCTGCCGCTAAATAGGAGGGGGATGTGGCTCCGGGTCGCATGGCGAAGGCCAAACGACAGAAATCATTGGACGGATGGCAGGAGATCGCAGAGTTCTTGGGACAGCCATCGTCAGTAGCCCAACGTTGGGCAAAGTCCGGGATGCCAGTCACCATGAGGGTCGGCGGGTGCAGATTTACTCGCCTTCGGAACGGAACAGAATCTCTGCTATTTCGTCGCTTGCGGGCTTGGTGAACTCAGGGTTTTTTCGCAGGTAGTCGCGAACGTGCTGCTCTCCATGCTTGGCTTCCTCGATGATCCGATCAGTAATGCGTTCTGCGACCTCTGCCGAGTTGAAGCGTTGAAGCATAAGGTTGAAGAGGACGGCTCTCAAAGATCGCCGCCGTTGGCTACGGATAGGGAGCCGGGCACGCTAGGCTTGCTTGCCAATCTTCCTCATCGGGAAACCATTCTGATCGCACTCCAACCGCCCGGATGGGGAAGGGGTTGTCGTCATCAATTGGAGTGCTAGTCAGAATGTTGCAAGGGACCTCAACCTTGCCTTTCTTGTGATGCCACTAGAATGCACGATTCATGCCACAGTAAATGGGGTCGGTCATCTCTTGGAATCTACGATCCTCGGGCTAAACTGAACCCATGCGTCCGACTTCATGGCGTGCCGAAATCTTGGCCAGATGCCGAACTTCCGGCAGCCGCCTCGGATGCCCAGCACGACTGTTCTGTGGTCAAAGCGGTTACCAAAGACTGGGGCTCGGGAAAGTTCATAAGCGACCTGATCCGAATTGACCAGTCTTTAGAGTAGTGCGGAGTCTAGAGTGAGCTTAGTCGTGTTAAGAGAGAGGTGATGTGTGGCTTCAACCGAAGGACAGACAATCCATAGAGTTCTCTTGGTGGATGACGATGAGGTTGTACTGGACGTGATGAGCCAATCGCTCAAGTCCAGGGGATTCGAGGTAGTCGCTGTAGGCGGCGTAACGGAGGCTCTGAAATGTATTTCCACCGAGAGCTTTGACGTTCTCATCACGGATTTGCACATGCCCAACGCAGGCGACGGCTTCACTGTGATCTCCGCCATGCGACACTCCCAACCGAACGCATTGACGATGCTGCTGAGCGGCTTCCCAGACGTGAAAAGCGCAATGGAAGCGATCATTCTGGAGGCGGACGAAATCGTCGTGAAACCGGTCGGAGTCGAGCAGCTTGCGGACCTGGTCCGAGAAAGACTGCTCATTCAAAAACCTGCCAACCGGCCGAACAAGGAGAGAGTGAGCGAAATACTCCAGCGCTGTTCTGACATTGTGGTCAAAGGCTGGTTGGCGCGAGCAAAGCAAACTCGTGAACTGAACCATCTCGTGCTTATGGATAGTGAGCGTACCGGACATCTCCCCAAGCTAGTCGAGGACCTCGTTTCCCGCCTGAACAGGCCCATCACCGGATCGCAGCAGGACAGCGATGCCATTTGTTCTCCCGCTGCCGTCCTACACGGCGAGTTACGGTACGCGCAAGGCTACACTCCCGAGATGCTGGTGCACGAATCAAGAATCCTTCAGGTGACCCTGTTCGGGACGTTGAAAGATAATATGAGCGCTTTGGATTTCAGCCTGCTGTTGCCGGATGTCATGACCATTGCGGACGAAGTGGATGCGCAGTTGACTCAGACCATGGGCAGCTACATGAAACTCGCGAATTCACCGAATTCGCCGAAGGCACCGAAGTTAGTGATCTCAGAGAAGTCAACCGCCGCATAGTGCCGAAGCCCGCTTAGCGTCCATATGGTGATAGAAGACTTCTTCGAAGCTGTGGTCCGCACCTTTACACAAGAGGTGGGTCAAATCCCGGCAGCGTGTCGTCTGGAACTAAAGACTCCGGGGGCACTGCCTTTATCGGCACCGGAGAGTTCTCAATTGACTCCCTCGTCAGGGCGTCGTCTGCCAGAGCGTTGTCGTCTGCCAGAGCGTTGTCGTCTGCCAGAACGTCGTTACTATGGTAGTACCTTCCGATGAGGAGACTGTTGTCACGCACAAACATAACGCCGCATTTGCGGCGACAAGGAGAGAAACAGTGAATAAGGATCAGGTTTCTGGCAAGGTTGAGCAGGCTGTAGGAAAGGTAGAACAAACCGTTGGAGAAACTGTCGGCAACGAAAAACTAGCCAATCGGGGAGTTGCGGATCAAGCCAAAGGTGCGGCAAAGGAGACTTGGGGCAACGCTAAAGACGCCGTCAAGGAGGTACAACACTCGCACAAGGACGCCGCAACCGACATGGCACACGAGACGCGAGGCAAGATCAGTCAGTCGGTCCAAGACGCCAAGGAGAAGGTCAACGAGAAGATCGACAAATTCAAGGAGCGCCATTCAGCCTGATGCGCTGTGGCCTCTCGAATTCCTTAGAGCAACCACCTGAAGGGGGTTCGCATCTTTAACTGAGTTTTCAGGGATTGCCTGATGCGTGGCTAACCTCCCCCGGCATTGTTGCCCAAAATACGACGTGCGCTGGCGTACCGACGATTTAAAGACGCGGGTGCTACCCTTCCATTTCTTTCGCCATGAAAAAGGATCCGAGCCCAAGAAAAGTACTCGATATCAGCTGTCCGACTTGCGGTGCCGCTCCGGGAGAGAAGTGTCAGCTTACCAACGGCCAACCGCGCACTGAGCCGCATCGAGATCGCCGATTACTCGCAAAAGACTCGAAGCGCCATGAGTCCCCGCTCGCCGACGTGGCTGTAACGCCCCTGCGCTTTTAAACAGGCCGACGCTTGTTACACTTTCTTAAGCCACGGTTGGTGGAGTCTCATGCGGCCATCATCATCCCACTTGACGACCGCGTCCTCTTCGTTCGACTGCTCAACCGTACCCAATTGCCCGGTCGGTATTCCGAAGTTCCCCAAACCCTCGACGCGATCTCCGGGACTCAGTTCCGACTCGTTGGCAGCGGGGTCGGCGAGCGGCGCCGGCTTGGCTCGGTCTGAGTCAGGAGTCGCTCCGGGGTGTGATAGGGGCGGTTGGGGAGATTTGCGCAGCTTGGCTATCGATTTATTCATAGGCTTACCAGTTGATGTTTCGAAGAATGCCTGAGCATTGCCCTTCACGAACAACTGCTTATCTCCTCGTTGGATACAGCATAGGCTTCGAGAAATGATTTGACTGGTCGAAACTGCACAGTTCTGACAAATATTGAGATAAATGCGGTGGCGCAGGGGGCTGACCGCGAACGCCGTAGAAATCGAGCGGCTCAAAGTGGTCTAATGTGATCAGATATCCGTCTTCGCCGCTTCTATCATGATGTCTAGCGAAGAAGTGAGACGACCGTTATAAAGGCCAGTCCAGCTTCCTCTTAGAAGCGAGGTACAACATGGAGACCCTATTGATTGTTCTGTTGGTGGTGTTCTTGCTCGGTGGCGGCGGCTGGGGATACTCTCGCTGGCGCGGCTAGCCTGATCACAGGATGAATGCGTGACCCTGCTGCCTGATCCTATTTGCGGCATTTATGAGGGTTCGACTCTGGGAGATACCGCCCGAACCCTCTTTCAGGTTTCTTCAGGTTACCGCTGTTATCCCCGAAACATTAGCAATTCCCGAATGACACGCAATTGGAATGTATGTGCCTGTTTATAGGGGACTTGCAGGAGTCGCGGATTGATTGTTGACGAAACCAGGCGATCACACTAAACGACCGGCTTGTTAGTGCAATGGGGATTTTGCACGGTTACCAGTTCGTTCAATTTTCCAAGACGAAGACCCAAATAAAAATCCCCGGCCAAGGAGGAGCTTGAGCGGGGCACCCCGGCACTGTGGGGCATCCATCGGGATGAAGTCAAAATCAGATCGGCCTTACGACGAGAACATCTGCATCAGATGAGTGATGCGCAGCAATTCCAGCACGCCAGGTGTCATGTTGGCGAACTCAAGGATGCATGGCACTTGCTTGACTGCGGACGCCTTGAGGCCAACCAGCGCGCCGAGGCCCGCGCTATCCAGATGTTTTACATCACCGAGGTCGATAATGATGCGACCGCCAAGAGGAATGAGGGGCCTTACCAGCTCTTTTATCTCACCCGCGGTGTCACTGACCAGATCGCCATGACACTTGATTGTCGTCACTTGGTTCCCGTTTTCATCTTTATCTTTCGACTTCTCAAGTTCACAGTGTAACGAACCATCTCGTGCCATAGCTCCTCCGTCTCCTCTAGCGAGAGTGTTGAGCGTCTGACCGGACCTGGACAACTCGAGACCTCCTGCCTACCGCGCTGCGTCATTCGCACGGTACTTCTCGATCTGCTAGTGGCAGTCGGTTCGTCGAGCTATGGGGATTGTAAATTAAGACAACAATCCCGTGATTTTATACGATGGCTGATGAAATCAGGCGATAGCACTCATCGACCCGGCTTTTATCTGCGTCAGTGTTTCCTGCGTCGTAGTCGTCGGTTAATGTCATCTGCAGAAAAGGATTCAGGAACAAAATCGCCAAGCCACTCACAGGCCTCCTCGTGACTAGGGTGAGTCGCGTCCTGGAGTGCTTGGAGAAGTTCTGCAAATCCTTGTGGTCCCCCGCAGTCTTCCGGTGGACAGCATCGTTTACCCGCCACGCACATCTGCTGAAACGATTCGTCTCCCAGCAGAACTTCTTCAAGAAGAAGCTCGTGCTGCCAGCCGTCCCCGAAATCGTACTCGTACAATAACTTCGCCCCCACCGTTCCGATCAATTCGCCGAGCTTGGTTCGGTTCTCATCTGCAACCTTGCGCCCAACTCTCGATCTCGGATCAGACAAGCTCTGTCTCTGGAAAACAAATTGATGAAGGTGGGAATCGGTCCACCCCATCACCGTCTGCAAGGTCCGGTGGAGATTGCGAAGCGTAATCTCACGAGGAACTAAAATGCGTCTCCAAACGGGCGGACCTGTGCCGAGCAGGGTCACTTTGATGACATACACTTCTCCTGGGGTCTCGGGCCGTTTCAAGCGGCTGCGTCCTCTGCCAAGAATTTGGCGAAAGAACGGATTGATTTCATCTTCTCTTCACGCAATCCGCGCAGATCTTCCTCACCGAGTCGATTTTCGTACAAGAGTCTCCCCAACACATCTGTACGTCGCGAACCGCGAAAGTCGTATTTGCGGTCGATCTCTTTACGACGTCGGGTCAGGTAGTGTTCCAGATCCCACAGATCCGCCGACCCCTGGATCGCGTTGGCCATTTGCTTTGTTTTCTGAATCACTTCGTGAAGCTCCCGACCCAGAGCAGCGTCGAAAGCTGTGCGGGCGATGGCCTTTTCTGACTTCGACCAAATCAATTCCTGCTGGTACGGATAGCTGTCTTGGCTGGCAGGGATGCTCATGTTCCGATCCTCCGTGGCGGCATTCTATCCCTTCGCGAGACGCCATCGCTACCGGCCCTTTCACCGCGCCCGATTCGGAATGTACTTGCCGCGGCGAGCCGAGCGCGTTGAGGTGAAAACGATCGTTCACTGGATGTCCCAGATTCTGCTTGCAACCAAGATAGCGTTCGGTGGTTTGCACCGAGGCATGCCCCAACAAGAACTGAATCTGCTCCAACTCCCCACCGCTGCTGTGGCACAGCTTCGCACAGGTTCTCCGCAAATCGTGTGGAGCAATGTGCTCCAAACCTGCTCGCTCGCAGCAGGTCCGAACTACATACCACACCACATTCTGCGAGATGCCTCGACCCCACCTCTTGTTCGTTCTGGCAACGGCCCGGAAGATTCTTCCCTCACTTACTCCGGCGGCCACCGTCCATTGATCGAGCGCGGCTTTGACCCATTCAGGAATGGGAACGGTACGAATGTGACCGCCCTTGCCGATCAGATCCACTACTGCCCAGTGACCTTGGCGCATCTGGATCTCATGCATTTCCAGGCCGACTAGCTCCGACCTTCGGAATCCACAACCAAACAGCATGGCCAGCATCGCGTAATCACGCTTGGCGCGCAGCGAAGCACCATAGGCGTGCCGCAACACTTCCGAGCTCTCCTCGGCGCTCAGCCAATTGCCGGCGCGAAATCCAAGCTGCTTGACGCCCTTCACGCGGCTGATGCCCGCGGCCAGCTCCGGACTTAACAGGCCCGCATCGGCGGCTTCGTGCGCCAACCGTCGAACCGCCGCCAGTTGTTGGTTGATGGTGTTCGCGGCCAGACCGCGAGATTCCAGGTGCATGCGGTAGCGGACGACCACGATGCGGTTGAATGCCAGGCGTGGCTCGGAACAATACCAGGCGATGAACTGATCGATGGCATACTCGTACACGCGGCGCGAGGCTGGTGAACCGAGGCTGTTGAGCACTGCCCTCTTGCAATGATCCAGATCCGGCAGTCGAAGCAACCGGCGACGGTAATTCGGCTTGATTCTCTGTTTGCCCATGGCCACGGCCCTCCTAGCCGCAGGTTTGGACGTACGGCAGAGGGGCTGGGCAATGCAAGTACTCGACGAGGTTGGAGGGTTTTGAGCGTTATCGCCTGATTTCGTCATTTGACGAGGAGTGACACTGCGGGTAACTGGCAATCGGAAGATGGACAGGATGATATAGGCAGTCGGCAAACACGCCATTGTTATATCGTCGGCGTGATGAGCGAGCCGCCTGCGATTACCCTTCTAAGGATATTTACAGGCCAGCGATCAACCTCACGGGACTGACCGACTCATTTATACCAAACGCCATTTCTTTTTCATTGATCGTAGCAGGATCAATAAATGTTCCAAAAAGACGATCCCAGAAGGTGAAGACGTTGCCCATATTCGCGTTGTAGTGTTTGGGATCGGTGCTGTGATGAATATGGTGGAATCTCGGGGTGACAAAGAACCACTCCAGCACCCTGCCTCCCCAAGGCACATTGAGGTGCATCCAATCAACGTCAAGATAGCTGAATATTACGAGCATCGTATAAACCCACCAGCGTGAAGGGTTCAAAATCGGTGCCGCAAGCACGTACGAACCCATAACAAGAAATTGATGCGGTACTGTCGCGCGGCAGCCGGCCAGCCAATACATATAAGTTGGAGAGTGGTGCCACTGGTGAGTTCGCCAAAAAGGCCGGGTATGCATGAGTCTATGGGCCCAATAGTAGGCGAAATCGGAGATCAGGAAATAAACGGCGATGCGGGCAAGCATTGGAAATTTTGCTATCTCCTTGGAAAACCCCGAATAGGCAAAGAGGCGGTCGTACATGTACACCACCACCGGGACAACAAAGAACACGTGAAATAACTGGGCTGCAAAATCCCTTGTCGCCACCTGCCGGTACGATATAGATTTCGCACGCCAGAGGCGTTCAATCGGTATCCATAAGCAAGCTCGGAACAGAAAAAAAGTGCCGAAAAACAAAACGGGACTATTAACTATTCTGATCAATACGGGACTATTAACTATTCTGATCAATATTGATCGAAGCATTTCAACACCACGTGGTATGCAGATCGCTGCTGACGGAATTGTGCGCCAGCAGACTATCTTCTCGGGTTCGATTCATCGAACTCAACGTTCGAAGAGGCTCATGTATGCGCCCAGTATAGTGCATAGAGCTCAATTGGCGATAAATCCCGATATCACTCATTGACCCCCCGCGAGGGGGGGTTGAGTGTAAACGCCTGATTTCGTCATTTGACTTCCGGGTTGCCGTGACACGACCGGAAATCGGTGGCACACAGCAGATTCCGCTAGGGACCTTCATCAGTGATACCGCAGCGAGACCGTTTATGATTGGTGTGCTCGTATGGGCACACCTCCAGAAGCAACTCCACGCGGACCGGAATACCGGTTGTTCGATGGCGGTGCCGTGGGACTAGCGGCATTCATTGCCAGCCCTGTAGCCGGCACCATTCTCATGGCGGTCAACTACGTCAGACTGGGAAAAACCGGCAGAGGCGTTCTCGCCGTCACCCTCGGGATGATTGCTACTGCGCTCCCCATCCTGATCAAATGGAATTCGAATACGTTGTTGGGCAGGTTGGGCTCGTTCGCTCTTTTGACCCTGCTCATCATTTGCACGTGGCAGATCGCGAAGAAGGTGCAGGGCAAGGCTGTTGAAGAGCATACTGCGCTTGGCGGCCAGCTCGGTTCCAAAGAGACGGCCTTTTTCGTCGGGATCGCGACTCTGGCGGCTTTGGTCGTCGTGACTGGCGCTGGTGTTTACGAGTACCAGACCCACAAAATAGTGGTCGTTGGAACCAAGGATCAGGTCATCTACTCCGGCATAGCCACCAAGGCCGATGCCACAGCGCTCGGCAACGCGCTCAGGAGCGATGAATACTTCCAAGACCGCGGGGCGTCCGTTCTCCTCAATAAGGGATTCGGCAGCACAACGATCTCGTTCGGAGTCCAGGACGGTGTCTGGAACCAGCCAGGGATGCTCTCTTCGTTTGAAGAGCTTGCACGGCAAGTCGCCCCGACAGTGGGAGGCCTCCCGATCCAGGTCCGCCTGGTCGACAGCAAGGGGGACGTGGAAGAGACATCCACGGTGGGCGAGGTAAGCTTCGAAGGCGGCGACGGAGTCTATTATGAGGGCTCGGCAACCAAGGCCCAGGCGGAGGCGGTCGGCCGGTGGTTCGAATCGAAAGGCTTCTTTAGTGGTAAAGGCGTCCAAGTGCTCTTGACCAGGCACGACGATGGCACGACTCTTGCGTTCGTCGTAGCCGACGGGGTGTGGAACAATCCCAGCAAGGTGAGCAATTTTGAAGCCATCGTCCGCGACGTTGCTCCCATAGTAGGCGGTTTGCCGATTGACATGCACCTTGTGAATACACAACTCCAATTAGAGAAGGACGAGCTAATCAATTAGGGGGAGCAGGGTGGGCGACAGGGATCGGACCTGGTGAACCGCCATCCGAGGTGCACAGTTGTCGTAACATCCCGATTACACTCATTGACCAGATCGTGAGTGTAATCGCCTGTTAACATCAACTATCTGATTGGCCATGAGAATCAGCTACCTAATCGGTGCTCTCGTCGCGCTGGTTTTGAGTACGTGGGCGTCTTTCTTGTTCTTCCGAGGTAGCATTACTGGCGCTCCCCCTCTCTACTCGCGCGGCCTGTTTCAACGCGCCCTGCACTTTGCAGCTGGGATCATTTTCGCATCGCTTGCTGTTGGCATCGTCTTGAAGATTGCGGGTAAATGGTGATTTCTTAGACCGTAGGTCAATGAGTGAAATCGCCTGTTTTAGACAGTCAGGATTTCCCGACTTGGTGACTGAGGCTGTCGGAGTATAGTTTTCGGGTGAGAAATGCTCTGCTTGCAATTACATGTTTCTCCCTAATCAGTCTCAGCGCTGTTGCCCAGATGGAAGTTGTCGAAATCGACACGCCACAATTTGCCAAGTCCGTTGCTGGTGTTGTAAACGACCCGTCAGGCGCGGCCTTACCCGGTGTGACTGTTGAAGAGCGCTCTGAGGACTGGAAAACAGTGCTCCGTTCGACCGGGACTGATCGCAAAGGCAGGTTCCGCTTCTCACCCAAGCGCAATCAAGCCATCTATTACCTTCAGTTCTCACGCTCCGGCTTCAACTGGCTGCGGATTAAGTTGCGCCTCGACAAAAAGGCGAAATCTGCCGTCGTGCTGAAGATGCCGATTGGCACCTAGCGCTCCACACAATGAGTGAAATCGCCTGTTCTCGTGAATTGACCAGATGTCACTTCCAGTGTGGCAGGTCGAGATAGGTGACGGTGAGAAGAACGGAAGTGTTGTGGTGTCCTGTGTGCGGTCCGAATAGCGTCCCTGATGCGACAACTCTCTTGCCCAGCAGGACATTTGCCCGTTCGCTGTGTTCCTTGTTGAGCACCAACTGCACCTTACGAGCATTTCTTTGACTCGGGTTGAGGTCAGGCTGAAGCTTGTCTTCATCCACGCAAATTGGCGACTCCAGTTTCAGCAGCCAGACGGTTTCCGGCTCGTCACCTTTGTGAATATCACGATAGTTTGGTGGCCCGGCAAGAGTCTTCCTCACTAGGATGCCATGCAGTGAAACTAAGGCAGGTTCGTATGACTTGCACCCCGCGATTTCAACCTGTGCAACTGAAAGAACCGGCAGAAAAACCAACAGGAAAGCCGCTCTACGCAGCAACAATCGCAACATAGTGAATCCGCCCTTAATGAAGTCTGATTGTACTGCGGCCTTGGCCAATTGTTGAAAAATCCCCATTACACTCAGAACCCCGGCCCTGGGGGCTGACTGATGGTCAATGAGTGAAATCGCCTGTGGCTGTTGAAAAACTCTTTTCACGGGATTTCACGAACGAGAGTCGCTCGCAAGTTATTGAATCTTCGTTTGCCGTAGGCGCTGAAATTCACGGAAATTACTGGTTTGGTTCCTTTTTCAACAGCCACGCCTGTTAACAACAATCATCTGGTTCCGGGAATCGCATTCCGAGGATAATGCCGGGTTGTGGACTTGCGGGGTGACGTACGGGTTTGCACCGCAGAGGCTGGAGCAGGTTACGCCCGATGTGGTTGTGGAGAGGCTGGGGGAGTTGTGGGAATTCTTGCGCTAGTGCGCCAAGGACCGCGCAGGATGTTCAGTGTTTCGCTCACGGGAGTCTGAAGTCGCAGGATTTGCATTGCACTGCCCGAAATTGATGCTCTGTACAACTACCACCCCAGGCACTTTGGTGGATACATCTTTCGCGAGTCTGATCCTAACGGAATTAAGGCCATCTATCGGGGCATTCACGTGGAGCACATACGTCTCCGCAATGCCACCATAAAGCTGCCAGCCAATCTGAGCCACCTCTTTAGTTCGATCACCGTTGAGCTTGTATTGTCGATTATCGTCGTGGGTATTCTCGACAGACAGATATCCGCCGGACCGGAATGTAAGGTTATTCAGATCCTCCTCATCATGTGCAATGTTGGACAGGGAACCTGTTGAATACGCTTGTCCAGTATTAGGCGAGACGGCACCAAGGAAGTAATAAGTTCCCAGATTGATGTAGCCAAAGAGCATTGCGAAAACTCGAATCCCACGGTGTTGCAGGATTTGAAGGGTTTTACTGTATTTCGCTTTACTATCTTTAAAATCATCATCGCCCGAGAGAAGATACAATGCGTCTCCGCGTTGCGAGGTCTGAAACCAGTTGGCCGATTCGGCGATTGCATCCAGAACCCCGGTTCTTTCCGCCGAGTGCTTCCGTGAATCAGCTGCAGCGAGTCGCCCGAGCAAGTCACTGGCGGAAGTTCCCAACGGTATTCGCATTGGACTTGGACCGGCGGTGATCAGACCAAACGAATCTTGGGGACGGGCACTGGACAGTACTCGATTCACGACGGCCCTCGCCAGCGCTTGCGCAGCTTCGTTCATATGCGATCCACGATCGATGACGAGGACAATTCTTCGTCCCCGCCTGTCATAGTCCGCCGCTTCGATTGGGATTGTCCGCTTTTTGTTGGTCGCCGTGAACGAACTCGCACTCAGTCCCCGGATCAGTTGACCATCCGGTGCCGTTATCCCAACGAGGATCTCAGGCTTGCAGGTTAAAGAACTTGAGCTGGTTTGGCCCCATGAATCTGTAAGCGCAAATAAACCGAGAACTAGTGGCACCACCCTTATGACGCGAGAATTAGCACATTTCATCGCAACCGACCTGAGTTTGACTTAGAGTACGAAGTGTAGCATCTTGGCGAGGCCGCTGCGTATCTAGTCGCGATCCATGCGCGGATGCCTTTTAGCTTCCCAGCGGGATCACAGACCCCGGCAGCACGCTCGTTGGTGAAACATCGCCATTAGACTAACTAGCCGGACCGGTAGTTGGTGCAAACGCCTGGTTACGGAAGTTAGGATTACATTCCGGGCTGGGCCATGTATTTTGTGAGTATCCGCGAACTGTTCCCAATGCGCTCCGATGGTCTTGGGCGGGTTTTGGCCTGCGTCTTGGCCGGATTCACTTGTGGCCTCATCGGCCAGATGTTGGGCGGCTTCTTCGGCCCCCTCCTTTTTCCGTCTTTGCCGGAGTCCAATGTCGCCGAAAACGGCACCGTCGTATTGGCCTTGGCGCTTTTTCTATTGTTTGGATCGGGTGGCGTTGTGCTTTGCCGGAGACTGACCGCTGGGTTGCGAGAAAGCGAACCAAGAGAACCGGACGTAGGAATGGTCACTGGCAGGACACGTTGGCTCGTCATCGCAACGGGACTAATCGTGGCGGTCACGGGCTGGTCAGGTCTCGGTTTGTATTCAGTTCTCTGGCCGACCGTCTTGGTTATGGGTGCGCTGCTTCAGCGACATTCACAGCGTTACGGCTTCTGGATGATGTTCGTGCCTGCCGTTTTCCTGAGTGCGTGGATTCTTCCGTTCGGATGCTTCCTGCTCTATGAGTCTGTCAGAACGATCACCTTATATCACGATGTCAACATGGTAATTGTGTCGTCACTCTGGGCGGCGTCGCTCTTGCTTCTAACTTGGTGCGACGTGGCACTGATTAGCGAGGGGTTCAAACTGAAGCTCTTTTCAGAAGTGAACCCTTAACTGTTGAAATATCCCGATTACACTCACAACCCGGTTCTGAGTGTAAACGCCTGATTGCATCAATTGGGGGTCTACTGCTGCCCTTAGCTGCAGAGAGGCGGTCGCGCTTCGATGCTTACGGTGCCTGCCAGTCTAGAGCGTAAATTTCCTCTGTACCGACATCACGCAACAAAAGAGGTGAATCATCAGGTGCAAGGCCTGTCCACTCGTCAGGGCCGGCTCGACGGAGATCCTTGAAGCTGACCAACGATTCCAGCTTATGGTCGGCGATGCGCACACGATAGAACGCCGAACTAGCCTCAAAGTAGATGTACCTAGAGTCCCGCGACCAGTTTAAGTAACGATAGTCCAACGGGAGGTTAGCTAATTCTGTCCACTTCTGTGTCGCGAAATCGAAAAGCCTTATCGCACTATAAGCTGTGTTATGGAAGGTCACCAGGGCCGCAATGTATTGTCCATCCGGCGAGCAACGTGGTGAGTAGAGCCCTTTCGAACCAGGAAGCTCAGAGGTTTGATGGGTTCTCAAGTCTAGCAAATGGATTACAGAGCTGTCCGAGATCGAAAGGAAACCAATATCTCCGAAAACCAAACGATTGCCGTCCGCCGACCATCCCACATCCCCCTGTTCGAATTGGCTGGTCGTCAATTCTTCTGGGTTACCCCCGTGGGCGGACACTAGATAGATGTTGGATGGCCTACCAGGGACGGTGCCAGCGAAGGCAATCCGTTCCCCGTCCGGTGACCAGCGGGGCAAGAATGCTCGCATGGGAGGGAAGGTGAGCTGCCTCCGCTGTGTACCATCAAGGTTGCTCCGCCAAAGACTGCCTTCGGGATATGCGACGTAAGTTACCCAATGAGCGTCTCGCGAGAAGTCGAGTCCTTCGCCTGAAATGCCTGGGAGATATGATGCGAACTGGCGGGTCTTTGAATCGTAGCGCTGCAACTCTCCACGTGGCTGGGAACCCACCACGAATAGCTTTCTACCGTCCACGCTGGGGACGGGCGAATAGTAGTTCAGCGGACCAGCAGTTAGAGGCGTGGGGTGGATTCCCGTCCTGCGCGTCAAGCCGCTTTTCTCGGGAGTAACCCATATTTGTGTCCTGCCATCACGCGTTGACTGAAAGACAAAGTATTTTCCGTCTGCAGTCCAATTCCCGCAACATTCGGCAGGAGGGTTGTTCCAAGCAGGCATCAAAGCGTGAAGGTTGGTCCCATTCACTGAAACTTCCCACAGAGATTTTGAGTTGGTAGTGGTGTCATAAACTGTAAATCGCAATTTGCTTCCATCAGGTGACCATCGGATCCACCGAGCCCAGCCTGGTGAGGACACTAATTTACGAGAGTCAGTTCCTCGACTCGTCGCCAAGAATATGTCCTTTCCGCCAGAGTAAGCTATCCGTTGTCCGTCCGGAGACCAAGTGCCAGCGTGGCCCAGGATGTCACCGAGCCGATAAGACGTCCCACCGAGCACAGGCATCGCCCAAAGGGGGGGTCTAGCCCGTCCTCGCCGAAGTCGAGGACGAGCAGTTGGGTGTGGTCTGGAGAGATATCTAGGAGATAGGTATTAGGAACGGGGGATTGAACCTGAACGGTCTCACCGCCCGCAGAAGAGACTTCCGCCAGTGTGAAAGCGCCCGAGAGGAGTTGTGAGAGATAAAGTCGTGTGCCGTCGGTTAGGAGGGGCGCATACCCCAAAAAAGAAACGATCTTAGGGTGACCATCATTGCTAATCTGAATGTAGTTGGAGACTGTGGGGAGTGCCAGAGGGCGCTCAAGGAAGTAGGCGAGGATTATGCTGGCAATTGAAACGAGGGCAAGAATTGTCAACTTGCTCCATTGCACTCGATACCAGCGGTCTGCAGATCTCAAGTGCTGTGGCTGGCCCGAAACCGGTTCTGGTGAAGGGCTCACGTTCCGTCGGGAATCCGTGTCCTCGCTTGAGACGCTTTAATTCAGCACATAGATCAGACCCGGTTTGATAACGCACGTCTCGGTCCTTCTCTAATGCGCGGACTATAATCTCTTGGAGCTTGGTCGGAATCTCGGGGTTGATCCGCACCGGAGGCACAGGCGGTCGTTCCAAAATAGCGTGGAAGATCATTCCAGGAGTGTCACCTCGGAACGGCAGCTGACCCGTGGCCATCTCATAGAGCGCCGCGCCAAAAGAAAACAAATCAGTGCGGGCATCCAACTGCTTGGCGCGGACTTGCTCAGGTGACATGTACGCGATAGTCCCTACTGCCGTGCCGGGGCTGGTCAGGTGCTCTTCCAGAGTCACAGTCGATTGTGCGGTCGCCCCAGCCTCTCCCATATTGCTGAGGACGGGCGTCATCTTTGCCAAACCGAAATCTAGAATCTTGGCGAGCCCACGCTTAGTGACAAAAATGTTCGCAGGCTTGATGTCCCGATGAACGATGCCTGCGGCGTGAGCGGCATCAAGGGCGTCCGTAATCTCGATGCCTAGCGACAGCACGGCGTCTATCTCCATCGGCTTGCCCGCGATGTGGTGCTTCAGGGTCAGGCCATCCAAGAACTCCATGACGATGAAGGACTGATTGTCGTGCTTGCTAATTTCGTGGATCGTGCAAATGTTGGGATGGTTTAAAGCGGAAGCAGCCCGAGCCTCACGACGAAAACGTTCCAATGACTCTGGGTCTTGGGCTAGGTCCTCGGGCAGGAACTTGAGAGCTACAAAGCGGCCAAGCTCTGTGTCCTCGGCTTTGTAGACGACGCCCATGCCACCACCGCCTAACTTCTCGACGATGCGGTAGTGCGAGATGGTCTGACCGATCATTGGTCTGAAATGTTAGGTCGAGAGGTAGGCCAAGTCAATGAAGGGTCGGGAGTTGACGGCGTATCGGCAGATCAGTTGGCGTAAAATCCCCATTACACTCATTGACCCGACCGCCAAGGTCTGGCCTGACCGTCGGCTTTCGGCGGCAATCGCTGAGGTGCGCGTTACTGGCTTGAAGCGAGACTGGCACAGGGTGGAATCTTTTCAGGAAATCGAAGCTCAATGTTCTTCCTCTTTCGTCCAGAGGGATCTACCGCCTCCAAATGCAGTGAGGCCGGTTTCTCGAGTGGCGTTGGGAGCGTGATACGCACCGCGAGGTAGTTCTCAATTTCAAATGCAATCTCTTGAGCAACTTTCGGTAGCACCTTCGGGTCTGCTATGCGAGATAGAAACCCACCTGAGCTTTCTGCGAACCAACCCAAATCGGCGGCATCTCCCAATTCTATTTCACCGCTAAAGTCGTGATCCATAAGTTCAGCGAACATAACTCGGATTTCTCGTGACCACATCGCTTCCCGCAGTCGTCGCAATGAAACCTTGCTTTGGTTATCGCCGCCATCCGAGACAACCACAATTGTGTCTCCTGCCCGGCTCGGCTGAAACATACTCACAGCCTTCCACATCGCGTCCCGCAACCCTGTACGGCCGGACGGCTGCACGTTCTTGAAGCTCATGATTTCGGTGATAAATTCTGGCCCGGTCTTCCCGAACTCTACTGTCCTGAGCTCATCGCCGGCAAAAATGACAAGGGCAAACTCGGTAGAGCTCGGTGAGTCTTGTACGATCTGCACCGCGAACTCCACGGTTCTCTGCCATTTGGACGCCATGCTGCCACTGGCATCAAGCACCAGTGCTACTCGGGATGGATTTGCAGGCTTCGCGGCGGCGAGAATTTGCATCGGTTTGTTGTCAACCTTGCCTCGGAGGTCGGCAGCGAGAAAGTCGATTGGTAGCGCTTTGCCTGTGCTGTCTCGAGCGGTGACGACCACAGTCCGCTCGCTGCAGCCGCCGTCTTCGGCGCCGAAACAATGCGGGGAGAGCAATATGAACAGAAGAATCCAACTCCAGCGGCACATGGGCCAGAGCGTAACACGGAATCGATGCCATCTCAATATTTGCGCAAGACTTTGACGAGTGTGGTGACGCTCGCGAAATCGAGTACGGATGGTTGACGATAAATCCCCATTACACTCAGAACCCCGGTCGCGAGTGCAAACGAGGCGAAGCTGATTCCCTGATTCTTACTCTCTTGGTTTCGGCTTTCGAGAAACTTTTTCACGGTTCCTGCAAATTTGCAGGACTTTCGATCCTTAGAACATCACGCAATGACGACTGCCAGGCGGTCAATCAGGTATCCCCTAGGAACGCTGAACGCTCCAATTCTGCGCCTCAAGGGCCGGCGTCGGTCCCAGGGATATGTTTGAAAGCCGCTGGCTCATCTCTTGAGCACTATTCAATTCGCGCACCGGACAGATGGATCTCCCATGTGGTGTTCCGCATACCCGACAACGCCGGAATTGGAATCTGGAGGCCATTTGTGGATCAATCTCAAATCAACCGTGAACCAATTGCATCCCGGGCATGCCGGGCCACCACGCTGCGACCGCGGTCCATCCTGGGAAATGGCTGATCGTGTATAGACTTTTACCCACGTCACGCTGTCTTGGAAGGTCATCCGGCAGCCGACCGCCGACCAGGACAATCGAGGTCAGCGGGCTGCCACAGACTCGGCACCGAAGATAGGATTTGCGGGCCATTTTGGTCAACCGCAAGTCAACCGTAAACCAACTGCATCCCAGGGGCGCCTGGGCGCCCGTCGACAGGAACGAATTCACTGCAAATTTGCAGGACTTTTTTACACACTTCGTCACCGTTCCCGATTCGAATCCCCTAGTGGTGCTTCGGGTCGGCTTCCGAGTCGCGGAACAACTGTAAATTTACAGTTGTACTCACCGCGTCCTCCTTGCGCCGTCGCTCGCCTCAAGGTCCTCTAGAAACGCAGGTTCGACCTTGTGGCTGTCGCTCGCAACCGCAACGGAATGCCGGAGCCGGCCCGCCAGAAGCTCCGTTATCAGCTCCTCTGGTGGATTTGGATGCTTCAGGGCGATGAGTTCGGCCAGACTGGACTCGGCTTCAGCCCAAGCATCGAGCAAAGACCTGTCCCAATTTGTCCACCCTGATTTCCAAGTACCCGTCCTGAAACATCCGATGCTAACAGGAGAGTTCGGTGCAAGTGAAACAGCCTGCGGCAACACGAGGGAGGGTCTCCCCGGGAGTCGTCCTTTGACTTTGCCGTCATACCCAAGATCCACGAATGCCTGATCCAGCGGCAGCGGTCCTCTTTTGGCTGTGGCCCCTATACGCGGGTCAGACACTTTACCGCACGTTTTTTCCCCGACACTAATCAAACGTTCACATACCGTTTCACATACCGTTCGCACTGCTTACCATGTACTAAGATCGTCAAAATTGCCTACCGCTGCTCTGCAAGTTGTTGAATGTACGTTTAGGCGCGGATTCAAATCCTACAGCGCCCACCACCTTCTCGGCATCTATACCGAAATCTCAACTGGCGTTATCTTGGTTTCATCAAAGAGCAATCCAAGCAAATCGAATCGCTAATCGCCACGCGGAACCCGTTCTCAGTCGAGCACCTGCCCTCGGATATTCACGACCACATGCAAACGGTATATGCGCAACTCGAAGACGTGCGGATGTATCTCGGAGAAGCGGGAATACGGCAAGGGACAAAGGCCCCACAGGATTCGTCCCGTAGGGCCGGGCGGCGTTTGGGGAAGGAGCTAGATCTGGCGCTGAAGTTAGCACGGCCGATTTTGCCCGTCTGTCCCCTTGCGTACAATACAAAATGTCCTAGTCGTTAATACGGAGATTCCTGTATTCCGCTACTGCTGCCGATCATGGGAGAATCCTCTTACCCTGGCCGGGGAGGAATGGCGTTCGTGTGTATGATGTGGAACTTGTTCGGCTGATTTGCCTCGACATAAACAACGCGAAGGACGACCCTCAGAAAGAACAAGAGCTTATTTCTCTCTTACAGGCGGTCATCCGAGAAGATCAGGAAGAAATGCGAATCAGAATGGCCTTCCTCGCCAAGAGGTACGCGGCCGTCATCAGTGATGCGAAGGCTGCGGATTAGTGCGCCCTGCTCTCCATTGGCGTTCACTTGTGTAGTTGCATTGCCTACAATGCATCCGGCGGCCGGTACGTCATTGAAAATACGTTTACCGTGTTTTCGAATCCTACAGCGCCCACCATTTCTTCCTCAGGTTTGCAGGGAATCAGCCCCCGAGAACCCCCCCCACCCCACCCCTTGACCGCCTCCCCCGCTCCCGATAGCCTCTTTCCATCGCCCTTTCATGGCAACTTCCGACACTCCCGACTCTCGATCCGCAAGTGATTCACGGGAAAACACTTCCCCTCGCGTTCCTGCCCCCGAAAACACGCAACTTTCCGCCACAAACGGGGTTTCTACCGATGTGAGCAGCGTAGCCTTGGATCGTGGAATGCTCGATCGCGGACTGCTGAGTCGCGGGCTGCCGAACCTTGCGGGAGCGCCGGCTTCGTCTGCGCCCGCTGCCGTGCCAAATTCCATCGTCAGCAGAGACGAGGCCGTTTCCGACGTGGACGCGATGCTGCGGGTGAAAACGGGCGACGAATCCGCCTTCACTTACCTGGTGCAGAAATATCGCCGGCCGATGGTCGGATTCATGTGCCGCCTGTGCCACAACCCGTCGACCGCGGAAGAACTGGCGCAGGAAGTATTTCTGCGCGTGTACCGCTCGCGCGCGAGTTACGAGCCGACCGCCAAGTTCACGACCTGGCTTTACCGCATCGCGACGAACCTGGCCGTCAACCACGCGCGCGATACGCGCCACGAGCGTCCGGAAAATACGCTGCGCCTCGATGAGCCCGACCGGGAAACGGGCACGGCGCCCGACCTGGCCGACGATTCGCTCAGCGCGGAAGAACAGCTATTGAAGCGCGAGCGGCTGGCGGCCATCCGCAGGAAAGTGAACGCGCTGCCCGAGCGCCAGCGCGTGGCGGTCATCATGCACAAGTATCAGCAGATGGATTACCGCGAGATTGCGGGCGTGCTGAAGCTGAGCGAATCCGCCACCAAGTCGTTGCTGTTCCGCGCCTACGAAACATTGCGCGAACAGTTGAAAGAGTTTGTTTCGGGGAAGTAGAGGAAGCAGTATGAATTGCAATCAAATTCGCGAGCTGTTGCCGGACCTGGCCGCTGGCATGGACGCTTCGACGCCGGAGCCGGAGGTTGAAAAACACATCGCATCCTGCGCCAACTGTGCCGCCCATTTGCGCGACTTGCAGAAAACCATGGCGCTGCTGGATGAATGGCAGGCGCCCGAGCCGTCGCCGTATTTCGACACCCGCCTGCAAGCGCGCCTCCGCGAAGAAATGGCGCGTCCGGCGACCGGATGGCTGAACTGGCTCAACTCGCGGCGGCGTCCGGCCTGGGCTATGTCGCTCGCTGCCGTAATCTTTGCGGGAGCGCTGGTTATCGGAATTAGCAGCGAGTCGTCTATTCTTCAGCCGGAAACCATCACGACCAAGCCTCCCTCGCCCGGTCTGCCGGTGCAGCCGGGAACCGCCGTCGGTGATCTGCAGGCGCTGGAGAGGAACGACGAGTTATACGCCGATTTCGATATGCTCGACGAACTGCAGGTGCAGGACGACGTAACCGCGAATCCGTGACCCTGAATCTCCCGTAGAGACGCGGCAAGCCCCGTCTCTACAGGCTAAGAAGTTTCGTTAATGTGGGGCGAGTTTTAAGTTAGCTGAGACTGACGAGGGGACCAAGGCATGTTGGGGCGAGCACAAATTGCGAGCTGTCTGGCGGCGCTTCTGCTGCTGACGCCGTCGTTCGCCCAAGTACAGCGTTTGCCGCCGCAACCTTCGCAGCCACCGCGTCAGCAACCCCAACGTCCGGATGGGCAATGGCGCCGGTTTCAGAACGAAGGCCGCCCTAACACCAGCCGCCCCAACGAACCGCATCGTCCGCAGAACGAGCCCGGTCATGCCGGAAACTGGCTTCGCCGCTATAAAAATCTGCCGCCGGCACAGCAGCGCCGCGCGCTCGAAAACGATTCGCAGTTCCGGAGGCTTCCCCCGCAACAGCAAGCCCGGTTGCAAAACAGACTGCAGCATTTTTCCAGCCTGCCACCGCAGCAGCAGGAGCGGGTGCTCAACCGCATGGAAACCTGGGAGCACTTGACTCAAAATCAGAAACAGCATGCGCGCCAGGTCTTTCGGCAGTTCAGGGAGTTGCCACCTGACCGCCGCCAGGCCGTCAACCGGGCGATCCGCGGCATGCGCGACCTGACGCCCGAACAGCGCGACCAGCGCATCAACTCGGACCAGTACAAGCGCGCGTTCTCGCCGCGGGAACGCTTCATCCTCGGCGGAGCCGCCCATCTTCCGCTCGCCCCCGGCGAAGGCCTGCAGGGTGGACCGCCCGAAGAATAACGCGCAGCCCCCAGGGGCATCTGATTGTGAATGGAATGACGGCATCGCTGAAGCGAAGCACCTGATACAAAACTAGTTCTGCAATCTGCTGGAATTTAGTCCAACAACTGAGAAGTGAGAACCGGGAACTGAGAACTGGGGGCAGAGCCGCCTACTACCGTCGAATCAGCGCCATTACCCATCCCGCCAGGAAAACTCCACCTACGAACATGGCGAAGCACTGGAGACCATACTTCGCCTGTTCCATGGTCGAATTTTTCTGCGTGATGCCGAAGACCACCGAGGCGAACAGCGCGAATACCACCGCAGCCGAGAAATGCGATAAGTTGATGGTCACGGTTTCTTTCCCAGCGCAATGTGATGCGCATCCGCCGCCGCGATGAAGTTCAAGAGGCCGGCCACGATCAAAAACGTCTTGCCATAATCCGCCGCGGCATTCGCCGCCATCACGTTGCCCCAGTCCATGATGCGCGCCAGAAAATAGAGCGCTCCCGAGCCCACGTCGCCAACAAAGCCCAGTATGTCCAGGATGTCTCCGCCGTTCGGCTTGTAAATCCGCCCCTGCATGCCAAGGCCAATCAGGAACATCGCCACCACCGACACCAGCAGCAGAATGCCGCGCCCATAGCGCTTCAGCAGGATGTGTCCGCCACCCGGAATCAGCCAGCCCACCAGCGGCGCGACCACCGCCATGGTCGTGAGCGGATACTCCGGCTCAGTCACCGCCGCTGCATTTTTTGTTTTATCTGTCGTTTTATCCGTCGTAAGCTTGGCCATTCAGATGGTCACGATCTCTCTTTGGATTTTACCAGTGACCTCGGCGCTTCCCGGTCGCACCAGCACATCGACTTCCAGGCGTACGCCGAACTCGGGCAGGTAGATTCCGGGCTCGATCGAGAACAAGGAATTCGGTAGAATTCGCCGCTCGTCGTGAATTTCCAGATCATCCATATTCGCGCCATTCGAATGCACCTCGGTGGCAATCGAGTGGCCGGTTCGGTGGATGAAGTAATCTCCGTATTTCGCCTTCTTGATGTGAGAGCGCACGGCTTGATCCACTTCCCATCCCGCAATCGGCTTGCCGGAAGCAAACGCATCCTGCACCGTCTTTACCCCGATATCGCGGGCCTCGCTCACAATCTTGAAAATCTCGCGCTGCCGGTCCGACGGAGCTTTGCCCACAAATCCTACCCACGTGATGTCGTAGAAAACCGCGCCCGGCGTCTTCTTCTTCGCCCACACGTCCAGCAGAACAAGGTCGCCTTCGCGAATCGGCACCGGCCGGCTAGAACTCGGCTCGTAGTGCGGGTTGCCGCTGTTGGCGTTCACGGCGACGATCGGCGCATCGTCGGTCATCATGTTCTCGCGCTGGAATGCTTCCATGAACCACTGCTGAATTTCATGCTCGTGCGTGCCGCCGCCGCGCACGCGCCGTCCAATTTCCTTGAAAGCCTCGGCGGTGAGCGCGTCAATCACATCGCGCGCCGCAAAGTGCGACTTGATCTGTTCGTCCGTCAGGGTCGCTTCAAACCGCGCGATCAAGTCCGCCGCGCTAACGATGTTCTTGCCCAGCCCGCGGATCATGTCCGCGGTTCCAGCATCCACCATGGAAATCGTGAACACAAAGTTGTTGGGTGAGTACTGCATCGCCACATCGCGATAAGGGGCCAGCATCTGCTTCAAGCCGGAGAACAGTTCCTGCCATCCGGCGTACTGTTTCTTGGAGCCGGGCAAGGTATCCAAGTGTCCCGACTCGATCTTGTGAACTAACTTGACGGGCTCGCCTTTGGCGGGGATCAGGTAGTACCAGCGCCGCGTGACCATGAGCCCATCCGGCAGCCCCAGAACGCGATAAGCAATCGGGTCGCGATGGTGATGATCGTAGAAAAGCCAGGCGTCAATATTGCGCTCGCGCAGGGCTTGCTGGATAGCGGACAGGTCCATATACAAACGGTTATTCTACACGACCGCTGGCTCGGACTGGATTTCCGGCTCGTGTAGAGACGGGGCTTGCCCTCGCCCTTGCCCGCGCCGTCACGCTGTGGCGACTAATTCTTGAACGGGTTGAAGGTGCGCACGTCAAGTTGCCTGAAGTCCCGTTCATTCCTAGTCGCCACAATCAAACGATGGACTCTTGCCGTCGCGGCGATCATGGCATCCTCCAGCAAGCCAAGCTGCTTGTTGTACGTAATTCGGGCCCACTCTCGAAAACACGGCGCGTCCATGGGGAGCACTTCATAGGTCGCAGCCAACTGGTCGGCCCAGCGCTCGATCTGTTCCGCCTTCACTGGGTCTTGGTGCCTGGTCCTCTCAACTCCCGCTTGCAACTCACCGAGCGTTACGGCGGATAGACAAGTCTGGCCCGCCTCCAGACTTCTGAGCCATTCCAGCACTGCTCCGTGGGGACGCGATTTTCGTGTTTCAGACACGACGTTGGTGTCCAGCAGATATTTGTTCACTCGAACTCCAAAACTGCACGGCGGCGCCAGACGCGGCGTTCGCCGACAATGTCGTCGAAGCGAGGTTCGGGCGCCAGTAACAAGTCCTTCAGGCTGGGCCGGGCAGCCTTTTGGAGCCTCTCCCATTCTTCGATTGGGACCAGAACGGCGGTCTTAACTCCGCGGCGGGTGACGACTTGCGGTCCCATCTTGATGGCCGTGTCCAGCAATTCACTGAAGCGTGCTTTTGCGTCCTGCACCTGCCACGAAGCCAAACTGCACCTCCCTGTCGCTACTACTCATTATACTGACTAGTCAGATGTCTAGTCAAGTGTAGTCTCACCGGGCGCTCATGTAGAGACCGGGCTTGCCCCGTCTTGCCTGCGCTCGTCACGCGCCGCGGCGGGAGACGCGGCAAGCCGCGTCTCTACGAAAAATGTGATAGAAAATACTGTAATGCCAACGGACGCCTCTGGCAGCCTTAACCCGCGAAAATCAGGTGCACCGTGCTAAGGGCAGTTTTTATTGCGCTGTCCGAGAGCCGGTCACTCCGCGCCCTAGCCGAGCGCTCCCGCCTCGGCCAGCGCACCTCCGCCCGTTTCGTTGCTGGCAAAGAAGTAGGGGACGCGATTCGCGCCGCCGCCGCCGTGAATCAATTTGGCGCCGGCGTCTCCATCGACAATCTGGGCGAGAACGTCACCAACGCTGACGAAGCCCGCGCCAGCGCCCAGCTTTATCACAATCTGCTCGACGAAATCGCCGCCCGCAAGCTGAACGCGAATGTCAGCCTGAAACTAACCCACATGGGCCTCGACGTGGACGAAAACATGGCCTACGAAATTGTCCGCGGGCTGGTCGCGAAGGCGTCCAGCATGTCGCCGAAGAATTTCGTTCGCGTCGACATGGAAGGATCGCCGTACACGCAGCGTACGCTCGACTTCGTGCACGAGCTCCACAGGGTTCCAGGCAATGAGGGATGTGTGGGGGCGGTGATCCAGTCGTATATGCGGCGCGCCGAGGCCGATATCGAGAAGTTGCTCTCCGAGCGCATCCGCATACGGCTCTGCAAAGGCGCATACAAGGAGCCCGAAGACATCGCCTTCCAGAGAAAGTCCGAGGTTGACGCCAGCTATGTAAAGCTGATGAAGATCCTGATGAAAAGCGGCGTCTATCATGGACTAGCTACCCATGACGAGGCCATCATTCGAGAGGCCAAGGCCTTTGCCACGCGTGAGAACATTCCGCGCAACGCTTTTGAATTCCAAATGCTCTACGGCATCCGGCGCGACCTGCAGCAGTCCCTGGTGAAAGATGGTTGGGGCGTGCGCGTCTACATCCCGTTCGGCACTGAGTGGTATCCCTACTTTATGCGGCGGCTGGCCGAGCGTCCGGCCAATGTGCTGTTCCTGGCGAAGAACCTTCTTCGTCGGTAAGCCCTGTGACGTCAATACGATAAAACAAGTCATGCAGGTCGTCTGAGGCTCGCGGCTGGAGAGAATTGCATTTTTCCCTTCCCGGCGTGAAGGGAATTGGCGGGCATTCTCGTTTTATGAACAGGAAGCCAACTTGGCTTGGATTCAGAGCCTGCCCCCTCGGCGATGTGCTTGCGTCCAACTGGGTACAAGGGTCCGTGGCTCGCGACGCTGTTGTATCGAGACTCCGGTTTCCATATCAAATCCTCTGCGTCGTCACGGGGAAGGACGACGCGGAGGTTTTTTGTTTTGCGGGTCTCCGGCGAAAGGCCCTGCCCGTCCAACCTTTAGAGCAGGTTCCTGGAACAAATTTGCCTCATCCGGCGTACCATATTGCGGGAAACCTGTATCCCACTCCCGGAATTCGTGAGGAGAGAGTTCATGCGCAGTCCGGTCAAAGCCGTTTGTCTTCTGGCGATACTCGCCCTTGGAGCCGCCAGCGCCCTTGCGACATCTGGCGCTGAGCCTGTCGGCGGCCATGGATCGATCGTAATCGTCTTCAAAGACGGACACCGGCAAAGTTTTCTCGTTGCGGATATCGCGCGCATCGAATTCAAGACTCCTGTGCTGATTGTTTTTAAAAGTGGACGCGAGCAAAACGTTCCCGCCACGGACATCGCGCGCATTGAATTCGAACCCGCGGGCAGCGCTTCACTACCCAGCCGCAACCACTTTGTAGGCAAGTGGGAGGTGGGTGACGGCATGGGAAGCGATTTCTACATCACGCTGGAAGCGGATGGCGAGGCCAAAAAGTCGATTGGCGCGAGCCACGGCACTTGGACCGTGGTTGATGGGGAGGCGCGCATCAGTTGGGACGACGGCTGGCACGACGCCATTCGGAAAGTTGGCGCAAAACACGAGAAGGTTGCCTATGAGCCCGGCAAATCGTTCACCGATAAACCGTCCAATGTGACCGCCGCCAGGAATACAGAACCTCAGCCCATTTAGACGCTTCGCTTGAAAGTACTTGGCCTATTGTGGCCAGGATCGCAGTGCAGTTTGAATCACTCGCCGCAGTTCAGGGCGGGCCGCGCCACTCGCGGCCTGAACCGCGATCCCCTGAATCACCGTCACGACATAGCGGGCAAGATCGGCGGGGTTGGCATCGTGCGGCAGATCTCCTTCTGCCTGCGCGCGCTTAAGTCGCAGGCGCACCGCCTTCTCTCCCGCGTCACGGCGCAGAATGAGATCGTTTCGAATACCTTCTGCTTTGTCGCCGCACGCCAGCGCGCTCTGGACAAAAAGACATCCTCGCGGATTGCTTGAGGCGGTCGCCAAGTCCGCGGCTCCCTCCATCAGTCGCTCTACAACAGCCCGCGCGGTCGGCTGATTCAGCGCTTCTTGCACATACCCTGCCGGACCACTGTCGTAGCGGTCGAGCACCTTGCGAAACAGCGATTCCTTATCGCCAAACGCAGCATAAAGGCTGGGGCGATTTATGCCCATGGCCTTCGTCAAATCTGACAGCGAAGCGCCCTCGTAACCCTTGCACCAGAACACCTTCATCGCCGCGTCCAGGGCTTTCCCAGTTTCGAAGGACCGGGGACGTCCCAGTGCCCGTTTTGTTTTCTTCTGTTTCATTAACTGATTGGATGCTTCTTTTATACCTATCGGTAAATAATTGTTGAGTCCCCGACGAGCCACAAGACATCTGTATTATACGGTACAGAATAAGAAGTTGCGATCACACGCGATCGCAAAGGAGCAACCCTATGGGCAAACTTGAAGGGAAAGTAGCAGTCGTAACCGGAGGCAACAGCGGCATTGGCCTTGCCACCGCGCAGCGCTTTGTCAAGGAAGGCGCGCAGGTCTTCATCACCGGCCGCCGTCAGAGCGAACTGGATAAAGCGGTCAAGCTGATCGGCAAGAACATCACCGGAGTTCAAGGCGACGTGGCGAACCTTGCAGACCTCGACCGGCTGTATGCGACGGTTAAGGAGAAGGCAGGCCGCATTGATGTTGTCTTCGCGAACGCCGGCGGCGGCGAATTCGCTCCTTTAGGAGCGATCACCGAGGCGCATTTCGACAAGACGTTCGGCTCGAACGTCAAAGGACTTCTCTTCACCGTACAAAAGGCGCTGCCTCTGCTAGTCGACGGAGGTTCCGTCATCCTGAACGCTTCTATTGTTTCCATGAAGGGTGTGCCCGCATTGAGCGTCTACAGCGCAACCAAAGCCGCTGTGCGCTCGTTTGCGCGTTCCTGGACAATGGATTTGAAAGACCGCAAGATCCGAGTCAACGCCATCAGCCCCGGTCCAATCGATACGCCCGGAGTCGATTCCCTGGGGAAAAATGCAGAAGAAATCAAGCAGTTCAAGGCGGCCATGATCGCCACCGTTCCTATGGGGCGGATGGGCAATTCGGATGAAATTGCAAAAGCGGCGGTGTTCCTAGCTTCCGACGACAGCAGCTTTGTCACTGGTATTGAACTCTTTGTCGATGGCGGTTCGGCGCAGATTTAAGAGTTGCGTCCCAATTCCCCCGTAGAGACGCGGCTTGCCGCGTCTCCACCTCTCTGTCCCTCTCTTACCCTTCCCACACAAAAGCGTCGAACACCCTCGTGGATTCGTAGCCGATGCGCTTATAGAGGGCAATGGCCCGGTCGTTGGCTTCGGTCACGGTCAGCGAGATGAAATGGAATCCCCGGTCGCGGAGATTTTTGGTTGAGGCGGCCAGCATGGCTTCACCGAGACCGGCGGAGCGGTGTTCGGGGAGCACGCACACCTGAGTGATGTGCCCAACATCGGGACGCACCCGCGAGCAGAGGATCAGGCCGGTCAGCGTTTGAGTGCGGCGCTCCAGGACCACGAAGGATGCCTGGGGATCAAAGGTGCCGCATCCGGGGAAGCGCACGATGTTGTTCAAGAAACGTAGCGAGCCGGTGAGGGTGCGGTACTGATCATTGATCTCGGAATCGACGTGGCCGCGGTAGGCGGCGGTGATCAGCGCGGCGGCGGACTGGTATTCCTGCTCGGACCACGGACGGATCTCGAACTGGGGCGGAAGCGGCGGCAGGGTCGGCGGCGAAGCCTGCGGACGCTTGCCGATATCGAAATTCATGAAGACGCGGGGATGGCGGCTGAAGCCCTGTTGCAGAAAGGGACGCGAGACTTCTCCGGTGTGGTGCGCCAGCAACTGCGCCTCCACGCGATGAACACCGGGCGACTGCTGCAGGGTTTCGATGACGTGAGTGAGCAGCCGTTCTTCAACCTCGTGGCGATCGGGGCGGTGGGCTCCGTCGCCGGCCGAGTCGCGGACAAAGTCGCGTACGAAGAGGTCGCCGATAACGCCCTTATTCTGCTCGTAGACAAAGAAGGAGTAGCCGAAGATGCTGCCCCGCTCGATGGCGGCGTAACCGGGGAGAATTTTCGCGTCCATGTAGCGGAGGATCATCTCGGCGGAGGTGGCATAGTCCCAGGAAAGCGCGCGGCCCCACATGGCGATCTCCTCTTCCAGCAGCGGGCGAAGGTCGGCGGAAGAGAAGTGGCGGAGATCGAGAATTTCCATAAAAGAAGGTTTCAGGTCTCAGGTCCCAGGTCTCAGGAAAAATATGTGCGCGAAATTCTATTACCAGTTTAGAGTCTGGTGCCTGAGACCTGAGACCTGACACCTGACACCTACGACCTTTCTTATCTCCCCACCCAGTACAGATCCACTTTCTGCGCGGGAATGCTGGTTAAGTATGACACTCGGCGTCCGGGAACGAGTTGGGCGACTTGGGATTGTGTAACTTGCGCGGCAACCAGGACATGAGCTGCCGTCGGAATATTTCCGGTCTCGTATGGTTGCGCCGCACGATTGAGATAAAACTCGAGGCCGTATTCCTGCACTCGATTGATGTGATAAAGGGCGATGGGGACCGGCTCGTGCGAAAAAGCTTGGATGCTTTCGGCAATGGGACGCGCGGATTGGGTGGCGTCGATGACGGGTGCGGCGAAACGAATGACGGCGGCTACGCTCACGACCGCGGCAATCATAGTTATCGGGCGCAGCAGGCGGAGTCCGGCGCGAGAGAGCAGCACGACGGTGATGCCAATCGCAAAGACGGCGGCTACGGCAGCGGCGACCCAGGTTCCGGTTCTCCACAGCAGGTGGTGGCTGATCGCAATAGAAGCGGCCGAATGAGCGGCGGAAAGAGCGGCGAAGATCAGCAGTCCGCAGAGAACTCCGTGAGCGGCGGCGAACAGAGGCGAAAACCTCTCTTCTTCGCCCGGACGAACTTCACTGCGGCGGGCGGCAAGATATTCGGTGACCAGGAGCGCTCCGGCCGGGACGGCAGGCAAGATGTAGCCGGGCAGCTTGGATTGCGACGCGCTGAAAAACAGGATGGGCACGAGCATCCAGATGAGAACAAATAACTGCCATGAATCTTCCGGGCTGGAGAAAGCCTCTTTCTCTTTCTCTTTGCCTTCGGACCAGATCAGCCGGGCGCGCTCGACGATGGCGAAGATAAGCACGATGGTCCACGGCATCATGGCCAGCAAGAATACGGGCAGGTAGAACCAGAGGGGCTGGCGGTGGTGATAGACGTCCTCGGAGAAGCGGGCGAGATTATGTTCGAGGATGAAGACACGAAAGAATTCCGGGTTGCGCACTTGGACGGCGATATACCAGGGCAACATCACGGCGAGATAAAGGACGACGCCGGGGATCCAGAGGGTGCGTGGAATAGCAGGCCAGTCACGCTTTACGGCGACGAAGAGAAAAATGATAACGGCGGCGAGGGCAGGCGAGATCGGGCCTTTGGCTAAGGTTCCGAGCGCAAGAAAAATGTAAAAAGCGGCCAGATAGATTCGCGTGCGGCTTTCATACCAGGCGTACCAGGCAAGGAGCGCAATAGCGAATGCAGAGGCGAGCGGCATGTCGGTCGCAGCGGCACGCGCAAATCCAACGACAGCGGCGCAACTGGCCGTGATGAGAGCGCCGTCAAGTTCGCTGCCTGGTCGAAACCGGCGTAGGAAGAAGTAGATGGCCGCGATGAGCATAGCAGCGTCGAAGGCCGCTGGCACGCGGGCAGCTCGGTCGGTAGCGCCGAAGGCGCGGAACGCCAGCATCGCCTGCCAGTAATAGAGCACCGGCTTTTCAAGCCACGGTTTTCCTTGCAGCGTCGGCGTAACCCAATCGGAGCGATCAAGCATCTCGCGCGCCACTTGCGCGTAGCGAGGCTCATCGGCGCCGAGGAAGCCGAAGGCGCCGAGGCCATAGAAAAAAAGGAATCCGCAGAATGCCGCGAGCAGCAAAACGTCGGTGCGAGTGCGTAGATTCGTTCTCTGAGTCATTTGCCGTAAGCTGGTCGCACGGACTCTTCGTCTCGTCTAAGCTTTGCGAACGACAATCGACCAGCGACTTAACGACTGGTTGATGAGTTCGCTTACAAAACTACAGGTTCTGCGCGCAAGGTTCCGCCCGCAGGCGATCGACAATTCGCGACACGGCAACGTCCAGCGGTCCATCGAGCGAGCAGCCGCTGGCGCATTTGTGGCCGCCACCGCCGAAATGCTCTGCCACCGCCGAGACATTCACTTCTCCTTTGCTGCGGAGACTGATGCGGTAGCGCTGATCGGGAAGTTCACGAAAGAAGATGGCGACCTGCACATCAGCCATGGAGAGCGCGTAGTTGACCAGACCCTCGCAATCTTCTTCGCGGGCGCCAAAACCCTGCATCTGTTCCTGCGTAACCCAGATCCAGGCCAGCGGACCTTCGCGATGCAGGTTGGAGAGCGCAGCTCCGAGTAGACGAAGCTTGGCGGTGGAATGTCCGAAATAGATATGGCGAGCACAATGCGCGGGATCAGCCCCGGCAAGCACAAGTTCGCGCGCGACCGTGAAAGTATGCTCGTTGGTGCCCTCGAACATGAAAGAGCCTGTGTCGGTCATAAGCGCGGTATAGAGGCAGGTGGCAATGTCGCGATCGACCGGAACGCAGGCGAGGCGGGCTAAACGAAAGACCAGTTCGGCGGTAGCCATCACGTTGGAATCGATCCAGTTAATGTGGGCGAAATTGCGCCCGCTCGCGTGATGGTCAATGTTGATGAGAAAACAGTTTTCGAGCCCCTCGAGAAGCGTGCGCCTGATGCTGTCGCATTCGAGCAGAATGACGGCATCGTTCGAGGGGACGCCATCTGCCTGAATGACGCGATCGGCGAAAGGAAGGCTCTGGTAGATACGAGGGACGCCGTCGTGCATGACGACTTCGGCATCCTTGCCCATGATTCGCAGAATCTGGCCACAGGCCAGGGCAGAGCCGATGCCGTCCCCGTCGGGCCGGGCGTGCGAGGTCACCACGAAGCGGTGACGCGCGCGAATTTCCTGTAGAACCCGCTCTAGCATGAGGTGTACTGCTCTCGAGAACTATTTTTAGGGGCCGGGCTCAGCATCCTTCCGCTTGCGTTTCTTGGCGCGGCCGAGAAGTTCGTCCACCCGGCTCTCCAACTCATCTGCACGATCGATCTGGAAATAAAGTTCCGGAGGCCGCCGCAGACGCAGCCGTTCCGCGAGTTCGTGCCGGACATAATTCTTGGCAGCCGAAAGCCCTTCGAGCGTCCGCTCGGCCTCGGCCTCATCGCCGGCAACGCTGACCATGATGCGGGCGGAACGCGCGTCCTGCGCCATAAGCACGGCGCTGACACTGGCCAAGCCGATGCGGGGGTCGCGGAGTTCGCCTTCGAGGATGGTTTCAATCTCTTCGCGGATGGCCTCGCTCAGCCGTCCGCGATGATATTTCTGGCCACGATGCTCCAAGGCACACCTCGAATGGAGGAAAACTCGTAAGGATATCAGAAAGGGGGCACCCCGCGGCGATACGCCGCCCGGAATCCAGTGTGCTGGTCGTGCCCCAAAACCTCAACCACCAAGGACACGAAGTAACACGAAGGATTAACGAGCTAAGGGTTTCCTTCGTGGACCTTCGTGTCCTTAGTGGTTAGGGATTTGGACCTATAATCACAGAAACTCCACAAACGAGTCCGTGACTTCGGCGCCAGCGTTGTTGGCGATGCGGGTAGCAGCGCGCTCTACGTTCTTCATCAGCCCGTCAAGGTAATCGCGCGAGTGCGAGACGCTCACCACGCCAATCGTCGCCTGATTCCAAAGAAGACTAGGATCAAGTTCGGCGACCGCGACATTGAACGAAGAACGGAGACGATCCTTAAGGCTGCGTGTGACCTGACGCTTGTCCTTCAGTGAGTGCGCCGCTTCGATGCGAAGTTCGAGCGTAAGGAAAGCAATCATAAGCAATGTAAGTCGCGGCAATCTATATCGAGCAACGTATATCGTAACCCCAGCCATTTGTATGAGAGCAGCAAGCTCACGTAGGGACGGACGCCTTCGTCCGTCCAGCCGAGCGCAGCTCGACAACTCCCTAGCAATGTCGCCCTCGCGAGTAATCGCAACTCATTGATCCACAATGACTTATCGAACGCCCCACAGCCGCCCATCGCCTCCGCACGAAAATTTAGAGCATTTTCCCCGCTTCGCGTGCTACACTAGAAGTCGCTAAGTTTGACTCACAAGCAGTTGAAGGTCGGTATCGCCAACCAGCGTCACCCCCTCTACAGCAGAGAATCACCTCAGCA